>WNGJ01020360.1_pt1 | contig 10856 bp, 10 predicted proteins | sample 5400611 | NCBI WGS metagenome assembly WNGJ01 (sample SAMN13153375, study PRJNA577476) | soil metagenome | isolation source: 40 cm soil or saprolite under Garry oak tree replicate 1 | place: USA:California | collected 2016-06-15 | reverse complement strand
GTGGCCCGCGTGGCGTCTGGCGGCTGCGGGCAGGCCAACCAGGCCAGCAGCGCGGTCCTGCTGAACAGGTAGCCCTTGCCTGGCTTCCGGCAGGGTAGCTTGCCCTGCTTAGCCCAGCGTGCCAGCAGCTTGGGGTGGACTCCGAGCAGCTCCGCAGCCGCGGCGGTGTCGAGCACCTCGCGGCCGCCTGGAACGTCCCGGGTGAGTCCACTGCCCATTGACCGCTCCCTTCAACAGGTGCATGCTGGCGACCGGAGGTGAATGGAGGCAAACGAAAGCTACTGAGGGGAACCAGGCTAGCCTGTAGGCGAGTGAATGGGAAGAGGAGGTTCGGGGAGGATCGCCGGTGCGGCGACGAAGCGTTCGCCCGGCGGCCTGGCATCACCAGCGCATCGCACGACCAGGAGGACCCACATGCCGCAACTGCCACTGGCCAACCTGCTGCTGTCCGCCCACTACCTGGGGATGCGGCTGCTCGGCACGCGCTCACCGACCTGGATCCTCGCCGCGCCGGCGGCGCAGCAGAACGGGGGAGGGTTCATCCACGTCACCCCGGCGCCGACGCTGCCAGGCTCCAACCTGCCCGCGATCCTCATCAACGGGCTCGCCCAGCTTGCCATCGCCGCCTCGGGGATCGGCGTCATCATCGGCGCCGCGTCCTGGGGGCTCGGCAGCCTCGGCGGCAACTACGGCCGCGTCGAGGTCGGCAAACGCCTGACGCTCTACTCGGTCATCGGCGGCCTGATCGTCGGCGCCGCCGCCGCCATCATCAACTGGGCCGTCGGCCTTGGCCAGCACGCCAGCCCTGGCTCGTTCGGAGGCTGACGATGGTCTTGCACCCAGCGACCTTGCCCAAGGCGCCCCCGGCCTGCGGCCACCACCCGGCGCGCCCCTGGCTGTGGCTGGTTGGGCTCGCGGCGGTCCTGCTGGTCGGCGTCCTGGTCGGACGGCTCAGCGCACCATCAGCCGCACCGCCGACGCTGGCGGTCATCCACGACGACCGGGGTGCCACCGGATACTCCCGCGTGGTCGCCGGCGTGCCCGTCGGCTACGCCCACACCGACCGCGGTGCCGTCAGCGCCGCCACCAACTACCTGGCCGCCCTGGCCACCGCCGCCACCGCCGACGCGCCCCGACGGCATCAGATGATCGCCAGCCTGGCCGCAGCCCAGTCGGCCGCCTCCCTGCAGCGGCAGTACGACTGGGCCAGCGGGCAGGTCCGCCGTGACCTGCACCTGGATCAGCCGACCGATGTGCAGGTTGTCGTCCGCCTGGTCCCGGTGGGCTGGCAGGTGTCGCGCTATACGGATGCCACCGCCGAGGTGGTCGTCTTCGGCACCGGGCTGTACGGCTCCAGCGTCGGCGTCCCCGTGCGTGAGACCTGGGGGGTCAACACGGTCACCCTCACCTGGCAGGGCGACGATTGGAAGCTGGTGCGCAGCGTGACCCAGACCGCGATCGTGCCGCTGGCGGATCCGCGAAGCCGAGCCGTTGACGACAACGGCTCCGGCCTGGCGCCGCAGGTCAGCGCCTTCAAGGAGTACCGCTATGGCTCGTAGCCGCCACCGCAGGCTGCTCTGCCTGGCCGCCGCGGCGCTGCTTGCGGTTCTGCTCGCCAGCGCGGGAGCGGCACACGCCGAGCCGAGCCCACCGGGCCCCTCGGCATCGCCGCCGGCGACCACCAACCCGACGGCTCCGGCTCCCGCGCCAGGGACCACCAACCCCACGGCTCCGGGGCCCACGCCCACCGACCCTTCCACGCTCGGGCGCGGCCCGGGCCCATGCGAGGGCATGCCGTTCCCACTCAGCGGCATCTGCCAGGCCACCGCCAGCTCCCTGACGCGCATCAACCCGCTCACCTGGGTGTTCAAAGGTCTCACGGCCGTGGCGGCCGAGACGGCCGCGTGGCTGCTCAAGCAGGTCGGCGCGAACATCACCGCCACCACCACCCCCGAGCTTGGGCTGCCATGGTTCACCAACCGCTACGGGGCGACCCTAACGATCGGGCTGCTGCTGGTGGCGATGTTCACGTTCCTGGCGGTCATGCAGTGCCTGCTGCGCGGCGCCGGCGCCGAGATGGTCCGCATCGTCGTGTTCTACCTGCCAGGCGCGGTCGTGCTGATGTTTCTGGCACCGACCTTCACGATGCTGCTGCTGCGCCTGTGGGACGACTTCACCACGCTGGTCGCCCAGGGCAACGGCGCCGACGTCAAGGCGGCGGTCGCGCGCGTGGCCGACCTGCTCGGCACGCTTGCCTCCGCGAGCCCACCGCCCACCTCCATCCCCGTGGGCGTTGGCATGTTCATGAGCTGCCTTGTCGCGCTGGGAGCGGTCGTGGTCTGGCTGGAGCTGCTGCTGCGCGACGCCGCCGTGTACGCGGTGGAGTTGTTCGTGCCCCTTGGCCTGGCCGCGCTGGTGTGGCCGGCGGTCCGCAGCTGGTGCCGACGCATCATCGAGGTCCTCGTCGCGGTCGTCGTCGGTAAGTTCTTCATCGTGGCGATCGTCAATCTGGCGATCACCGGGCCGGTCGGTCAGACCACCGGCGACATGATGGCTGTCCTGGGTGCGTGCGTGGCGCTGCTGTTCCTGGCGGCGTTCGCTCCGGTCGCCGTGCTGAAGCTGATCCCCGTCGCGGGGGCCGAACTGTCCGGGGCGCTCCACTTGCGCGGCAGCCTTTCCCAGGCGGCGGCGACCGTTGGGGCCACCGAGGTGACCGGCGCCGCCCGGCAGGCGCTGATGAGCAACGTGCGTGTCGGCGCGGCGGGCGCGGCCAGTCGTGGCGGGGCAGCCAGCGGGGCCATGCTTGGGGCGGCAGCGGCCCGTGACCTTGCCTGGCCGGGGCAGCCTGCCGGCCCGCCGCCAGGCCCGCCGCCGTCGCCACCGCCAGGAGGGTGAGGCGATGAGCAGCCGCGTGCCAGTACCGGCCCGCTACCAGCTCGGACCGCTGGAGCGCCGCGGGATCCTTGGGCTGCTCCGGCCCGGGCAGGCCGCCCTGACGCTGGCCAGCATGCTCGGCGGCTCCGCCGCCGTCACCGCCACCCGGTCAGGCGCCGGACTGGTGTTGGCCAGCGCCATCCTAAGTGGCGGCCTGGCGCTCGCGTTCCTGCCGATCCACCAGGGACGCACCGCCGACGAGATCGTTCCAGCGGTCCTTGGCTACCTGCGCCGTCACGGCCGCCGGCGGGACCTCTACCGGTCCGCCGCCGCCGAAACCGGCTTCACCCTCGACGGTCCGGCGCCCAGCTTCGCGCTCCCCGCAGAGATCGGTCGGGTCGACTTCCTCCAGGTCCCCTACGGGCGCGGCACCCTGGGCGTTCTCGCCGACCGCCAGGCACGAACCTACCTGGCGGTCATCGCCTGCGCCGCCCAGAGCTTCGTCCTGCTCGACGAGGCCGACAAGGCCGCCCGCCTGGCCGGGTTCGCCGAGGTGGCCAAGGCGCTTGCCCGGCAGCGCTCGGCCGTGCGACGCCTGCAGGTGATGGAGATGGTGGTGCCAGGCGACCGTCAGGCGCTGCAGCGCCACTTCGACGTCCACCAGGACCCTGCCGCGCCCGCCGAGGCACTGGCCAGCTACCAGGACCTGATCGGCGGCACCCGGACCGTGGCCGGCGAACACCGGGTCTATGTGGTCGCCGCGCTCGACCCGGGCAGGGCAAGCCGCGCCATCCGCAGCTACGGCGGCCGCAACGTCGACGTGGGCGCCACTGCCGTGCGGCCGGGCCGGGCCGGAACATCCCGACCACTACCGGCACGCCGGCGTGGTGTCCACGACCTACTGGGTGGCCGAGTGGCCCCGCGTGCCGGTCCACGGCGAGTTCCTGGCGCCGCTGCTGGTCTCCTCCAACGTGCTGCGCACGTTCTCGCTGGTGTACGAGGGCGTCCCGGCGACCAAGGCGATGCGGCAGGCGACCTTCGCCAAGACCAGCGACCTGGCCGACGACGCCCTGCGCCAAAAGCTCGGGTTCCTGAACACCGCGCGGCGCCGCAACCAGCTGCAGGCCGTGGAGCGCCGCGAGCAGGAGCTGGCGGACGGCCATGTGGACGTGCGGTACACCGCTTGGATCACCGTCACCGCCCGCGACCCCGAGGAGCTGGAGGTCAGGCGCGAGGAGGTGGAGGAGCTGGCCAGCCAGTGCCGCCTGGAGTTGCAGGTGGCCACCTGCGAGCAGGCACGGGCGTTCACCTTCGGCGCGCTGCCACTGGCCCGCGGCCTGAAGCGGGCAGGGGCCCTGACATGAGCACGGTGCTGTCCAAGCGGCCGGCACACCGGGCCACGACCGCGCACTTCCAGGCGATCTACCCGCTGCTGGCCGACGGTGGCCTCGGCACGCGGGGGCCATACATCGGTACCGACGTCTACGGCGCCGACGTGTGCTACTGCCCGTGGGAGCTGTACGGCCGGGAGATCACCGGGCCGAACATGCTGGTCGTCGGGCAGATCGGCTACGCGAAGTCGGCGCTGACCAAGAGCTACGTCTTTCGGCAGTTGGTGTTCGGCCGGGCCGCCTGGGTGGTCGACCCCAAAGGGGAGTACGAGGGGCTGTGCGACGCGGTCGGCGTGGAACCGATCCGCTTCGTGGCTGGCGGGACGCTGCGCCTGAACCCGCTGGACCCGATGATCGACCAGGATGCGCAGCTGACGCTGCTGCGGTCGATCGGCGAGGTCATGCTTGGCCGCAGCCTGCGTCCCGACGAGGACGCGTGCCTGGAGCGGGGCCACAGCGAGGTGACCGCCGCCGCGCAGCGGCGGCACGTCCAGCCGATCCTGCCGGAGGTGGTCGGCTGGCTGCTGGACCCCTCCGAGGCGGCGGCCGCCGAGCTGCACACCACCCGGCCGCGGCTGGCCGAGGAAGGCCGCCAGCTGGCGCTTGCGCTGCGGCGCACGGGCGCCGGCGACCTGCGCGGCATGGTCGACGGGCCGACCTCGCCCGGGCTGGACCTGTCCGGGCGGCTGGTGGTGTTCAATCTGCGCCAGGTCAACGACGCGGCCCGGCCGATCCTGATGGCCTGCACGGCCGCGTGGTTGCAGGGCGCCTGGGCCCGTGACGACGGCGTCAAGCGCATCGTGGTGCTCGACGAGGCGTGGGTGGTGCTGCGGCACCTGGCGATCGCCCGCTGGCTGCGGGAGAGCTGGAAGCTGGCGCGCCAGTACGGCGTGCAGAACATCGCGGTGATGCACCGGCTGTCGGACCTGACCGCCGCCGGCGACAGCGGCTCCGAGCAGGTGCAGCTGGCCAAGGGGCTGCTGGAGGACTCCGAGACCCGGGTGATCTACCGGCAGTCGCCTGGCGAGGTCGAGCAGGCCCGCGAGCTGCTCGGCCTGACCCAGACCGAGGTCGACGAGATCCCGCTGCTGGAGCGGGGCGAGGCGCTGTGGCTGGTCGGCAACCGGCGGCTGCTGGTCAAGCACGAGCTCAGCGACGCCGAGCGAAAGCTGGTCGACACCGACGCCAACATGCACGTGGAGCAGGACGGATGATGCGGCCCCGCGCGAGTGTGCGGTCGGCGCCCGACGCGCGCGGACGTCCCAACCCGCCCGGTGTGAACAGCGACTGGATGACGGTGGGGATCGGTCTGCTGCTGCTGCTGTTTGCCGCCAACCTGTTGTGCTGGCTCATCGGGCAGCTGGCCAGCCTGCTGTTCGGCGGCGGCTGGCCGCACGCGACCCCCACCCAGGTCGACCTGGTCCGCCTGCTCCGCGACCCTGGCGACCCGGGTGCCGCCTGGCCGGTCGGCGCCATCCACCGGCCCAGCCCGGCCGGGTTCTGGGTCACGGCGGTGCTGCTGGGCGGCGTCGCCTTCACCGCGGGCTGGCGCGGGCTGGCCTGGTATGAGCAGCGGCGCCGCCATCAACCCGGGGATCGCAGCTCGTGGGCCAAGGCCGGCGACCTGGACGACCTGTACGTGCCCGACCCGACCAGCTCCCCGCCGTGGTGGCTGCCCCAGCGTCTGCGGCCCGAGCGCAGCAACCGGCTCATCCTCGGCCGGTTCGGTCGCCGCCTGATCGCGGCTGAGGGCGTGCAGGGCGCCTGCATTCTTGGCCCCACCCGGTCACAGAAAACGGTCGGGTTCATCGTCACCACGCTGCTTGAGCGCCTGGTCGGGCCGGTGGTGACCACCAGCGTCAAACCCGACGTGCTGCGCGCAACCCTGGACTTCCGGCGTGAGCTTGGACGGGTCTGGGTCTTCGATCCCAAGGAATCCACCGGCCTGCCAACCGCGCACTGGTCGCCGCTGACGGCCTGCCTGCGCTACGAGGGCGCCAAGGAGATGGCGCTGGCACTGGTCAGCGCGGCGCAACTGGAGGCCGGCGGACGTGAAGGCGCCAAGTTCTGGGATCTCAAAGCCTCCCAGCTGCTTGCCCCCGTGCTGTTCGCGGCCGCCCACACCAGCGGCCGGATGCTGACGGCGATCAACTGGCTGCGGCTCAACAAGAAGGACCCGGTGGTGCGGGCCCTGGAGAGCGTCGGCGGATCCGATGCGAGGGAGGCTCTCAACGAGTTCCACGCGGGCTACAACACGGAGGCGCGGCTGAAGTCCAACATCGCCGCCACGGCCCTTGGGGTTCTGGACGTGTACACCACCCCCTCGGTCGCCAAATCCGCGCAGGTCACTAGCCTGCGCCGCCCCGAGCGGGTGGAGGCCGGCCGGCAGGCGCGTGAGCGGCGCCTGGCGGCACTGCGCCGCGAAGAGACACGGATGCGGCAGACCGCCGAAAGCACCAACCCGGGCCAGATGACCCCCGCGGAGATCCAGGCGTTCTACGAGCGAGCGCAGCGAGTCCGCGCCGAGCGGGAGGACCTGGAGCAGGAGATCGCCGAGGAGGACGCGGCCACCTTCGAGGCGTACGACCCGGCGCTGGACTTCGACCCCGACCAGTTCTTGGACGGGCACAACACCCTGTACCTGTGCGCCCCCGAAGACCAGCAGGAGCAGCTCGCACCGCTGTTCCAGGCGCTGATCATGGAGGTCTACCGCACCGCGCGGACCCGCGCGCATGCCAGCAGGACCGGCCGCCTGGCGCTGCCGCTGCTGCTGCTGCTGGACGAGACCGGCAACGTCGCGCCACTGCGACAACTGGATGTCATCGCCTCCACCGGGGTGGGCCGCAACATCCAGCTGGTCACCGTCTGGCACAACCTCGGCCAGATGTTTCACCGCTACGGCCGCGATGTGGCCATGACCATCCTCAACAACCTGTGGGCCAAGGTCGTGCTCGCCGGCGTCTCGTGCACCGACACCGCGGAGTACTTCTCGACCCTTGTCGGGCGGGAGGAGATCGTCCGCTGGGGCATCACGCGACAGCCCGACGGGCGCCGGTCCGCCAGCGAGTCGATCACGGAGCGTCAGCTTGCGCCTCCGGAGGGAGTGCGCCAGATCAAGCCGGGAGCGGGCATCCTTGTCTACCGGGACCTTCCAGCGGTCGCGTTGCGGCTGCGCCCCTGGTATGAGGACTGGGCGCTGGTCGACAAGGTCAACCCCGACTTCGCGCGGCAGGAGTGTGAGTACTACGCGCAGAACACGCACGGCGTGGAGCGGCGCCGGGCCCGCCGGCGGCTCCGCCAGCTCCGACGACGGCAAGCCCGCCACCCACGGCGGGCACCTGGCACGCACGCAGAGGATGCCAGCGAGCCCCGCGCTGGCACCGCTGACCGGCACGACCCCACCGCCGACAACCGGCAGGATCGACGATGAACCCCGGGTGGCCTCGCCAGCCGCAGCCGAGTCGACTCGAGTCGTTGACGTTGTTCTCGGCCGCCATCCGGCAGCTGCGTGAACATCGCCACGCTGGCCACGGCGAGGCGGGCTTTACGACCTGGGAGCTGTACCAGGCGTTGCTCATCCAGGCGGCCAGCGGCTACACGCATGCCAGGACCTTGTTCAGCGAACATGACCTGGTCGTCGCGCTGGAGCGCCACCAGCCCGAGGTCAACGGCGGGCACCTCCGGCGGGAAGGCTACGGCCGGCACGGCCGCTGGTCCTGGCACGAGGACCTGGACCACGACCCCGCCGCCGGGCGCTCCCCGGCGCCACACCAACCCCACGACCAGCACCATCGGCCACCCACGCCGTCCAGCCGCCACGGCCACCCGCCACTGCACACCCACGTGGTCGCCGACAACCTGCAGCCCGACCACGGCCAGCCGCTGACAGCGGCGGCCTCGCCCGGCGCGCCCGGGTCGCCGTGGTGGCTGGTCTTCTCCGACAGCGAGCAAGCACGCCAAGCTGCCAGCGAGCAGATCGCCGCCAGCGACCGGGCCGGACTGCCGGTTGACCCGCAGCTGCGCGGGTTTGCCCTGGGGGAGCAGCCACCCAACCAGCCGTGGCCACCAGCGCCGCGGCTCGACGGGTTCATCCAGGTCCCTCCTGGCGACGAGGACCTCGACATCGGGCACGACCTGTGAGCCCGCACACCTGAGAGGTTGTCATGCACAGCCATCGCCCACTCCGACCAGACGTGCAGCCTGGCCGGCCCGTCCCCGACGAACGCGAGCTGTCTCACGACCTTGCGGCCGAGGCGCTTGAACTCGACCCGAACGACTGGACTCTGGAGCACTGCACCGCCCACCTCGCCGAGGAGCACCCACAGGTGACGTCATGGCCGGATGACAACCCGTTCATGGCCCATGACGACGACCAGCGTGCCTGGAACTATGACCACAGCCACCAGGCGCTCAGCGACACCGCAGCGCTGCAGGCAGATCCGGACTGGACCGCGGCTGACGCGGCGGAGCTGCGCCGGATCCTGACCTCGCTGTTGGGCCCGCCCAACCCGTCGCTGTCGGCTCCCGCCGAGGAACGCCATGCCGGCGAGCACGGCATTGGACGCTGCGGTTCTGCAAGCGGCGCGTCACGATGATCCCGGCGGGTTCGACCGCGGTTGAGCGGTTTCGTCGCAACGCCGCGATCAAGCTTGTCGCTCCCACCATGTACGTTCTTTGAGTATGCGGTGGCCACGGTGGAACCGGGTGAGACAGGCGCCAACCGAGCAGGCGCTCGGCTACCAGCTGTCCACCTTCGGCGACGCGGCAAGCCCGCTTGAGGAGGTCACCCTCGACCGGCTCGCCGAAGGCAGTCACCAGATCCCCCCGGACGATCCCGGGCAGCTGACCGCCACGGCGCTGCAGCTGGGAAGGCGGCTCTACGAGGACCTGCAGGTCATCCGAGCCAGCCGCCGCTGGAACGTCGGCGTCCCCGATCCGCTGGAGTTCGCGCCCGGCGACGTGCTCGCCCTGCGTTACTTCGCCACCGATCCGCTGATCCGCCAGTGCCTGCGGATTCTGCAGAGCCTGGACCAGCCGCTCGCGGCTGGGGTGCTCGGCCGCCACCGCACCGACTTGCGCCACCGCGTCCGCCGCAATCTCTTCCTCGCACAGACCCAACTCGACGCGGCTACCTACTTCCTGCCCGTCACCAGCGCTATCGGGATCCTGGCCAGCACCCCACCCGCCGACGAACTGGTCGACGCGATCCGGTTGCCGTTCCGGGCGGTGAGTGTCTACTTCGGCGCCGACCTGGAGATCGACCAGCGGTTCATCCGCTGGTCGGAGGGCCACCTCACCGAGCGGCCAGGCACCGCCCAGACCATGGCCGCCCTCTACAACCGGCCAGGGGAGGCCGCCGCCACCCAGGACATCGTGCTGGCGTTGCGGGAGTTCGGCGGCTACCTCTCCGGTGTCACCCTGCTCGCCGACGACGATGGCCGCCTCGCCGATCACACCTCTTGGATCGTGGCGACCAACCCACCCGAAGATGCCAGCGAGCTCGCCCGACACGACCGGCTGCGCGGCACCGCGGACGGTTATCACCTCGGCGGGCAAATAGAGTGGGATGGTCGTAGGCTTGGGGGATGTCGAAGGAAGATGCTCGATCCCTGCCAGGCGCGGCGCAGGCGGCACTGCGCAAACGGGCCGTCCAGGCCGTGCTAGACGGCATGACCCAGGCCCAGGCCGCGCGGGTGTTCGGGGTCCACCCCAACGCGGTGGGCCGCTGGATGAAGCGCTACCGGGATGGCGGCTTCCACGCGCTTGCCGAGCGACGCCGAGGTCGCCGTGCGGGCGAGCAGGCCGCCCTGTCGGCAAGCCAGCAGCAGGAGGTCATCGCGCTGGTGCGGGACAGCACGCCGGACCAGCTCGGGCTGACCGGATTCCTGTGGACCCGCGAGGCGGTCGCCGAGCTGATCGCGCAGCGCTATGGGACTCGCTTGGCGCGCACCACCGTGGGCGCCTACCTGCGCGCCTGGCGGTTCAGCCCGCAGAAACCGCAGCGGCGCGCCCTGGAGCAGGACCCGGTGGCGGTGGCGCGCTGGCTGGCCGAGACCTACCCGGCCATCCGCGCGCAGGCCCGCCGCGAGAGTGGCGTGGTGCTGTGGCTGGACGAGCTGGGCGTGCGTTCCGACTATGCCGCAGGGCGGTCGTGGGCGCCGGTGGGCCACACCCCGGTCATCAAGCGCACCGGCAAGCGGTTTGGGGTGAACCTGATCAGCGCGATCTCCAATGGCGGGCTGCTGCGGTTCCGCCTGTTTACCGAGTCGTTTCGCGGGCCGGTGTTGGTCGACTTCCTGCACCGACTGGTCCGGGATCTGCCGGGGCGGAAGGTCCACCTGATTTTGGATGGGCATCCGGTGCACCGCGCCAGGCTGGTCAGCGAGTGGGTGGCGCAGCGTCCGACCAGGATCGAGCTGCACTTCCTGCCCGGCTACAGCCCGGAGCTGAACCCGGTGGAGTCGCTCAACCACGATGTGAAGGCGAATGCGGCAGGTCGGGGGCGTGCCCGGTCGGTGGTGGAGTTGACCGGGGCGTTGCGCGCGTATGTGCGTGGTCGGCAGCGGCAGCCGGGGGTGGTCGCCCAGTTCT
>WNGJ01029866.1_pt1 | contig 10857 bp, 11 predicted proteins | sample 5400611 | NCBI WGS metagenome assembly WNGJ01 (sample SAMN13153375, study PRJNA577476) | soil metagenome | isolation source: 40 cm soil or saprolite under Garry oak tree replicate 1 | place: USA:California | collected 2016-06-15 | reverse complement strand
GTGCAGCCAGCTCAGAATATCCTCACTGCTCGAAGGCGCCTCCTGGTAGTCTGTCTGCTCAGGTTCTTCCTCGGACGTCGGTAGCGGGACGGACGTACAGGCCGCCAGGGAGAAGCGGAGCTGTGGCCAGGCACGCCCGAGAGAAATGCGCGCCTGGCCCTCGCCCGCGAACACAAGCATGAGATCGAGACCGCTATCTATCTTCACGCTGCCACAGAAACCGAGCTTGCCGAGCGGGAAGCCCGCTGTAAGACTCTGGCAAAGCAACAGGGATTGAAGGTCTTGACCATCTGCCAAGACCTGATCACCGCTGAGGAGCAGGACTACCGTCGCGCGCTCGTCCGCCTCTACCTTCCCCCGATCCCGTTTGACATCATCATCGTAGACGAGCTCACCCAATTTGCCGAGACGCGAGAGAAGGCGGATGCTATTATCGCGCGATTCTATCAGCAGCATTGCTATGTACTTCCGGTCACAGAAGACGATTTCAAAAGCGTCGATCAACGTCTCGAAGGCGAGGACAACCAGAGGCAGGGGGAACGTGAGGGCTTGTAAACAGACCAAAAGTGCTCATGGTCCGAATCATTTGAATACGGCGCGAGGTGGAAATTTAAGATAGACTCAGAATATACTGAAGAAAGCAGGGCCAAAACAGAGCAAGCATACGCTGGCCTTATGAAGGAGAGGTGCTCAACAACGTCGTACTTCTCAGTCGCACCTCCTTCGACTGATCGTACTCTTCAAAAGAGAAAGCAAACTTGCTGTCTTGTTCACTGTCTTCGTGGTTGTAGAGGCTACGGTTGCTTGAATCCTGCCTCAACCAGCGCTTGCTCGAGCAGCTCGAGCACTCCCAGCACATCAGCCCACTGCGTCAGGTAGGGAACGTCAAGGGCTGCGCCCTGCTGCCTCATGATTCCGAGAATATCATTCCACTGCCGCGTAGAAGAGCGCCCTCCCATCTCAAACCATTCCAGTTTGGTCAGGATGGCGTCTTCCGCCGAGGCCACCCTCACCGGGCGTGTTCCTGCTTCCAGGATGTGAGGCTGGGCACGACGCGCCTCTTCTCTCGTGAAGGCCCGCCGTTTGAGCGGGATCAGATCAACCTTCAGCATGGTGCTCAGGTGGAGTACATTGTAAGGAAAGCCACGTCGAACTGCGTCTTGCCACGCCTGCTCGTCCACGTAGTAGTCGCTCTGGAGGGCCTGCACAAGCGGGCGGACCTGATTGGTCCCAATATCAGCAATCACGTCCACATCCTGGGTGCGCCGAGCCATGCCATGAAGCGAACTGGACACCGAACCTCCGATGTAGTACGTGATGCCAAGCCGCTCGAACGCTTCGATGAGCGGAGTGAGCGCCTCCATGACATCGTGATACAGCGACATCGGTGGTCTGTTCCTTTCTGTACCGCATTCCTCGCCACCCTTGTCATCACCAGTCAGAGCACTGGGATGCTGATACCGCTTTTCCCTCCCTGCCCGCTGCTGATTCGTCGCGCTCAGGCCCCTCGCAGCCCTGCATCCACCAGCGCTCGTTGCCAGGTGTCCCTCATGGCGAGGGCTCCAGCCCACTCCTCAAGAAGAGGCAGATCGAGGTCTGGTCCCTGCACTTTGAGCATGCCCAGGATATCGTTCCACCCGGCATCGTCCTGCATGCCATCAGCACGCGACCGCTCGTCTCGCTGGTAGCGCTGCACCTTGAACAGGAGCATTTCCGTTGCCGAGGCAAGGGGGATGGGAGAATAGTGCTCATCAAGGGCATAGCATCTGATGAGTTGACGCATGAAGGTATCGAACGCCTCCGGTTTCGGGAGAACGACATCCACCTTCATGAGCGAGTCCAGATGGATCAAAGGAAACGAGGTGCGTGCTCGCACGGCCTTTCGAGCCTCACCTTCATTGAAGAGATAGTGCTGCCTAAGTACCGCGAACAAGGAAGGAAGCGTCTGCTCGTCCAAGTCAACGACCAAGTCGATATCCTGCGCCAACTGCTGCATGCCATAAAGCGAACTGGCAATCGAGCCTCCCAAGTAATACGGCAGGTGTAGGTCTTCGAGGGCACGCCGAGCAGGATGCATGACCGCGAGCAAATCGATCGGCTGAAGGTGCCAGCACTCGCGCCTCTCAAGGGCCGCCTGCACGCCCTTAGCGAGGCCAGATCCATAGGAGTAGGAGAGCACATGCACTGCTGCTGCTTGCTCGTTGGCCTCGCGGTTGCGCTCCTGCCAGGCATGCACGGTTGCCCAGAACGCACTTTGGGTCAAGGATTGCACGAGCCTGAACCGCCTGCTCATGGGAGAGCTGCGGATCAGCTCAATCATGATCCGCTCGGCATCGGGATGGGTATCGACGGATTGCGTTCTCATCTCTTGCTCCTCTTACACATAGTGTACGAGCATTGCTCGAACTCGTCAAGGGGAGCAGAGAGAAAACCTGGAATGCTCCGGCTGTTGCCCATTCTCGATAAGGGGATGAGAGGCAAGGTAGATGGGCTCACCCTCAAACCTCTCGCTCCCACCTGTTCACGACGATCGAGATCAACGAAGGTCTTGGATGCAAGACCCTCCGCAGGAACTCGTCGGTGTCCCTCTGCACTCTCAGTGTCTGACAAGATCGAAGGAACCGTTTTGTTGTCAGACACGAAATCCCTCCCTGTCTGACACCCTGTTGCACGTTGAGCATCATGGCCTTCGTTCGCACCTCTCCTGACAGAGGGGAATACTCATGGGTCGAGATCAAAGCGACCTGGATGTTCATTCGCCAGCAACCAGGATACCGGGAGGAGGTCTCCATCGGCCTACTCACGCGAATCGCTCCCTGGATATCCAGCTCAACTCCGGCGGCACGCGCCAGTTGTAGTACATGGCTCAACGCCTACAGCCACCAGCACGCTGTCTGCACACGCCTCATATCCCCAGAATCGTCTACACGCAGCCTTTCCCGCTCTACCTCGACCCGTTTCCACACCTATATGCACGACGACCCTCGGTTGCTCAAGCTCCGCTTGCATGCGATCAATCGTTTTAAGCACTCATGGTCCATGCACCACTTTTTGGCCGACTGCTGACACCGCTTGTGCAGGGCATCCGTGCCAGCGGGCCATTTCGTCCTGCCTGGCGAGAAGGATCGTCACCACGCCTTGTCCTCATGGATGGAGAAGGACTTGGCCACACCTTGGATACAGCGACGAGTCTCCCCACCGAAGTCACATTGCGCTTTGAGAAAGCCGATGCGATAGTCCTTGTGGACAGTGCGTCGCAACCCATGCAAGCTGCATCAAGTGCAGTTCTGAAAAGTGTCGAGGCCAGTGGCCATGTCGCAAAACTCCTGATCTGCTTCACACATTTTGATGGCGTGGAGGGGGACAACCTCCCTACCCTTCGTGCCAGGCGCAATCATGTCCGCAACTCGTTAGAGAATGCCATTACTGCTATTGGCAGAGGGATGGGATTACGTGCGAGTGCAGCCCTGGGCAATGTGGTGAAAGACCAGGTATTCTTTGTCTCCAACATTCAGAAGCCACTTCCACTTGATGAGAAAGCGACGCGGGCAGAGTTCAATAAATTGGTCGATGCGCTCGAAGCGAAAAGCGCACCAGCAGCCCCAACAGAAATACGGCTTTTCTACGATAAGATGTATCTCTCCAAATTAATTCAACGAGCGGTGAATTCCTTTCATGAGGCGTGGCGGGGCCGCCTTGGCCTCGCTCTTCAATCAAGCAGGTACCCTGAACACTGGACCAGGATCAAGGCTCTCTCGCGACGACCAGCACGGTTAGGCTTGGATGAGTATGATACCCTCAGACCTGTCGCGGATCTGATTCGGGAACTCAGTGAGCAGATCAGAGTATTCCTGGTCAGACCGCAGAAATGGGAGCCCGCTGACGGATCAGAAGAAGTGCAACAAGCCGCTATTGATAGTATTGCTCGCGATATCTATGCCCGGCTTCATACGCTTGCGCGAAAACGGTTGATTCGGGATCATCTGGTGAAGTGGGAAACGGCGTACACCCGGTGGGGAAGGGGATCAGCAAAAGAGCGAGCGTATGATCTTGAGTTAATTTATAACTTGGCTGTTCCTGTCGGTGAGATCAATGATGATGCGGCATATGAATTTCTGGTGAGTGTTGTCGAACTAGTAAGGGATTCAGTGCGAGCAAAGGGAGGCGATTTATGGTAATGAGGAGAGGGGTTGAGCCCTGTCTGCACTCAGACGGTGAGAAAGCAGCCAAGAGGCTACTTTGCACTGCCTATCCGCGTCGCGCATTTTGCCCCTGGGAAAGGAAAAGAAAATGAGCAAACATCCTACCGACGAGCATAAAGAGTACTGGCTATGGGCGCATCGACGCGTTGGGACGTATCCAGAATCGGTACGCAGCGGGAAATGGATGCTGTTCATCCCTGATGCTGAGATCAATGAGGCATGGGATAGTATACGCACGGCAGTGGAAGAGGGGAAACTGGGGAACACCGCAAAAGTGGCAACAGCGAAACCCAACCCCAATGCACAAGATAGGCATAGTAAGCTGATTTGCGTGTATACCTACGATGCAGAAGACAAGGAGGATGCCGTGCGTATTTTGCAGGCATTGCGCGATCTTGGCTTCTCCCAAGGGCTCTCATACAAAACAGACGAAGCAACGCTTGCCGGTGAGTATAGCTTCAACACGGCAGGGCCAGTGAGCCTCTACTATGCCCATAAGGGGACGGTGGAACTATCGATGCCGAAAGGGAAGAGTCCGAAGAAGCGAAGCTTCCCTTCCCAGCAGTCCCCAGGATATGGCATCTACGTCTTCAGGGGGAACACTTACGAAGGGCAGTTTGAGGAGGTTCTGCAAGAGATATTGCAAAGTGGCTATTACTCGCGAGACGATGTAGCGAGGCAGTTGCTCAGGTCACAGATACCACCGCGCAGAAAGCCGCGAGAGACAAGCTATGACTCTGAACGTACTGAGGAGTGGCTGCAAGAGAACGACTTCTACGAAAGCTCCTATTTCCACGACATAATGAACAGAGACGATTAGCTTTTGTGGGAGTAGCTATGAACGAGGATCTCAAACTGGCTATCGAACTTGTTCCATCCTCACTTTGGTGGATGAACCCGCGCAAAAGTATGAAACAATCACAGTGGGACAAGCTCAGAAAGCAGGTCTACCAGCAATACAACAATACCTGTGGCATTTGCGGAGCGACGGATGCGCGTCTAAATTGCCACGAGCGGTGGGAATATAGCATCGTTGACGGGGTAGGTAAGCAAAGGCTCATCGGCTTTATCGCGCTCTGTAACCTGTGTCATCATGTCAAACATATCGGGTATGCAGGGATACTTGCACAGAGAGGACAGCTCGACTTTGAGAAGGTGATTGAACACTTCATGCGGGTTAATCAATGTACGCGAGCAGCGTACGAGGAACATTACCGCACTGCGTTCGCTGAGTGGAACGAGCGGAACAGCCTCCCATGGGAGGCTGACTGGGGAGAGTACCAGCACTTAATGTCGGAAGCACAGGTCCCGCAGAGAACGCACCCTCACCGAAGTCCCTCGAACAGCGGGTAGCCGGTAAGAAAGCCGAGTTCGACGAGTTCGGTGCGCGGCACGCTGCGCGCCATGGCCTCGCGGATCGGTGCGATGCGGGTCGGCACCGAAAAGCCCGGGAGCCAGTCGTCGTGATGATCAAGAATCACTCGTCGTGGGCGTAGCAGATCGGCCTGCCGCGCCACGAACTGGGCGAGGGTGCCCTGAATAGGTTCGCCATCGATGGTGCCGCTCCAATGTCCGCTGGTATCCTGGTAAGTGACCTCCGGCCCCAGACCCGCCAGCCCCTGCATCACCTCCTGCAGGCACACCATGCGCTCCTCGTAGGTCACTCCCAGGTCGCCCAGCAGACCTCATCGGGCTGATACATCCCTCCTCTCTGGGTCTATACACAGGAATGCAGGCTCGGATAGACCGCCACAGTCACGTCCGAGGAGAGGCGAATGCGCTCCCCACCGCCGACGGGGAATAGTTGTGCGAGGGAGACCCCTTCCTGTTCCATGATGCGCACCGTCTCGTGCGAGCCGATGATGGTGGCCCCGGTCCGCCTGGCAATGCGCTCGGCTCCCCAGAGGTGGTCGAAATGAGCGTGGCCAACCACGATCCAGTCGGCCCGCTCAATATCCTCCGCTCGTAAGCCAGTGCCGGCAGCCCCAGGGATGCGATCAATATAGGCATCCAGAAAAATCACCAGCGATCCGACCGTCAGCCGGAAAGTGGCGTACCCGTACCAGTCAAGCCGTGCTGCCATCGTTTGTCACCTCCTTTTTTAACGACCGGTGAGGCCGGTCCATTGCTCGGAAAGCTGCCGGAGTTGGCGGCGGGCCTGCCGATCATAGGCCTGGCTCTCGGCTCGCGCCTCGCGCAGGCCGTTGAAGTAGCGTCCGGTGACCTGGTCTAACTCCGGCGCCGTGATCAGATGTGTGGTGGCCTGCACGCCCTCCTCGATGGTGCTGATGCTGCTCCCTCTGGCGGCCAACACCATTTTCGTCGGCATATAGGTCGCCGGATGCAGGCAGTTGGCCGTGACAGCAGTCCCCGCAAGTTCCTCGGCCAGATCAAACGTGAACATGACGAGCGCCAGCTTGCTCTGGCAATACGCCTGAACGCCATTGTAGTGGTGCTCCAACATGACATCTCGAAAGTCGATAGGAGCCTGTCCCGCCGAACTCACGTTGACAATGCGGGCTGGGGCCGAGTGCCGCAGCGTGGGTAAGAGCAACCGCGTCAACAGAAACGGCGCTAGATAGTTGACGGCAAAGCGTAATTCGTAGCCATCCTCGCTCTCCTGGCGTGCGCCGCCTCCTGGCAGGATCGTGCCAATGCCGGCATTATTGACCAGCACGTCAATGTGTTCCTGCTCACGAGCCAGCCGTTCGGCCAGCGCTCGCACCTGCGCAAGCTCCGCAAAGTCCGCACGATACCACTCGAGGCGGGTGTTGCCCGTCTGCGCCCGGATCTCCTCCAGGGTGTGCTGCCCCCGGGCATCATCGCGCCCATGCAGCAAGAGCGTGGTCCCGGCACGCGCCAGCTGCATTGCGACGGCTTTTCCCAGTCCATCGGTCGCCCCGGTAATCAAGATGACTTGTTCTGTGAGTGGTCTCATCTGGTTCTCCCTCTCGTTGCATTCCTTCTCAGCACGAGACGCGCGCTGGAGCGATGACCAGTTATTTCTTCTCCTGGCTTTGGTACAGTTCGATCAGTTCCTGGACGGTCGTCGCGTCCTCTGGCTTCTTGTCTCGCTCCCGGAAAGAGATGAGCCGCGGAAAGCGCAGCGCGTAACCAGGCTCTGCTCCGACTTTGCCCGCCGTATGGGTCGGGGAGCGCGTGATCTCGTCGGCCAGCACCTCCAGGACCAACTGCGGCTCGACCCACACACTCGGCTCGATCAGCGAGGAGACGCGGGCGGGCTTGTGATCGACTTCTAATCCTTTGGTGCGCTCGCGGATACTGCGCCATTGTTCGTAGCTCAGCCCGGTGCCGATCTTGGTCACGGTGACGAAGAGATCCCGTTCGGGATCATACAGCCCTACTAGCAGGGAACCCGCCCCCAAGGCCGCGCGCTTGCCACGGCCATAGAGGTAGCCCAGTAGGACACAGTCGATGGTGTCGTTGAGAGCTCCGGCCGAGTGCCGCTTGAGCTTGACCCAATTGAAATTGCGCGCGCCCGCCTCGTAGCGGCTCTCCAGCTTTTTCACGACCAGGCCTTCCAGCCCCTTGCTGATCGCTTCATCAAACAGAAGGGTCAGCGCGTGGGCATCCTCCATGGTGTGGTTCGCGGTGAGCATGAGGGTGTCGTCAGGCGGGTGAAGCGTTTCCTTGAGCACCCTCAGGCGCTCTGCAAGCGGGGTATCCAGCAGCGAGACCCCACCTTTGTAGAGAATATCAAAGACGAAGGCTTTCAGCGGGATCTGCTCGGCCATCGCTTCAATCCCGTGCTTGCGCCGCCGCCAGGTCGTTTCCTGGAAGGGCAGGAATTCTTCGGAGGTGGCGTTGTAGGCCAAGGTCTCGGCATCCAGGATGGCGCTCTCCGCGCGGACCTGCCCCAGGGTTCCGGCGATGAGTTCGGGGAACATGTGCGACTGGTCTTCCAGGTTGCGCGAGAAGATGGTGACCTGCTGCCCATCCTTGTGGATCTGGGCGCGCAGGCCGTCGTACTTGTACTGCGCCACCACCGTCCCCATCTTGGCGATGATGGCCTCGGCACTGGGAAGCCGCTCCGCCAGCTGGGAGTGGATCGGTTTCCCGACTTGGATGTCCAGGGCTGCCACCGTGCGCTCGGCTTCTTCCTCGTCGGAATGCGCGAAGATAGTCCTGCCAATGAGGCCCAGATCGGAGGTTTTATTGTAGGCTCCCTCCAACAGCTTGCGCTTTTTGACATCGTTCCACCTGGCCTTCGCCAGGGCATCGAGTATGGTCGCGTCGCCGATGCCCAGCCGGAGATTACCCAGCAGGATGCGCACCACATATTTGGCGGACACGCTGTCAACCGGCGTGAGCAGGTCAACCAGCCGCGCGCTCTTTTGTTCGATGGCTCCTTTGCCGGACGTCTGCGCAATGGCTCTCAATACACCAAACACCTCGTCGACACTCAGCGTATCTGACACCGCTTCCGCTTCTTGCCGGACCTGCTCTGCCACCAGTCCCATGTCTCCGAGGGCGTTATAGCGTGCCAGGACGTGTTCTGAGGTGGTATGTGAGGCAATGGCGATGGACCTGGCCACGGTTTTCTCGGCCATCCCCATCTCTAGCGCGACGTAAAACGGCGCTACCCTGCCCTGGACCAGGTAGCAGACCTGTTCGATTTCCTCTGGCCGTTCGATCGAGCGAAACTGCTCCGTGAGCAGCCCGATCAAAGCCAGCCGGGAGCTGGTCCGTTCCAGTTCTTCAAAGGTGTGTGCAAGCCTGGCAAACTCCATGAGATAATCCTCCTTCTTCCCATGCGTGTTGATGCGGTGCGCAGTAGGGTTCAGTCAGTGCGCTGCAGCTTTCAGGAAGCCTCACGTTTACTGGGGAGGTTCCTTCTGGTATGGTGCATCTGTTCTATTGTTCTATTATAGCTTGCAAGAGGCGGAGAGTCACGCCAGTATGGGCACGCCACTCGTCGGTCATGTGCTATGAGAACAGACGAGCCGATTCCCTGCTCGCCTCTTCCACCGGCGCTCATGCACGACAAGAACGGTCATCCATGAAAGCTCTTGGGCGTCGCCAGGTAATTCGCCCTCATAGCCCTGCCGGAAAGCCCGCATGCGGAGTCCTGCGCGCTCGTGTAAGTTCGTCATCTCCCAGGAGTGCTGCTGCTCCTTGAAGAACAACAGGTGGGCGTAATCCCCTGACAGGCCAGCAACTCAGCCCCCTGCAGTACGCGGCGCGCCTGCACGTGCGCCTGTTTCATCTCGCTCCCTTTGTGATAAGCATCCAATTGAAATGCTTGCAGACTTCTCCCCTTTTGCATAACAGACATGCTCCCTTCGTTCTCACACATGTGGTCTCGGCGCGATTCCCTCTCGCTCCTGTACCAGTGCATTCCACTGCTTCCTCCTCAATGAACGAACGGTCACAAGGAAAATGAGCGGAAAGCCTCACGCCTCACGGCAAATGAAAGACCTTCACCAGCGCTCCTTTGACCTGGTCTCGGTAGGGCCAGTCCGGGTGAAAGGTATGAGCCGCCACCAGGACGCGGGCGATGTGATACATCTCATGCTCATCTGCGCCAAAGGTACTCGATTCGTCAAACAGCATCTTATGCGTCATTGTCACCACCAACATCCCGGCCTGGGTCGGGTCTCGAAGCGCGACTCCCTCTTGCGCCATCTGCACGAGGAGCCGTTTTTCAACTTCTTCGGCGACAACGAGGATATGCTCGTCTGGGACGTTCGGACGCAGGGCGGGATGACCAGGCGTCATTGCCGCCAGGAGCTGCTCACGTGTGTACGGCCAGCTCGCCGCGAAATCGTAGCCCTGCGCAAGCATCAGTGCCAACTCGAGCATCTCTTTCTGAGGTTTTAACCATAGTACAGTAATGTGAGATGGAAGGACATACGCAGCCATCTCTTGCTAGAAAATGGTAGTGTGTATCCTTCTGCTTACGATGCTCAGCATGTTCCCCCTTTACTGCACCTGACCTCACTCAGAAAATCATTCTGTTCTCAACAAGGTCATCATGGTAAATAAGGTGACAAGTGAGCAGGTTTTCAGGGTCTTGCTCACTTTCGGTTGCGGATTACCCGAAAGATTGGCCATTTCCTACCAAAAGATTGAGCCAATTCACATAGCTTGGTAGAGGCAGGCTGATGCCTGCGAAATTCCGTCGTTTTGTTACTCGTACGGCTCTACAGGCCAATTGCCTATGTGGCCAAACTTTCGGTAAGTTGCGGCCAGACTTTCGGGTAATCGGCATCGGTGGTTCGATTATCGTAGAGTTATGACTGCACAGCAAGAGATTGCTCCAGAAGCCAAGAAAGCTTTTCACTCTCGTCTGTTGGTAATTGGGCTGAATGTTCGAACGCAAATACTGGGCTGAGGGCCATTGCGTCGAACATTCAGCCCAATTTTTTTAGGCTGAATGTTCGACACAATTTCCACGCGGTGACTCATTTGTAGAGTACATATCATTTTTCAAACAAAAGATGCATTCCAGATTTCCATTCGTTCCTTGGCCTATTCCGCTCCGGGAGCGGGACGAGCCACGGAGGTTCTGCCTTGTTCGAACATTCAGCCCAACATTCGATGATTGAGGCTGATTCCGTCGAACATTCAGCCCAATTACCACGTCTGTTGATGAGCTTGAACACCGAAAGTGAGCAAGACCCGGTTTTCAGGT
>WNGJ01011280.1_pt1 | contig 10857 bp, 10 predicted proteins | sample 5400611 | NCBI WGS metagenome assembly WNGJ01 (sample SAMN13153375, study PRJNA577476) | soil metagenome | isolation source: 40 cm soil or saprolite under Garry oak tree replicate 1 | place: USA:California | collected 2016-06-15 | reverse complement strand
ATCTAGGACTGCGTTTTCTTATTCTGTTTGTGGTTGGAGCGACAAGGCGTTGCTGATAAAATTAGTGAATTCAGTGAAGGCGACGTCGTCGGAGCTATGCGCCGGCTTGCAATCCTCCAAGAGAATGGAGACAAACGGGAATAAGGCGTTGTCCGCACGGTTGCGGTTAAACTGAATGTGAACCAAATCAGGGGCGTAGCTCAGTGGTAGAGCAGCGGCCTTTTAAGCCATCCTGGTGCTCGCGTCAGCAAGCGACTCAATCCGTCAAGAGGTGCAATTTCAATCATATCCGGGAATATCGTAGAGCCGAGACGCGTCACATTTCGCCATAAATCGCCAACCCAAGTGACACCAGAACTGACACCGGAATCGCCAAATACACAGGCTAAGAAACACCAAAGAGTGCCAGGGGCCTGGTTTGCACCGTTCGCGGCACGAATTCTCGCTCCCAGTGGCAGCATGACAGACGGTTTGGCTTTAACGGATAGATCCCAGGCTGGGCCTCTCCCGTGACAGTTAGCGGGTTACAAGTACATTCAACGACATGGAAGAGCAGCTATACTCTTTCTGTCCGGTAGGGGGAGAAATAGAAAGCGGCGGGAGATCATCTTTGGGTCCAATAAGGCGTCGAAGCACTCCAGCCACCGCGCATTCCCTCGAAAGAATCCGAGAACGCTCTCTCCAGCAATAACTACTGAACGAGAGTTGGTTTCACTGGCAGCAAACCGCTGGCAAGATGTCATCCGTTAGTTTACCCGTGTCAGGAGGCTTCCGTTCTGGCCCGGGAGAAAGAGGGCGCTGGATGTGCGTTTATTTCCCGAAGGGCGCAAGGAAATTGTCTTTTCGAGCGGGCACTGACCAAGGAGCCAGACGCGAAGTTAGCTGGATAAGGTGAAAAAGAGGTGATGCTTTGCTTGTCAGCGTAGCAGGCGCTTGAGGAGGCGTTCAAGGAGAATGCGATCGCTCAACGACAGGCGCGTGAACTCCACGCCCATACCTTTGTCAGCTACAACGCTGCGGACGATCGCGTCCGCTTGCACGCTGCCCCCGGGTACTTCGAATACGAGTATCAGCTTCGCGCCCAAGCGTGGGGGATTGTGTGTGGCAATAAACAGGCCGCCCATCCCTATTGTGCGAACGCGAGAAACTTCCTGCTCGCCACCGCCGTACCAGGCCACAAACATGCCTTGGGGCAGGGAGATTCGTCCGTGTCGGCGCTGAACGAGAATTGTTTCTTGGGCCATGCTGCTAGAAATCCAATCCGACCGCTAGAGTTCCAGGCCCCAAAAGTCAAGGGCAGGTTCTTGAAGCTCCAGGCCAAGTTCCCAACCGCACCCATCTGTCTTCCTGGACCAAACGACGACAACTTCGCAGGAATTCTCGTTGGCCAGATTAATCAACCGGAGGCGTTGTTCGGCGGTAAAGCGTTGTGAGACGCGGGCAAGGCAACCTTGGGGGCTCACGTCGACGGTGTAACCGTCGGTACGGAATTGCTGGCTGCCTTCGGTCCACTCAAAGGCAACGGGAACGCGGGAGTTGAGCCGCCCTTGCATGCGGTGGTACTCGACGGGGGTAGTTCCGAAATCAGGTTGCTTTACGACTATCAAAATTCAGCTCCTAACCTTGCGAAGATGCGTTCGGTGCGTACTCGCCTCGATTGTGCCGTCCGCCATTTTCAACCTTATTTCCGCTCCCCAAGAGGAACTTGCCGATAATCGGCCGGATGGCTTCCCACGACCTCGGTTCCTCGGAGAGAGAGAAGCACACTTGAGGCCGGGTCCTTGGCAGAGCGCACGATGAGGAGTCCGTCTCCAGAGGGTTCCGCAGGAGCAGGCCCGTCCCACTGAATTCTGTTGATGGACTCTTTCGAGACCCATGCGGCAATGGCTACGGACGGAAGACTGACGTCACAACGCGTTTGATTATTCGCGAGAAGCACAACATGCCATAACTTGTTGTTACCAACCCAAAGGTAGCCGCGGGATTCTCCCGAGCCGGTAAAATCACCGGGGATTTGACTGCTGACCTCCTGGCCGCCATTCTGTAACCAGGAGACTGCCTCAGGATCAAAATCTTCCTTTGTCGCCAGCCTAACGCCTGCGCCACGTGGCATGATTCGGGCCATTTCAACAGAGAATCCCGACGTAGCAGTCTCGGCAGCTGCACACGCGTGCGTTCCTAGCACGGTTGACTCAAGAGTTTTAGAAGAAGTAATTCCGGTCGCTTCTCCGGTTGGAAGCCCCGACTGCGACAATCCAGACGCTGTCGACGCGGAAGACTGCGATGAAGTCATTCCGGCCGCTTGTTGGTTTGGCTGCCCCGCAGAGGCGGCCGTCTCGGAGGATTTGCGAGGCATGGCAAACCATACGGTAATCAAGACAACAGGGAAGGCCAGCGCCAGAACGAGCCACCTGGAAGTGCGCGCCTGTGACGCCTTGGCCGCGGCTGCGGCGTCTTCTGAAGGGGTTTCTCGTTTATGTAACGCTTCCTGTATGATCTTGTCCCCCTCACTCTGCGGAAGTTCTACTTGAGACTGCGCCTTGGGCAGCCGGTCTTCCGGTTTAGGAACCCATGTCGGGTCCAATCCCACAAGACGGGAAACGTCTTTGACCGCCTCGGTGTCGCTCCACAGAACACTCAGGGCGTCTGTGAGTGACGATACCGGAGGAGCGGCATCGGCATTCACGGTTGCCGAAGCCTCAGGTTGCTCGCTTTCCGGCCGAGGAGCCCGCCGTGGATTATTTCCCAGAGGACTGGAGCCTTCCATGACCTGCTCCATGTCGTCGCACAGAACACTAAGGGCCTCCGCGGATAGGGGCGCGCAAGGGGCGGCGTTGTTTGAGATTGAAGCCTGCTGTCGGTCGCTTTCCCGACGAGGAGCCCAAGGCGGATTCCATTGCGGAGAACTGGAGCCGCGTAAGGCTTTGCCTATGTCGTCGGATAAATAACTAGTGGCGGCTTTACGCGGCGCTACCGGAGGAGCAGCACTGGTTGCGGGCAAGGGTTGCGGGCTCGTGGGACCCCAATCTGCGGGGACGGAGGGGACATCCCAGAAAGTAGGTGCCACAGACGCGAATTCAACGCCTACCTCATTGGCCCTGTTCGGGCGCTGCGCTGCGAATCGGCAGACTCGGCATTCCATTTCTTGCTGGGTCCGCGGATTGACCAACCGCAGCGCTTGTCCCATTTGAACTGGCGTGCTTAAGAGCAGCAGAGCGCCGTGAGCATTAACCGATAGAGTCTTGGCCTCCTCAACGGCCGGCTGTTCGTTTTCGCGAGAGACGTAAACTTGCACGGGCATGTCGAAAGGCAGGCGCTCGCTGCGCCGAAACCCCGCTTCGGCAACGAGGGAGCGAGCTTCCTCCTGGCGAGCGGCCTTTCTCTTTGCCTTCTTGGCATAGAGCCGCTCGTCGGCTCTTTTGAGCATGCTTTCGGGCGTATCATTCGGCTGGTACTGAGCGGCCCCGTATGAGAAGGAAACCGGGATCTTCTTCCGCTCAAAGGAGAAAGTAATCGAATCCATGCGAGACATGATCTCGGGGATCCTCTCCAACGTACACTCCGGAAAAATCGCAAGAAACTCGTCGCCGCCCACGCGTATCGGAATATCGCAGGCGCGAACGGCTCTTTGCAGCCGGCGAGAAAATTCTTTCAGGGCCAGGTCGCCTGCGGCATGTCCGTATTGGTCGTTAACCTGTTTGAAGCGGTCGAAGTCGGCCGCGATCAGGATGAGGGGCTCTCCTGACTTTTCTGCCTGCGCGATTTCTTCCTGAAGGCGTGTTTCGCCGAACCGGCGATTGTATAATCCGGTCAATGCGTCTTGAGTTGCCATTCCATAGAATTGTTCTGCTTTCACGCGCTGCTTTATGACCGAGTCCATCTGGTCGATCAGACCTTCGCGAAGCAGCTTGAGCCTGCGCCACTGCTGGTGCAACGTAACGCCGCTCGCAACACAGGCCAGGACCAGCAACCCAAGCACCGGCAAACTCGGATTCAACGTGCGGAACAAAAGCCACCCAATCGCACCCACCAGAAGCGCCATGATGAGGACGCTGCTCGCCAGTTGCCACGAAGTGACTCCCGTCAGAATCTGGAGGCTGTTCTGAAATCCCGTTCGGCGCGTGGTTTGGGATTGGGGTTGATCAGCTGTCATCATGGTTTTCTCCAAGGGGACTCTGGCTCCGTTACAGCTGTCAAATTCTCCTTTGCTCTCTAACGTTACTTCGACAAGGCGATGCAGCGCTCGGGGGCAAGCTCGCCAGATTGCAGCCTAGAACTTGCTCCACGTGAAAGAAATTGGGTAAAACTGGCCACCGACGAGCAACGTGTTTTGCAATGCCCGATCGTAATGAAAGGCACCGCCGCCGCTGTCGGTGAGTGTCAGACCGACGACGGCTCCGAACCACGCCGAGGCACCACTCAAAGTCGTAGGAGCGTTGGGCGCGTAGACAACTCCGTAGCTACCTGAACCGCCCGAAAGCGTGACGGTGCCCGAGCCCCCATAATAAATCTGCAAACTCGAGGGGTCTCCGCTCGAATTGGTGATGCTGCCGCCGCTGAAGTCAATGGCCTTGCCGACCCCAGCACCTTCCACGTTTATGATCACGGGGCCCGAGTCCACTATGATCGGGCTGCCGCCACTCAGGACGAGATTATTGACATTGTAAGTGCCTGCGCTCAGATGAACGGTGGTACCGCCGCTCGCAGTCAGGTCGCCGTACTGCCCTGGTGCAAGCGCTACTTCTTTGCTAGCCAAATTCACAACGGTGCAGCCTGGGACGGAACCGCAGTTTCCTGACATGGTCATACCCGTTGTCGGCGGCACAGGGGTTGGCGGGGGCGGTGCGGGCAAGACGACAGGTGTGATCGGCACGATTCCGCCAGTAACACTCCCAGAGCTGCTGTCTGTAACGGCGGTCACGGCTCCCGCAGAGCAAGAGCCGGTTCCAGCTTTGGGGGTCGAGAGTGTGCCACCAATATTGGCCGACCCGCTCAGGCTCAGGTTGCCGTAAGTTGCGACGTTTCCACCTGAGGCTGTCGCGGTTGCCGCATAAGTGCCTGCGCTGGAATCAAAACTGTTCGTGAAGGAGCTCGAAGACATGTCGATGGCTTTGCAAGTGTTGCCGGTTGCGAAAATGCCATACTGAAATATTGGCGTCCCGCGTTTCTCGACCTTCATAACAATTTGCACTTGAGCGTTGCGAATGTTTGGGACGTTCCCCTGTGAAGTGATTTCCCAAGTTTGTACGGCCGCTCCCTGCATGCTCAACAATTTCGCGGTAACTTCATAACTCGCGGGAACGCCCACGCCAGGAACGGAGGCGTCCTTCAGCGTATTGCTGAAAGCCGTTTGCACCGCTGCGTCTGGGTAGTTTGCGTTCATTCCGGTCATGGCGGAGAGAATCACGTCCTTGCCGTTGAACTGAGCCGGATATTTCGTCATGTCGAAGACTGCGGCCGGATTTGCGGGCGCAACATATGTGTAGCGCAGGTAGTTCATGGTTTTTTGCGCGCCAGCTTCGGCGGCGTATCGGGCCTGAAGCATCGAGCGGGTGTTCGTTGCTGACCAAGTTTCCGTCTGTGTGATGAGCATGACGCTGGCTGCCAGAACCGAAAGAATTACGAGCACGAACAGCGCGATGATCAGCGCCACTCCGGCTTCCCGATGATTTCGTTTAGGAGTTGTTCGCATAACTTTAGTTCCTCGATTTCTCGATGATTGCAGCGAGCGCATCATGGTATTGGGTTTGGCGTGGGCTGCAGCCGATCCGTCAAGCCCGCGGTCGCTAGGTCCAGCCCCATCTGAATATTGCGTGGCACGATGTCCGTCGCGGATTTGGTCATGGTTTCAAAATTCGTCGTCAACATATCCTTGGTGGCGCTCTGAACTGTCAGCGTGACTCCGACTTGATTGATAAACGTGAAGCCGGCAACCACAGGAGGAGCGGCAGGGTATTGAAAGCAAGGCGATCCATCAGGATTCGGCAACAGGTTGTCCACCAGCACGTTCGCGGCGTTCACCGCGCTCGTGCCAACGGGGGTTACTGATCTAGTAAACGTGCCGCCGCCCGCTGCGTAGTTGCAGGTATATTCGACATAGACCAGCGTGCCATCCCCATGGATGTCGCCAAAAAGCCGTAGCTTGGTGGCGGTCGAGGTATTGAGAATCCCTGTCGGGAACACGCCAATAGCGTTGATCTGAGCATTGTTGTTATGGGCCTTCCCAAAGACACCTGTGATGGTAGAAGCGGTGGCGGCAGTAATCGTTACGAGTTCCTGGTTTGCCCCGGCATCCACCAAAAGTTTTTCATCGGCGAAGAAGCCTGCGGCGTTGTTCAAATTCACTGTTTGAGCGACGCCACTGGCAAACACCACGCCATTCAGGTTGCTGGCTCCGAGCGTGCCAGAAGGCAAGGAGCCGGCCTGACCTACCTCCTGGATGATCAGATCAATGGCGCTGCGCAAGTTGTCATGCATATCCGCGCCGATTTCCGTATGCTGATAGGTTTTTTGATAGTAGTTCAGCGCCCCAAAGGCACCGCCCGCCACGATGAGCATGACAACCGTGCTCACCATGAGCTCTAGAAGCGAAAAACCCTTTTCGGAGTGACGAGCTCTAGTCATAGCTGCTCCTAGCTGTTCGACTTCATGCAAACCAGCGTGGTCGAGGGAGCGCGCCCCGGTCCCGCGTAACCCACCATGGTGACGAGCACGGTGATCGTTTTTAGGTTGCCGGTAGCGTCTGTCGAAATTGACCATTGCCGCCTGTACGTGGCACCCGCCGCGCTTGCCTGCTGGGCTCCCCGAAATGTCAGATAATCCACATAGCCTGCCACTGGCGCCGCTGGGTCAACGCTGCCTACGGTCGAGTTGCCGGCCATCGTGCCGCCAATGCCGGTCCCGCCCACGGCCGCTGTCGGATACACGGTCGTATCTGCCGTAGCGTCGGCAAAACTCAGAGCCATGAGCTGCTCTATCTTGTCTTGGGCGTCGAACCCGGTTGTTGTGGCTACATCCACGTACCCGGAACTCTGAGAAACCGCCATGCCGAATACGCCCATAAGTGGAACGATGCCCAGCAACATGATCAACGCGGCAATCATCACCTCGATCAGCGAGGAGCCACGCTCGCGTCTCGGGGCGGTTCGCTTCCGTTGAAGCATTTGATTGCGGACGCTCATTGCTGACACCACCCGCTACCGACGCTACCGTCATAGCGCCACACGCGGGCATGGCCGCCGACCGTCACGCTGATTGCAAAGGTGTTCGCTTGGCCGTCGGTCAGGTAAATCACGTCGTTGGGATTTGTGTTTCCCGAGCCATCCAGAAGTATGGGTACCCCGCGGGAATTAAATCTGGTTTGGATGGTCTGCCGCATCGGGCTCTGCCCGCCAGCCGCAGACCCCGCCGGACCAAACCCGAACGATATTCCAGACGCCAGGAACTGAGTTCCTTCGTTGTTGTAGTCCCCAGCCGAGGTGCAATTGTCGGCTTTGCCATCGGCTGCGCCGAGGGTGTTCGTCGGCGTAGTGCAGAGCTGCAGGCTGTAAGAATTTGCTACAGGGTCGATCACGAGCTGCGCATTGGTGAATTCCGTCTGGGCGCGCAACCGGGCGAGCGAGAGCTGATGAGCGACCGCGTGAGCGCTGCCTGAGAGGCGATACGCTCGCAAGGCGGCCACAGTATTGGGGATAGCAAAGGCCGCGAGGATCAGAATAACCACAAGCCCGATCAAGAGTTCGATGATTGTGAATCCGCGCGAGCTGTTCTTGCCGTTCGCAGTCTGCAAGTGTTCGAACCTCCACTCAGTCAAAATGTGTCGACCTTTCCTGGCTGAGTGCAAGAAGCCTAGTGTTTGGAAGGGGATATCACCAATGGTCCAATGGTTCTAAGGAATTTACCCTTAGTACCGGCCACATTTCTTGGTACCGCTGGCCCATTATGGAACTTGTCACCCCCTGCCTGTTCAATGAGCCCGCCAACCTAATGAAATAGCTAGAGTTAGCCAAGATGGGGGCGAGTGGTCCCGCTCGAAAAATCGTGAATGTGCCAATTAGTTACGGGGCCGCAGAAAACTGTTGAGACGAATTTGGCTGGATCCAAACAAACGTACACGTATATAACCCTACGGCTGGCAGCCTTGGCCGAATCGGACCTCACGATAATCCACCGGGCTTGCGGACAGGACTTGCGAACCCCGCAGAAACAAAACCACACCCGAAGCAGGAGCATCGGCCGCCCGCACAAGAAGTAACCCGTCTCCGTCGGATTCCGGCGGAACAGCATCGGCCCATTTGATCTTTCGGGCCAACTCCATGGGCACGCATGCGGCAATAGCAACCCTTGGATACTCCGCGTTGTACTGCAATTGTCCGCCTGCAAGAATCACCACGCGGCGCTCATTGTCTTTGCCCACGAGGATGTAGGCACTCGACTTTTTCGATCCGGAATAAAAACCTGAGATTTTTCCAGTGGGTTGCTGATCCAAGCTGCGCAGCCAGGAAATGGCGTCGGGATCAAAATCCACGGCTGTTGCGAGCCTGGTGCGCTCGATCCTCGGAATTCTGCGGGCGTCTTCGGGCGCCACGCCGGCAGGCAATGCATTCTTGGCTGCGGAGTCCGCATCCCCTGAACCCCGCATCGCGATCCAGAGCGTGAGCAAAACTGCCGAGGCCACCAGAACGATTACCGGCCGTCTTAGAGCGCTCCAGTTCTCCAGAATCCATGTGGCCGTCGGGGTGGCAATTCCTAAGTGCGCCTCCCCTGGCCTTTCTGTCCTTGACTTCTTGCCCCGCGAGCCGCCAGCGGCACCTTCGCGGTGTGAATGTGGTGTTTGTGGAGGCGCCTTCGGTTCCGGGCGTTGCGGGCGCGCGCTTGGAACCCAGCTAGGGTCCCAATCCTCAGGGGGGGTGCCAATATCCCAGAAGTGCTGAGACATTCCCGCAAATTCCACCCCAACTTCGCCCCCGCCTTTGGGGTAGCGCTTTGCGAAACGGAGGACGTGGCATTCGATTTCTCGCTTGGTTCGGCGATGGACCAGACGCAAAGTTTGTCCAACTTCAACGGGCAAGGAAAGCGCGAGCAGAGCGCCGTGCGCGCTAACATCCACAGTCTTGGCGTGACCATAGATGGGTTCCTGGTCTTCGGCGCATACGTAAACGTCTAAGGGGATTGCGATGCGGACGCGCTCGCTGCGCCGCCACCCACCCAACGCCTTATCTTTACTGGCCCTACCAGGTCTCGAAGAGCTTGCGTTACCTTCGATAACGTACGGCCTTGGGTTGCTCTCTGTGTCGGACGAGCGTCGAGCATCCTCGACGACACTTAACAACTCTTTCCACTTGTTGGGAGCCACTCCGAGCCTCCTAGCTTCCCCTTTCCGATTTCCCGTATGCGAAGCTTAGACGGGGCTGCCATAACTGACAATGGTACGTGTGTTGTTCGCATCAACTGAACTTGATAGGTACATACAAGCATGCTAAAGCCGAAAAGTCCTTGGTGGTATCCTCTTCGGGAATAGCAGCCGACTCCAGAAATTCGGAAGCAAGGGCCCTGACGGCCTCATCGTCTTCCACAATTAGCACCGTTTTGCGCCCACGAACAGTATTGAGCGCAATTTCGTCCGACACAACAGACTCCGGGGTCTCGTCGACTCTCGGGAGGTAGACTCCCGGGGGTCTCCTAAGCCTTCGGCTCAAGGACATTTCTACTTACTGCCTTTCAATCAGTTCACTTTTTCTATTTTCCGTACTCACCGAAAACTCGGGAACACTACGGAACATCAAGCAGCAACCTTCGCCACAGCCCGTTTCTACGACACGGGTATTATGTACAGATGTTGAGACTGACGGGGGCAGTTATCCTCGTCGCGAGTTGAGAATTTCGGAGTGGCTCAATGTGCTGACCAGACCGGCAGCAACCGCGCTCACCAGGAAATAAGGAAACGCCCAATAGAAGCAGTGAAGCCATTCCTTCTGAAAAGGCTTTTCCTCCGTCAGCGAAATGACTCCTGCAACCAGCCCCGTGTTCACGAACAGGTAGATTAGAGAAGCAGAGGCAAGGAGGAGGACGAGAGAATTAAGATGCAATAGCCGCAGTACCGTGTGGCTGAGCCAGTCCGCGCATCCAGCGGATAGGACCAACGTCCCCATGTTGAACACGATCTGCTCCGGTCTAGGCGGGGTCTTAGCGTGCCACAAGGTTTGCACGAATGCAGCAGTGCAACCCAGCAGAAGTGTTTCGCCGAAGCCGAAGTCGGCGATCCCGACCAAAATGAACGGGAAGCTGAGCGACATCGTGCCTTTCATTCCTGGGAGACGGATCTTTTGTGTGGAGAGCACCATCGCTAGGAAAAGGAATGCGAGGAGGCGTGGGAGTCCCGTGGACTGCCAGTGAGACAAGCCTGCGACCAACACGATGAGGCCGACGGCGGCGATCCACGATATGTAGAGTTTGGCTTTAGTTGTCATTGGTCAGGCCTCGCGCCAACTCTGCACGTTCAATTCTCGCCGCCAACCAAAATGCTTAGCGCTGTGGAAGTCGCCTGGTTCGATGTGTCGCCCCACACGACGCCGGTGCCCCAGACCACGCCGAAGCCACTGCTCGAGCTGGAGCCCCAGCACACGCTGCTCCCCCACAGCACCGCAGTTCCGTTCACGAAGACGTTTGTGCCCCAAACAAGGGAAGTGGCCCAGGTCGAGGAATCCCCCCACACAACACCCTGGCCAGTAACGAGATAAACGCTTTGTGTCGTAGGATCAAAGACCGCGGCCGGAGATACAGCCGAAGCATCGGCCAGGTCATTGCTGGAGAGGGCAGCGCCAATGTCCAGATAGCCGGCACCGATCGTGAAAATGT
>WNGJ01008632.1_pt1 | contig 10857 bp, 7 predicted proteins | sample 5400611 | NCBI WGS metagenome assembly WNGJ01 (sample SAMN13153375, study PRJNA577476) | soil metagenome | isolation source: 40 cm soil or saprolite under Garry oak tree replicate 1 | place: USA:California | collected 2016-06-15 | reverse complement strand
GAAGCCGCCCGGGCCGGCGCGCTGGCGATCGGGGAGGACCTCGGCACGGTCGAGGACTGGGTCCGCGACTACCTGGCCGCCCACGGCGTGCTCGGCACGTCCATGCTGTGGTTCGAGCGGCGCCGGGACGGCCTTCCCCGGCCGCCCGGGCAGTGGCGCCAGCGCTGCCTGGCCACGGTCGGCACCCACGACGTCCCGCCGGTGGCGGCGTTCGTCACCGGCGAGCAGGTCACGCTCCGGGCCGGTCTCGGGCTGCTCACCCGCGAGCCGGCGGCCGAGCAGGCCGCCGCCGCCGCATCCCTGCAGGCCTGGCAGGATGCCCTCGCCCGGGAGGGGCTGGCCGTGGCGGCCGCCCGGCCGGACCCGGCGGAGTTCACCGTCGCGCTCTACCGCTATCTCGCGCGCACCCCGGCCGCGCTGCTGGGGGTCTCGCTGGCGGACGCGGTCGGTGAGCGCCGCCCGCAGAACCTGCCCGGCACCACCACGCAGTACCCGAACTGGTGCGTCCCGCTGGCCGACGGCGACGGGCGGCCGGTCCTGCTGGAGGACCTGCCAGCCCACCCCGGCGTGCGCGCCGTGGCGGCCGCGGTCAGCTCGCCTGGCGGTCGCGCGCCTGGCAGCGCAGCGCCCGCTCGAGACCGTCCCGCCCCTCGATGAGCAGGCGGCGCAGCGCCGCTGGCGGGCTGGTCGTGGCGATCAGGTGATCGGTCGCCTCGATCACCGAGCGGCTGTCGGCGACCGGGTAGGCGTTGGCCACGAACCACTGGGCCATGTCGCTGCCCCAGTCCCGCCAGATGCCGCCGACCACCTCGAAGTAGCGCCGCTGGTACGGCTCGAGCAGCTCGGCCTGGTCGGGATCGGCGAAGCCGTCCAGCACCGCCCGGAACATGGCATTGGGCAGCGTGCCGCTGACGATCTGCTGCCAGGCGGCCTCCTTGGCGGCCGGCTCGGGGATCGCCGCCCGGCAGGCCGCCGCGCGGCGGGCGCCGGCGTCGGTGGCATCCCGCGCCAGTTCGGCCTCGATCTCGGCCTCCCCGGCGGCGCCCCGGCTGATCAGCCGGCGCAGCAGCCGCCAGCGCAGCTCGGTGTCCACGGTGAGCCCGTCGATCGGCCCCGACCCGTCCAGCAGGCCGGCCAGCAACGCGAGGTCGCCGGGTGAGGCGGCCACGCCGGTGAAGGTCTGCACGTAGGCGAGCTGGGCGTCGGAGCCGGGCTCGGCCCGCTCGAGCAGGTCACGGAGCGCACCGGCGGCGAGCGCCAGCCCCTCCGGGCGCCAGGCCGGGTCGGCGTAGCGGCGCAGCGCCGCGCTCGCCTGGCGCAGCAGGGTCTGCACGACGGAGATGTCGGTGACCGAGCCGGCGCCGGCCAGGACCAGGCGGACGTAGGCGCGGGCGGCCAGTTCGGCGTCCCGGCACATGTCCCACGCGGCGGCCCAGCACAGCGCGGCGGGGAGCGACTCGGTGAACTCGCCGATGCCGGTCATGAGCGTGGCCAGCGAGTGCTCATCCAGGCGGATCTTCGCGTAGGTGAGGTCGTCGTCGTTCACCAGCACCAGGTCGGGGCGCTGCTTCCCGGCCAGCGCGCCGATGTCGGTGCGCTCACCGGAGACGTCCGTCTCCACCCGGAGCCGGCGCACCAGGCCGCCGGGGGTCCGGTCGTAGAGCCCGATCGCGATCCGGTGATCGCGCAGGACGGGATGGGACGGCGGGGCCTCCTGCAGGACGGCGAACCCGGTGAACCGCCCGTCGGAGTCCATGGCGTACTCGGGGCGCAGCGTGTTCACCCCGGCCGTCTCCAGCCACTGCTTGGACCAGCCGGCCAGGTCCCGCCCCGACGTGTCGGCGACCGGCGCCAGCAGGTCGGCCAGGGTGGCGTTGGACCACGCGTGCTGGCCGAAGTAGCGGCGCACGCCGGCCAGGAAGTTGTCGATGCCGACGTAGGCCACGAGCTGCTTGAGCACGGCCGCGCCCTTGGCGTAGGTGATGCCGTCGAAGTTGACCTCCACCGCCGCGATGTCGGGGATGTCGGCGGCGATCGGGTGGGTGGAGGGCAGCTGGTCCTGCCGGTAGGCCCAGGCCTTGTGCAGCTGCGCGAAGGTGGTCCAGGCCGTGGTCCAGCGGGTCGCCTCGGCCTGCGCGATGGCGGCGGCCCAGGTGGCGAAGGACTCGTTCAGCCACAGGTCGTCCCACCAGCGCATGGTGACCAGGTCGCCGAACCACATGTGCGCCATCTCGTGCAGGATCGTCTCGGCCCGGACCTCCCGCGCGAAGTCGGTGACCCGGGACCGGAAGATGTAGTCCTCCAGGAACGTCACGGCGCCCGCGTTCTCCATCGCGCCCGCCTTGTACTCGGGCACGAAGAGCTGGTCGTACTTGCCGAACGCGTAGCGCACGCCGAACGCGCCGTGGAAGAAGTCGAACCCCTGCCGGGTCACCTCGAAGATCTCATCGGGGTCCAGGTACTGGGCCAGCGAGGCCCGGCAGTAGATGCCCAGCGGGATGCCGTCGTGCTCGGACCGGACAACGTGGTACGGGCCGCCCGCGACCGCCGTGATGTAGGTGGACATCTCCGGCGACGGCGGGAAGTGCCAGCGCCGGGCGTCTCCGGCGGGCGCGCCGGTCACGTCCGGCGCCATGTTGGAGATCACCCGCCAGCCGTCCGGCGCGGTGACCGTGAACTCGAAGCTGGCCTTCAGGTCGGGCTGGTCGAAGCAGGCGTACACCCGGTGGGCGTCGAACGTCTCCAGGTCGGTGTAGAGGTAGACCCCGCCGTCGGCCGGGTCGGTGAACCGGTGCATCCCCTCACCGCTGCGGGAGTAGGCGCAGCGGGCCACCACCCGCAGCTCGTTCTCGGCCGCCAGCGGCGCCAGCGTTATCCGGTTGCCGTCGAACGCGTCCGCCGCGACCGGCTCACCGTTGAGGATGATCTCAGTGGCCGCCGGGGCGGTCAGGTCGATGAAGCTGGCCGCGCCGGGACGGGCGCAGCGGAAGATCACCGTGCTCACCGACGGGAAGGTCTCCTCGCCCGCGGTGAGGTCGAGCTCAACCTGGTACGAGACCACCTGGAGCAGCCCAGCCCGTTCGTACGCCTCGTCGCGGGTGAGGTTATTGGTCACGGCGTTGTCCTTCCCGGTCCGGCCGCATTATGCGGCCCCGCCCCCAGCAATTTCGCATCCTAGCCATGCCGTGAGGAATGCCGGGGCGAGCGGCCCGGTTGCAGGCAACGGCGGCCGGCCGCAGCGGGTCCCGGGTGGTCCCGGCAACTGCCGCGTGCGCGGCGCCTCCGCTGATCTCCCGAAGGAGGAAGAAGTGGCCGAGCAGGAGCCGACGCCGGTCGATTTCTGGTTTGACCCGCAGTGTCCCTGGGCCTGGATCACCTCGCGCTGGCTGGTGGAAGTGACCAGCGTGCGCCCGGTCCAGCCGCGCTGGCACGTCATGAGCCTGGCCATCCTGAACGAGGGCAAGGAGGACCTGTCGGAGCGGTACAAGGAGTTCATGGCCCGGGCCTGGGGCCCGGTGCGGGTGTGCATCGCGGCCGAGCAGGCGGCGGGCCCGGAGATATTGGGCCCGCTCTACACCGCGATCGGCACCCGCTTCCACAACGAGAAGGCGGAACGCGACCGCGCCACCATCGAGGCGGCGCTGGCCGAGGTCGGCCTGCCCACGTCGCTCGCGGACGCGATGGACTCGACCGAGTACGACGAGGCGCTGCGGGCCTCCCACCATGACGGCATGGACCGGGTCGGGGACGACGTCGGCACGCCGGTGATCTCGGTCAACGGCGCGTCCATCTTCGGGCCGGTGGTGTCCCCGATCCCGCGCGGCGAGGACGCGGGCCGGCTCTGGGACGGCGTGCTGACGGTGACCTCCGTCGACGGCTTCTTCGAGCTGAAGCGCAGCCGCTTCCGGGATCCCATCTTCGACTAAGAGGCCGGGGCGCCTTCGGCTGGGGGCTCTGCGGGCTGGCTCACGATGGGGACGGCTTGCGCTCGTAGTGCCCGAGGCGCGTGGGGCGGTGGCGGGCTATGGCACGCTACGCCCGCTGCCGCCCCCGGAGAAGGCGCTGATATGCCCGGGTGGCGGCACGAAAGACCTCGCTGCCCGCATTGGTCCGGGGCATGCGAGACTGGCGCGCGTGCGCGTCTACCTGGGATCCGATCATGCCGGGTTCGAGCTGAAGTCGGTCCTCGCCAACTGGCTGGCCTCGGCCGGGCACGAGGTGACCGACTGTGGCCCGGCGTCCTACCACGAGCACGACGACTACCCGCCCTATGTCATGCGCGCCGCGGCCGCCACGGCGGCCGACCCGGATAGTGTCGCGATCGTGATCGGCGGCTCGGGTAACGGCGAGCAGATCGCCGCCAACAAGATTGCCGGGATCCGGGCGGCGCTGGTCTGGAGCGAGGAGACGGCCCGGCTGGCGCGCCTGCACAACGACGCCAACGTGCTGAGCCTGGGCGCGCGAATGCATCCGGCCGCCGACGCGATCGCGTTCACGCACGTGTTCCTGGCCACGCCGTTCTCGGGCGAGGTACGGCATGTGCGGCGGCTGGAGATGATCACGGAGTACGAGCGGTGCGGGGACCTGCCGCCGCTGCCCGGCTGGGAATGACGCATCAGCACCGGGGCGGCCCAGCCGCCCGCGGAGCTCAGCCCGGCTGCGGTGCTCAGCCGCCCGCCTGACCGCGTCTGCGGCGGCGCCGTACCCGCTTGCCGCGGGCCGCGACGGGCCCGCTCGCCTCGCCGTGCCCCGGCGGTAAGGCGGCCGGTGGCCGCTGCGGCGCCGGGGCCGCCTCCCGGGGCTGCTGAGCTGGGTCGCGCGGGACCGGCGCGGGGCGCTGGCCGGTGCCCCGAGGTGCCGGCGGCGCCGGCCGGCCCTGGCCTTTCCGGGGCCCGTCACCGGTCGGGGACCCGGGTGTCTCGCCGCGATCCGTCCCGGGCCGCCCCGGCCGGGGCGCGGCGGCGCCTCCCGGGCGGCCCCGGGCTGGGGGCGGGCCCGGCACCGGCCGGGCGCGCGAGGCGGGCCACTCCGCCGCCTTGGCGCGGGCATTGTCCTCGTGCTGAGGCGATGGCCGCGACACGTCCCTGACCCGCATTGCGGTGTTCAGCGTGACCTTCATCCCCGGCATCATGGCCTCCGCTGCCAGTGTCGCATCTCGGGCGCCGCTTGGACCAGGTGCCCACAGCGGCGGGAGAGCGGCGCCCACGCGGCCGCGCGCCTGACACCGGGTCATCGGCCTAATCGGCCGCTGGCCTCCCGGCGGGCGGCGAAGCCGCGTCCCGGCGGCGGGGGCCCGCCTCCTGCGGGGCCGCCGCGCCCAGCTGCTTGTCCCAGGTGAGGAACTCCACCGGGCCGTTGAACCAGTGACCACGCGGGCAGCGGATCCTGGCGCTCTCCATCGGGCCGTCGGAAGACCGGACGGTGTAGCGGTCCTCGACCTCAGCCGGAAGCCCGCACCTCACCGCGCCACGCTGGTCCATATACGCCGGGCAGTCCAGGAACATCACGTCGGTGTTCATCACTACCCCCCGTTCGATGCCTGCCGTTGCTGTCGGGCCCGGGCGGCCGTCCCCCGAACAGGTGCTCAGGCACCTGATGCCCGCACCATGGCCGCTCGGGCCCGTTACAGATCAGAGCACCCCGCCGCGTTCCTGATACACCTGTAAGGTCACCCGGGTGAACCCGAACGATGAGGAGCTGGCCGCTCTGCGGGAGAAGCATCCCGGGTGGCAGATCTGGCGGGTGGACCGTTACCTCGGCGGCCCCTTGTGGTGCGCCCGGCCGTTGGGCCGGACCCGGCCTGTGCTCAACGCCGCCCGCCCCGAGCGCCTGAGCGAACTCATCGAGGCCGAGGAAGCCGGTTTAACAGCGACCGGGCCAGCCCCGGAACGGGACCGCGGCGCGGTGAATGGATCCGCGCTCAGAACATCATCGGGCACCAGGGGGCCGGGTCCCAGGACAGTGCCGCCGACAGGGACGCCAGCGTGCCTGGCCGCAGCTCGGCGACCAGGCCGGCTGCCGCCATCGGGCCCAGCCGGGTACCCCCGAGGTAGGCGGCACCGAGCGCCTGCACTGGCAGCGCGATATCGGCCGGGCCGGTGGTCCGCTCGCAGGTGGCGCGGAATCTCTCCGCCGTGCCGGTGCCGGGAACCGGCGGGCCTGCGGTGGTGAGCCGCCACCGGCCCCGGTTCCAGCTGCAGCCGTCATCGGCCACCTCGATGACGACGTCCACCGGGCACGCGTAGCGGCGCTGGGTGAGCGCACCGGCCACGTCCACCAGCCGCACCCACAGCGCGTCGGTGATGCGGCTGCGGACCCGGCGCGGGTCGGCCAGCAGATGCAGCAGCGGGTCGTCCACCGGCCTCATCGGGACGTGGAACTCGGTGGTCAGGTCCCGGCTGAGAAGATCCCCCCAGATCGCGGCGGTGGCGGCCGGGTCGGCGGTGACGACCTCGCGGACCTCGATGGCAAAGTCCGCCAGCAGCGCGTCCTGATCCCACCGCTCGCGCCCGGAGAACAGCGCGTACCCGCGCGGGCCGGCGGTGTCCTCGGCCAGGACGCAGCGCAGCGGGCTGGCGGCCGCCCGCTTTTCCGGGTCGTCCACCAGCGCCCGGCCCCACCAGGTCTCGTTGCGGGCGAAGAAGCCCGGGCGCTCGCTGAGCACGGTCTCATAAACCTTGGCCAGCTCGGCCCGGGCGGCCCGCGGCTCGGTGATCCGGAGCCGCAGCGACCCGTCGGTGGGCACGCCGGCCGCCAGCTCTCCCTCGCCCGCCCGCAGGCTATAGCCGGCCTGCCAGGACGCGCGGCCGTAACCGAACCTGGAGTAGATGACCGCTTCCGAGGCGAAGAGCGCGGCCACCGCCTCGCCCCGTTCGTGCAGGTCATCAAGCTGCCGGCGCATGAGTGAGGACAGAATGCCGCGGCGCCGGTGCGTGGGCAGCACCCCGACCAGGGTCACCCCGGCCACCGCCGCCAGCGCGCCGGGCACACGCATCCGGAAGCTGTACGAGCCGGTGGTGCCGACGATCGTGCCGCCGTCGGATGCAACGAAGGTGCGGTCGTACTCGATCCGGGCGTCCAGGCGCTCGCGAACCAGGCCGGATGGCGGCCCGGTGTGAAACGCGTGCTCGTGCACGGCACTCACCGCGAGCAGGTCGTCTTCGGTGGCGGGGCGGATCGGGTACGGGCTGGCCATGCCCGAATTCCTACCCCCGCGACGCGGCAGACGCCAGCGCCGATCAGGCCGGACGGGCCATGACGGTGTCATCCGGCCGCGCGCGCAGGTTCCGGATCGCCCGGCGGGCCGATACAGTGCCGCCATCATGGTTGTGCCCGGCTGGTCCCGTTCCCTGCTCGCTGCCCGTTCCGCCGCGAGCAAGGCAAGCGGCTGGGTGAGCCACCAGTTCATCACCCGCAACCGGCGGGTGGCCGTGGGCCTCGCGCTGGTGACCGTGTTCATCAGCGTGGCGGCCGTCCAGATCTCGGAGGCGTGGTTCTCCCCGGGCCTGCTCATCCTGCCGGTGCTGGCCGGCGGGCTGCTGCTCTGGCCGCGCGCGCTGCACATCCTGTTCGCCGTCATCGCGGCCGGGCTGGCCTACGACGCGCTGATGGACCTGGCCGGGCCGGGGCTCATCGCCACCATCGTGGTCACCGCGCTGCTCGCCGACGTGCTCGCCCGGACCAGGAAGAAGCTCGGCATGCAGGGGCTTCGCGGCAACCAGATGCTGATCGAGCTGCGGGACAGGATCCGGGCGCAGGGGACGCTGCCGGCCCTGCCCGAGGGCTGGGGGTCGGTCTCGGTGCTCAGGCCGGCGGGCGGCTCCTCGTTCGGCGGCGACTTCCTGGTCTCCGCCTGCGACGGGAAGACCCTGGAGGTCGCGCTGGTCGACGTGGCGGGCAAGGGGGTGGACGCGGGGACGAGGGCGCTGCTGCTGTCGGGCGCGTTCGGCGGCCTGCTCGGCTCGGTCCCGCAGGAGGAGTTCCTGTCCACCTGCAACGCCTACCTGCGCCGTGGGGAGATGACCGAGGGCTTCGTCACCGCGGTGCACCTTGCGCTCGACCTCACCACCGGTGAGTACATGGTGACCTCCGCCGGTCACCCGCCGGCCGCCCATCTCGACTCCAGCCACGGCACCTGGCGCATCACCCAGGCTCGCGGCATCGTGCTGGGCGTCGTCGCCGACTTGCGCCTGGTCCCCGAGCGGGGCGTGCTGCGGCCGGGTGACGCGCTGATGCTCTATACCGACGGGCTCGTGGAGGCCCCGGGCCAGGACATCGACTACGGCACCGACCGGCTGCTCGGGGAGGCGGACCGCCTGGTCGCCTCCGGGTTCCGGGCGGGTGCCGCCGATCTGGTCCGGGTCATGCAGAGCGGCGGCGACGACTGCGCGCTCGCCATCATCTGGCGCGCCTGATCCGGTAAATCCCCGCCTGATGTGACATAGGCGTCAGAGAAATGGTGGGCGCCCGCCTGAATATGACACTGACGTCAGCGAAAGGTGCGTTCGCGGCCAGGATGCCGCGCGGGCGAGCGGCCGGTGAAGCGGACTCTCGGGGATGAAATGCAAGGCCATGAGCCCGCGGGACGCGCGACGGACCCTGCATGCACACGATTGGGGCCGCCCAGGGCCGACAGTTTGCGTGTGCGAACTGTCACCGGCGGCCCGCTCCTGGCGGCGGCGGGCGCCGGGTGACGGCGTCATCCACCACCCCGGCCTAGCGCCAGGGACCAGGGATGATGCAGCCTACACCCGCCGTGTGCCGGGTGGATCAACGCAGCGTAAATAATGCGTTTCGCTGGGTTCATAATGCTGGCCAGCCCGCTGCTATGGCCTCCGGCAAGGCCCGCCGTGGCGGTAATTGAGTGCTGTGTATAATCGTCGCCTGGCTGAAGACGGGCGTGAGGCGCGCCGTTAACCGTTCTCCGACACGTGCGTCATATGACGCCCATGTCATTGTTTGCATTTGCCACCGAACTATGCAGGGATTGGGATGTGACCCCGGACGCGACGCGAACAGAGCAATGCCGTGCCACCGGGGCGCCGAGCACCTCGGCCGCGGCGATCGCGGCCGGGGCGGCGGCCAAGGCGCCGGCCGAGAACTTCCCCGTCGCGCTGCGCCTCCTGCCCCGCAGGTACCGGGGGCACCTGGCCGCCGTCTACGGCTTCGCCCGGTCGGTCGACGACATGGGGGACGAAGCCGCACCGCAGGAACGGGCAACCCTGCTCGACGAGCTCGAAGCCGACGTCGGGCGCCTGTACCGGATGGTGTCCCGGCTGCCGGGCGATGGCGGCACGGGCGGTGAGGCCGGCGGTCGCCGGGGGAACCAGGGCCCGGTCGGCGGCCCCCCGCGGCTTTCCGCCGTTCGGGCGCTGGCCCCCGCCGTGGTCGCCTGCCCCATCCCCGCCCAGCCGTTCTACGACCTCATCGCCGCGAACCGCCAGGATCAGGTGGTCTCCCGGTATGCGACGTTCGGCGACCTGGAGGACTACTGCCGGCTCTCGGCCAACCCGGTCGGCCAGATCGTGCTCCACGTGTTCGGGGCCGCCACACCCGAGCGCGAGGCGCTCTCGGACCGGGTCTGCACCGCCCTGCAGCTCGCGGAGCACTGGCAGGACGTGGCCGAAGACCTGCGGGCGGGCCGAATCTACCTGCCGCAGGAGGACATGGAGCGGTTCGGCTGCACCGAGGACGACCTCGCCGCCGCCCGCGCCGCCCCGAAGGTGCGGGCGCTGATGGCCTTCGAGGAACGGCGCGCGCGCTGCCTGCTGGACACCGGCGCCCCGATCGTCGGCACTCTGCGCGGCGCCGCCCGGCTGGCCGTGGCGGGCTATGTGGCCGGGGGCCGGGCCGCCCTGGCCGCGATCGCCGCCAGCGGCCACGACGTGCTGCGTGCCACCCCCCGGCCCGGCAAGGCCCGGGTCGCCGCGGAAATGGTGAGGGCGTATGCGACCGGGGAGTGACGCCGCGGGCGTGCCCGCCGCCTACCGGCACTGCGAGGAGATCACCTGGTCCCAGGCCAGGAACTTCGCGTACGGCATCCGGCTGCTCCCGCCCGCCAAGCGGCAGGCGCTCGCGGCGGTCTACGCCTTCGCCCGCCGGATCGACGACATCGGCGACGGCGGCCTGCCGGCGCCGGACAAACTGGCCGCGCTGGCCGATGCCCGGGCCAGCGTGACCGCGCTCAGCGCGGAACGTCACCGGCCGGAGGAGAGCGTCCTGCCGGGCGGGAACGGCAGCCTGCCGCGGGAGAGCGGCCGGCCGGGGGGCAACGGCCGGCCGCCCGGCGACGGCGCCGCCGGCGACCTGGTGCTGGTGGCGCTGGCGGACGCGGCGAACAGGTTCGACATCCCGCTGGCCGCGTTCGGCGAGCTCATCGACGGCTGCGAGGCCGACGTGCGGGGCACCACCTACCGCACCTTCGACGACCTGCTGCACTACTGCCGGTGCGTGGCGGGCTCGATCGGCCGGCTGTCGCTGGGGGTGTTCGGCACGGCCGACCCCGCCACCGCCGTTCCGCTCGCGGACGCGCTCGGCGTCGCGCTCCAGCTCACGAACATTCTGCGCGACATCCGCGAGGATTATCTCGGCGGGCGGATCTACCTGCCGGCCGAGGACTTCGAGCGCTTCGGCTGCTCGCTGGGCTCCGGGGCGCTCCAGCCGGGCGCCCCGGAGCACGGGACCAGCGAGCACAGGACCAGCCAGCACGGGGCCAGCCAGCACGGGCCGGGCGACGGGGCCAACGGCGACAAGCTCGCGGCGCTGGTGGAGTTCGAGGCGGAGCGCGCCAGCGCCTGGTACGCGAAGGGACTCACGCTGATCCCGTTGCTGGACTGGCGCAGCGCGGCCTCGGCGGGG
>WNGJ01008629.1_pt1 | contig 10858 bp, 8 predicted proteins | sample 5400611 | NCBI WGS metagenome assembly WNGJ01 (sample SAMN13153375, study PRJNA577476) | soil metagenome | isolation source: 40 cm soil or saprolite under Garry oak tree replicate 1 | place: USA:California | collected 2016-06-15 | reverse complement strand
CAGTCGCTGGAATTTCACTATCCGCCGGAGTTCGATTCGCTGGCGAAGTGCCTCAACGTCACGCGCGGGCTCGTCGCGCGAGGCTACGACGACAAGGCGGCCCGCGCGATCCTCGGCGACAATCTGCTGCGCGTGTTCGAGCAGGTGCTCGGAGGGCAGGCGTGACCCCGCTCGCCGGCGAGCCCGTCTGCTTCGTCAACGCCCGGGTGATCGATGGGCTGGACCACGCGCCGATCGAGCGCGGGTTCGTTCTTGTCGAGAACGAGCGAATCGTGCGGGTCGGCGCCATGGCCGACCTCGGGCCCGAGCGGACCCACGAGCCGCGCCGGCTGGACGTGGCCGGGAAGACGGTGATGCCGGGCCTGATCGACTGCCACGCGCATCTCATCTACTCCGGATTCCGGAAGCTCGAGGACATCGACCGGTGCACGGTGGAGACGGCGGCGATCAACGCGGTGCTCAACGCGTCGAAGATCCTCGACGCCGGGTACACCACCGTGCGGGACCTCGGCACCATCGGCAACGTCGCGGCCGCCGTCCGTGACGCGGTCGGGGAGGGCCGGATCCGCGGCCCCCGGGTGGTGGCGAGCGGCCGCGTGCTGCACTCGACGAGCGGGCTCGCGGACACGCTGCCCATCCCGTGGGAGACGTGCTGCGGCTTCGGCCTTCGCGTCGACGGCCCCCAGGAGATCCTCAAGGCGATCCGGCAGCAGATCCGCAATGGCGTCGACAACATCAAGCTCGGGGCCAGCGGCGCCGAGGGCAGCCCGCACGCGCACACGTGGATGACGACGCTGAACGAGGAAGAGATCACGATGGCCGTGCACGAGGCGCACCGCTGGGGCCGCACGGTCGCCGTCCACTGTCAGTCGTACGAGGCGGTGAAATTCGCGCTGCGTGCCGGGGCCGACACCGTCGAGCACGGCACCCGCATGGACGAAGAGGCCCTCGCGCTGTTCCGCGCGAGCCGGACGGTGCTGGTGCCTACGCTGTCCACGCTCTACAGCGTCATCGAGCTCGGCGCGACGCTGAACCTCGCCCCCAAGCAGCGCGAGGAGATGGATGTCAACAAGCCGCTGTGGCTCGAGAGCTTCCGCCGGGCGCGCGAGGCGGAGATCCCCATCGCGGCCGGGGGGGACATCGGCAACCGGTACGAGCACGGGACCAACGCGCGCGAGCTCGAGTTCATGGTGCGGGAGGGCATGAGCCCGCACGACGCGATCGGGGCGGCCACCGGGGTGGCGGCGCGCGCGATTCACCGCGAGGGAGTGGTGGGAGCGCTCACGCCCGGCGCGTTCGCGGACCTGCTCGTCGTCGACGGCGACCCGCTCGACGACATCCGCGTCCTCCAGGACCGCCAGCGGCTGAACCTCGTCGTGCAAGGCGGACGCGGGGTCGCCGGCACAATGCTCGCCGCGCCCGCGGCCGCTCGGAGCTGACGATGGCGCTGGTGATCCGCGATGGGATGGTCGTCACGCCGGCGGGCGACGATGTCCGCGCCGAGCGCGCGACGATCGTCGTCGAAGGCGACCGCATCGCGCGCGTCGCCTGGGGCTCCGAGGCCGGGCGGGTCGAGAGCACGGCGGGTGACCAGGTCATCGACGCGACGCGCGCGCTCGTCATCCCCGGCCTGGTCGACGCGCACTCGCACTTCTACGGCACGCTGATTCCCGGGCTGATCGACCGCCTTCCCCTCGACGTTCGACGGCCGTTCCTGGGCGCCTGCACTGACGGCTGGACGGAGCGGGACACCTGGGTGGCGACCATGCTCGGCGTGTTGCGCATGCTGCGCAACGGCACGACGACGGTGCTGGAAAACGGCGCCCAGGGCATCGAGGCGACGGTCCCCACGATCGGCGCGGTAATCGACAGCGGCGTCCGCGCCGTCGTCGGTCCCATGGTGTCCGATCGTCCCTTTGGCGACACGCTGCCCGGGTACCTCGAGCGCCTGCCCGACGCGCTGCGCGCCGACGTGCTGGGTGCGGCGCCGTCGCCGCCCGGACGCGAGCTGGTGGAACGCTGCCTCGCGATCGCTCGCCGCTGGCACGGCGCGGAGGGCCGCGTCTCGGTGTGCCTCAGCCCGTGGGCGCCGTTCGGTTGTTCCGACGAGATGCTGACGCTCGTCGCCGAGGCATCGGCGACGCATCGCCTCCCGATCCACACGCATCTGCTCGAGACGCGACCGCAGGCGGTCGCGGCGCGGCGCCTGTACGGACGCTCCATGGTGGAGCACATCGCGGCGCTCGGTCTCCTGAGCGAGCGCTTCTCCGGCGCGCACGCGGTCTGGCTCGAGGATCGCGACCTGGACCTGATGGCCGAGCATGGCGCCGCGATCTCACACAATCCGCTGAGCAATCTTTACCTCGGCAGCGGGATCGCGCGCGTGCCCCAACTGCTGCGGCGCGGCGTTGCCGTCGGCATCGGCTCGGATGGCCCGAACTGCGGCTCGACGACCTCACTCTTCGAGGTGATGAAGCTCGCCGCGCTGGTCCATCGGCCCGGCGAGCGCGACGCCGAGCGATGGATCGGTCCGCGCGAGGCGTTTCGCATGGCCACGATCGGAGGCGCGCGTGCGCTCGGGCTGGGCGGCGAGATCGGCTCCATCGAGGGCGGCAAGCGGGCGGACCTGGTGATGCTGGACGCCCGCTCGCCAGAGTTCGTGCCGCTGAACGACCCCGTCTGGCAGCTGGTGTACGGTGGGTCGGGCGCCGCCGTCGATCGCGTCATCATCAACGGCGCCGTTGTGTTCGAGCACGGCCACCCGACGCGATTCGACGCGGCAGCGCTCGTCGAGGAAGCGGACGACGTTGGTCGCCGGCTTACCGCGCGTGCCCGCCCGGCCCTGGCGCGCATGTCGCGCCTCGAGCCGTACCTCACCGAGACGTACCGCGCGCTCCTCCACGAGTTCGACATCGAGTTCTCATCTATTTCGGTAACTCCCCGTCGGCCCGGAAGCTGAAAGCTTCGGCCGGCAGCCCTCCCGGGTCCGGCTATGCTTCCCAAGGAGCACAGGACGTCTACTCCTGGGCCTCCTGCCACGAACGAGTCGGACCCACGTCCTCACGGGGTGGGTCAAGGTCCTCACTTGTGCTCGCCCAGGTTTGCTGGTAAGGAAGTCGCACCCAGAGACGTGCTCTGGGTCAAAACAGCGGCAAGGGCATTCCCATTGCACTCGCCGCTCTCCGGGGCAGATACCGGAAGGAGGCGGCCATGTCCATCGTTGCCCTCTCCCACGAAATCGGGTCAGGCGGCCCGGAGATCGGCCAGAAGGTGGCGGAACGCCTGGGCCTCCATTACGTCGATCAAGAGATCATCTCGGAGGCGGCGCTGCGCTACGGCCTGCTCGAGGAGAAGCTCTCCAGCTTGGACGAGTCCAGGCCCTCGCTGTTGGAGCGCTTCGACGCCGAGACCCGGCGGTGCATCACGGTGCTCCAGACGGCGCTCTACGATTTTGCCGAACAGGACCGGGTGGTGCTGCAGGGCCGCGCCGGGCAGTGGCTGCTTCGGGGCATCCCGCACGCTCTCCGGGTGCGGGTCATCGCGCCGTTCGACCTCCGGGTAAAGCGTCTGGCCAAGCAACTCTCGGGGCCGATGGGCGAGACGACCAATCCACGCGCGGTGCACGACATGGCGCGCCGGGACGACCTAGAGAAGCTCAAGCGCATGCGCTATCTCTACGAGGTCGACCTGCGTGACCCCGCCCTCTACGACCTTGTCATCAACACCGAGAAAATGTCGCTCGACGGAGGGGCCGAGCTCATCGCCCGGGCTCTCGAGCGTCCGGACATGGCGACGACGCCCGCGGGGCAGCAATTGGTGGCGGACCGGGCCCTGGCCTCCCGGGTGCAGGTGGCGCTTGCCACCAATCCCGAGACACGCAGGTACCGCATCACCGTCGAGGCCAAGGGGGGCGTGGTGACACTCGAGGGCACGGCGGCCCTGGACGAGGCGGTGGACGTGGCGCGCGGCGTGGCGGGGGTGCGGGACGTCAAGACCCAGCAGGTGGATGTTCCACCGATCCCGCCGTTTGTCGCGTAGAGCATTCGACGAGCCGTGCAGGACAAGAAGGGAGTCGATTCAGTAGGCCTCCATGGTACGGGTCAGGTTCTGGGGGACACGGGGATCGTTGGCCACGCCAGGGCCGACGACACTGCGCTACGGAGGCAACACGTCCTGTGTCGAGGTGCGGACAGCCGACGGGACGCTCATCGTCCTCGACTGCGGCACCGGCGCCCATCGTCTCGGGCAGGCCTTGCTTGCCTCGGCCGGGCCGCCCGTGCGCGGGCATCTCCTCATCACCCATACACACTGGGATCATATTCAAGGATTCCCTTTTTTCGCGCCGCTGTTCGTTCCCGGCAGTCAGTGGGATCTCTATGCGCCGGGCGGCCGGGGACACCACTTGGAAGCCACGCTGGCCGGGCAGATGGAGTACACGTATTTCCCGGTGACGCTCGAGCAGCTTGGCGCGGCCATCCGTTTCCATGATCTGATTGAAGGTGAGCTCAGCATTTCCCGAACGCAGATAGTCACCCACTACATGAACCACCCGGCCCTCACGCTGGGCTACCGACTGGAATCCGATGGCGTGGTCATCGTGTACGCTCTTGATCACGAGCCGCACGGACGCGCACAACCGGGAAAAGGGGACGTGGGCCCGCCCGCCGCGGGGGTTCCGACCATGCACCGGGAGGAGCAGCGCCACATCGAGTTTCTCGCAGGGGCCGACCTCGTGATCCACGATGCCCAGTACACGGTCGACGAGTATCCAAAGAAAATCGGCTGGGGCCATACCCCCGCGGAGTGGGCGGTGGACTATGCCCTGGCCGCAGAGGCGAAGCGCCTCGCGCTCTTCCATCACGATCCGCTTCGCGACGACGATGCTCTGGATCGGCTCGTAGAGCTCTGCCGCCAGCGCGTCGTATCCGCCGGCGGTCGTCTCGAGGTGTTTGCCGCCGCGGAAGGTCAAGTCTTGGAGCTGGAGGGACAGGGAGGCCGCGCCGCGCCTCGCCACCGGCAAGTGAAGGCCGAAGTAACGGATGGCGTGCCTGCGGTGGCGCCGACGGTGCTGGTCGCGGATGACGATCCGACCGTCGTTCAGCTGTTGGTCGAGAGCTTGCAGCCGGATGGTCTTCACTTGCTGACGGCGGCCGACGGTGAGACCGCGCTACGCATCGCGCGGAGCGAGCGCCCGGTGCTGATGCTGTTGGACTCGCACATACCGGGGCTCGAGGGCGTGGACATCGTCCGAAGTCTACGTGGCGACTCAGATCCCTATTTCTGGTCCGTGCCGGTCGTGCTCATGACCGCCAAGGCAGGACCCGAGAACACTGCCGCGGGCTTCGCCGCCGGCGTGACCGACTATCTCCCGAAACCGTTTGCGCCCGCGCTCGTCCGTGCGCGGGTGCGCGCCTGGCTGCTCCGTGGGGACGCGAGCACAGGGAGGCGGATGTGAGCCCCCGTACTGGTCTGAGGCGAGGCAGGGCCCGCGAGCTGCGTCCCAGAGGAGGAGCCACATGAGCGGATTCCTGACGGGCCTCGAGTGCGGCCGATGCGCGACATTCTATCCGGGCGATACGCCCCGGGCCCTCTGCGACTGTGGCGGCCCCCTGCTTGCCCGCTACGACCTGGCGGCGATTCGAGCCGCGGTGACACCGGCGGACATCGCGCGGCGCGCGCCCACGATGTGGCGCTATCGAGAGCTGCTACCGGTCCGCGAGGACGCGTCCATCGTGACCATGATGGAAGGGTTCACTCCGATGATTCCCGCGCCGAAGGTCGCGCGGGAAGTCGGTGTCGGCGAGCTCTGGGTCAAGGACGAGGGCGTGAATCCGACGGGGACGTTCAAGGCGCGCGGAGCCTCCGCGTCCATCTCTCGCTGGAAGGAGCTTGGGGTGACGCGCTTCGCGCAGCCCACGGTCGGCAGTGGCGGGCACGCCTGGGCCGCATACGGCGCGCGCGCGGGCGTGGAGATCCACACCGCCTTGCCCGTTGACTGCCCCGACCTCGGCTGGAAGGGCAGCCTCATCAACGGCGCCCACGTATACCGCGTGGACGGCACCGTTGGCGACGCGTTCCGGATCCTCTCCGAAGCCGCCACACGCTACGGCTGGCTCAACGCAGGCGCAGGCCGTGAGCCGTACCGGGTGGAGGGCAAGAAGACGATGGGGATCGAGATCATCGAGCAGCTGGGCTGGGATCTGCCGGACGCGATCCTGTATCCGACCGGGGGAGGCGTGGGCATCATGGGGATGTGGAAGGTCTTCGACGAGCTGGAGGAGCTGGGCTGGATGGGAAGCAAGCGCCCGCGCCTCGTCTCCGTGCAGGTGGCCGGCGGCGCAGTGGTCAAGGCCTTTCACGAAGGCCTCGATGAATGCTCCGGGGCCAAGCACGTGGACACGATCGCCCCGGGCATCATGGTGGTCAAACCCTTCTCCGACTTTCTGATCCTGCGCGCCCTGCGTGCCACCAACGGTTGGGCCGTCGGCGTTCCCGATGACGAGATTCGGCACTTCATGGTCTGGGTCAATCGTCACGAAGGGCTCTTCCTTTCGCCGGAGGGTGCGGCGACCATCGCCGGCGTGCGCCGGATGGTGGCCGAGGGCCAGCTCGGACCGGCATCACGTGTGGTCGTGTTCAATACGGCGACCGGGCTGCGTTACCCGCATCTGGTCGACGGCCCCGTGCCCATCGTCCCCGGCAGCGGCACGATCGATGATGCCGCGGTGGCGCGCGCAAGAACGGCGGCGCTCATGGGATACCCCGACCCCCAAGGCTAGCCACGGCGTGCTGGCCGGGTTTCTCCGAGGTTGACTTGCGCGCTATCCCCGCGGCGGCCCGCCCGCCGGCGTGTCGATGTTGTAGAGACGCGCGCAGTTGTCCCAGAGGATCTTGCGGCGCACCTCGTCGCCGAGGGGTAGCCCGAAGAACTGCGTCATCGCCTCGGGGAACGCGCCGTCGGAATGCGGATAGTCGGTCGAGACCACGAAATAGTCGGCGCCCATCTTGTTGACGACGTCGACGGCCGGCTCCTCGTCCACGTCGAGGGCGATGTAGCACTGACGCTTGAAGTACTCGCTGGGCGGCATCGACAGCTGGTGCTCGCAGCCGGGGCCGAACTTCTCCCACTGGTCATCGAGCCGCCACAGCCACCAGTAGAGCCATCCAGCCGTGCCTTCGAGAAACGCGCAGCGCAGCCGCGGGTGGCGTTCGAGGATGCCCCCGGTGGTCATGCTGGCGATGGCCCCCATCAGCTCCACCGGATTGCGAATCGCATGCGCGATCGGCTGAAAGTTCGCGTGGCCGACGAAGCGCCGCCCGGCATCGTCCTTGAGCGACGTGTTGCCGGTGGGATGGAAGCCGATGGGCACGTTAAGCTCTTCCAGCGCGCTCCACAGCGGCTCGCACGCCTCGTCGTGCAGATGCTGGCCATTGACCGGGTTCGGGGTGCCGATGATGGCGACGGCGCCCAGCTCCCTGACGCACCGGCGGGCCTCCTCGATCGCGGCCGGGATGCCGTGCATCGCGATCTGCGCGGCGAACTTCAGCCGCCTCGGCTCGTGGCGGCAATAGTCGTGCGCCCAGTTGTTGTAGGCGCGCGCGAGCGCCGCCGCGTAGTCCGGGGCGAGGTCGTCGTGCATCAGGATCTGCCGCCCGCGCGTGCCGTACATGACGGCGACGTCCACGCCCTCGATGTCCATGGCGGTCAGGGTCGATGCCGGATCGAAGCCGCACCCGCGCGCGACCTGGAAGTGCGGGTGCCGCGCGCGGCTCCGACGCCGCAGCTCTCGGCTCGATGCGGTGGCGCCGGCCGCCTTGCCGTGCGCGGGAATCGCCAGTCCCGCCACCTCCATCCCCATGATGGTGTCGGCGTGGCCCTTGTCGTCGGAGGCTTCGGCGAGCGTTTGCTGCTGCCCCCCGAAGAACCGCGGCAGGTTCGCCCGATGGGGCCCGTCGAGGTAGCGCGCCCACAGATCGTCCGGCTCCATCATGTGAAGGTCGCTGTCCAGGATCAGAAAGCCGTCGCGTGCCATGTCACACCTCCGTCGCTAGGCCTTCAACTGACGTGCGATGAACGCCTTGACCATGTCGCGGGCGCGGTCGGTTTGCGGCCCCGGCTTGGCCACCCACTCGTGCTCGCTACCCTCGAAGACCGTCAGCTCACACACGCCGCCCGCCGCCTTGTACGTCGCCGCGAACTTCTCCTGCAGGGCGGGAAGCACGTTGTCGTCGAGGCCGCCCTGCATGATCAGCATCGGGACGAGCGTGGCCGGCTCGCGGCGCTCGAGGATCAGCTGCGGGTTGCCTTCGTAGATCGTGTCCCACGGGTTGAAGTAGATCCGGCTGTTCTCGATCATTCCCTCGCGCTTCATCCGCTCCGCCTGCTGGAAGCGCGCGTAGGGGTCGCTGATGGGCGACCGGGTTGCCACGTACGCCACCGTGGCATCGAGGGCCGGCGTCGCGGGCAGGGGGATCGCGTTGTAGCGCGTGTCGCGCGGGCGCATCGCGAGCAGCTGGGCGACGTGGCCGCCGCTGGAGCTGCCGTACACGCCGATCTTCGAGGGGTCGCCGTTCCATTCGGCCGCTTTCGATTTGAGCCATCGCACGCCGTAGTTGGCGTCCTGCACCGACGCGGGGTACGGCGCTTCTTCCGAGAGCCTCAGATCGATGGCCACGACCAGGACGCCGCTCGCGGCGATGGCGCGGTCCATCGGCTCCTCGGCGAGACGGTCCTTGCGGCGCCAGGCCCCGCCGTGCAGATCGAGCACCGTCGGGAAGGGCCCCGGGCCCTGGGGTTGATAGATGCGGGCCATCAGCTGCCGCCCGGCCGGCGTGCGCCGGAACTCCACCTCGCTGACCTTGAGCTCGAACTTGGCCGCCGGATCGTAGGACATCTTCGTTCCCGACCTTTCTGGCCCCGGGCCGGCGGGCGCTGAGCGGGGCCGCATGCCGGCGATGACGCCGGCCACGCCGACGGCGGTGACCCGCTTCAGAAAATCGCGGCGCTCGGTGCAATGCTCGCCCATGCCGATCTCCTCGCCCCCGGGTGAGCCTTCGGGCGACCCACCGGTGGAGGGTAGCATAGGCGCGAATTGCTGCGGCCGCCCGGAAAATTCCGGAACGTCCAGCGCTTCCCGTGTAATGTGATCCCCGCGGCGGAAGACCCTCGGGCGGAACAAGGAGCGACGCGATGCGATTCGGACTCTTCGGCAGCGCGCAGGCGAAGCGAGGCGGCCCCGACGTGGACAGCGGCGTGGGATTCCGGGAGTTCGTCGACTACAATGTCGAGGCAGAGTCGCTCGGCTTCTGCAGCACGTTCCTCGTCGAGCACCACTTCACCGGGTTCGGCCAGATCTCGGCGACCCTCAATCTCCTCACGTTCATCGCCGCGCGCACGAAGACGCTGCGGCTGGGCACGGCGGTGATCGTCCTGCCGTGGCACAATCCCGTGCTCCTGGCCGAGCAAGCCGCCACGCTCGATTTGCTGTCGCAGGGCAGGCTCGATTTCGGGATCGGCATGGGCTATCGCTACCGGGAGTTCGCCGGCTTCTGCATGCCCATGGAGGAGGCGGCGGAGCGCTTCGACGAATCCCTGGCGGTCATCCTCAAGGCCTGGACGTCGGACGCGCCGTGGTCGCACCGAGGCAAGTACTGGCAGTTCGAGGAGGTGGTCGTCGAGCCGCCGACGGCGCAGAAACCGCATCCGCCCCTGTGGATGGGCGCCGGGAGCCCCGAGTCCATCACGAAGGTCGCGGAACAGGGCCACCAGCTCCTGCTCGACCAGTACGCCTCCATCGAAGAGATCGGCGAGCGGATCGCGCTGTTCAAGTCAGAGGTGGAGAAGCGGGGGCGCGCGTTCGATCCGATGAGCGTCGCGGTCACCCGGTCCATCAACGTGGTGGGGACGCCCGCCGAGCTGCAGAAGGCGTTCGAGACCCGCATCGCCGCGCGCCGGCGCATCGACCGGCTGACCCTGCGTCCGGACAGGACGAATCAGAAGCGCGTGATCTCGGACGAGGCCATCTGCGCGGGCGCGCTCTACGGCACGCCCGACGCGATCGCGGTCAAGCTCGAGGCCCTGCGCGAGGCGGGCGCGGAGTACGTGCTGCTCAACAGCGCGGGCGGCCCGCCGTCCCTGCGGCGCTTCGCGCGCGAGGTCCGCGGAGCGTTCGCGGACGCCTCCACGCTCGAGCCGGCCTGACGCGCCGCTCACTCCGCTCGACGATCAAGCGGCGGCCCGGCGATCAGGCCACGGGCCGCTTCCAGCCGAGCCAGTCGACGATGGAGCCCCCCATCACGCGCTCGAGGTCGCGGCCTCGAAGCCACGGCAGCTCCTCGGTGAACATCGTCACGCATTGCCGATAGGAGCACGGCATGCGGGTGATGTCGGTGCCCCAGAACGAGCGGTCCGGCCCGAACGCCTCGAAGATCTGGCGGAGATGGCCGTGGATGTTCCGGTACGGGTAGGGCTGGCTCGAATAGCTCGGCGCGCCCGACATCTTGACCGCGACGTTGGGGAACCGGGCGAGCGCGAGCATGTCCGGAAGATCGGCGAAGACCGCGTCGTCGGTTTGCCCGGTGCCGCCGCCGGGCCGTCCGAGGTGATCGATGTGCAGCTTCAGCGCGGGATGCCGCTCGGCGATCTTCTTCAACGCCGCCATGTTCCCCCCGGCCAGGAGTCCGACGGGCAGTACCGCCTTCTGGCACGCCGCCCAGAACCAGTCGAGCGAGCCATCGGTCCACCACGCCTTCTGGTGCGGCTGGTTGAAGGTGAACCGGAACCCGAGCATGCCCGGCCGCTCGCGCCAGCGGGCGACGATGTTCTCGCGCTCCGGGCTCTGGAGGTCGAAGTGCCAGA
>WNGJ01033624.1_pt1 | contig 10859 bp, 8 predicted proteins | sample 5400611 | NCBI WGS metagenome assembly WNGJ01 (sample SAMN13153375, study PRJNA577476) | soil metagenome | isolation source: 40 cm soil or saprolite under Garry oak tree replicate 1 | place: USA:California | collected 2016-06-15 | reverse complement strand
AAGATTCTCGATTCGTGCGCCGAGCGAAAACACGATCGGTAGGAAAAGCGCACGCGGCGGCGCAATCCCCTGCAACAGTCCTTGGACCGCCTGCCGAGGATTGAATGTCTCCGCCATCATTGATTCAGGGACGGAAAATCGGTCCGGTCGGCTTCGCGTCCGGCCAGGAGCCATACCACTGCAGGATTTCCTTTGGCGGGCGCAGCTTGCTCCATTCGCATTCAAATGCGTCGTACGACTTGCCCCGCGCGAGCCGCGCCTGGCGCTCCGCATCGCGTTGCTCTTTGGTTTTCTCGGCGTCGAGCTTGCGCCGCTCGGGATCGTAGGCGATGCGATAGATGTTCTGCGCCGTCCAGTCCGAAATGATGTTCTTGCGAAGATCTTCGAGAATCTCGTGCGGGTCGCGCTCGAGCGGATCGCCGTAGCCCGGCCCACCGCCGCTGAAACCAAACAGCAGATCGCCCTCTTCATAGACTTTCGGCGTCCGCGCGACCAATTCGTAATTCCATTCCCCGTGGATGGTGCACTCTTCGAGGATCGCGCGGTGATCGAGCGTCACGCTCGAGTCACCCTTGCGCATCGATTCAAGCAAGTCCGCCTTTCGCACGCTGATGCCCGGAATCGGCGCGGACGCGTAGCCGCCGAAAAGAGGCTGCCCGAGCGGCACCTTCGTGCCGTTGCCCATGCACATCGAGACGAGTTCCGGCATCTTGTGAATCATCCATTGCTGCACGCCGCCCGAGCCGCCGCGATGTAACCCGTGGCCACAGGAATCTTTCCAATGCTGCGAAAGCGTGACCGTAATGGGCAGTTCGCTTTCGACTTGCTCGGAATCGGGAGCGCGGCCAAAAGCGCACCACGCAAATCCGTAGGCGTCCATGCCGTCGGAAGCCGCCCTCCCCCCCTGGCCCATTGTGTTGAGCGAGAAAGAGAGCACGTCGGCGACCGCGAGCTTCCACTGCGATAGCCCTGCGCAGATTTGCGACGTGTGCTGGCTGCCGGGCGCCGCTGCGATTTGCTGCCAGAGGTTCGCGCTCGAAAATGCCATCTTCGCGAACGCATTGTGTGTCGCGCAGCGCGCCTGCATGCCGATGAACACGCAGCAACTCGTCGCGGCGGACTTGTCCGGATTCAGAATGCTTCCGTCCGGAAACACGAAATCGATCGGCGCAAACGTGGTGCTGCAAATTGGCAGGTCATGGAACAAATACTCGTAGAAGAAATTGGCGATGTGGCCGACAACGGCTTGTGGATGAACATTGTAAGAGGATGGATTCTCAGGCGAAGTGCCGTGGAAGTCGAAAACGAGCCGTTCGCCCTGCTTCGTCAGCGTGAGGTAGCAGGCGCGGACGAGCGCCGGCGTCCATCCGATTGCGTCGTTGAAGACGACCGCGCGGAATTTTCCGTCCGGCAGCGTCCGGATTTTCTTGCGCGCGCCTTCTTCTGCCGTTTCGCACATCCGGCGAAACAGACCGACGACAAAATCTTCCCCACGCTTATCGGCCAGCTCGAGCAAGCGCACGCGAACGCGGTCCGCCGTCGTGCAGCGAGCGCGCAAATCCGAGATGAACATGGCCGGCGCACGAAGTCCATATACAGTGTAAAACTCGAGAAAATCTTTCCGCAGCTCGAAGTTTTCGCCGATCTTGATCGGCGGCAAATTGAGCCCTTCCTCGAAGCGCGATTTTGCGCTTACGGGCATACCGCCAGGCTCGATCGCGCCGGTTTCGGTGGTGTGCAAGGCAGCCGACGTCCACGCGATCAATTGTCCCTTGTGGAAGACCGGCATGAGCGCGACCTGGTCCGGATTGTGGATACCGCCGTAGAGAGCGTCATTCGTATACCAGATGTCGCCGTCGCGGATGCCGGGGTTGTCTTTGTAATGCTTCTGAATGAACTTGATAACAATCGGCTGGATGATGGCGTGAAGATAAGTCCCGCAGGAAGCATTGATCAGGTCGCCGTTCGCGGTGAAGATCGCGACCATCGAATCACCGGACACGCCGAAATAACTCCGCGAAGAGCGCACGAAGACTTCCATCGCTTCGTCGAGAATGTCGTTCGTGATCTGGACGCCGATCTCGTAATCGCCTTGCCGAACTTTCTCGGCGCACTTTTTTTCATAATCGGTGGCGGGCACGGGTTTCAGCCATTCGAGTTTTTCCGCCAGTGTCGGGATCGGCATATTGTTCCCTCGCTCTTAACCGCAACTTGATCCTTCCAAAATTCCGAGCCCCTGTGCGTCAATCGAAAAACGCATCGCCGCGGGCACGACGATCGTAGTGTATTCGCCTTCGATCACCGCGGGGCCTTCGACCACGTTACCTGGGCGCAGCGATTCGTGGGTGAAGATCCGTGTCGCACGGAAATCGTGCGCCGGCGGCCAATAGACTGGCCGCTCGCCCTTACGCGCTGAGGATGGATCGCTTTTCTCAAGCGGCATTTTCGGCAGGCGCACCTTCGGCGTCGCCACGATGGCTTTTAGAATAAAGCTCTCCACAAAAACGCCACCCTCGGGATTTACGACGAACGGACTGAACGCCTCGCTGAATTCTTTGTTGAAAGCGTCGCAAATCGCCCGGACGTCCTCCGGAGAGTGCAGAGACATCCGGGGGGAAAGCGCGCGTTTCACATGGAACTGTCCGCCATAGAGCATATCAAGCTCGAGAACGAATGCCGCTTTCTCCGGATCGAGGCCCTCGCCGAGAAGGTCCTTCTTGGCCTGTTCGAGCAGCCTCTCAACCGTGCTGTTGAACGTCGCGTAGTCCTGGGTGAGTTGCTGGCTTCCCGGGGACATGAGCGTGAGTTTCTTCGAAGTCTCATAGACGTGCATGATGTCCATCGTGGACGAGCCATACGCACAAAACACGGGCGAAAACGGAAACACCACGGCTATGCGGATGTCGCCCTTAAAGCCCTCGGCATGGGTGGCGCCGGCGCCGCCGCCAACGAAGAGAATGAAATCTTCCGGGCTGTAGCCGCGCAGATGAACCTCCTTCATGATCGCCGAAGCCATATTGCCATTGACGATTTTGCGAATAATTTCGGCGCCCTCTTCGACGCTCACGCCCAGCGGCTTCGCAATTTTTTCGCGGATCGCATGAATCGAGCGATTCTTGTCGAGGCGCATTCGGCCGCCGTAGTAGTAATCGGGATTGATATAGCCGAGCACGACATCTGCGTCCGTGACGGTCGGCTCGGTTCCGCCGAGGCTGAAGCACGCCGGGCCAGGCATCGACCCCGCGCTTCTCGGGCCGACTTGCACGCGGTTCTGAAGCAGCCTGTTGACGGATGCGATCGAGCCGCCGCCCGCGCCGATCGAAAGTGTCTTGATCATCGTGATTCCGACCATCCAACGGTCAATGATGGGGCGGAAATCGTAGCTGCGAACGCTGTCCTTGACGACCAATCCCACGTCGAAACTCGTGCCGCCCATATCGGTCATGACGACGTTTTGGTAGCCCAGCGACTTTGCGACGTGGTGCGCGCCCATCAAGCCGGACACAGGCCCGCTGTTGAACGTCCGGCTCGCGGTGGTGCGAAAAACTTCGGCGATGCCGCCGGAACTCTGAATCATCAGCAATGGCTTCTTGTAGCCGCGCTCGCGCAGCTTGTCCCACATCGCGGAGAGCTCAATCTGCATCGAGTGCTGGAGATACGCGTCCAGGATCGCGGCGAGCGTGCGTTCGTATTCGCCGAGCTTGCCATTCACCTGCCCCGCAAGAACGACCGGGAGATAGCCGATGTGAAATTCCTTGTATTCGTCGCGGATGATTTCCTTGACGCGCCGTTCGTGCACTGGATTCAGGAAGCCCCAGAGCAGCGACACGACGAAGCCCCGCGCGCCACGATTTACGAGGTGGCGAACTTTCTCCCGGACGTCATGTTCATCCAACGGACGGATCACAGTGCCCCGCGAATCCACGCGCTCCTTGATGCCGACGATCATGTCGCGCGGGATGAGCGGCTCCGGCTTCTTTTGAATCGCGAGATTCCGGCGCTCGGCTACGCGCGTGCCGTCAATCCATTGCGCTCCACGGCCGATGAGAATGACGTCTTCGTGGCCTTCGGTGGTAATCAACGCGAGGCGCGGCCCTTTTCGTTCGATCAGGCGGTTCATCGCGATCGTCGTCGAATAGCGGATCATTTCGATCGCCGGCAGAAGCTCTTCCATTGTTTTTCCAACCACGCTGGCGCCTTCTTCGATCACGCGAGAAAAACAAACGGAGAGATCATATGGCGTAGTCGGTACCTTCTTGATGAGCACCTTACCGTCAAAATTGAGGACGAGGTCGGTAAAAGTTCCGCCGACGTCGATATCGATGGAGTTCATTCAACGACCTCGAGCCGCTGGCCGCGGATGACGAATTCGCCCTTGCGCAACTGCTCCTTGAGCTGTTCGACATCAATCTCAATGTCGTGAGTGATGGGGTGGCCCGGCGGCAAGTATTCGGTTTCGACCTGCGTGCCACAACCCGGACAATAAAACTCCACGATGCGAACCCACAGCGGATCGGGAGAAAAATTGAACGGGCCCGGAACAATCGCCGGGTGGATTTCACCCGGGTCACGGTCGTGAACGAGGCAACCCTTCTTGTAGTTCTCCCGCACCGAACCGAGCGAGTGCCCGCAGCGATTGCACTTCCACTCCTCGCGGTCGAGATCCAAGTCGAGATACTCCGTCACTCGAAGCCGGTTTTGAGTTTCCAGCGACATCGTCAGCTCCATTCGCGCCGCGTCCTTGCGTGCGCGCAGCTTTCAGGTCCGCGCCATTTTTCCGTTGCTGTATTGATCGATGGTCATCGCCCAGCCGTCGGGAATGAAATAGGTCGTATTCACGCCCTCGAGCACCGCGCAACCCGCCACCCGATTGCCGGGATGCAGCGACTCCCAGCGATAAACCTGCGCTTCGCTGGCGCGGCTTCCCCACGAAATTGTTCGAGCCCCAATTCGCGCGTGCGAGGCATCGGCGCTCTGAAGCGCTCGATCAACGAGCCGCGCCTTCCGCATCGCTTTCTTGGCGCGAACGCGCAACATCTCGAGAGAAGTGTTGCCGGTGCGCGCCTTGCCGCGCGCAGCCAGAGCGGCGGAGAGCGCGGCCTTCAATTCCGACGCGCTTCCGAGAGCGGATTCCGGGCACGCCACCGTAAAGGAAGCCCCGCCGCCCGCGACTTCAAATTCGATCGCGTAAGTCAGATCGTCCGGACGAATTCCCTCGAACGCGCTGAACAGCGGGCCGAGTGAGAAGACCAACACGGTTTCGAGCCCCGCCTTTTCGGCCACGCCCGCGGCGAAAAGGCCGCCGTTCCCGCCATACGCAAAGAGAGTGTGGCGCGACAAATCCTGCTGCAGTTCTTTTTGCGCGCTCGCAATCAAGTGCGCGACCGATTCAAACGCGCGCTCGATAATCATCTTGCAGGCCGCTTCCACCGCAAGACGCAGCGGCTGCGCAACGAGAGACTCGATTGTCTTCCGCGCAAGGTCGCGATCAATCGCCTTCGTCCCGCCCAGAAAATAATCCGGATTGATCAAGCCTGCGGTGACGAATGAATCCGTGAGGGTTGCTTGGTCTCCTCCCAGGCCGTAGCACGCGGGCCCCGGAAACGACCCCATGCTCTCAGGGCCGAGCCGCACTTCCGCTCCTTTCGCGCCATCGAGCGGCTTGACGACGCTGCCTCCTCCGAGCGCCATCGAGCGCAGGTACGGCAGCGCGAGCTCGAGTGAATTGCCGAAAAGGTCCGAGGGCTTCCGATAAATCGGCTCGCCGCCAGAGAGAACGCTGATCTTTGCCGTCGTGCCGCCGATATCCATCGCGATCACGTCGTTCAGGCCATAGAGCTTGGCAAGATGCGCGCTGCCGAGGATTCCCAAAACCGGCCCGGATTCAATTGTGTCGATTGCCTTGGTTTTTGCAATCCCTGCGAAGCCGCCGTTGGTGTGGCTGACGAGAAAAGTTCCCGAGTACTTCGAAGTTTCGCGAAGCGCGTCCTCCGCCTTGAACAATGTGGCCGCGAGCGCGCCATGCGTGTAGGCATTGATCGCCGCGCAGTAAGTGCGCGTCCGGTCATCGGCGCTCTTCGAGATGTCGCTTCCGGCGAGCACCGGGACGGATCCGAGAAAATGGTCGGGATACTGCTGGTCGATGATGCGCTTGAACGCCATCTCTCGTTCGGGATTGCGGTGGGAATTGTTCAGGCTGATGCAAATCCGGCGCACTCCTCTTTCCAAAAGAGAGCGTGCGGCATTCATGATGTCGGTGTCTTGCGCGGAGCCGTTTATGCCGATGATGTCGCGATCATTCACCAGCCGGCCGAGAATGGCGCTCCGGTCGTCCTTGCCGTAGAGGTTTTGCTCGTGCCCTTGCGTGACGAGCAATCCGATGCGCGGCCCGCGCAATTCGGCGAGAACGTTCGACGTAATCGTGGTGGACCACCGAATCAGATCGACGTTCTCGAGAAAGGCAACCGCATCCAGGAAACCTATCTTTTCCGCGGCCTGGTTGAGGCAGTCAAACAGACACACCGTCAAGTCGTGCGGCGTCGTATCCACCTTCACGCACACAAAGTCGTCGCCGCTTGTGAACAATCCGTCGGTCAGCGTTCCGCCAACGTCGATATCTACCGTCCACATGAGATGCTCATCCGGTCGAGGCTTTGAGGCGCGCTCGCAGCTCTTCCGAAGTCACGGTCCAGCCGAAGAAGGATTCTACGTTGAACAGGGTCGCCTCAAAAACGCTTGGGCCGCCCGCAGGCATCGTTCCATCGGAGAGCAGAATCGGCCAGTAGTCCAGAAAATAGGCGTCGCGCAATGTGGATTCGACGCAAACGTTCGTGGCGATCCCCGCGAAAAAGAGAAATTGAATCCCGCGCACGCGCAATTGCGAATCGAGCGTCGTCCCGGCAAATCCGCTGTAGCGCGTCTTGGTGATCACGAGATCTCCGGACTGCGGCGTGAGGTCGTCCACGATCGCCGCATCCCAGGTTCCTTCGGTGAGGAGTTTTCCCTTGTATTCTGGCCGGGCCCGCATCATGTGCATCGCCAGCTCTTTGTGGCAATTGGGCGAACGCGCGCCGCCTGCATCGCTCAAGTCCGCCTTGTAGGCCATGCGCAGATGGACCACCGGCACACCCGCTGATCGCGCGGTGCCGATGACATCTCGAATCGTCCGCACGACGCGCGGCGCATCCGCCAGGTCCGCTCCCGCAATGTCGAGCATTCCACCCTTGCTCGCGAATGCATTCTGCATGTCCACAAGGACGATCGCCGACTTCGCGAAGTCGACGTCGAGCGCCTCCGGTTTTGCGTTGAGCTTCGGCATGTTCGCGCTTCGGGGACGAGTGCGCCTTGCGATTTTTAATAGCGTCCTGCCTCGACAATCTTATCCGCCAGTCTGGCCGGGTTAGTGTAAATCACCCCATGGCCCCCGGTCATCTCCACTAGCCGGTTGAGGTCCAGCCGATTCGATATCCGCGGGTGCTATCCCCATTCGCCGGGCAGCAGCCGTGTGTCTTCGGTGCCGCGGATTCGAATCCCGCCGTCCGCGCCATTCCAGCAACTAGTTTGGTTCAGACTACATCTTCCGTTTACTCCAGTGGAACCCCTTAAACTTTCAACCCGAGCAACTTGAGCGCATTCTCTTTAAGAATTAGGGGCCGCACTTCGTCCCGGATGGCGATCTTCTCGAAGTCGGCCAGCCAACGGTCCGGCGTGATCAACGGATAGTCGGATCCGAAGAGAACCTTGTTCTTCAAGAGAGTGTTTGCGTACTGAATGAGTGTCGGCGAGAAATACTTTGGCGACCAGCCGGAAAGGTCGATGTAAACGTTGGGCTTGTGAAGACAGATCGAAATTGCCTCGTCCTGCCAGGGAAACGAAGGGTGGGCCATGATAATGGGCATTGAAGGAAAGTCCACGGCCACGTCGTCGATGGGCATGGGGTGCCCGTACTTCAGGCGTACGCCGCCTCCCCCGGGCATCCCCGTACCCAGCCCACTGTGCCCCGTGTGGAAGATCACCGGCAGTTGTGCCTCAGCGAAGATTTCGTACAGAGGATAAGCGAGGGAATCATTTGGGATAAATTTCTGGACCGGCGGGTGCAGTTTCAGCCCTCGTACTTTCCCTGCGGAAACCAGGCGCTTCGCTTCCTGCACACCCTCCGCACCCCGGTTTGGGTCAATGCTCGCAAACGGAATCGCGACATCGGAATTCTGCTCAGCGAACTGCACGACTTCATCGTTCGAAACGCGCGCCCTGCCCGTCAGGCGCTCGTCCACTGCAAAAATTACAAAAGCAATCTTTCTCGAACGGTAGTACTTGGCAAGCGCGTTGGCATCCCGCGCGGCGCCGCTGTCACCAAAGTACTTCTTGGCCGCAGTGTCAGTCGCCGTGCGATCATCAGCGGATTCCAGGTGGACGTGCACGTCAAAGGCCGCGAGCGATTCGACTGCAATCCGCGGAGAGGAATTCATCTAGGCTCCTTCGTGAGTGTGAGAACGTGAGCGGGAATGGGTTCGCGATAGAGATCTTCGACGAGGGCGGCGCGATTTCCCAACACCGCTTTTTGATTGATGGAACCCTTGTCCGTAATCTCCTGCACTTCGATCGAAGGCGGCGTGTCCAACAGGATCGCCCGTTCAATGCGAGTGGAGCTTCCCGTGCTCGCGCAAGCGAACGAATCGAGTCGCTCTTGAAATACTCCGCGAACCTCAGTCTGCGCAAGAACCTCAGCCGCCGGTGCATTCGGCAATAATCCCGCGCAAAGTTTCCGGCACATTTCTAAAGCTGGAAAGAACAATGCGGTCGGAAACTCCCGGTCGGGTCCGGCGATGACGACATCCTGGACGAGCACGCCAAAATGAGTGAGCAGACGCATACGCAAGGGGCCGACCCTCACCCAAGTTCCGCTTGACATTTTGAAATCTTCGTTCAATCGCCCATCGAAGACAAACCCCTTCAAGGGATCCTGCGGATCGGCAAACTTGATTGCGTCGCCGAGCCGGTAGTAATTCTCTTCATCAAAGGCCACTCGCGTTAATTCTGGGCGGCGCCAAAAGCCGGGAGTGATCGATGGTCCGCGCAGCCGTGCCTCGATCTTTTCATCCACGGGGACCAGCTTTAGCTCTACACCCGGCACAGGCAATCCCAGGCAGCCTGATGTGGCGCCTTCAATCCCCGTGGATAGAGCATACGGAGCGCTTTCGGTCGCACCTAACCCGGTGACCACGAGAATCTCTTCGCCACAGGTTTCGAACGCGAGATCCTGGAGTGCGTCCCAGATGTGCTGGCTGAGTCCCGCAGCGGCAAAAAAAAGGAGATTCAAACGGCTAAAAAAAGTTTTGCGAAGACCGGGGTCGGTTTGCAGATGCCCGAGCAACATCTCGTAGCCCTTGGGCACATTGAAATATGCAGTTGGCGCGATCTCACGCAGGTTGCGCAGCGTCTCGCCATCATTTGCTGGAGCATCTGTTGGTTCGAGCACAGCATGCGATGAGTGGTTATCACGCCCTTGGGCAGGCCCGTCGAACCGGAGGTGTACAGAATTTTCGCGATTGAGTCCGGTCCGGTCCGCCGGTTCGCCTCGTCCACTGCCGGAGATGGCTCAGAGTCTTCCAATTCCTCCAATGAGATGGAACGCATTCCCTCCGGACGAGACTTGTGAAAGACAATTTCCGTCTCGTCCTGCGTGACTGCCTTCAACGCGGGAGCGAACCGGGCACCTTCGTCCGCGAACACCATGGCCGGACCGAAGTTCTGCCATACATAGGAGAGCGCCGTAAATTCCTTGACGGCCAACGAATATGCTGGAGCAATGGGTGCGTACGGAATGCCCGCATACATTGCCGCTAGAGCCAGCAGTCCGTGCTCGATACTGTTTCCCGAAAGGATCATCAACGGATTGCTGGCCGAAAGGCCGCGATCGAGCAGCCCCCGGGCGAGCCTGCGCACGCGCACTAAGGTCTCGGCGTATGTCACCGTGTGCCAATTGCCGTCGGGCGCTCGCTTCGCCAGAAAGATTCGACTGGGCGCCCGGGTCGCCCAAAATTCCAAGCGATCTGTGACACGCGCAGGATACTCCCCCAGAGGCTGCGGCGAGCGCACGTAGATCACACCGTTTTCACGGCGATCTACGATTACCTGCAGCGAGGCAACGCGGACGGCGCGTACAGGTCTTTTAGTCAGCAATCGCATGCGTTCTTACACGGTCCTAAGTGTTGCGCTCGGCGTCAGCGCTACATTTTATAGAACTCGTAAAATAATTAGAATCAGTATTGACCGAATTCCCAGTCACACTCTTGCGCGTGGCAACGCACGTCAAGTTGTTTCTCTTCACTTCGCACTTCTTGGAAAAAAGGGGGGCCCCTATTAAAGTCAACGGGGAATTCAGGTTTATGCACGCCCTTCTCGGGCCTGCTTGTGCCTGGGACAGCCGAGGGCGGGCACGAATCGGAAGTTCGTGACATCGCCCTGCCGTTGGCATCACCTAAAACGAAAACTTCAAACCAAACTGGAACTGCCGCGGGTTGAGCATTGTCCGTGGCAAACCGAAAGTCGCATTCGGCTTTGCCGGGATAAACAAACTCGAATGACTTCCAAACGGGATCGGCGTGGGGGCAATGCTCCCACCGGGAACCGCAATGGGACCCGCCGGACACACCGTGGATGCTGCTTGCTGCTGGATGGCGCGGCTGACGCCGTCATTGTAGTGCTGCGGAATGACTGGGGTGGTGCCGCAGAAGACGGGTGAGCCGTAGACCGAGGTCACCTCATCTACATTCTTCCGGTTCAGGAGGTTGAACGCATCGATGCTTAGATCGAGCCTTAGCTTCTCGCGAACCTGGAAGTACCGTGCAAGGCGGAAA
>WNGJ01036743.1_pt1 | contig 10860 bp, 9 predicted proteins | sample 5400611 | NCBI WGS metagenome assembly WNGJ01 (sample SAMN13153375, study PRJNA577476) | soil metagenome | isolation source: 40 cm soil or saprolite under Garry oak tree replicate 1 | place: USA:California | collected 2016-06-15 | reverse complement strand
GTATCGGCGAGACCCTTGCGGGCGCCGTGCGTGGACGTGAAGTACTCCAGCACGGTGAGGCCTTCGCGGAAGTTCGACGTGATCGGCGTCTCGATGATCTCGCCCGAGGGCTTGGCCATGAGACCGCGCATGCCTGCCAGCTGGCGGATCTGCTGCTTGCTGCCCCGCGCGCCGGAGTCGGCCATCATGTAGATCGGGTTGAACTCGCCGCCCTGCTCGCCGCCCTCGAGCTCGCTGAACATCTGCTCCGCGATGAGCTCGGTGGTGTGCGCCCAGATGTCGACGACCTTGTTGTAGCGCTCGCCGTTGGTGATGACGCCGTCCTGATACTGCTGCTCGACCTCGTTGACCTGCTCGCGCGCCTGCGCGATGAGCCGCTCCTTCGACGACGGGATGTGCATGTCGTCGATGCCGATCGACAGACCGGACAGCGTGGCGTACCGGAAGCCGAGGTCTTTCAGCTCGTCGAGGAACTTCACCGTCTCCTCGTTGCCGAGCATGTTGTAGCAGCGGCTCACGAGCGCGGTGACCTCCTTCTTCTTCAGCTCCTGGTTCACGAAGCGCAGGGCCTCGGGGACCACCTCGTTGAACAGCGTGCGGCCCACCGTGGTCTCGAGGAACTCGCCGTTCCAGCGCAGGCGGATCCGCGCCTGGAGATCGACGTCCTCGTTGTCGTAGGCGATCCGCACTTCCTCCGCGTCCGCGAACAGGCGGCCCTCGCCGCGCACCGGGCGCTCCGGCGTGCTGAGCCGCTCCTTGGTCAGGTAGTAGATGCCGAGGACCATGTCCTGCGTGGGCACGGCGATCGGCGCGCCGTTGGACGGCGACAGGATGTTGTTGGACGAGAGCATCAGCACCTGCGCCTCGAGCTGGGCCTCCATCGACAGCGGCACGTGGACGGCCATCTGGTCGCCGTCGAAGTCGGCGTTGAATGCCGTGCAGACCAGCGGGTGGATCTCGATGGCCTTGCCCTCGACGAGGATCGGCTCGAAGGCCTGGATGCCAAGCCGGTGGAGCGTCGGCGCGCGGTTCAGCAGCACCGGGTGCTCGCGGATGACGTCGTCGAGGATGTCCCACACCTCGGGACGCTCCTTCTCCACGTACTTCTTGGCGGCCTTGATCGACGACGCGATGCCGCGCTCCTCCAGCTTCCGGAGGATGAAGGGCTTGAAGAGCTCCAGCGCCATCTTCTTGGGCAGGCCGCACTGGTGCAGCTTGAGGTACGGCCCGACCACGATGACGGAGCGGCCGGAATAATCCACGCGCTTGCCGAGCAAATTTTGACGGAACCGGCCCTGCTTGCCCTTCAACGTATCGGACAACGATTTCAGCGGCCGGTTGTTGGGGCCGGTGATGACGCGGCCGCGGCGCCCGTTGTCGAACAGCGCGTCGACGGCTTCCTGGAGCATCCGCTTCTCGTTGCGGATGATGATCTCCGGCGCCTTGAGGTCCATCAGCCGCTTCAGCCGGTTGTTCCGGTTGATGACGCGGCGATAGAGGTCGTTCAGGTCCGAGGTCGCGAACCGACCGCCGTCGAGCGGCACGAGCGGGCGCAGCTCCGGCGGGATCACCGGGACGACCTCGAGGATCATCCAGTCCGGCTGGTTGCCGGATTTGAGGAAGGCCTCGATGACCTTCAGCCGCTTGACGATTTTCTTGCGCTTCTGGACCGACGTCTCCCCCAGCATCTGGGCGCGCAGGTCGCGAGCGAGCGAGTCCAGGTCCATGTCACGCAGCAGCTCGCGGATGGCCTCGGCGCCCATGCCGACCTTCAGCGCGCTGGGGCCGTGCTCCTCCTGGAGCTTGCGAACCTTGTCGACGCTGATCAGGTCCTTCTTCTTGATGCCGGGGACCTTGTTGACCGCCTCGATGGTGCTCTCGAGAACCACGTACTCCTCGAAGTAGAGGATCTTCTCCAGCTCGCGCAGCGACATGTCGAGGAGCTGGCCGATGCGGCTGGGCAGCCCCTTGAAGAACCACACGTGGCTGACCGGCGAGGCCAGCTCGATGTGACCCATGCGCTCGCGGCGCACGCGCGCGCGCGTCACCTCGACGCCGCACTTGTCGCACACCACGCCCGCGAACTTCATGCGCTTGTACTTGCCGCACGCGCACTCGTAGTCCTTGGTCGGCCCGAAGATGCGCGCGCAGAACAAGCCGTCACGCTCGGGCTTGAACGTCCGGTAGTTGATGGTCTCCGGCTTCTTCACCTCGCCGTGCGACCACCCGCGAATCTTCTCGGGCGACGCCAGCTTGATCCGGATCGCGTCAAACGTGATGGGCTTCGCATGCCGATCGAGGATGCCCCACAGGTCCTTGGTAGGCTTGTCCTCTCTGATCAGGCTGCCGAAAGGCCGATCCGTCAGCATTCAGTATTCTCCTTAAGCTTTCTTGCCGTCTTTGGTCACCAGCTCGACGTCGAGCGCGAGGGACTGAAGCTCCTTCACCAGCACGTTGAACGACTCCGGCGTGCCGGGCTCGAGGAAGTTCTCCCCCTTGACGATCGCCTCGTAAATCCGGTTGCGTCCCTCCACGTCGTCTGACTTGACGGTGAGCATCTCTTGCAGCGTGTGCGCGGCGCCGTACGCCTCGAGCGCCCACACCTCCATCTCTCCGAACCGCTGACCGCCGAACTGCGCTTTGCCGCCCAGCGGCTGCTGGGTGACCAGCGAGTAGGGCCCGATCGAGCGGGCATGCATCTTGTCGTCGACCAGGTGCGCGAGCTTCAGGATGTAGATCTGCCCCACCGTCACTTCCTGGTGGAAGGGCTTGCCGGTGCGACCGTCGTACAGCGCGGTCTTGCCGGTGGTGGGCAGGCCGGCCTGCGTCAGGTGCTCCTTGATCTCCGCCTCGGTGGCGCCGTCGAACACCGGGCTCGCCACCCACAGCCCGAGCGCGCGCGCCGCCCAGCCCAGGTGCGTCTCGAGGATCTGGCCGACGTTCATCCGGGAAGGAACACCGAGAGGATTCAGAACGATTTCGACCGGTGTTCCATCGGGAAGGAACGGCATGTCTTCCTCTGGCAGCACCTTGGAGACGACGCCCTTGTTGCCGTGACGGCCGGCCATCTTGTCGCCGACCGAGAGCTTGCGCTTCACGGCCACGTAGACCTTGACCATCTTGATCACGCCGGGCGGCAGATCGTCGCCGCGGCGCAAGCGGCCGATGCGGTCCTCCAGCATCGAGTCGTAGATGCCGATCTGCTCCTCGGCGAGTTCCTCGATGCGGCGCACCATCTGGGTGAGGTTCTCGTCCTCCTTCACCTTGATCTTCTTCAGCTCGTTCCAGGAGAAGTTGTCGAGGTCCGGGCGCTCGATCCGGTCGCTCTTCTTGGTGACGCGCCGGACCTTGTTGGTCGGATCGAACAGCTCGTTGAGCGACGTCTTGCCGACCAGGAGGTTCTTGAGCTTCTGGTCGCGCTCCATCTCGACCATCGCGATCTCGTCCTGATAGTCCTTTTCGAGGCGGCCGATCTCCTCCTCCTCGATGGACTTGGCGCGCTCGTCCTTGTCGACGCCGCGCCGGGAGAACACCTTCACGTCCACGACGGTCCCCTCGATGCCCGGCGGCACCGTCAGCGAGGTGTCGCGCACGTCGCCCGCCTTCTCGCCGAAGATCGCGCGCAGCAGCTTCTCCTCCGGCGTCAGCTGGGTCTCGCCCTTCGGCGTGATCTTGCCGACGAGGATGTCTCCGGGCTTCACCTTGGCGCCGATCCGCACGATGCCGGAGTCGTCGAGGTCCTTCAGCGCCTCCTCCGACACGTTCGGAATGTCGCGCGTGACCTCTTCCTTGCCCAGCTTGCGACGAGCACGTTGCGCCCGAGCGCCAGCTCGCCCTGGTCGGTGCCGGGGCCGTCGGCGACGACGTCGCCCGCCGACACGCGGCCGCCTTTCTTCACGATGGGTTTCTGGTTGATGCACGTGTTCTGGTTCGAGCGCCGGTACTTCGTCAGGTTGTAGATGTCCAGCGGCAGATCCTGCACAGGATCGGTCTTCTTCGACCGGCTCTCGGCGCGGACCACCACGCGATCGGCGGAGACGTACTCCACCACGCCGGGCCGCTTGGCCACCACCACCGAGCCCGAGTCGCGGGCCACCACGTGCTCCATGCCCGTGCCGACCAGCGGCGCCTCGGGCTGCAGGAGCGGCACCGCCTGGCGCTGCATGTTGGAGCCCATGAGGGCGCGGTTGGCGTCGTCGTTCTCGAGGAACGGGATGAGCGCCGCCGCCACCGACACGAGCTGCTTGGGCGACACGTCCATGTAGTGCAGCTCTTCCGGCGGCACCATGCGGAACTCGCCACCCTTGCGGGCCGACACCCGCTCCTGCACGAACTTGCCCGTGCGGTCGATCTCGGCGTTGGCCTGGGCGATGACGAACCGCTCTTCCTCCAGCGCGGTCAAGAAGATGATCTCGTCGGTCACGCGGCCGCCGTTGACCTTGCGGTACGGCGTCTCGATGAAGCCGAACTCGTTCGTGCGCGCGTACGTCGACAGCGACGAGATGAGGCCGATGTTCGGGCCTTCCGGCGTCTCGATCGGGCAGATGCGGCCGTAGTGGGTCGGGTGCACGTCGCGCACCTCGAACCCGGCGCGCTCACGGCTGAGACCGCGCGGGCCGAGCGCAGAGAGCCGGCGCTTGTGGGTGAGCTCCGCCAGCGGGTTCGTCTGGTCCATGAACTGAGAAAGCTGAGACGAACCAAAGAATTCCTTGACCACGGCGGAGACAGGCTTCGCATTGATCAAGTCATGGGGCATGAGATTCGTGATGTCCGAGATGGACATCCGCTCTTTCACGGCCCGCTCCATCCGCGTCAGGCCGACCCGGAACTGGTTCTCGAGCAGCTCTCCGACTGAGCGCACGCGCCGGTTGCCGAGGTGGTCGATGTCGTCCGTGGGCTTGTTGCCGAGCTTGACCAGCAGCAGGTGGCGGATGACGGAGACGATGTCGTCGCTGCGCAGCGTCTTCACGCTGAGCGGCGCGTCGATCTGCAGCTTCTGGTTGATCATGAAGCGCCCGACGCGGGCGAGGTCGTAGCGGCGGGCGTCCATGAACATGCCGCGGAACAGCGCGCGCGCGGACTCCACCGTGGGCGGGTCGCCCGGCCGCAGCTTGCGGTAGATCTCGACGAGCGCCTCATCGGGGTTCTTGACGTGGTCGCGGGCGAGCGTCTCGTACATCGAGGCGTCCACCTTCTTGTCGGCCGGCTTGACCGTCGGCATGTTCGGAAGCACGAGCACGAGCAGCTTGAATGGCGCCACCCGGCGGCTCATCAGCTGCGACAGCACGGTGGAGGTGATCTCGGTGTTGGTGCCGACCAGCACCTCGCCGCTCTCGCTGTCCACGATCTTGGAGGCCGTGCGCCGCCCCACCAGCGCCTCGGCGCGGATGGCGATCTTCTCGACGTTGGCCTCGACCAGCTTGCCGACGAGCTGCGCGTTCAGGACCTTGCCGGCCTGCACGATCGGCTCGCGGTGTCGTGGCGGCCGCACGTCCTCGGCCACCTTGGCGCCTTCGTGGGCGCCAGGATTGAACTTCACCCAGGCGTCGCCGTCCTCGAAGCCCTGCACCTCTTCCATCTCGTAGAAATGTGCGAGGATCTCCTCGTCGGAGAGGATCGTGCTCTTCTGCGAGGATCTCCTCGTCGGAGAGGATCGTGCTCTTCTCGAGGAAGTAGAAGGCGCGCAGGTAGGCGGAGGCGTACATCTTGCGCCGCCGGTCCACGCGCACGTGCAACAGGTCGTTGGCGTCGAAGTCGAACTCGACCCACGAGCCGCGATACGGGATGACGCGCGCCGAGAAGAGCGGCTTGCCGGAGGCCAGCGTCTTGCCCTTGTCGTCGTCGAAGAACACGCCGGCCGAGCGCTGGAGCTGGCTGACCACCACGCGCTCTGTGCCGTTGATGATGAAGGTGCCCTTGTCGGTCATCAGCGGCAGCTCGCCGAGGTAGACCTCCTGGCCGCGCTGCTCCCGGATCGTCTTCGTCTTCGCTTCCTTGTCGTGATCGAAGACGACGAGGCGCAGCGTCACCTTGAGCGGAATCGCGAAGGTCATGCCACGGTCGTGGCACTCCTCGACCGTGTACTTCGGATCGCCAAAGTGATACGAGTCGAACTCCAGCAGGGCATTGTCGTTGTAGTCGGCGATCGGGAACACCGACTTGAACACGGCCTGCAGCCCGATCTCCTCACGCCGGTCTGCCGCGACGTCCTTCTGCAGGAACGTCTCGTACGACCGCTTCTGAACCTCGATCAGATTCGGGATCTCGACGATCGACGGAATCTTCCCGAAGTCCTTGCGGCTGCGCCGCCCGCACTGAATCGTGCCTGCCATTCACATTCTCCTGAGAATGAGGGTTCGCTCCCGGTCGTTCCCCCGCAAGGGACTACTTGACCTGGACCGTCGCTCCCTGCTCCTCGAGCTTCTTCTTCATGTCTTCGGCCTCGGCCTTGGTCACCTTTTCCTTGACCGGCTTCGGCGCGCCGTCCACGAGGTCCTTGGCCTCCTTCAGGCCGAGCCCCGTGAGCTCGCGCACGACCTTGATGACCTGGATCTTCTTTTCGCCGGCCGCGCCGAGGATGACGTCGAACTCCGTCTTCTCTTCGGTGGCGGCGGCTCCGCCGGCGGCTGCGCCCGCCGCGCCCGGCATGGCGGCCACCGCCATGGGTGCGGCGGCGGACACGCCCCACTGCTCCTGCAGCAGCTTGCTGAGCTGCGATGCCTCGAGCACCGTCAACTTGCCCAGCTCCTGGGCGATCTGTTCGATGTTGGCCATGTCTCGTTGCTCTCCTTGATCGTTCCTACTTCGCTTCGGATTTTTCGGCCATTTCACCGCTCGCGGCGCCGGAGGCACCGGCTCCGCTCGTACGCCCAGCAACCATTTCACCGCTCGCGTCGCCGGAGGCACCGGCTCCGCTCGCACTGCCACGCTGCGAGAGCACGTACACGAGCTCGCGCTGTGGCGCCTGCAGCAGGCCGACCAGCTGGGCCAGCGGCCCCTGGATGGCGCCGACGATCTGCGCGCGCAGCGTCTCCTTCGACGGCAGGTCGGCGAGGGCCTTGAGCCCGGCCGGCTCCAGCATCTGGCCCTCGACGTAGCCGGCCTTGATCACGAGCGCCTGGTTCGTCTTCGCGAACGTGTGCAGCGCCTTCGCGACGGCGACGGGGTCTTCCCTGGAGATGATCATCCCCGTCGGACCCTTGAGGAGGCTCTTCACCCCGGCGAGGTCCTTCGACAGCGCGAGCTTCGCGAGCCGGTTCTTGACGACCTTGTACTCGGCGGACACCGCGCGCAGCTGCTTGCGCAGGTCGCTGAGCTGCTGGACGCTGAGTCCGCGGTATTCCGCGAGGAGCACCGTCTTCACGCCGCTCAGGCGCCGCTTGAGATCCTCGACGTTCTCGACCTTCTCTTGCGTCGGCACGGTCTCTCCCTCGCCCTAGCCGGTGGCCTTCTTGAAGAGGTTGGCGACCTGCTGGGCGTCGATCGGCACGCCCGGACTCATCGTCGACGACACGCTCAGCGTGCGGAGGTACGTGCCCTTGGCCGCCGCCGGCTTGGCCCGCACGATGGCCTCGATCAGCGCCAGCGCGTTCGCCGCCAGCTGCTCGGCGGTGAACGACCGCTTGCCGATCGGCGTGTGGATGTTGCCGGCCTTGTCCACTCGGAACTCGACCTTGCCCGCCTTCGCCTCGCGCACCGCGCGTCCGATGTCGAACGTCACCGTGCCGAGCTTGGGGTTCGGCATGAGGCCGCGGGGGCCGAGCACCTTGCCGAGCCGGCCTACCTGCCCCATGAGGTCCGGGGTGGCGATGGTGGTGTCGAACTCCATGAAGCCGCCCTGGACCTTCTCCACGAGGTCCTCGGCGCCCACGACGTCCGCGCCCGCCTCGCGCGCCTCGCGCTCCTTCTCGCCCTTGGCGAAGACGGCGACGCGCACGGTCTTGCCGATGCCGTTCGGCAGCACCACCGCGCCGCGGACCATCTGGTCGGCGTGCTTGGGATCGACGCCGAGGCGGAACGAAAGGTCGACCGACTCGTCGAACTTCGCCGCCGGCATACCCTTGAGCGTCGCGATGGCCTCCTCGACCGAGTACGGCTTCTCGCGATCGACCTTCGCCGCCGCCGCGTCGTACCGCTTGCTCACGACCGTGCTCATCATCGTCTCCTTAGAACCATTTTCACCGCTCGCCTCGGCCGTCGAACGGCCTCAGCTCGCACTGCGGGGCGTCCGGCGGCTCGCACTACACGACATCGATGCCCATGCTGCGGGCGGTGCCCTCGATGATCCGCATCGCGGAGTCGATGGAGTGCGCGTTGAGGTCCACCAGCTTGGTCTGCGCGATCTCGCGCACCTGCTGCTTCGTGACCTTGCCGATCTTGTCCTTGTGCGGCACCGCCGACGCCTTCGCGATGCCCGCCGCGCGCTTGAGCAGCACGGCCGCCGGAGGCGTCTTCACGATGAAGGTGAAGGACCGGTCCTGGTAGATGGTCACGACGACCGGCAGGATCAACCCCTCCTGGTTGCCGGTCTGCGCGTTGAAGCCCTTGCAGAACTCCATGATGTTGACGCCGTGCTGGCCGAGCGCCGGCCCCACCGGCGGCGACGGATTCGCCTTGCCGGCCGGAATCTGCAGCTTCACCACCGCCTGGACTTTCTTCACTAGAGTCGCTCCACCTGGTAGTACTCGAGCTCGACCGACGTCGGGCGCCCGAAGACCGGTACGGAGACCTTCATCCGCCCGCGCTCGGGGTTGATGTCCTCCACCGAGCCCTGGAAGTTGACGAAGGGTCCGTCGATGACACGCACCTTGTCGCCGCGCTGGAACACCGACTTGGGCTTGGGCTTCTCGGCGCCCGCCTCCATGTTGCGCAGGATCTCGTCGACCTGGTCCGGCGAGAGCGCGACCGGCTTGTTGCCGGAGCCGACGAAGCCCGTGACCTTCGGCGTGCTGCGCACGAGGTGCCACGTGTCGTCGGTCAGCTCCATCTCCACCAGCACGTAGCCCGGGAAGAACTTCTGCTCGGTCTCGCGCTTCTGCTTGTTTCGGACCTCGACCACCTTCTCGGTGGGAACGAGCACGCGCGTGATCTTCTCGCCCATGCCGAAGATCTTGGCACGCGACTGGATGGCTTCCGCCACCTTGTTCTCGAACCCCGAGTACGTGTGGACGACGAACCACTGCCGGTTCGCGGCGTTGCCGTCCGCAGCCGGCATCACTTCACCGCTCATCGAAGAATCCTTTCCACCACCTTGGACAGCGCGATATCGACACCGCCAAGGAAAAACGCGAGCACCACCGTCACCACGATCACGATGGTCGTGGAGTTGATGAGCTCCTGACGGCTCGGCCAGGTGACCTTGCGGAACTCCGCAAGGACCTCCTGCACAAACTCCCTGATCCGCGTCACGATCCCCATCGCCTCTCGACCTCGCACGAAGTGGCAGGGGTGGAGGGATTCGAACCCCCATCCCCCGGATTTGGAGTCCGGTGCTCTAGCCGTTAGAGCTACACCCCTAGGCCGCTACTTCGTCTCCCTGTGCGGCGTGTGCTTCTTGCACCAGCGGCAGTACTTCTTCAGCTCCAGCCGGTCCGGGTGCGTGCGCCGGTTCTTCGTCGTGGAGTAGTTGCGGCGCTGACACGTCGTACAGCCGAGCGAAATGATCTCGCGGGGCATCGCTTACTCGACGATCTCGGTGACGACGCCCGCGCCCACCGTGCGGCCGCCCTCCCGGATCGCGAACCGCAGCTCCTTCTCCATCGCGATCGGCGTGATCAGCTCGATCGCCATCGTCACGTTGTCCCCCGGCATCACCATCTCCGTCCCCGCCGGCAACGTGCACACCCCCGTCACGTCCGTCGTCCGAAAATAAAACTGCGGCCGGTACCCGTTGAAGTACGGCGTGTGCCGCCCCCCCTCTTCCTTCGTCAGCACGTACACTTCCGCCTTGAACTTCTGGTGCGGCTTGATCGACCCCGGCTTGGCCAGCACCTGCCCCCGCTGGACGTCGTCCTTGTCGATGCCGCGCAGAAGACAGCCGACGTTATCACCGGCTTGCCCTTCATCGAGCAGCTTGCGGAACATCTCGACTCCGGTCACCACCGACTTGCGCGTGTCCGCCATCCCCACGATCTCGATCTCTTCCCCTACCTTCACGATCCCCCGCTCGATGCGCCCCGTCACCACCGTCCCCCGCCCCGTGATCGAAAAGATGTCCTCGATCGGCATCAGAAACGGCTTGTCCACCGGCCGCGGCGGCGTCGGAATGTAGCTGTCCACCGCCGCCATCAGCTTCCAGATCGCCTCCGCCGCCTTCGGGTCCTCCGGCTTCTCGTTGGCCTGCAGCGCCGAGCCCCGGATCACCGGCACCTCGTCCCCCGGAAACTGGTACTTCTTGAGCAGCTCCCGCACCTCCAGCTCCACCAGATCCAAAATCTCCGGGTCGTCCACCATGTCCACCTTGTTCATGAACACCACCAGAAACGGCACGTTCACCTGCCGCGCCAGCAGCACGTGCTCGCGCGTCTGCGGCATCGGCCCGTCGTTGGCCGCCACCACCAGAATCGCCCCGTCCATCTGCGCCGCCCCCGTGATCATGTTCTTGATGTAGTCCGCATGCCCCGGACAGTCGATGTGCGCGTAGTGCCGCTTGTCCGTCTCGTACTCCACGTGCGCCACCGCGATCGTGATCCCCCGCTCCCGCTCTTCCGGCGCGTTGTCGATCGACCCGTACTCCCGCACCGCGATCTGCTTGTTCTTCGTGTGCAGCACCTTCGTGATCGCCGCCGTCAGCGTCGTCTTGCCGTGGTCGATGTGCCCGATCGTCCCCACGTTCACGTGCGGCTTCGTCCGCTCGTACTT
>WNGJ01030678.1_pt1 | contig 10861 bp, 9 predicted proteins | sample 5400611 | NCBI WGS metagenome assembly WNGJ01 (sample SAMN13153375, study PRJNA577476) | soil metagenome | isolation source: 40 cm soil or saprolite under Garry oak tree replicate 1 | place: USA:California | collected 2016-06-15 | reverse complement strand
GCCACCGGTGGACGGCTTTCTATTTCTCGACAAGGCGAAGTTCCCTTCCTCATTCGCCGCCGACGTGGAAGCTGAAAAAGCCTCGTTCATGGCCAACTCTCAAGTCCCGTGGGGCGTCGAAGCACTCAACGGCACGGTCAGCAAGGCGGCATGGAGAACCAAGCCGAGTTGGTATTTGATTGCCACCGACGACAAAATGATTCCACCGCCGGCCCAACATTTCATGTCCAAGCGCGCGGGTGCGGCAGTCGTCGAGGTCGCGGGCAGCCACGCAATCTATGTGTCGCAGCCAAACGCCGTTGCAACGCTGATTAAAACCGCCTCCAAAGGAGTGAAGAAAAAGGCCGGTTCCTAATATCTTCGGTCGTTGATTTTATATGGTGGTCTTGCTCATGACACTTCCGCCTAACAATCGCTCCAGCCAACCGCTGACCGATTAGAAAATTACAAAGTTGAAATTAGAAAGTAGAAAACTGAGAATAGAGCTCGCTCCCGTCAGCGGTGGCTGAGGTCGGTCTCGTTTGGCGGCATCGAGGTATGCGTATCCTCCCTTATTTTTCAACGCCTGCTGAGTTTCGCGCTCACGACGCGGAGGGCGCAGAGATTGCGCGCCAGCTTCGGGGTGCCATCCAAAGTGCCGAAGCAGAGTTGCAGGTTGAGCATGTCGGCAGCACCTCTGTTCCAGGGTGCGGCGGGAAGAGGGTGGCCCGGAGCCATTCCCGGAGAATCGGCCCATGCGGGTGGGATGTGTTGAGCATGATGGCCGTCCATTTCGGATTCACGCCCACGTCATCGCTCTGGGTTCAGAGGAGCATGGCGAGTTGGTCTGGTTCCGAGAGACCCTGCGTGGCGACTCAGCCCTAAGGCAGAGTTATGAAGAGCGCAAGCGAGCCGTTCTCGCGATGGGCATAGAGGATCCGCTCGAATACTGCAAAGCAAAGGGGGCATTCATCACCGATGCACTCAACGAACGACAACCTGCCGCCTAAGGCGCTCCAGCCAACAGCCGCCTGCCGGTTTGCTCAGAGTGAAATACGAACGTCATCGGCGGCTGGCTACCGTCGCTGACCTTTTTCGATCGGCGTCGCGAAGCGCGTCTTGAGGATGAATGCCTCAGCTCCTTCAGCGGGTGGCCGTCGGGCAGTCTCCGGTGTTCTACTCGTTGCGGTCTTCCTCATTCATGGTCTGGTCGGTTTCATACTTTACCGTGGGAGAGTAGTCTCACGTTGGCCCATCTGCGACTCGGATTTGATTGTCTTCGCAGCGCCACTTCTATTCGCACTCACGGCGAATGCTTGCGTGCTCTTCTCGTCTCCCTGGCTGCGTCCGCGGTCATCGTTACGATACTTTGGATTGTCAACCATTTGCTTGGTTCTGGGCTTCCTTTCCACCTGGTGTTACATGGTTCTTGCACTGAACAGTTACGGCAGTTGAAATCGCTGCGCCCAACAAACCGGAATGAGGAAAGCACCAAGCACGAAACTCCAAGCACCAGGGAAGTCACAAACCACAAGCCGGCCTGCGCTTGAAGCTTGATGCTTGGAGTTTCCCTGAAGCTTGGTGTTTGAAGATTGAAGCTTGCTATTCGCACTGACGGCGTATGCTTGCGTGCTCTTCTGGTCTCCCTGGCGGAAACAGCGAGGAACCACAGTGAGCGCATGCGGAGACCCGAGCTGCCAGACCTTGCGGTTTTCCTTTTTCAATTGCCACAGTTCGACCAAACGATTTTCATCCCTTCATGACCATGTCCACTACTCGCCGCGATTTCCTGAAGCAAACTTCGCTCGTGACCGCGGGCCTTTCAACGCTCGGTGGCGCCGGTTCGTTGCGCGCCGCCGGGAGCCCGAACGAAAAGGTCGTTGTGGCCATAATCGGCTGCAACGCGCGCGGCATGGATCACATCGCCGGCTACCTGTCGCTGCCCAACACGGAGATTGGCTACATCTGCGACGTGGACAGCCGCGCCGTCGAAAAAGGGATCGCCGCGGCTGGCCACCATTCTCGCCTGCTCAGCGGGCAAACACGTTTATGTCGAAAAACCCGGCAGCCACAACCCGCACGAAAGCGAGTTGATGGTCGCCGCGGCCCGCAAACACCAGCGCATCGTGCAAATGGGCAACCAGCGGCGCAGTTGGCCGTGGGTGGTGGAAGCGATGGAGGCCTTGCGCGCCGGCGAACTGGGCAAGGTGTTCTTCGCGCGCGCCTGGTACACCAACCATCGCGGCACTATCGGCCACGGCAAGAAGGCGCCGGCGCCGGACTGGCTGGATTATCAGTTATGGCAAGGGCCAGCGCCGGACCGGCCATTCCAAGACAATCTGATCCACTACAATTGGCATTGGTTCTGGCATTGGGGTACGGGCGAACTCGGCAACAACGGCATCCATGCGCTGGATCTGGCTCGGTGGGGCCTGGGCGTTGAATGTCCGCAGCGCGTCACTTGTGGCGGCAACCGTTATCATTACCAGGATGACCAGGAGACTCCGGATATTTGTGTCGCTACGTTTGATTTCGGCGACAAAGCGATAGCCTGGGAAGGCCAAAGCTGCGACCCGCGCGGGTTCGAAGGCGCGAAGTTCGGGGTGAGTTTTTATGGCGAGAACGGTTCAATGGTCATCGCCGACAAGTGCAGGATTTACGACCTCAACGATAAGCTAGTGCGTGAGATTGAGGGCCAGTCGCACGACGCTCTGCATTTCAGCAACTTCATCGAAGGCATTCGCGAAGGCAAAGCCTTGACCTCGGAAATCGAAGAGGGCCAAAAGAGCACGCTGCTCTGTCACCTGGGCAACATTGCCTGGCGCACCGGCCACACCCTCAATCTGGACCCGCAGACGCGCAACATCATTGGCGACCCCAGCGCATCGGCTCTCTGGCGCCGCAGTTACCGGGCTGGCTGGGAGCCGAAGGTCTGAGCGCGGGAGCCTGGCGGGACAAAAACTACAAGCTTCAATCACCAAGCTTCAGGGAAACTTCAAGTTCCAAGGTTCAAATGGGCCGCGTTTGTCGCTTATGGCTTGTGGCTTCCCTGGTGGTTGGAGTTTGGAGTTTGAAGCTTAATTGGTTGGGTTGCGACGTCGCCCCAAATCAAGCCCAGGACGCTATCTCTTCCTCAAAATCCACAATTTCTTTAATCTGCGCCAGAAACCAGCGGTCGATTTTGGTCAACTGAAAGATTTCTTCGATAGTGAAGCCTGCGCGCAGAGCGTGGCGGATGAAGAAGACGCGCTCGGCGTTGGGGATGCTGAGCCTCTGGGTGATGAGTTCGCGCGGCAGGAGGTCACGGTCCCCATAGACTTTGTCGCCTACACGCCAGGGCTTGCCGTCGCCGCCCAAACCGTGGCGGCCAATCTCAAGCGAACGCAGGGCCTTTTGCAGCGATTCCTTGAACGTGCGGCCTATGGCCATGGCTTCGCCGACGCTTTTCATTTGCGTGTTGAGGGTCGGATCGGCCTGCGGGAATTTCTCGAAGGCGAACCGCGGGACTTTGGTGACGACGTAATCAATGGTCGGCTCGAAACTGGCCGGGGTTTCGCGGGTGATGTCGTTCTTGATTTCGTCGAGCAGGTAACCCACGGCGAGTTTGGCGGCGATTTTTGCGATGGGAAACCCTGTGGCCTTGGAGGCCAAAGCCGAGGAGCGGGACACGCGCGGATTCATTTCGATGATGACCATGCGCCCGTTTTCCGGATTGACGGCGAATTGAATGTTCGAGCCGCCGGTTTCCACCCCGACGGCGCGAATGACGGCGAACGACGCGTCGCGCATGATTTGGAATTCCTTGTCCGTCAGCGTCTGGATCGGGGCGACGGTGATGGAGTCGCCGGTGTGGACGCCCATGGGATCGAAGTTTTCGATGGAACAAATGATGACGCAGTTGTCGGCCTTGTCGCGCATCACCTCCATCTCGAACTCTTTCCAGCCCAGCAGAGATTCCTCGACCAGGATTTCTGAGACGGGTGAAAATTCCAGGCCGCGTTTGGCCATTTCGTCGAACTCGACGCGATTGTAAGCGATGCCGCCGCCGGTGCCGCCGAGGGTAAATGCCGGCCGAATGATCAGCGGGAAGCGGCCAATCTTTTCGGCGATCAGGCGCGCTTCATCAAGCGTGTGTCCGGTGCCGCTGATGGGCACATCCAGCCCGATGGAAATCATCAGGTCCTTGAACACTTGCCGGTCTTCGCCGCGCTCGATGGCTTTGGCGTTGGCGCCGATCATCTCGACGCCATACTTTTGCAGTGTGCCACTTCGAAAAAGGGCCATAGCGGTGTTGAGGGCGGTTTGGCCGCCCAGCGTCGGCAGAAGGACGAGTTTGTGGGGGATTGGGGATTGGTTGAGGGGCACGCCCAGGCGTTTCATTTCTTCGAGCTCGCGGGCGATGACTTTCTCGACGCACTCGGGGGTGATCGGCTCGATGTAGGTGCGCTCCGCGAACTCGGGGTCGGTCATGATCGTGGCCGGGTTGGAGTTTACCAGGATGACGCGGTAACCCTCCTCTTTGAGCGCCTTGCAGGCTTGGGTGCCGGAGTAATCGAATTCGCAAGCCTGCCCGATGATGATCGGTCCCGCTCCTATGATTAAGACGGAATGAATGTCGGTGCGCTTGGGCATAAACAAAACTGCGGAGAGTGAAAGGCATTCTCATCGTGTTGTCATTTCCTTTCTGCGGTTTCACCGAGACAGAAGCGCGGCGGCTGGCCGGGCCGCCACCAAGATCCAGCCGGGTCGTGGGTCTAAGAAGTATGGTGCGAGCTTTGTTCACGCTCCAGCGCGCGCGCATAACTGACGATGCGCCGGATGAGGCTGTTATAGTGCGAATGAGCAGCGGTTCCGAGGCGATCATCCAGACGCGCGTAGAGCTCGTGTTCCCAGGGTCGTGGAAAAGTCCGGGCCGGAATGTCAATTCCCAAGCGCCTGAGTCGCGGGGCGGCAATGAGAACGAGCAGGGCGAAATCGGTGAGCCGATCCTGCGCCAGGTCGGCAAGCCCTCGTTCGACCAGATCCTGGCCGGGCAGTGATGTTTGATCTGGCTGCCTTATCATACCTGTGCTCCTTGCAAAAAACCCTCTACCTTTCGCTTGAACTGCGGCGGGTCTATTTCCTCAGCCCATCAACGCTGACGTAGCCGCCGCGCAAGAGGCTGGTCACATCCTGGAGGTCTTGTGCATGGCCGCGTTCCAATTTGGCCAGCGCTTGCAGCGAAAAATCGTAATGAAAAAACTGCACCTGCCCTATGGATTCGATGTGCCGGCTGCATTCCCGCCAATCCGGAGCCCGCGGTATGAAATCATCCGGGGACGCCAACTCCACATTAATATTGAGGCGATTTTTGAGCAACGCGATCGCTTCGAAGGCGCCCTCAGGCTCAGGGTCCAGCTTGAGGTCTATATCAATCGTCTGCTCTCGAAAGCCCAACAGCAACGCTGTGGCGCCGCCGGTGAAGTACACTTTGCCTGGGCTTCGCGCCGCCGCCGCAAGCTGCTGCATGAATTGTTTGAGGGTTTCGATGGTAACCTGTTTCCTCATGCGTCAAACGATTCGGCTGCGCGAGCATGGACGAACCATTGAGGGGCTCCCTGACTTAGGATCCATTGGATCCGGTTTTATCCTGGTTTGTTCCAACCCATCGAGCCGCCCACCGGCAAGAGTGCAAACTGCCGGCGGGTTGCGTCAAGGTCAAAGGCATCCCGCTCCGGCAGTTTTACTGAAACTTTGCGCTGCCTTTCCCGCATAAGTGGCTATACCATTGCTCGGTTGGTCTTATGAAATGCTGTTTCGCGAGTCGGATTTGGGTGCTCGGGTTGACGCTCGCACTTTCAGCCCGGCCTGCGCCATTCAAATTCTCCACCCAAACCCTCACAGTGCCGGACGGATTCGAGGTGGAATTGGTTGGCGGGCCGCCCTTAGTTGAGCGGCCCATCTCCGCCGCGTTCGACGACCAGGGCCGGCTTTATGTTACTGACTCTTCCGGGTCGAACGAAAAACCGGACAAGCAATTAGAAGAAAAGCCGCATCGAGTCGTGCGGCTGGAGGACACCAAAGGCAACGGCCACTTCGACAAGGCGACTGTGTTCGCGGACAAGATGATGTTTCCGGAAGGTTGCCTTTGGTTCGATGGCTCGGTGTACGTCTCCGCGCCGCCGAGCATTTGGAAGCTCACCGACACAAATGACGACGGCGTGGCCGACCTGCGCGAGGAGTGGCACCAGGGCAAGACACTGACCGGCTGCGCCAACGATCTGCACGGACCGTTCCTGGGACCCGATGGCTGGCTTTACTGGTGCAAAGGCGCTTTCGCCAAACAGACTTACGAGCGGCCCGGTCAGAAGCCCTTTGTCAGCCGCGCGGCGCATATTTTCCGCGCGCGCCCCGACCATAGCAGCCTGGAGCCGGTGTTGACAGGCGGCATGGACAATCCGGTCGGCGTAGCGTTCACGGCCGAAGGGGAGCGGGTTCTGTGCGGCACGTTCTTTCAACAGCCTGCCGAGGGCAAGCGCGACGGGCTGATCCACGCGATTTATGGTGGTGTTTACGGCAAAATAAACGACGTGACCGATGACCACAAAAAGACCGGCGACTTGATGCCGATCATGACTCACTTGGGGCCTGCGGCGCCGTGCAGCGTGATTCGCTACGAGTCGCGCGTGTTTGGAGGTGAATACCAGGACAATCTTTTCGTGTGCTGCTTCAATTTACACAAGGTCACACGCCACGCGCTCGAGCCGGACGGCGCGACGTTTAAGACTAAAGACAGCGATTTCCTGGCTTCGGACAATCCGGACTTCCATCCGACTGATGTGATGGAGGACGCTGACGGCAGCCTGCTGGTGATTGACACTGGCGGCTGGTATAAAATCTGTTGCCCAACCTCTCAACTTCCCAAGCCCGACGTGCTCGGTGCAATTTATCGGATCCGCCGCGCGGGCGCCCCGAAGGTGGAAGATCCGCGCGGGCTGAAGCAGGCCTGGCGGACCATGACGGCCAAGGAACTGGTGAAATTGCTTGGGGATGAGCGGCCAGCGGTGCGAAAGCGGGCGATGTGCGAGCTCAGCAAGATTGGAGCGAAAGCGGTGGCCGTCGTGGCCGAAGTGTTGAGAGAGTCCGACTCCATTGAAGGACGGCGCAATGCCGTTTGGACACTGACGCGCATAGGGACCCCCGCCGCGCGAGAAGCGGTTCGGGCCGCGCTGGACGACAAGGACGAGAGCGTGCGTCACGTGGCGCTTGAGTCGGTGAGCCTGTCGTGCGATAGGGCAGCCCCGCAACGGTTGGCAACGATCCTGCAGAATTCGGGCCCGCAACTGCAACGCGTCGCTGCGGAGGCCTTGGGCCGGATTGGGGACCACCAGGTGGTTCCGGCGTTGCTCACCGCGGCAGCCCAAAGGCGCGACCGTGTGCTGGAACACTCGCTGACTTATGCGCTGATTGAAATAGCTGATCCGCTCGGGACCGCCGCTGGTCTCAGTGCCAACAATCCGTTCGAAAAACGCGTAGCGCTCGTTGCTCTCGACCAAATGGACAATGGCGGACTGCAGCCGGAAGGGGTGGCGCTATTGCTGGCATCGCCCGATGCAATGCTGCGCCAAACCGCCTCGTGGGTGGCCGCTCATCATCCAGACTGGGGCGGTGCGCTGAGCGGATTCTTACGCGAACGGTTGTCGTCGGGGATTCTGACCGAGGCGGAGCGAGAGGAGATGAAACAGCAGTTGGCGCAGTTCGCTCGGGATGGTTCGATCCAGGAACTGATGGCGGCGCTTTTGAAGGAGCCAGCCACGCCGGCAGGCATACGAGAGGTTGTTCTGCGCGCGATGGCGCTGGCTGGATTGAAAGAAACGCCTGTAAACTGGCCTGGCGCAGTCGGTTCATGCCTGGAGCAGAATGACCAGCAGTTGCTGCGTTCGGCGGTGGCCACCGCGCGGGTTCTTTCCCAGGTCAAAACCAATGCCCCGAACTTCGACGAGGCCCTTCGGCGAATTGGCGGCAACGAGGGTCACCCGGCAGACTTGCGCCTCGAAGCCTTGGCCGCTTTGCCCAATGGGCTGCTCTCAGTCGAACCTGAGTTGCTGAGGTTCCTTTGCACCAACCTCGATTCCACCAGGCCAGTGAGCGCGCGGGGCGCCGCGGCCAGCGTGCTGGCAAGAGCGAAGTTGACAGACCAGCAATTGCTGGCGCTCGCCGATACGCTCAAGACTGTCAGCCCACTGGACACGAGCAAACTGCTTGGCGCTTTCGAGCATTCCACCAACGAAGCGGTCGGCCTGAAACTGATGGAGGCGCTCAAGGAATCCAAGGGCCTGGCCAGCCTCCATCCAGACCTTCTTAGGGCTTTGATGGTGAAATATCCCCTTACGGTTCAACTGAAAGGCGGCGAATTGCTTTCGTTGCTCAAGGTTGATACCGCCAAGCAGGCCGCGCACATTGATGAGTTGTTGGGCGCCCTGAAGAACGGGGACGTTCGCCATGGACAAGCGGTGTTCAACAATCCAAAAGCCGCCTGCGCCTCCTGTCACGCCATCGGTTACCTGGGTGGGCAAGTCGGGCCGGACCTGACGAGCATCGGCCAGGTCCGCACCGAGCGAGACTTGCTGGAAGCCATTGTGTATCCGAGCGCAAGTTTCGTTCGCAGCTACGAATCCATCATCGTGCGCACCAAAGCCGACGAGGAATACAGCGGGGTGTTGACCAGGGACGCACCAGAGGAGGTGGTGCTGGCGACTGGTCCCGGCGCGCCGGTGCGCATCGCGCGGGCGGACATTGCCGAGATGCGGCCCGGCACTGTGTCCATCATGCCGGCGGGTTTGGACGAACAATTAACCCGGCAGGAACTGGCGGATTTGCTGGCGTTTTTGAAAGCAACCAAGTGGGGCCCGAGATGAGCCTGGAGCAAAGAGAACTCAAAAAAAACCCGCCTCTCCTGCGGAGGGGCGGGGTGAAAGGAAATCGCCCCCGGAGCTTTTCACCTTTTCAGCGTTTCAGCGTTTCAGCGTTTTTCTTAATTAACGCCCAACGATTTGCGAGCGTAGGCAGGCTCGAGCTCAAGGTCATCGAGGACCGGTAGTGGCTGAGGCACAACCGCGGGTTTGGCCACACCGCCGTTGAGGCTGATGCTCAATCCGACCAGGCCGGTAAAACAAGCCAGTTCGGAATAAAACGAGCCAAACACCGATATAAACGCAATAGTCCTGGCCACAAAATACGCCAGCAGGAAGGTATTGAGGCGGCGGTGCGCAGGGTCGCCAAAGTGATAATTCTGGTACAGTACGCGCAAAGCTGCCGCCATAAACCACACGAAGCCGATTACCCCAAAAATCCCGAAGGACATAATAACCGACAGCGGGCCATTATGATAATCGCCGGCCATTTCGGCTTGATCGCCGGCCGTCTCGCTGGTTCTTGCCATCGCCAGGAGCAGGGGGACGTCGTTGGCGTCGTAGGAATAGCCTTTGCCCAGGAGGAGGTAATGCGGTACCTGCGGCCACACATGCCTCCATATATCGAGCCGCCATTCGTTGGAGCCTTGAGCGTCGAGCCTGGCGATGGGGTCAATGGGCAGGGGCAGAAAGCTTAGGCTTCGCTGGATGTTGAGCGGCAACCGATCGGTGAACGGGGCCAGTACCGCGCAGCATAAGACGGCCAGCAATGTCAACGCCGGCAACAGACGGCTGCGCATCAAGCCTTCAAGATAAAAGAGCGCTGCGAAAATGAGCAGGAACTGAATCACCATCGATCTAAAGCCGCCCATCATCCCCACCCCCGCAAAAGCCAGCAGCATCAGCAGCCGTCCAGCTCGCCGCCAACTAAACAGTTCCTGGATGCCGTAGCGAGACAACAGGGCGCAAAAAACCGCAGAACCGACCATCGCCAAGCCGCCTGGCCGCGCGATCATAATGGTCCGGGCGACCGGCTCGTTGGGGAAACCTGCCCAATTGCTCACCGGGAAGATCAGGAAGATGAAATAAAAAAATGGGTTTACCAACGAGACCAAATCGCCGACGCCCTGAGTTGCGAAGCCCAGGAAAAACAGCGCTACATAGAGACCAGCGCGCTGAGGCGGCATGTGCTGGGCGGTCAGGGCGAAATAGCCGACGATAGCGGTGATAAGCATAAGGTATTTCTTGCCGCCGACGGTCTGACTGCCGAAAACCCTTAGGCCGATGCCGCCGGTGCAGGCAGCGGTAATGAGAACGACCACAGCCAAAAAAATCAATGGCCGCACCACCGTTGGCACATGCAGGAACCGCAGCTTCCGATTCAAAATGTATTGCACGACTGAAATCATCAAGCTCAACCAGGCCAGGACCATGCCGACTTGGGGTTGGCCCGGCAGGAAAAACAGCACGACGCACATGTTCCAGGAGGCGATCAGCCAAACAAAGTGCCAGCGAAGCAACAGGGGAATCATCAGCAGGAACAAAACCATCCCTACCATGATGAACGTGGTAAAATCCAATGGGCTGGCCATCTGATAACCTAAAAGCACCGCCAACGGCAGGCAGAGGCCGTAAATCAAGAGGGAGCGGAACAATGAGGACGCGCTGGTCATGCTGGATTAAGACAAGTAATGATCAACATCACGCCCGGGTAACTCAATGGTATTGGCCATGTCGCAGCCTGATTAGAATAACCGAGCGCCTGTTTGGCAATCCTTTTCCGTGGGGAGACCGAGCCGTGTTGCAGCGTCGCGACTAGACTTCGGAGGCGCTGAGGGTGGCCCGTTGGAGCGTATATTAGGACCAAGACCCGTAGGGCGTTGGCAAGGACCCCGCGCGATACACACGGTGAAGCGCCCGATAGTGACATGGCGCCTCCTTGATTCGATGCTTGCGCCAACCCCACCTCGGCGGCGAGGTTGCCCTGAGGT
>WNGJ01009950.1_pt1 | contig 10861 bp, 12 predicted proteins | sample 5400611 | NCBI WGS metagenome assembly WNGJ01 (sample SAMN13153375, study PRJNA577476) | soil metagenome | isolation source: 40 cm soil or saprolite under Garry oak tree replicate 1 | place: USA:California | collected 2016-06-15 | reverse complement strand
GACCCGAGTGAGGGTACTGCAAGATCCAGCCGGTTCAGATGTGCCATCAAGCCATACATTGTTGCGTTGGGCTCGACCCGAGTGAGGGTACTGCAAGTTATCCTAATGGCAGCGAGATGATTGTCAATGGCCTGTTGCGTTGGGCTCGACCCGAGTGAGGGTACTGCAAGATAGACACCGTGTATATCTCCCTTGAAGTTGCGTTGGGCTCGACCCGAGTGAGGGTACTGCAAGTGAGAGTGGCGCGTATCTCTGCAAATCACGCGCTCAGGTTGCGTTGGGCTCGACCCGAGTGAGGGTACTGCAAGCTGCGCCGTTCCTGGGTATAGACTTGTGCAGGAAGTTGCGTTGGGCTCGACCCGAGTGAGGGTACTGCAAGTTAGTGTACGGGTGATACTTGCCGTTTGCCTGCGGGGTGTTGCGTTGGGCTCGACCCGAGTGAGGGTACTGCAAGACGCAAGAAACCGTGCGTCAAATGGTCATTTCAGCGTGGTTGCGTTGGGCACGACCCGAGTGAGGGTACTGCAAGTTCAACGGTGCAACACGGTTTTTACATGAGCACCACGGGTTGCGTTGGGCACGACCCGAGTGAGGGTACTGCAAGATCGCTGGATTGAGTTTAACTGAAGGCGGTTTCTTAGGTTGCGTTGGGCACGACCCGAGTGAGGGTACTGCAAGAAGCCGTAGGCAAATGGGATGGGGGCTACTGAGCAGGTTGCCTAGTACACGACCCGTCCGAGGGTACTGCAAGATCATGACGATGGGGATCCAGAAGGAAGAAATCCAGAGTTGCGTGGGGCACGACCCGTTCGAGGGTACTGCGAGTGGCTATGATACGCGCATCGGTCTCGAAGATACGCTGACTTTACCAGGTGGCCAGCTGGCGAAAGACAACGCCGAGCTTGTTGCTCACGCCATTCGCAAAGCGCGGCAGATTGGTGCGCGATAATATCGCGCAGAGGTCCTGCATACTGGCCATGAGCGAGGTTTGCAGTGCTGCAGTGCTCAACAGTTGACATTCGTTCATTTCTCTGTTATCCTCAGAAAGGGAAAGCGCCCGTCGTCTTGACTGATGGTTCTTGTAGTGGCTTGAAAAACTGGCAAGGGAGCGAGCATGGTATGTCAGATCCCTCTTCCTGGCAGGATCTCCTCAAGGACATTATAAGTGACCCGGTTGCGCGGGAGCGCCTGTCCAGTGCGGTCGGCGTTCGCCCGATCACCCTGTCCCGCTGGACCACTGGCGAGTCGATTCCGCGTCCCATCAACCTGCGCCAGTTGCTCTCGGCCTTACCCTACGAGCAACGCAACCGCATGGCCGCCTTGCTGGAGGAAGAGCACCTGGATGTCTCTGTGTCGTCGATGAGTGACTCCCTCGATGAGCTCGAGTTTCCCTTTGTGAGGCAGGTGCTGGACCTGCGTGCCACCACTCCCGACGTCGTGCTGTTCTGGACGCTGTGTCACAAAGTGTTTCAGCATGCCCTGCGCCGCCTGGACCCAGAACGCATCGGCATGGCCATGCGGGTGGTGCTGTGCATGCCCCCGGGCAGCGATGGCAAAATTCACAGCCTGCGCGAGAGTGTGGGTCAAGGCACTCCGCCCTGGCGAGCCGACCTGGAGCAAGAGGCGATCTTTCTGGGTGCCGAGTCGCTGGCGGGCTATGTGGTGATCTCGTGTCGGCCCGACCTGGTGCAGAACTTTGGGAGGGAGCACTACCAGCTGCCGGCTTCCTGGGCTGAGCATGAGTTGAGTGCGACGGCCATACCCATCATGTATACCAACCGCATCGCAGGCTGTGTGCTGGTCTCCAGTGCCCAGCCCGACTTTTTTAACTCGTCATCGCGCCAAACCCTGATTGCGGACTACACGCAGTTGATCGCGCTGGCCTTCAGGCCCGAGCAGTTTTACCCGCCCGAGTGGATCGAGCTGCAGGTGCTGCCTTCTTTTGACGTGCAGCGGGGGTTGCTGGCCTCCTTCCGCGAGCGCGTCATCGCGCTGATGACCGAGGCAGCCAACGAGGGAAGGCCCCTGACGCGTACGCAGGCAGAACAGCTTGTGTGGCAATATTTGGAAGAGCAACTGATACACCTATCATCTAGCAAGACCGAAGCGAGCTAACTAAAATAGACAAGGAGTTTTGTGATGGCAACCTATGAACCTGAGCGGACGCGAAATTTTTATCTTCTCGGGGATAGTCAAGCCGAAATGGTGCAGCTGATCGCGGCCGACCAGCTGTTCACGACAGCCATGGGAGGGCTTCTGCCGGAGCAACCTGAGCAGACCATCGCACAGCTGCACGATGTGCTGGATATCGGGTGTGGTCCTGGAGGCTGGCTGCTCGAAATGGCCTACGCCAATCCACGCCTGCATGCGACAGGGATCGACGTCAGTCAAGGGATGATCGACTATGCCAACGGCCTGGCCCGTGCCAACGGGTTAGACAACGCCCAGTTCCACGTGGCCAACGCCATAGACCCGCTTGACTTTCCTGATGGGACCTTCGACCTGGTCAATGCTCGTCAAATCGAGGGAGCCGTTCCAACAGCAGCCTGGCCTCCGCTCGTCAAGGAAATGGTTCGTGTCACGCGACCTGGCGGGATCATTCGCATCACGAGCGTTGAGTGGGGCGGGGTGACCAACAGCACCGCCTATCAGACGCTTCATAAACTGATGGTAAAGGGATTCGGGAGAACCGGGCTCAACCACATTCCCGATGAGCGTATGTATGGCGCTACTGTGATGCTGAGCCGGTACCTGCGGGATGCAGGGAGCGTGAACATCCAGGAGCGGCCAAGCATCATGGATTTCTCTGCCGGGGCGGAATACTATCAACCGATGAATCAGCAGTGGGTAATAGCGTTCGAGCTCGTCGAGCCGTTTCTGCTGGCTACAGGGGTAGCAACCAAACCAGAGATCGAACGCCTGCGGCAGCAATTCTCGATCGATGCGCTGGAAGACAGCTTCCGAGGAATCCTGTACATGCTCACCGCCTGGGGCGAAAAGCCGTGAGCCATCTCTCTGTTCTATTCAATTTCGCGGAAGGGACATACTTTCTATGACACCATCATCCGATGCTCAGCTCAACGCAAGCTCCTCGTCCTTGCCAGAACAAGGCGTGGAGCTGCCGCGCTTGTTCCATTTTGATCTGCCTCCTCTCAAGCAGACAGGCCAGCCGTTTCCAGAACAGAGCGATATCTCCAGCATCCACCGCGTCCTCGACATTGCCTCGGGGGATGGCCAGTGGACGATCAGCGCCGCGCAAGCTCTCCCACAGGTGCAGTTCGTCGGCATCGAGGGCCAGGCCGCCCTGGTGGATCGTGCCCGCGCTCAGGCGAAGCAAGAAGGGGTCACCAATGTCACCTTCACCGTCATGGACCCCTTTGGACCGCTCGATCTGCCTGATGGGGCCTTCGACCTGGTCAATGCCCGCTATATTGCAGGACTCCTCGAGGCAGCGACCTGGCCCAACACCCTTGAGGAGTTCGTGCGTGTGACCCGACCGGGAGGGGTGATCCGACTCACCGAGAACGATCTGCCCATTAGCAACACGATGGCGTTTGCGCAACTGGGCGGGCTGATCTCCGATGCCCTCTACGAGACGAAACGCAGTTTCTCCTCCAATGGGCAACTGCTCTCCGTCACACCAGCACTCAAGCGGCTGTTGCAGGATGCAGGCAGCCAGGAGGTGCAACAGGGGGTCTGGTTCATCAATTTCTCGGCGGGCAAGCCGGCCCATGCCGACCTCTGCCAGAGGCTTTCCGAAACCTACCGGCTCGCCCAGCCCTTTCTGATCCGTACAGGTGTGACCACGCCAGAAGCAGCCGAACAGACCTATCAGCAGATGCTCTCAGAGATGCAATCGGACGACTTTTGTGCGGGCGCCTTCTCTCTGACCGTCTGGGGTACGAAGCCATAAAGAAGCGCAAGGAGGAAAAACGGGATGGCGTAGGGGCCGCACCGCAGTGCCCAATTCATTGCGCCCGCCTGGGGAGTCGATTCATCCCACTGGGCGCAATGATGGAGATTAAGAAAATAACCCGGACACCCGTAGGTGCCGATTTATCGTGCACATGGCCGATTGATCGGCCCTGAGGGGATGTTCCGGTATCCGGATTATTTTGTAAAAACTCATCATTGCGCCCCTACACCACCCTTCCTTGAAATGTATTGACCACAAGGAACAATACATTTCAAGGAAGACGTTTTGCGAGTCAAACGAAGCCGATGCAGGATGGTCATCCTGAGCGCGAGCTTTGGATCTTTGTCCGGCGAGAGATCCAAAGCTCGCGCTCAGGATGACAAAGCGAAAAGAAACAATCCCATGCTCCTCCTAAAACTCCTCCTAACCCCCCTCTTCATCCTCATCGTCACCCTCATCGGCCGACGCTGGGGCACACTCGTCAGCGGCCTGCTCGTCGGACTACCCCTCACCTCGGCACCTGTCTCACTTTTCCTGGCCATCGAACAGGGTACCACCTTCGCCTCCCGCGCAGCCCTGGGCACAATGACTGGTACCATCTCGGTCGCCGCCTTCTGCCTGGTCTACAGCTGGCTCTCCCTGGGGCTTCCCTGGCCAATCTGCCTGCTATCAGGCTGGGCAGTCTTCTTTGCCTCAACCTTCTTACTGGAACAGTTCACGCTCCCCCTGCTCCCATCCTTCCTGCTCGTCCTCCTCGTCCTATCCATCGTCTTACCTTCTTTACCACGCGATCGCCAGCCAGTCCCTGTTGCAACGCCTCCGCGCTGGGAAATCGCAGCGCGCATGGTAGTAGCCACGCTATTCGTCTTAATCCTCACCGAAAGCGCGGCCCTCCTCGGCCCGGGCTTAAGCGGCCTGCTCACGCCCTTCCCCCTCTTTGCCAGCATCGTCGGCGCCTTCACTCACGCCTTTTCCGGAGCGGCCGCCGCCCGTCGCGTCCTCCGTGGCGTCGTCACCGGCACCTTCGCCTTCACCGTCTTCTTTCTTATAGTCTCTGGCTCGATCGAAAAAGCCGGTATCACCGCCACCTTTGTCCTGGCTATCCTGGGAGCCTTCCTCGTCCAGGGAAGCTCCCTCTGGCTCTTAAACCTGAACGCCAGGTCCAAAATAAAAAGAAGCTGAATATATCCCGGGAAATTGTAGAGCTTAAATATTCCGGTGATATGTAGCCAGCGCGACCGCTAGGGATCGCCCCTACTATACCACGAATCGGCTTGGCAAGCCCGTGTATAGTAGGGGCGATCCCTAGCGGTCGCCCTTGAGGAGGGGCTTGTGGGGGCGGTCTTCTAACAATCTCACCTTTTGTCAATACCCCCCCACAAACAATGTGTCGCAAAATCGGAGAGATTTTCCCCAAATTCTATCGCATGCTCCCCATACTCCCATCCCACCCGATTCTCCCAACTAGCGGCAATCCCAACCGTATATAGTCCAGTTGCCCTAATGTATCCTATGGTCGTCCTGGAACACTTGTCAGTTTTCCGGAACCCGTGTATAGTTAAACATGTTGAATGAGGAGTTGGCTTGCATGCCATATGACTCAGTGCACACCTGGCAACTCAGGCAGGGGCGCACGGGCGCCGAACTGGAGGCATTGGCCGCCTCTGGCTACCTTGATTCGATGAAAGCGACTGAACATTGAGGGATCAGCTGTAACATGAAGCAGAATTACGGCGTGTTGCGGGTAGTCCGGGTGCGCCTGCCGGCGGACGCCACCACATATCTCCAGGATCGCTATCCCTCCGGCTGGCTGCCAGAAGAGCGGCTGGTGCACCTGCTCACGCACACCAGCACAACCATCGGGCGGGCCTTGAATAACGATATCATCCTCATGGACCCCACCGTGTCGCGCGAGCATGCCCGCCTCGACCTGGACGCCTCTGGTTGGCATATCACCAACCTCACCGAGCAGAATATCGTGCGTGTCAATGGCCAGACCGTCCCCACTGGCTGCACTTTCTCCATGCAGTCACAGGATATCCTGATCGTGGGCAGCACCATGCTTCAACTGATCGCTCCCAACAACGTGCAAACCTCTCTGCAAGACGATGACCAGCGCGCTGCCGATACGGAACGCCTGCCTTACGTCAATCATCCTTCGCAGCCGCGTTACCAGCCCCCTTTCTTCGACGACTCCTCTACCAGGCGCGGCAGCCGGGTTTTGAAAGGCGCGCCCAGACCATCTGTTTCCTTCACACCTCCCAACCTGCCTTCCCTCTCGCCGCGTTCGGCTTTCGCTGGCAGCGCGGGTGGCACATCCCTGCCAAAGCAGCCCGCCCCTGAACTTGTCGCCCAGACCTGGGAGGAAGACGTTGAGGAAAGCCTGCTCGGCGCCGGTGTCACTATGCAATTTGCCCTACCACAACGCCTGGGCAAGCGCACCCTCTGGTTCATTGCGGGCACCGGCCTGCTCCTGCTTGTCGCCAGCGCCGTTATCACTGTCGTGCTCAACGGCCTCATCACCTTTACTGCCCTTGCCGAGTATGGTGTTTCCAGCGTCCTCGCCGCCATCTTCATCCCCGCGATACCTGCGGTCTGCATCTTCCTGCTCGTCAACTTCATCGACCGCTTCGAGCGCGAACCGTGGTTCCTACGCCTCGCCGCCTTTCTCTGGGGAGCAATTATCGCCATCCCGCCGGCCCTGTTCATTGAGGGGAAAGTGGACGGCATGCTCACCGACCTTCTCGGGACTGGTACCAGCAATGTCGTTCGTTCGGCCTTTCAAGGCTTGAACGCCGGCTTCACCGAAGAGACCATCAAAGGCCTCGGCCTGCTGCTCCTCTTTGTTATATTGCGCGATGAATTTGATAACGTCACCGACGGCATCGTCTATGCTGTCCTCATCGGCGCAGGCTTCGCCATGGTCGAGAACTTCCGCTATTTCGCCGTCGACTTCCGGCAGTTCCCCGTCTTTCTCATCGTCTACCGCATCGTCCTCGGCTGGCTGGGCCATTCAACCTTTCTCGCCTGTTTCGGTGCGGCCCTCGGCTACGTGCGCCACACCCGCGTGCGCTGGCGCCAGATCGTCATCCCCCTCGCCGGCTACCTGATCGCCGTGGGACTGCATAGCTTCTTTGATTTCGTCACTTTCCAGGCCAGCGTTGCCCTGAACGCCAATCCAGGCAACGCCTACGTCTCGTTCTTATCCCTCGTCGCCCTCATTGGCGACTACATCCCGCCCTTCCTCGCGCAGATGTTCCTCCTCTACATCCTCATCAAAGCCCTTGCCCACGAGGCCGCCGTCATCCGCGAGTTCCTCGCCGTCGAAGTCAGTGACGGCGTCGTCAAAGTCGATGAATACGCCCTGTTGCAAAACTCATTCCAGCGTACCAGAGCCGAACGCCGCGTCTTGCAGCAAAGCGGCTACCGCCAGTGGCTCCGCGTCAAAGCCCTCTACCAGACCGAGATCGGCCTCGCCTTCCGCAAATGGCACGTCAGCATGGGCGACAAACCCAAACTAGGCTACCGCCAGCCCGAAGACGCCTACCGCCAGCGCATCAAACGCCTGCGCCACGAAATCAACCCCCCCCAATGATGAAGTGTTGCGTAGGGGCAGGGAATCGCTTCCATGGAGACACTACACAATACCTGCCCATTTGTCTTCAGTCCCTAAACTTGACACTCTAAGATCGCACGAAGGCCCCTGCTTTCAAAGCATGGGGATGAAGTGCGTTCCTTGTTTGGGGCAGGTATGGAGCGGTTTCCCGCTTGCATCCCTGCTCTGTTTGTGCTACAGTAGGAACTTGCTGAAAATGTTTACGTACCGTTTGTTTCCAACGAAGAAGCAAGAGAAGAAGCTCAACCAAACCCTTGAAGAGTGCCGTTGGCTGTATAATCACTTGCTTGAAATGCGGAAAACGGCCTATGAACGCGATGGTATTTCGCTCACCTGTTTCCAGCAACAATCGAGCTTTCCTGTCTTGAAACAAGAACGCTCTTCCCTCAATGCCGTGCATTCTCAGATCCTTCAGAATGTTGCCGTACGCATTGATCTGGCGTTCAAGGCCTTCTTCCGACGTGTCAGAGAGCATGCTGAAGAACCTGGCTTCCCTCGTTTCAAGGGAAAGAGCAGATACGACTCCTTCACCTTCCCTCAGAGTGGTTTCAGTATCACGCATGATGACCGTGTAACCCTCTCCAAGATTGGGAGCGTCAAGATGATCTACCATCGACCCATCAAGGGCAAAGTCAAAACCTGTACCATCCGACGTAGCTCGACAGGAAAATGGTATGGCTCCTTCTCTGTCGAGTATGAGCCTGAAAGACTTGGCCCTGTCGCTACCCAAGTGGGCATAGATGTTGGCTTGAAGACGTTCGCTACTTTTTCCAATGGAGAAGAGATAGCTAATCCGCGCTTCTTCAGGAAAGAAGAGCAGGCCCTGGCACGTGTGCAACGCAAGCATGCCAAACTCGCCAAGGGGACTCCTCTCCGTCGCAAGCATCGCCAGGTTGTTGCTCGTGTCCATGAACGGATAGCATTCAGACGTGACAATTTCACCCATCAGGAAAGTCGCCAGATCATTGATCGCTTTGGCGTCATCTGTGTTGAAGACTTGCATGTCAACCGCATGACCCATAACCATTGTCTTGCCAAAAGCATTACAGATGCCTCCTGGTCGGCCTTCTTTACTCAACTGTCTTGCAAAGCGGAAGAAGCTGGCAGACAGGTTGTCAAAGTCAATCCGGCCTATACGAGTCAGACATGTAGCAGCTGTGGACATCGCCAGAAGATGCCCCTGGATCTCCGTATCTTCGCTTGTCCGTGCTGTCATGTTCAACTTGATCGAGACCTCAATGCTGCCTTAAACATTCGTGGCCTGGGACTACAGGCCCTCGGCTTGTCCGTAGAAGCCCCCGGCTTGAGCCGTGGGGAGTAGTCACCGTAACACAGAGGGGCTGCTCAGGCTTCCCGTTCAAATGATGGCACAGGTCGGCTAGCGCCTGGTCAGCAATCGCGTGTGGATCGTCACCAGCTGCAGGGGCACCTCGGCATTAATCACCGGTTGAACCACCCATTGTTCTTTGATGGCCCGTTTAGAGATAGACGCCTGAGAAATACCGTACTTGGCTGCCAGGGAGCGCTGGGAGATACCTTGCTCGTGCTCCGTTTTGATTGCGGCCCAGTCGATATCTTTACTCCTCGTCATATCGCACATCCTTGCCGGTGAGAATGCCCTCGCAAATCTGTAACGTTTGCGCCAGGTCGAGCAGGTCCCCTGGCGTCAACGTGTCTTTCTTCTGCTCAAACACCTCGCGGGCTCTGGCTAGGCAAAGAGCAGTGATTTCATACACGTCCGGCAAGGTCGCTCGCCGGTGCTTCTCTGCGTTGATCATTTCGGTTGTTATGGGTACGCCTTCTACCATGAATTCTTTCCCTCCAATGTCGCTCAACCCAGTTCAAAATGTTATCAAGCTCATACAACACGTCCAGGTTAAGAGCATCTAGATCAATCTCCAGTCCCTCAGATATGGAGGCCTGGGCATGTTCTCTGATCCATGCCCACTGTGGATTTGTGAACCTGGCTAGCGTATCAGCAGGGATGAGAAACACCTGTTTGATCATGCGGATGATTGTTGCCTGCCCTCGCTTGGTTGTCGTCTCTCATTGTACCGTTTTCCACGCACAAAGAAAACAACCCTGGATCAACCAGGGCTGTCAACAGATTCAAAGATTACGTCGGCGACCTATTCCAGTAATTATAAATGGCTACTGAACTGTGACCCATCAAACGCGATAAATCATTCACATCTCCGCCATTAACCATATAGCGCGCGGCGAAACTGTGTCTGAACTTATGCGGTTTCACTTGAGCGTCTTTGGGAAGCGTCGACACATCCTTGAGACGCAACAACACATCTTTCAATGCCTCATGAGCCAGGATGCCACCAAATCGCGATAAAAATACCGGGTCCAACCGGGCGCCTTTGCGATACTGGCGCATATACCGGTTGAGCGCGCGACGTGCCCGGTCACCGAGTGGGATTTCTCGCTCTTTGCGCCCTTTGCCCATGAACTTGACATAACTATCTTCATCTACACCCCCTTGCAAGGGTGACATCACCAATCGTGAGCGTGCACAATTCTTCGGCGCGAAGGCCATAATCAAGCAGAAGCGCCAGAATCGCGGTATCTCTCAACTTGTACCGATGCATCGGATTGCAGGAAGCGGCTGCTCTGTTCTGTCCGTGGCATTTTGATGCCGCGTACTACCTGAAGCTTCACATACTGGCTATATTCTTCATCGTCCAAACACCAATGCAAAAGCGTTCTGATGTTTGTCACGTAGTTATTAGCCGTTCGCGAACTGATCTCATTCACTCCTGTTTTGTGCGATGTATGGTTAGCTTTCAGCCAGTCCAGAAACTCTTGCACTTTGCGATGGTTGACCTGCTGGAGCTGGACCCTTTGCAAGGCACACCATTCGGCAAATACCGTTAATTTTGCTGGTACACGACTTGCGTCTTCTTTGCTAAGTGCCTTATGGACGCTAAATAATCAACAAGTGCCTCTGGCACATCCATAAATCCCCCTCTTTTCACGATGTGATATGATGTTTTAAGCAGTTCAAGTCACACAGGAGTGAGAATGAGCCCAAAAACTTTACTTGAGATCTACTACTTTATGCGCCTCACCCGAGCTATGGAAGACCGCACCCGCACCCTCTTTTTACAGGGACGTGTCGTCGGTGGTGTCTACACGGCGCAGGGACACGAGGCGACGACCGTCGGAGCAGCAACGATGCTGTGCGATGGTGACTGCATCGTACCGCAGCATCGTGATCTGGGGATGCATCTTGTACGAGGCAGCTCGCCCCGCGCTGTGATGTGTCAATGGCTCGCTCGCGGCAACTCCCCCACGCTTGGGCGTGACGGACAGATGCACAT
>WNGJ01008626.1_pt1 | contig 10861 bp, 5 predicted proteins | sample 5400611 | NCBI WGS metagenome assembly WNGJ01 (sample SAMN13153375, study PRJNA577476) | soil metagenome | isolation source: 40 cm soil or saprolite under Garry oak tree replicate 1 | place: USA:California | collected 2016-06-15 | reverse complement strand
GTTGGCCGGAAACGTGGTTCGATGAGATGAGACCGCAAGTCACTTTCGGCGGAGGCTCACTTCCTCGATCGGGACTTCGGCCCCGGCGTAGCTTCCGGCCTGCGAGTTAGTCGACAGATTACATTGCCGATCGTCCAGGAACTCGGCAGGATGCATCGGCGTCTACAATAGTGGCTCTGAGAAAATGGCAGAGGATGCCAGGTGCCCAGGACCCCACCAGGACCCCTCTGGCGGCGATGCGACCAATACTAAAAATCGTATTGAGTTGGCTTGCGGTGGCGCTCGATTTTCTAGTGGGACTTTTTGCACTAGCGAGGTTTGGGATGTGGTGGCTTCCTCTCGGCGACCACGACCCAGGCTGGTTCCTGCGATGGTTGACCTTCGCCGGTATCGGGCTGTTTGGACTGGGCTTTCTCGTTGGTTCCATCGTTGCACCGCGGAACCGCAGGCGCTCTGGACTCATCTTCCTGCTCTTCCTGCCTATTACCGCGTTCTGTCCCGCGTATCCGGAATCGGGCTTTATAGTGTGGCACGCGGATGGCGGCGGCTGGTTTGAGACACCTCTTCCTTTGACGGCCATAGGGTTAACTGTGCTCTTTTTTGTTCCGTTCATGGCACCGCAGTTCACACTGCACCACAGGAAGCGGGCTGTGGCTGTGTTTGCAGGCACGGCATTGGTGGCGGTCCTTGTATTCATCCACTCTCGCTGGACTTCGGTGCTGGTGCCGCACCTTGCGGGTTACTCAGTTCCGTTCCTCCTGTTTGGATTGTTTTGGCGGGGAACACATAAGCTTTCATGGCCTCCTCTGGTTCAGCCTCGTCCGCGCGCGCTGGCGACGAATTGCGGCTTTTGTGATGACGTGTCTTGTCGTTTTGTGACTCGATATTGCTATGACCCTGGGACTCTCTGCGCTTGGTTCGTCGCTCGTCAGTGGAGACTGTAAGGGAAAGCCGCCATTTACTCACCCGCTGTCTTCGATTGCTAACGTGGATACAGGGAAGAGCGTCTGACGTGACGGGTCATCGGAGGATCGATCGTTGTTGATAATGATCGTGTGCTGATGCTTCATTTTAACCTAGTGCGATCCCCATCTCCCAATTGACATCCCCATGAGCTCAACTGATGACGGTGCATTCCATTCCCAACAGTTGACCAAGCTTGCTCAACTTGCTGGAGATATGGCCGATGCCGATCGCGCAATGATGCGCGGGCCCCTCGGCGTTCCAGGCATTCATGAAGTTTCGCGCTCCCAGAGCGAATCGGTAGCGGCTGTTGGTGTTGCCAATTTCCAGAATCGGGCCGGGCTCAGAAATGGCCTCGGCAACCACTAATTTGAGTTTTCCGTCAGCCGTTTGGACAACCGAGAGCAATGTTACTGGGCCGTGCTTGACGGACATCTCAACTGAGAGCCCGCGGCCGACCTTGCCGTGATACACACTCAGCGGGCGAACCTTGGTCTTGCCTTGGGCAATAGCGATGTGACCCGGTCCATCGTGCCCCATCAATATGACATCGTCGTTGAAATCGACGGCATAATACTCCGTGAAGGAACCACCAACGCCGAAACAATCCATGATCTTCATGGCTTGAGCGTTCTTGATTTCGTATTCGCCGGCCACCGGTATTCCTCGCGCGGTAAGCAGGCTGGTGCCGAGGATGATGGAGCTGATGGACTCTTCGTTCTCGGCATTCCGCACGCCTTCGTAGTAGTAGGCGAGGGATCCCAGTTTGTGGATCTCGACCAGACGATCCAGCGCTACGGAAGTGCGCGCGGCGCGTTCCAATTCGACCGGCGGACAGTCTGACTGCACGTCGAAGGTTTCCCGAAAATCCTGGACGCGATTGCTGATCTCCTCGCTGGACACGTTTCGGCACAAATCCGAGAGTTCGTCCACCTCCAGCATCTCAATGTGCCCCCCAAAGTAGGCGCACTGCTGAGTTAGGTCGGAATAGATGTCGAGCATTCCGCCGTAATAGTGGCCCATCACTCCAAGGCGGTTGTGTTCCATCGTGTGGACGACTCGGCCCGCATCTATCCATGAGGAAATCTCATTCCACGCGAGTGGATCGTTCTCGAGAATTCCCGTGACTTGGAAAAACGGGATGCGGCAACGAAGAAATACATTGGCGATTTCAGGCACGGGACAAGCCTGGCAATAGGCCAGCCATTCGGCGGTCATTCCGGTGCGGTCACCCATTTGATTGAAGGACTTGTAATCAATTGCCGCCGAGGGCGAAAGATTAAGGAGGATCACGGGCACTTTCGCCCGTCTTACCACCGGAAGGACAGTGGACGACAAAGCGTAGGTCGTGACATATAGGAAGATCAGATCGACATCGTGCCGCCTGAACGCATGGCCCGCCGCCTCCGCCTTTTCTGGAGAATCCACCAAACCTAGATTGATAACTCGGACGCCTGTCCTTGCTAAGCGGTCGGCCACCTGTTGGGTGTATCCCGTCAAGCGCTGCTGCAGTCCCTTAAATTGAGGCCAGTACGTGTCGAGCCCAATTCCGAACAGCCCTACCGTGAATTCGTGGACCGTGGAGTTCTCGCTCATGTTTACATGCACTCCCCTGCGATGAGATGGCGGTAAGCGGCGGAGAGCCGCAGTTCGATTCTATAACAAGAAATATTTACCTATTGAAAGAAGACCGCAACTAGCTTAATTTATGCCTCGCGCACTTGGCGCGTTGGCTGATGCGTTCTCGGGAGGGAGCATCTCATGAAGCGTTCTGATTTATTTCGGTTGCTGCTTGTTCCTTCGCTAATGCTCGCCGCCGCAGGACCATCCCTAGCACAAGCTGCTCCCGTCCAAATTGCCGTCCATTGGGACAAGATAGTACAAGAATCCAGGACAACTCCCACGTTGCAGGTGGTCGTAAATCCACCGCTTCGCCGGGGAACCGCGGTTCACGACAACGCGTTCCAAGCGCTACATGATCTCGGGGCTGACTTCGTGCGTTACGTTCCTTGGCTCCCGTATCCGCGGCTCGGTGTAGCGGAGTTAGAACCTCCGAAAGATGGCAAGACGTCCTGGGATTTCTCCCTTATCGATCCGATGACAATTGATTTCCTGGAGGCAACCAAGGGTCAGTCAGTCGTCCTCAATTTCAGTACTATCCCTCAGTGGATGTACAAGACTGACAAACGCATCGCGTATCCGGATGATCCGAATAAGGCGGTATGGGACTACGAACAGGGGACAGAGTTGCGAGACCTCGCCTTCCAGGAAGTTGCGGAATACTATGCGCGACTCTTGTCGTGGTACACCAAAGGTGGATTTACGGACGAGTACGGAAAGCGGCACGAGTCGGGTTATCACTACTCGATTCCCTACTGGGAAGTTCTCAATGAAGTGGACTTTGAGCATCGCATGACACCAGAAACGTACACGCGGCTGTACGATGCGATCGTGACAGCCATGAAAAAAGTTCAGCCAGAGCTAAAATTTGTGGGGGTATCACTTGCCATACCGGGCCAAAATCCAGACTTCTTTGAATACTTCTTGAATAGCAAGAACCATGAGACCGGTGTGCCACTGGACTACATTTCCTACCATTTTTATGCGGTGCCTACGCCCGATGAGACGCTAGACATTCAGCAACATACCGTTTTTGCACAAGCGGACGGTTTCCTGAACACGGTCCGTTATATCGAAACGATTCGCAAGCGACGCTCGCCCGGAACGGCCACAATGATTAATGAAATTGGGATCATTTCGGCAGATGACATTGCCCAAGTCGATCCAAATCACGTCGCAAAACCCATTCCTGATTCGTATTGGAATCTGGCGGGCGCCGAGTATGCTTACATTTTTGCGGAGCTCACACGGTTGGGCATTGACGTCGCAGGAGAATCGCAATTGGTTGGCTATCCTACGCAGTTCCCCAGCGTATCCATGGTGGACTGGAACAACGGAAAACCGAACGCCCGTCTATGGGTATTGAAGCTCTTGCACGACAACTTTGGCCCCGGCGACAAGATTATGGAGATTGCTCCTGCGAGTCCCTCTGCCCCCGATCATCCATACCTCACCGGCCTTGCAGTGGTAACAAAGGCTGGCAAGCGCAAGATGCTGTTGGTGAACAAACGCGATCGAAATTTGGATCTATCCATCGCCGGAGCTGCTGGCGGTCGCTTCGACTATGTCGACGTTACAACGGGATTTCAACCTCCTGCTTCCACCAAACTAGCTTCGGACAAGTTGATGATCCACGGCTTTTCCGTCGGAGTTCTTACTTTCCCTTGAACCATGCTTTCTGCCGGGCGTCATTTCGAGCATGAACAATGCGCCAGCCGATTCGCTTGATTTGGGAAAGCTAGGAGGTCCAGTTGCCTAGAGTTGCATTTCGATTGCGAATAAAAGCCGGCAAGGAGGCGGAATATGACGCCGCGCACCGGAATGTTTGGCCTGCCTTGCTATCCAAATTGAAGGAAGTCGGTATTTCCGAATATTCCATCTTCAGGAGAGAGCAGGATTTGTTCCTGGTCATGCAGGTCGATAACTTTGACGCTGCGTGGCGCTCGCTCGACAAGGACCCAACCAATCTGAAATGGCAACACGAGATGGAGAAACTATTCGAGCCAGTGCCGGGGCTGAAGCCAGGAGAAAAATTCGCGATGATGAAGGAAGTGTTTTACATGGAGTGACTGGCCAGGTGACTTTACTGACCCAATCACAGATTAAGCTCATTCCAGAGATTTATCGTGGAACGCAGCTGAGTGTCTTTGGAGGAACGGCCAATCTGCACGGAATAGATTTCCACTCTAACTTCCCTTTCGTTCTTGACGGACAGAACCAGGATGCCATTTGAATTTGTGGGCCGTCCTATTTCATGCTCTTCGCTTCATGTACAGCACGGATCACTTGCACGGGGCCAAGCAGCCCGGAAGGTTGCAGCGGCGCGTTTGCCTTATAGAACTTCGGCGAAGTGAAGGTATAAGTCTTGGTGGTGTTTGGCTGGCGATCGCCAATGATGCGATTCGCCCAGCCATTGGTTACCTTTATTTCGACGGTATTGGCGCCGGGGCGTAATACGGAAGTCGCGTCCACCCGATAGGGCGTCTTCCACACGATGCCGAGAGGTTTGCCGTTCACCGAAACTTCGGCAAGATTTTTGACTTCCCCGAGATCGAGCCACAGTTCCGCACCCGGCTTGAACCAATCGGAGGCCGCCTGAAGTGTTTTTGTATAGGTTCCCGTTCCACCGAAATACCTCACGCCCTCGTCCGTGCTTTCCTGCCAGGGGACAAGTCTTTCCAAGGTGATTTGCGGAGGCGCTCCGCGGTCTGGCTGAAAGCTCAACTGCCACGGACCAGCAATGGTAGCAATTGATTTTTCGACAACGGCGGGTAAAGTGCGAGCTGGCGCTTTCGCCGGATGACGGAAAACGACGAACACGGTTTCCCACGGGTCCAGGTGCAAGGGCACCGTGGTTCGACCATTCACGCTCTTGTAGGAAGCGGGCTCAATCTTTCCAGTGTCCGCATGCCAGAGTTCCACTTCCCGGCCATCGATGCGGAACGTGGTTTCTAATTCTTCGGAGCGATCATTGCGATTGTCTACATAATAGAGGTCCGCGCCTTCGAGCCTGCGATGCACGAAGAGCACCTCGGTGTCGGGTTTTGGCTTGGTGTATTCGAAATCAGGAGCCACCTTCATGGCGGCGAGCACGTCGCCCAACTTCTCGTTGCCGTGCACCCTCCCTTTGCCGACGCTGTTTCCTGCCCCGGTGGGGCCCCAGAGTTGATCCAGGATGCTCTGAAATTCGGTTGTGTCGTCGCTCAAACTGGGTGTGGCGACCGGTTTTGGACCACAAACAACTGCCCCGGCCTGCACCAGATCACGAATCCGTCGCAAAACCGAGAGCGACATGTGCTGACTGAAAGGATCGAGGGCTAGAACGCGATATCTCATGCCACTGGCGGTGGCGAGTTCGCCGTTTTCGATCGTAAGGAGATGCACGAGAGCATCGGCATTGACGTAATCAAAGTTGTAGCCCGTGGGAATCTCAGGACTCTTCGCGCCAAACAAGGCTGTGATGTTCGAGTCTTCCCCATAAAAATAAAGGATATCGGCGGCGAAACGTCCTTGCTGCAAAAGATAACTGTTGCGCGCAAGGTAAGTCACCCAGGGCTTTGCTTGTTCCGCCCAAGTCTCATTACGGGTGAACCACTGCCCAAAGGGGCCGAGAGCAAGACCTGGTTTTTTGTCGAGCAACGGCTGGTGAACCGAGGTGTGAATGACAAATCGGTTTAACCCCATGGCTAGTTCTTTGTCGGCGGTGGGTTTAAGAGTGGCCGGCGACCAAGCCCAGGCCCCAGAAGCTGCTGTGAGTGATTCCGCAGCCACAAGGTTCTGACCGTAGAGGTGAGCGACCGAGGCGGATTCTCGGATATCGGCATTGTAGCCGTATTGCTCCTTGTTAACGCCGGGCTTCTGTGTCCACATGGCGGACATGGGAACGGTATTGCTGCGTTTTACCTGCATGCCGTCGCCCATGAACGCGCGGCCCTCTTCGTGAGATTCACCATAGTGGCCCATGCCGCGCTCTTTCAAAATCGCGGTGATTAGGTCGTAGTGATACTCGGCGAGCATGTCGGAAAGCGTTAGACGGAAATCCCACAGGAAACGATCGCTGGATTCCGAGCTTTCGATCACTCGCCCTGCCAGAACGGGCATCCACGAACGCGGATCGTAGCCGCGACGTTTCCTGAACTCCGCGATCAGGTTGTCGGTCCAGTTCTGCGTGCCGGCTTCCCAGCTATCGTTGATGACATACTGCAAACCGCGCTTACCCATGAGCGGGCCGACGGCGCTCTTGTAGTTGTCGAGGTACGCGTTCATGTACTCGCGGACGTAGTCGGGATTCAGCTTGTCCACTTCTAGCCCGGTACCTTCCGGAGACGCCGGATGGTTGGTAATGCCGAGCAGGGAGTAGCCGAAGCGCATGACCACCCAACGGCCCGCGGGCGGAGTCCAATCGAGCGAGCCGTCCGGACGCATCTTGGAGGTAAGATCCACCACTGCACTTTTTGCGACAGCGTCTGCCGCCGCCACATTTGGAGTGGGAGCGGTGTAGAGATTCGTCAAAGTTGCGAACGCAGCTTTTTCTTCCACACGGTTAACACGTGCCCCGGCGTGAAGGGCCATTTCCGCAATCGCATAATCCTTGGACGGCGGCACGTTAAAATCGCCAAAATCGGCGTCGAATTGCATCGCCGGAGGGCCCGTAAAAGGAGGTGGCGTGGTGAAAGTCACTCGGAAGAAGCGCGCCGTCGTTTCCGGAAAAGAAATCGTGTGCACCTGGGCGCCGTCATTGGGAATTGTGGAAACTTTCCGGAATGAAACGCCGTCCTCGCTGGCTTCCAGATCAGGGCCCGGGGCCGCTCCGCCCATAGTGTCCTGAAATGGATTTACCGGACCTCCCAGAGCAAACGTGAGCGCGCGAATCGTTCGAAGCTTGGCAAATTCGAATTGAACCCAGGCCTGCTGGCCGACAGAAGCCTTGGGCAACGCCGTAGTTTTTGTAAAGTCGCCGTCTGCCAGTACAGAGGAGTCAATGTTTCCGCTGCTGGAGGTCACCTTCGGCTGCAGCTCGGCATCGGGGACATCCGTTCCCGGCGCGGGGAAAGCAATAACTGCGGTATCGGCATAGAATTCAGGCGGGGCTGGAGGTTTTTCGCCGCTGATAATCGCGAGAAAATCAAAGAGCGGAATATTCTGATAAGGACCGGTGGTGGAAGGTGGTTTGGGAAGCTTGCCTGAGAAAGGCTGGCCACCCTGGACGAAGGTCTCGCTCCAGACAAATTTTTTCATACCCTGGCTGGGCTTGACCCAAGGACCCCCAGACTCGCTCCAACCGGGTGAGCCCGCGATGGCCTCTTCCAGCTCGAGTTGGTCGGCAAGCTTCGTTGTATATTGAAACGCGTCTTTCCATTCCGGCGTCATGTAAACGAGTCGCTTGTCTACCAACTTCGGTGTATTTAGCGCGGCATCGAAATTCTGAAAACCACCGATGCCCACCCGCTTCATCCACTCAAGGTCAAGCTTGATTCCTTCCTTGGTGATGTTTCCGTTCATCCAGTGCCACCAGACACGGGGTCTTGCGGAATCCGGTGGGTTTAGGAAGCCATTTTCGAGTGTGTCGCTAGGAGTCTGCCCCGGTACGCGAGCCACAAGGCAAACAGTCAATACAGAGAGCAGCGAAACCAGTTTCACTAAATTCCGAGTCCTGCGCATGAAACACCTCCCTCTGTTTTTCTGAAAACTGGGTTCTTCGGCAGCAGAGAGTTACCTGGCGGACCCAGGCCTCTTGATATGGCTTAGCCTGTATTTTTCTAGGGCGTTCAAGGCTGTACTAATTTGACCTTAAAGGCGTAGGTTCCTGCCGGAACTTCGAACACTTCTTCCGCTCCTTGCTTGCCGATGGCCGTCACTTTAGAATTCCGCACAATCGGGTCGCCATCGAGAGTCCAGCGGCTGGCCATCTCGGATGAAATCGGCAAGACTCCTTTTGTATTGGGAGGGAGAGTGATCTTCCAATCCGCTTGAGTGCCGCTGGCCGACCACGCGGATCGAATCGGCCCAAAGTGGGACTGATATTCAAGTTCCACGCTACCCAACTGCGAGTCGAAATTCGGATGGAGATAGATGGTGTGAAAGCCGGGATCTGATACCGTGGTATCAATGCCGGCGGCATAACGGTAGATCCAGTCCGCCACGGCCCCGTAGGCATAGTGATTGTAGGAATTCATGCTGGGATCACCGCGCATCTGATCCCCGTTCCAACGCTCCCACATCGTGGTTGCACCATGCCCTACCAGGTATCCCCAGGATGGATATTCTGTGCTCAACAACAATCGATATGCCACATCCGTGTGGCCGGTATCCGCCAGCGCCTCCAGCAAGTAGGGAGTACCGAGAAAACCGGTGGCCAGCCGTCCGTGATTTCCCGCGATTTTGTCTACCAACTTCTGAGCGGCAGCGCTACGCATGGAATCCGGCAAGAGCTTCATCTTTAGAGCGAGGACATATCCGGTCTGCGTATCCACCGGCTTATCGCTGAGTTTGGTAGCAGTACCAGAGGCGAAGACGGGCGGAGGCGGCACACCGCCCACAAAGCCGTCTGGCCGCACGTAGGCCTTATTAAAGGAGCCTTTGATTTTCTCAAAGACTTCTGCGTACTTCTTCTCATCCGCATCCTTGCCTAGTGCGTTCGCCATCTGCTTCATAAGAGTCACGTCATAGGCCCAATAAGCGGTAGCGACAATATCCTCGGGAGTCGGGCCCTCTGGTGAAAGCCAATCGCCGAATGGGATTCCGTAGTTCTTCTTCCACAAATAGTCCGGGTTGGCACTCTCGATGGCGGTGAGATACTTTTCCATACCGCGCCAGTTTTCTTCGATGATCGATTTGTCGCCCGTCTGAATCCACGAAGTCCAAGGAATGACGACGCCGGCATCGCTCCATCCGGCACCAAATCCTGGATTCGGCTGGATCGTGCCCGGAGCAAAGATGCCATACATGTCCGAGCCCACTTGTGTGCCAACCAAGTCGATTCCGAATTTTCGGGAAAAGGCGGTCAAATCCATATTGTAGGAGGCTGCGCGCCAGAACACCTGGGCATCGGCGGCCCATCCCAATCGTTCATCGCGCTGCGGGCAATCCGTGGGAACACCTACAAAATTCGAGCGCTGTCCCCAAAGGATGTTGCTCCACAGCTGATTCAGCATCGGGTTTCCGGTGTGCAGCTGCATGGTAAAAGGGGCGTCGGTGTGAATGGCGACGGCCTTCAGCGCCTCCACCGTTGGTTTACCCGGAAAGCCGGTGATCTCCACGTAGCGGAATCCATGAAATGTGAACGCCGGCTGATACTCTTCGATTCCTTTCCCTGCGGTGATGAAATGGTCGGTAGCTTTTGCCGTGCGCAGGTTCTCCACATACATCGTCCCATCGGGGTTCAAAACCTCCGCGAATCTCAACTGGATGTCCGTTCCTCTAGGGCCCTGCACGCGCAGTCGCGGCACTCCGCTGAGATTCTGGCCAAAATCAAAAATGAAGATGCCGGGCTTCGGGTTGGTGATAACTTTGGCGGTGAGGATTTTCTCCTGGCGGATGGGCTGAAAGTATTGCGAGACGATTTCCGGCTCTAGCGGATGGATTTCTTGGGCCACTTCCCAGCTTGAATCGTCAAACGCCGCAGCATCCCAGCCCGGTTGCACGCGGCGGCTATCGTAAGTTTCGCCATCGTAAATCTCCGCAAATAAGATGGGAGAAAGGTCAGCTTTCCAGGACTCGTCCGTGACGACCCATTCGACGGACCCATCGGGATATTCGATCCGCAATTGCGCCTTCAGGGACGGGGGCGTAGTTCCGTAGTTGTAACCCTGCCCGAACCACTGAAGGGGAGTGGTATACCAGCCTGGTGCGAGCAACGCCGCGATGGCGTTCTTCCCAGTCGTAACCTCGCCGGTAAGGTCGTACACCTGATAGGCAACGTGTTGGCGGAAGTCCATCCAGCCGGGCGAAAGAATTTGATCGCCGACTGGCTTGCCATTGACGCGAATTTTGTACGCCCCCAAAGCTGTCGCATAGAGGCGCACGGATTTGGCCGGCTTGTCCACCTCGAAACTTCGACGCAGGATTTCTACAGGGCCTGTGTTCCACGGCTTTCCTAATTTTGTAACACCAAAATTTGACGACGGCGGAACGTAAGCTTCAGCCTGGCCCCAGGAACTGTCATCAAATTGCGGTTTAAACCATTCACCGGTCGCATTTAGGGCGGACTTCCATCCGTGCCCCCCCGTTGCAAATACTTCGACGGAGCCGTCCGTCATTTCGATGTACAGCGTGGCGC
>WNGJ01023511.1_pt1 | contig 10863 bp, 8 predicted proteins | sample 5400611 | NCBI WGS metagenome assembly WNGJ01 (sample SAMN13153375, study PRJNA577476) | soil metagenome | isolation source: 40 cm soil or saprolite under Garry oak tree replicate 1 | place: USA:California | collected 2016-06-15 | reverse complement strand
TGGCGGCTCGTTCAGCCGGCGCCGGGCACCTTCGCCTGGGTAACGCCGGCCGGCCGCACCTACTACGCCGAGCCTGACAGTCATGCCGCGTAGGAGGGTCAATGGGCTGGGATAACCCGCCGGTTCCGTGGCGGGAGTTCGAGCGGCGGCTGTCGTGGCGGCAGGGAGACAAGGGCCGCAAGCCGGGTGATCCCGGTCGCGCGGAGCCAGGGGAGCACCCTGGCGAACCGGGTGACTGGGCCGGGGGAGCCGGTGACGGCGGCGGGGCGTCGGAGAGTGAACTGGCGGTGCTGCCGGTCACCCCGCTGCCGGTCATCCCGCTGCCGGTCACCCCGCTGCCGGTCACCCCGCTGCCGGTCACCCCGCTGCCGGGAAAGGCCGTTCCGTGGGCGGAGCTGCACTGTCATTCGGCGTACAGCTTCCTGGACGGCGCGTCGACTCCCGGTGAGCTGATCACCGAGGCGGCGGAGTGCGGGCTGACGGCCATCGCGATCACCGATCACGACGGGATGTACGGCGTGCCGCAATTCGCGCAGCAGTCACCGGACGAGGCGCCGCCGGACGAGGCGCCGCCGGACGAGGCGCCGCCGGACGAGGCGCCGCCGGACGAGGCGCCGCCGGACGAGGCGCCGCCGGACGAGGCCCCGTCAGGAGGCGAGCGAGCAAAAGGGGCACGGCCGCGCCGGCGGCTAGTTGGCCTGCCGGTTCCCGAGGCGGAACGGTGGCCCATTGGGACGCCGCGGGCCGGGATTCCTGATCCGGTGGGACGACATCTGCTTGTCCTGGCGCGCGACCCCGAGGGGTACGGGCGGCTCTGCCGGGTGATCAGCGCCGCGCACCTGGCGGGCGGCGAGAAGGGCCGGCCGGTGTATGACCTGCGGGAACTGGCCGAGGCGCACGACGGGCACTGGATGATCCTCACCGGCTGCCGCAAGGGGACGGTACCCGCGGCCCTGGCCAGGGAGGCGGGGGCGCTCGGCACGGCGGACGCGGCGGACTCGGCAGACGCGGCGGACTCGATAGACGCGGCGCGGGCGGAACTGCGGGCGCTGACCGAGATGTTCGGCCGCGACAACGTCATGGTCGAGCTGATCAACAATGACCAGCCGGGCGATGACGAGCGGAATGACGCGCTGTTCGAGCTGGCCGGGCAGGAACGCCTTGGCGTGGTCGCCACGAACAACGTCCATCACGCCTCGCCCGCCGACGCGAGGCTTGCGCAGGTGCTCGCGGCGATCAGGGCGCGCAGCAGCCTAGAGGACATGGACGGCTGGCTGGCCGCGGCGGGAACCGCGTACATCAGGACCGGGGAGGAGATGGCGCACCGGCTGCGCCGCTACCCCGGGGTGCTCGAGCGGACCGTCGAGCTCGCGAAGGAGTGCGCGTTCGACTTCACGGTGATCGCGCCGAAGCTGCCCGACTTCCCGGTTCCACCCCACCACACGGAGATGAGCTGGCTGCGGACCCTGGTCGAGCGCAAGGCGCCCGAGCGCTACGGGCCGCGGGACAGCGAGCGCGTTCCCGGCGCGTACCTGCAGATCTCCCGCGAGCTCGACGTCATCGAGCACCTGGGCTTCGCCGGCTACTTCCTGATCGTGCACGACATCGTCGAGTTCTGCGACAAGAAGCGCATCCTCTGCCAGGGGCGGGGTTCGGCCGCCAATTCGGCGGTCTGCTACGCGCTGGGCATTACCAGCGTCGATCCCGTTCAGCACGGATTGCTGTTCGAACGGTTCCTGTCCACCGGCCGGGACGGTCCGCCCGACATCGACCTGGACATCGAGCACCAGCGCCGCGAGGACGTCATTCAGTACGTCTACGGCGCCTACGGCCGTGGCAAGGCCGCGCAGGTGGCCAACGTGATCGCGTACCGGCCGCGGATGGCGATCAGGGACGCTGGCCGGGCCCTCGGCTACTCGCCGGAGCAGCAGAACCAGTGGTCCAAGCAGGTCGGTCCCCGCTCGTATGCCGCCGGACAGCCGGTTCCGCCCGATGCGGGCGTCCCCGGGCCGGTCGTCGCGCTGGCCGAACGGATGCAGAAGCTCCCCAGGCACCTTGGCATTCACTCCGGCGGGATGGTGATCTGCGACCGCCCGGTCGGCGAGGTGTGCCCGGTCGAGTGGGCGCGGATGCCGAACCGCTCGGTGCTGCAGTGGGACAAGGACGACTGCGCCTACGCGGGGCTGGTCAAGTTCGACCTGCTCGGGCTCGGCATGCTGACCGCGCTGCGGGACTGCTTCGAGCTGGTGGCCGAGCACCACGGCGTCCGGTGGGACCTGCACTCGATCCCGCAGGAGGACGCCGGGGTCTACGACATGCTCTGCGAGGCCGACACCGTCGGGGTGTTCCAGGTCGAGTCGCGGGCCCAGATGGCGACGCTGCCGCGGCTGCGGCCGCGTGAGTTCTACGACCTCGTCGTGGAGGTCGCGCTGATCCGGCCTGGCCCGATCCAGGGCGGCTCGGTGCATCCGTACATGCGCCGGCGCCGCGGCGACGAGGTGCCGTACCTGCCGCACGAGTCGATGCGCCAGGCGCTCGGCAAGACGCTCGGGGTGCCGCTGTTCCAGGAGCAGATGATGCAGATCGCGATCGACTGCGCCGGCTTCAGCCCGGCCGAAGCCGACCGGCTGCGTCAGGCGATGAGCTCCAAGCGCGCGCCCGAGCGAATCGAGGAACTGCGCGCCCGGCTGCTCGCCGGCATGGCCGAACGCGACATAAGCATGGACGTGGCCGAGGACATCTACGAGAAGATCCTCGCGTTCTCCAGCTACGGCTTTCCCGAATCGCACGCGATCAGCTTCGCGTACCTGGTCTACGCCAGCGCGTGGCTGAAGTGTTACTACCCGGCGGCGTTCACTGCCGCGCTGCTCCGCGCCCAGCCGATGGGCTTCTACTCGCCCGCCAGCCTGATCAGCGACGTGCGCAGGCACGGCGTCGAGATCCGCGGCGTCGATGTCAACGCGAGCGGCGTTCTCGCGGTGCTTGAGTCAGCAATGCCCGAATCCAGCGTTAACAGGACGCGCCCGTCCGTGCGGTCCGTGCAGCCGGTCCCGTCGGGCGGGAAGCCAGTCCCGCGTCAGCCGGCCATCAGGGTCGGCCTGGCCGAGGTGCGCAACCTCGGCAAGGACGCGGCCGCCGCCATCGTGGCCGGCCAGCCGTACGCGGATCTCGAGGACTTCGCCAGGCGGACCAGGGTGTCGCTGCCGGCGCTCGAGGCGCTGGCGACCGCGGGCGCGTTCGGGTGCTTCGGGCTGGAGCGGCGCGAGGCGCTGTGGGCCGCGGGCGCCGCGGCGGGCTTGTCGATAGCACAGCTGCCGGGGATGACCGTTGGGATGACGGCGCCGCCGCTGACGCCGATGACGCCGGCCGAGGTGACGTTCGCCGACATGTGGGCGACAAGTACCTACGGGGCGACGCATCCGATCGAGCACATCCGTGACGGGCTCGCCGAGCGCGGCGTCACCCCGGCGGCCGGCCTCCGTGCTGCCGTGGACGGAACCGCGGTGACCGTCGGCGGACTCGTGACGCACCGGCAGCAGCCGGGAACAGCCCGCGGCGTCGTCTTCCTGTCCCTGGAAGACGAGACCGGGATGGCGAACATCATCTGCCCGCCTGACGTGTGGCAGCGGCATCGCAAGATCGGCGTGGATGCCAGCGCGCTGCTGGTAACCGGCCGGGTGGAGCGGCTCGACGGGGCGGTCAGCCTGCTCGCGACCAGCCTGCGCAAGCTCCGCGTCGTCGCTGCCGCCCGCAGCCGCGACTTCCGCTGAATCCTGATGACGTATCTCGGCCGAATCCGGTTCGGGCTCGTGCCGGTGAGTCAGCGGATGACACGATGTCCTCGGAGGTGGTCAGGCTGACGCGCAAGACATTTGGCGAGGTAACCGCCGCGCTCGACGAGGGGCACGTCGGCACCGCTGAGATCTGCCGCCCGCCGGACAACTTCTTCGACGCCGACCTGATCGGCTCGCTGGCGGACTCCTATCACTGGCTTGAGGTCAATGACGCCCGCGCGATCGTCTTGCAGTCGGTCGGCAAGCATTTCTGCGCGGGCGCGGACTTCACCGGCCGGTCCGTCGCTGGCCGGATCGGCGGCGGTGGCGGCGCTGGTGAGCTCTACGCGCAGGCGCTCCGGCTCTTCAGGGCGCCGCTCCCGGTGGTCGCGGCCGTGCAGGGCGCGGCGGTCGGCGGCGGCCTCGGCCTGGCGTGTGCCGCCGCCAGCCCGCAGTCGAGGTTCAGCGCCAACTTCGCGAGGATCGGGCTGCACCAGGGTTTCGCGCTCAGCGTGACGCTGCCCGCCATCGTCGGCCCGCAGCGGGCGGCCGAGCTGCTGTACACCGGCAGGCGGATCGGCGGCGAGGAGGCCCGCGCCGTCGGCCTCGCAGACAGGCTGGTCGCTGCCGATGAGCTCAGAACCGCCGCGCAGGAGCTCGCCGCCGAGATCGCGTCGGCGGCGCCGCTCGCGGTCCGTGCGATCCGGGCCACGATGCGGGACGGGCTCGCTGAGCGGGCCGAAGCCGCGATGGCTCGCGAGCTCGCCGAGCAGAGCAAGCTCTGGCCGACCGCCGACTTCGCCGAGGGCGTCAAGGCTACCGCCGAGCGCCGGCGGCCGGACTTTGAAGGCCGGTGACCTCAGCGCGGACTCCGTCCGCGCTGAGGTGAGGCAATGGCTAGCAGAGCACTGGGATCCCGGCATGCCGCTCGCCCGATGGCGCAGCCTGCTGGCAGACGCTGGGTGGGGCTGTCCCACGTGGCCGGAACGGTGGTGCGGCCGCGGGCTGTCCGGGGCGCTCGGCCGGGTTGTCGCTGAGGAGATGAGGCGGGCCGTCGTGCCAGGGCCGCCGGAAGGCGTCGGCATGATGCTCGTCGCGCCGATCCTCATTGAACACGGCAGCAAGGAGCTGAAGGAGCGCTTCATCCGGCGCACCGTCATCGGCGACATCACCTGGTGCCAGCTGTTCAGCGAGCCGGGCGCGGGGTCCGACCTGGCCGGCCTCCAGTCCGGGGCTTATCTCAGTGCTGACGGCTGGAGGCTCAGCGGTCAGAAGGTATGGTCGACCGGCGCGGCGACCGCGGACTTCGGGCTGCTGCTCGCCAGGACCGACTGGGACGTGCCCAAGCATCAGGGCATCACCGCGTTCGTGCTGCCGATGCGCCAGGCAGGAGTGCAGGTCAGGCCGCTGCGGCAGATGAACGGGCACAGCTCGTTCAACGAGGTGTTCTTCGACGCCGCAGACGTTAGCCACGTGATCGGTGAGCCGGGCGGCGGCTGGGCGATCGCCAAAGCCACGCTCGCGCATGAGCGCAGGCTCGCCGCGTTCCCTCCGGCTCGCGATGCCGGTGGCCGGGCGTGGCGCGAGGCGATCGCGGAACGCACCGCCGCCGCCGAGCCGCACAAGTGGTACCCGCAGCGGGCTGGCCGGACCGACCTGGTGATCGAGCAGGCGCGGGCGCTCGGCAGGGCGTCCGACCCGGTCGTGCGCCAGGAGATCGCGAAGCTGATCGAGCTCAGCTGGTCGGCCCGCTGGATGGAGGAGCGTCTTGCCGCTGCCAGGGCGGCCGGCCAGCAGTCAGTGGGCTCGCTCGGCAAGGTGGCCAGCAGCAAGATCGCTCGGCAGGCCGCCCGGGTGCACTCGCTGATCGCGGGGCCGGCGGGATCGCTCGCGGGCCCTGACTCGCTGCTCGGCGGGATCATCGCCGAGATCAGCGTCTCGGTGCCGGCGATCTCGATCGCGGGCGGGACCGACGAGATCCAGCGCTCGATCATCGCCGAGCGGATTCTCGGCCTGCCCCGCGAGCCCGACATCAGCGTCGGCATACCGTTCCGCGACGTCCGCACTGGCTGAGGGAGACACCGTGACCCATCTGGACCGCGGCGGCGTCCGCATCAACTTCGAGGTGCACGGCGACGCCGCGGACGCGCTGCCGCTGCTGCTCACCCACGGTTTCGGGTCATCGGCCCGGATGTGGGCGCCGAACGCGGGCGCGCTGTCGGCGGGCCGCCGTGTCGTCCTGTGGGACCTGCGCGGCCACGGCCGCAGCGACTCGCCTGGCGATCAAGCGGACTACACCCAGGCCGCGTGCCAGGACGACATGTGCGCCCTGCTGGACGCGCGCGGAGCGGAGCGCGCTGTGATCGGTGGGCTGTCGCTCGGCGGTTACCTGTCGCTCGCGTTCTGGCTTGAGCATCGCGAGCGGGTCGCGGCGCTGGTGCTCTGCGACACGGGCCCCGGGTTCCGCAACGACGAGGCCAGGCAGAAGTGGAACGACCGCGCGTTCGCGACCGCTGCACGCCTCGAGCGCGACGGCGTCTCGGTGCTCGGCGACGCCGAACGGCTGCCGGACTCGGCGCACTGGTCGGCTGCAGGGATCGCGCGCGCCGCGCGGGGCATGCTGACCCAGCAGGACAGCAGGGTCATCGACGCGCTGCCGTTCATCGACGTGCCCGTGCTCGTGGTCGTCGGCGCCGACGACAAGCCGTTCCTCGGCGCGGCCGACTACGTGACGGCGAAGGTGCCGAGGGCAGAGCTGGTCGTGATCCCCGACGCGGGGCACTCGTGCAACCTGGACCAGCCCCGGCTGTTCAACGCGAGCGTCGGCGAGTTCCTGGCCGGACTGCCGTGACGTCGCGAGCGAGCTAACGTGCGGCGCGGTCCGCGCGCCAGCACTGCGAGCCCATCGGGCTCGCCGTGATCAGCCTGCTGTACGTGCCGAGCATGGCGGCGAGATCGTCCGCCGTCATCGACCTGGTGAAGGCGGCTCTCCACCGTGATCACGTCGGCGCCCAGGTCGCCGAGGATCTGCGTGGCGAGCGGGCCCATCACCACCGAGGTCAGGTCGAGCACCCGCACGCCGTGCGGCGGTCCCTGTCCGTCATCGTCGAACTGTCTGCCATGATCGAAACCATGGGCCACATTGAACCGGCGCACAAGAGCGCCTTCTGGAACCCGTTCGCGAATATGGCCGCGCTGGCGGGCAAGGCGATCACCATCGTCGGGGGCGAAGGCTGCACGGTCTACGACGCCGACGGGCGTGCCTACCTCGACGCGCTGGCGAGCCTCTGGTACTGCAACGTCGGCTACGGCCGTGCGGAGCTGGCCGAGGCTGCCGACGCGCAGATGCGCGAGATCGCCGGATTCCAGACCTTCGAGTACTACACCAACCCGCCGGCCGACGCGCTCTGCACCAGGATCGCCGACCTGGTGCCCATGTCCGGCGCCAAGGTCTTCCTGACGCCTGGCGGCGGCTCGGACGCGGTCGATACCGCGGGCAAGCTCGCGCGGGCGTACTGGCGCGCGGTCGGCGAGCCGAACCGCCAGGTGATCATCTCCAGGTCGCACGCGTATCACGGGATGAACGCCTATGGCACCTCGCTCGGCGGCATCCCGCTCCTGACCGAGGCGTTCACGCCGCTGGTCAGCCACGTCGAGCAGGTGCCGTGGGACGACCCGACGGCGCTGGAGAAGACCATCGAGATGCTCGGGAAGGACCGGGTCGCCGCGTTCTTCTGCGAGCCCGTGATCGGCGCTGGCGGCGTCTACCCGCCGCCGGAGGGCTACCTGCGGGCGGTGCGCGAGATCTGCCGGCGCCACAACGTGCTGTTCGTGGCCGATGAGGTCATCACGGGCTACGGACGGGTCGGCACCTGGTTCGCCAGCGAGCGGTTCGGTCTTGATCCTGACGTGATCACCAGCGCCAAGGGCCTCAGCTCCGGCTACCTGCCGATCGGGGCCGTCATCGTCGGGCCCAGGGTGGCCGAGCCGTTCTGGCAGCCGGGAGCGACGGCGGTGTTCCGGCATGGCTACACGTACTCCGGGCATCCGGCTGCCGCTGCCGTGGCGCTGGCGAACCTCGACCTCATCGAGCGGGAGAAGCTGATCGAGCGCGTCGCCGCGCTCGAGCCGGTGCTCGCCGCGACGGTTGCGCCGCTCAGCGAGCATCCCGGCGTCAGCGCGGTCAGGTCGGGGACCGGACTGCTCGCTGCCGTCGAGATCGCCGAGGACCTCCGGGCCGCCGGCCCGGCGATCGGGCAGCGACTGGTCGCCGCCGTCCGGGACCGCGGCGTCATCACCAGGCTGCTCCGCGGTGTCGCGCTGCAGATCTCGCCGCCCTTCGTGATCACCGAGGCGGAGCTCGCCCGGATCACCGAGGCCTTCGCCGGCGCGTTCGACGAGGTCAGACGGGGCTAGACGGCACGCGATGATCATTGACCTGTCGCACGCCATTATCAGTGGCATGGTGACGTACCCGGGCCTCGCCGCCGGGGTGTCGTTCGAGATCGAGTCGCTGACGCTGGCCGGCAACACCGGCACGTACATCGACTCGCCGCTTCATGGGTGGGCACGGCACTGGGGGACGCCGCGCTACACCGAGCCCGACTGCCCGCACCTGTCCGCCGATGCGGTCATGGCACTGGTCGACGCCGGCTCAGCGGTCGTCGGCATCGACTCGCTGAATATCGATGACGGGAACGACCCGGCGCGGCCCGCACACCAGGGACTGCTCGGGGTGTGGCCGACGTGAACGACCCGGCGCTGAACATCGGGCTGGCCGGCACCGGTCACTGGGCCAGGATCGTGCACGCCCCGGCGCTCGCGTCAACCGCCGGGATCACGCTGGCCGGCGTCTGGGGCAGGAACGAGCGGGCCGCCGCCGCGCTTGCAGACAGGCACGGGTGCGTCCGGTATCGCAGCTTCGAAGAATTGCTGGCACACGTCGATGCCGTGGACTTCTCCATGCCGCCGGACGTGCAGGCCGATCTCGGCGCCAGGGCGGCAGCCGCCGGGAAGCACCTGATGCTGGAGAAGCCGATCGCGACGACGCGGGCGGGCGCCGGCGCGCTCGCGGCCGCCGTGCAGGCGGCGGGCGTGGCCTCCGTGGTGTTCTTCACCGGGCGGTTCCAGCACGACATGCGGGACTGGCTGGCGTCGCTGGCTGGCGCGCGGTGGACCGGCGGGCAGGCCGTGTGGCTGGGCTCGGCCCTCGCGGACGACAGCCCGTTCAACACCCCGTGGCGGCGCGAGAAGGGCGGGCTCTGGGACCTCGCGCCGCACCTGGTGTCGTTGCTGTGGGCCAGCCTCGGGCCGGTCACCGCCGTCGTGGCGGACGCCGGACCCGGTGACGTCACGCACCTGATCCTGCACCACGAAGGCGGCGCGTCCAGCGTGGTCACGGTGGCGGCCGGCGCCCCAGCGGACAGCGATGGCGCCGAGGTCTGGCTCTGGGGCGAGCGCGGCCGGTCCGATGCCCCGGGACCGACGCAGGAGCCGGTCGGCGCGCTGCGCCTCGCGCTGACGGAGTTGGCTGCCAGCGCACGGTCCGATCGGCCGCGGCACGAGTGCGACGTGGCGTTCGGCCTCGCCGTCGGCGACGTTCTCGCCGAGGCGCAGCGTCAGATCGGCGCGCGTGCCGGGCGCGCTAGTGCTTCGTGACGGTCGCGCCAGGCGGCAGCCGGAACGCCTCGGCGGGCGGCGTCGCGGTGTAGCTCTTGATCTCGAAGCTCGTCGACTGCGCGGCGACCTTGACGTAGCCGAGAATGTTCTGCTGCGTCGTGCATATCGTGCTCGTGCCCTCCTTTTTCGCGAACAGCTCCACGCAGTGCATGGCGAAGCCGTTCACGGTCTTCGATGACGTGGTGACCTTGTCCCCGGCCAGGCCGGCGCCGATGGCGAAGATGTGCAGGAACGTGACCCAGTGTCCGGGGGTGTAGATCGCGAACAGCTCTTTCTGCGCCAGGGCGCTGGCCTTGCCGAGCTTCTGGCACGTCCACGGCGCGCCCTGCGCGGACTGCGAGCACGAGTACTGGCCGGAGGAGTTGCTGATCAGCTTCGTGGCGCTGGTGTCGCTTCCGGTGCCGGTCTCGGCGAACGAGATGTTCTTCGGCGGCGCAACGGCATAGGTCACGGTGGTCGGCGAGTCGCCGGTGGTCACGTACGTGACCTGGAAGGGAACTGCCTCGGTGTTCTGCAGGCCGTCGGTGAACGCCTTGATGGTGGCCCCGTTTCCCTCGACCGTGTGCTTGATCTTGTCGATCTTCTGGACGACCGAGCATCCTGCCGATGCCGCGCCGAGCACGGCGAGCACGCTGGCCGCTGCGGCAATCCTGGCCCGGCTGGGACGGGCGGCTATCACGTGGCCTCCTGGGCATGCGGTGGGTCGTAGTAATGCTCGTATTGCCAGACGCCGTCCTTTATCAGGAGGTTGTCGGCGCGCGGGCCGAACCTAGCAGGGGAGAGCGCGGCGAGCGCGGCTGCCCTGCCGGTGATCTGGCCAGCCAGCTGCTCGCCGAGCGCCAGCGAGGACGAGAACCCCGAGCCGTTGCAGCCGCTGGCGACCCACAGGCCAGGCACGCCGGGCACCGGGCCGAGCACGAACCGCCCGTCCGGGCTCATCGTGAACATGCCGCCGCGGTGCTCGCCGACCGGACCCTGCGCGGCCGGCACCTCGCGGCTGACCTGCTTGGCCAGGCTGTCAAGCACCGCGCGGTCGAGCGGCACCTCGGCGGGCGGCGCGCTGACGTCGAACGCCAGCGGGCCGCGCTCGAAGCCGCCGACCATCAGCCCGCCGCGGGCCGGGCGCAGGTAGACCGCGGCGTCGACCACGCGCACGATCGGATCGGCCTGGCTGACGCTCGCCGGCTCGGTGATCAGCAGCTGGTGCCTGACCGGGACGACCGCCACCGTGCCGCCGGCCAGCGCCGCGACCTGCCTGGTCCAGGCGCCCGCGGCGTCCACGATCACGCCGGCGCTGATCGTCCGGCGTGCGGTCTCGACGCCGGAGACGCGGCCGCCGGACAGCGTGATCGCGGTGACCGCTTCGTGCTCGAGTAGCTCAGCGCCGTGCCGGCGCGCCGCCGCTTGATAG
>WNGJ01009321.1_pt1 | contig 10864 bp, 8 predicted proteins | sample 5400611 | NCBI WGS metagenome assembly WNGJ01 (sample SAMN13153375, study PRJNA577476) | soil metagenome | isolation source: 40 cm soil or saprolite under Garry oak tree replicate 1 | place: USA:California | collected 2016-06-15 | reverse complement strand
CCATGAATTTCTGCGAGTGCTGCAACTCCGGCATTTCCTTGCCCAGCAGTTGTCCTATCCCAGGCGGAACGGTCGCTACTCGGTTCCACAGATGATACTGGCATTGGTCTACCCGATAATCTTGGGCCTTGATCGCATCGAAACCGCATCGTTCCTGCGTTCCAATGGTACTTTCCAATACCTGACGGGACTGCCGAGTTTTCCCGATCCGCAAACCTTACGCCGCTTCTTACTTCAGGCACCATACGGTTTCTGGGAACAGCTTCATCGCGTCAACGATCGACTGCTGCAGAAGTTCATTCACGTGCCCGAACATCGCTCCCGCCTCATTCTTGATCTTGACAGCACGGTCGTAACGGTGTTCGGACGTCAGGACGGTGCTGAGGTCGGCTACCATCCCCGCTATCGTGGTAAGCGATCCTACAACCCATTGCTCTGTATCGAAGCGAACTCCTCCTATCTTTGGGATACCGAGCTGCGCGCCGGGAACACTGGAACTTGGGATGGCAGCGTCGAATTCTTGGATACTTGTTTTGCTAATGTACCTCCCGACATTCGCGAAGTTCGCGTCCGAGCCGATGCTGGCTTCGGCTTCCATCCTGTCTTCCAAGCTCTCGAGGCTCGGCCCGCTGAGTATGCGGTCGTCGCTCGTTTGACGCAGGTTTTCCGGCGTCTACTACCCGGGCTGCGCTATGAACCCGTCAATCGCAATTGGGAGATGGCTGACTTTGAGCATCGTTCTCTGGGTTGGCCAAAACCCCGTCGTTTCGTGGTTGCACGACGATTCATTTCCGAAGAGGAAGCTCAGCCTACACTTTTCGCTCTGGGCCGCTATGTCTATCGCGCATGGGTAACCAACCTGTCCCTGACTCCTGCCGGCGTCTGGTACTTCTATGATGGACGTGCTGCTATGGAACCCCGCATCGGCGAGTTGCGCGAGGACTACGCGTTGCGGAAAATCCCCACCCGTTCCTTTGAGGCTAACGCTCTCTACCTGGAGATCATCCGCCTTGCCTATAACCTGGTCACTGCTTTCCAGCGCTCCTGCTTGGACCCCAACTGGCAGTCGTTGATGCTTCAGAAGCTTCGCCTCAAGTTGTTCTTACTCCCAGGCGAGATCACTCGCCCACAAAACCGGCCTGTCTTACGCTTGAAGAACTCCCCACTCCTGGAGAAAACGGCTCATCAAATCCTCGCCAAAATCGACACACTCACACCGCTACGAGCGTGAAGTCGCCTGCTTTCACGCCGGATTCAGGTATGAGGAACATGTCGCACCGCAGCGATCCCCTTTTTCGTGGTGCCCTATGGATAGTCGTTATCTCGTGGGTCACCATTGTCCTCCTTGTCTTTGCCTTCTACTTTTCGGTGCTGTTCCTGAACTCGCTCTTCCAGCATTAGGATGACCCTCACGCCAGCGAGATGATGCTGCCGCCTCCAATGTGGGGATGTGGTCCAACGGATGAGGGTGCAAGGCTACGAACCTTGAGATCAGAGTTCAATTCTCTGCATCCCCTCCACATTAGTTAGTTAGGCTCGCGTGGTCTAAGGCATGATGACGCTTCGGTCCTAACCAAGAGATCCGGATTGGATTCCCGGCGCGAGTTCCAGATGGGTGGGTGGTGTAATCGAGCAACACGGCAGCTTCCGAAGCTGCAAATCCGGGTTTGACTCCCGGCCCGCCCACCACTTTGTATGTTAATTCAGGATTGCCAAGGGTTGACTGTGGCCACACCTGTGGGCTGAAAGTGACCCACGTTCCGGGTCACGACCTTCATGCCGTGAACAAGCGCGGTGGCCGCGATGAGAGCATCACGATCGGAGCGAGGATTGGGTACGTGGAGCGCGGCGCATCTCCGGGCAACAGCAGTATCAATCGCAAGGATCCGACCGTCGAACGCGGGCAAAACGTGGCGATCCATCCAGGCGCGAAGAACCGCGCCCTGTTTTCGGTCACGCCGTTCGATGAGAAGGATTCCTATCTCCAGTTCCAGTATTGAGATTGCAGATAGATAAAGGCTCGCAGCGGGAGGCGCTTGGGCCCACATTCTGACGCTGCGATCCGCCTTCTTGGCCTTTCTTAACTCGGAAACTACATTGGTATCGAGGAGATACATCAGGACAAGTCTGCCGGCTTGTGGAGATTGCCTTTCATGCGAGGCGGCTCAAATTCAACTTCAGCGGCTTCTGGCATCCCCAACAGGTCCACAATGCTCTCCTGCCCCTGGGTAAGCTTTTGGTATTCCTCAACAGTGAGCAGCACGTGAGATGGACGTCCTCGGTCAGTGATGAATACAGGACCGCGTTTGGCAGCTCTCTTCGCCCTGCTTGTGTCTTGATTAAACTCCCGGCTGGATAGTTTTGTAGTGGCCATGAACGTAGTCCTTAATGTAGCAACGTAACTACATTGTAGCCTGCATTCAACAGGAACGCAACACGGATTCAGGCTTCTAGCAAACGAGAAGTCAGGCTTCTAGCAAACGAGAAGTAATTCGCTCACTTTGGCGTGTAAATCCTGCGCTGGATTTATTCCTTCCCAAAGGCTCCGTCTGAACCCACAGTATTCGGTTGATCCCGACTTGCCGAATACGTTTAGCTATTAAGACCCTTCTCTCCTTCCATTCCATTGGCCCATTCCGACGACCTCGCAGATGTTGAAATAGATCTGCATCCTACGCGAGCTTTTTATAAGCAACCGTATGGTTGCATGTCATGTTGAGGACTTGCTAATATGCAACGCGGAGGTTGCCCTTGAGCACTGATCGTCTTGAGAAGAAACTCTTATTGCGCGCGCCACTCAAACGCGTATGGCGTGCAATTGCCGATCCCAACGAGTTCGGAACCTGGTTCGGAATGACATTTGATGGGCCATTCGTGCAGGGAGCATCGTTGCGGGGTGTGATCCTGCCCTCTACGGTCAACGCTGAGCTTGCTGGTGTTCAAAAACCACACCAAGGGGTGGCTTTCGACGTCACTATCGAGAGGATCGAACCCGAGCGGCTCTTCTCGTTCCGATGGCATCCCAACGACATCAAACGTGATGTTGATTACTCTGCCGAACCGACGACGCTCGTTGTTTTCGCGCTGGAGGAAGTGGCAGAGGGTGTCATGCTCACTATCACCGAATCCGGTTTTGATCGTATCCCGCTTGCGCGCCGGGCCGAGGCGTTCCTGGCTAGCGATGCAGGCTGGAGCATCATGCTGCGCGTAATCGAGGAGTACCTTGCCAAGGCCGCGTAGGGCGCAAGTTCAAATGAAAGTACCAAATGCCGCGCCGTTATTCGCAGCGTTGGGTGACGAGAACCGGTTGCGCCTTGTCTCGCGCCTGTGCATAAGTGGGCCTATGTCCATCAGTAGGCTCGCCGCAAGCTCGAATCTCACTCGTCAAGGGATTACTAAACATTTGCATGTGATGGAGAGAGCAGGTCTCGTGAGTAGCAGACGGCATGGCCGCGAGAGACTTTGGCAAGTGGACCAACACAGGGTGCAAGCAGCACAGCGCTATCTGGAACAAATCTCGCTACAGTGGGATAGCGCTCTTGAGCGCCTTAAGGCATTTGTTGAGTAGGTGGAAGGCTCACTTATTTAGCTCGTGAGGATTGCAGAGCAATTCGATTAGGGCAGTTCAGGGCAGTTGAAAGGAGCTCAGATGAGAAAGGTTCAGACGATTGCAACAACGAAACACAATGGCAGCGACCGCCTCACAATAGTGATTCTTCACCCTTTTATGTCAACAGCTCGGAAGCATGATTATTCGGGAGTATCCTCTTAGCGCGAATAGTGTCGAACCGAGAGTGCGATGGGCAAGCCCACACAGAACCAGTGCTCGACGAATTCGCAAGCCTTGTAAATCAGGGGCATCTGCCCATGCGGCACCGCAGAAAGCGGCAGTACGATGAGATGCATGAAAAAATAGACCAATGCACCGTAGATCAGACCCGACGCAATCGCGTGATGAGTTAACAACGTCAGCTTGCGACTGGCAACGAAGTAAACTGTCGCTGCGCCGATCGCAATGATGAAGTGCAGAACAACTCCTAGCGCGGCGGTTTGGGCGCCGCCATCGTACGCTTTCGTGCCAAGGATTCCACTAGCGATCGTTTGCGGGATGAGAATTGGTTTTCTGGGGCTGTACACAAGGATCGCATAAGTCAGATCCAGCATACCGACGACCACTCCGCCGAGAGTAATAGCTGGAATCGCTCGATGATATACAGACAGTCGACCCGTAAGGCTAACGCTGAGAGAGCCGGACATCGAGAATCTCCTAATTACGCCTCTGGCTAACAAGAATCGTCGCTAAGATTTTGGCGTGATCGACATTAATTGCCTTCCCTTTTCCTCGGCGATGGCGGCCTTTTGCAGTTCTCCCACCTTGCGGTGGTATTCAGCCAAGCCAAACGGTGGATTCCTGGACGAACAGCCCAATCCGAAGAACAACAGACCAAATACGCAGATCTCACAGCGGCCCGCTTATTCGTGCTTTCCAAGCAATCGTGAGCAACTTAGATGTTAAGCCTCGATTCGCAATCCGTAAACCTGTTTCTCAACAAGGCAAGATCGCCTGATCACTTCTCATCTTTTGCAACGCGAGGCCCAAATCGCAAGTCCTAGGGTTATCTGCCACTTATACAAATAAACGTGTGGCGTGAATATGAGTTTGCGGAGCGCCTAGAATGACTTCACAGCGTTAACTAAGCTCCCCATAACGCTGCTTGGTTAAGCTGTTCCCATTCTTTGTCAGAGCACAGCATTTAATAGGAACTCGTCGAGAACTTCCATTTACTGGAGACTACGAAACGATCCCGAACGTGACAGAGAACGTTCAAGAAGCGGCTTGTGAAGCAACAACGCAGAGGTGGTACTCAGATAAGTATCAGTTGGACGTACAGGCCGATTGCTTGGTAGCCATGACCTCGGCCCGGCTGAGCAGGGGTCACCGTCCAGCTTCGCCGAGCAGCGTCTCCCGTCCGGCCAGCGCCTGCCAACGGCCATCGCGGTAGGTAAAGATATCGGTGAAGCACACGTGAACGATAGCCCTGCCAGATGCATCGAGAATCTCGTTCAAACCTCGAACATAGCCGAAATCGCCGAACAGGTAGGCATGCAAGTCGGTGAGGCGATTCGATCCAGGCCTGCGCTGCGGAATGCGTACGCCAATTCATAGCGGTCTTATCCGAAATTACTTTTTGGACCCAAAGGCTTCTTTTGACGTGTGGGCCAAAAATGAGTCAACGCCTTCGTGAAATGTTCCCGCAATAATGAATCCAGCTCCGCTCATGCTCACCGGGACAAGCATACTAGCCCAAACATTCGCGTCGTGCATCGCATGGGCAACTCTTGGAGCATGAAGCACAAGAACCCAGATAAGAAACATTATCGCCAGCAGAATACCCGCAAGACGCGTGATTTTGCCTGCCACGATGCTCCACGGAGAAATATGCGATGGCCGACAGCCAGCATGGCCGGTACCCGAGGCGGCGGAGAAACTGAATACGGTGCTTAAAAGACCGAGCCCGATTCAGTTTCTGCGCAGTACATACTGGGACTCAACTACAATCGTTTCGGAGATTTCCGAAAGCGATTGAAGCAACTGAGTCGGGTGCCAGGTCCTGAGCCGGATTATTCGCCGGCTGTGTTTCAATTGGGATTAGCATATGCGCGCGCAGGTGAATTCGACGAGGCTATCCAGGCCTTGAAACAAGCGATAGAGCTGGACCCAAGCAATTTCGACGCTGCCTACAATAGGGGTGGCGTACTTGCGGAAGCAGGCATCCGAGGCCGTCGCAGCGTTCCGGCAGTCGCTTGCCATTGCGCCCGATTGTGCTCTTGCACATCGCAGCGTGGGAGAAGTGTTCCCCTAACAAGGCCAAAAAGATGATGCGCTGTCCGAACTGAACCGCGCGACTGAGTTGATGCCCCCAAGACAAGAGAACGCATGGGGCCCTGGCGCAAATGTTGAAAGCCAAAGGGCTGGACCAGCAAGCTGAGGAAGAGATGCACGGACAGCAGCTCCAGCCACAATAGAATGCACTTCGCAATTTCATTTCGCAGAGTTTTCTGTCGGCTGTTTTTCGTCCTAGCTTTGACGCCCGCCGCGCTGGCTGCTTCCCCTCACGCCGTTAAGCCAGCGACCAACGTTGTTCTTGTCACGATTGACACAGTTCGCGCAGACCATGTGGGCTGCTACGGGGGGAAAGAGGCGCAGACGCCAACGCTCGACTCACTGGCCCGCGACGGTGTTGTTTTTGAACGCGCCATTTCTCAAGTGCCGCTCACCTGGCCTTCGCACGCTGTGATCCTTACCGGAATGTATCCATTTCAAAACGGGGTGCAGGATTTTACGGGGCAGCCCCTTGCCCCGCAGTTACGCTCTGTGGCTCAGGCCTTCAAACAGAATGGCTACCGGACGGGCGCCGTGGTCAGTGCGTTTGTGCTTGACCGCAGTTGGGGACTGGCGCGCGGATTCGATTTTTACGATGACGCATTCTCGCCGGAGCAGTTTAAGAACCGGGACCTCGGCCTGGTCGATCGCAAGGCGGGAGAAAGTGTCACCCATGCGCTGGTCTGGTTGCAGAAAAATTCGAAGCGTCCGTTTTTCTTTTGGCTGCACCTCTACGATCCACACAGCCCTTACGATCCGCCCGAGCCATACCACACCCAATATCATACTCACTTATACGATGGAGAGATCGCTTATGCTGACCACGAACTTGGACGGTTGATTTCCTGGCTGAAACGTAGCCAACTCTATGACCGCAGCCTAATTGTCGTGCTCAGTGATCACGGGGAATCACTTGGCGAGCACGGCGAGCGTGAGCATGGTTTTTTTGTTTACAACTCCACCGTGCACATCCCGCTGATCGTCAAGCCGCCTACCAATAGCGGGTTTCGAACAGCGCGAGTCCTCAGGCCGGTGGAGACCACGTCGGTCGCGCCAGCGCTGCTCGGCGTCGCCGGAGTTAAGGATGTGGCAATTGAGAGGCAATTCAGTTCGCGCCAGCTGTTCGCGAAGCAACTGGAGAATGAGAGCGCAGCCTATAGCGAAACTTTTTACACATTCAGTTCTTTTGGTTGGAGCCCGTTGCACGCGCTTGAGACCAGCCGTTATCACTACATCGACGCGCCCACGCCTGAGCTTTATGACCTGAACTCAGCCCCTGAAGAAGGCAGGAACATTGCGGCGGAACAAAGAGCGACTGTGGCGGTACTGAAGAGCAAACTGCAACAGCTCCTGAGCGGGAAGGCGTTTCAGGCTACTAAGGCCGAGAGTTCGACGGTGAATCCTGACGCGGCGGAGAAGCTGCGGGCGTTGGGCTATGTCGCGTATCGTTCTCCGGTCTCCGCGGAGGCGCTGGCCGCGGGCTTACCTGATCCGAAGGACAAGTTGGAGGAATTTAACTCCATCCTCACCGCGCAGGATGCGATGCGCGCAGGAGATTTGTCGGCCGGAGAGGCGTTGCTCGCGAAAGTGCAGGAGCGAGATCCCAAGATGTACGTCGTGCACTTTTTACTCGGGGAGGCGGCGTCGAGAAACAAGGATTGGGAGAAGAGTGCTGCGGAGTTTCAAAGGTGCCTCGACTTGAATCCGAATTTCGATCAGGCAATGACTGGGTTGGCAAGGGCTTTGTTTTTTCTCGGTAAGGCGGACGACGCCAAACAATGGGCGCGGAGCGCGCTGAAGTACAATCCGCAGAATTACAAAGCCTGGTATGCGCTCGGCTTCGTGGAATCGCGAGAGGATAAGTCGGCGGCTATTGCCGATTACGAAAAGGGAGTTGCCATCCAGGGCAACTTCGCGGCATTGCGGCGCGACTTGGGGATGCTCTATTTCCAGCAGCAGAACTATGCCGCAGCCGCCAAGCATCTGGCCAAGGCAGCGGAGTTGGGCGTCGAGGAGGCGCCGCTATATAACTTTTTGGGTATCTCATATGACCGCAGTGGCCGTTTAGCGGAAGCTGTCGACAGTTATCATCATGCGCTGAAACTCGACGACACGCTGGCTGAAGCACATCTTAACTTGGGATATACCTACCAGCGGCTAAGGCATGAAGACCTGGCCAGGCGCGAGTATCGGCGGGCATGCGAGCTTAAACAGGATTTCTGTACGGTAATCAATACGCACTGAGAGAATGAATGACAAGGCGCCGCTTTAGTTTGGCGCCGGCGACGCGATTGTCGCGGCTTCGAGCCTTTGTAATAGCTGCCTGGCTTTCGGGGTAAATGAATTCTCTGGAAAGGTCTTCACGCAACTGGTCGACAGCCTCGAGGCTTTTTTCCTGCTGGAGCATCAGATTCACCAATTGCAACCGTGCTTGCGCCATCGTCGGGCCGAGCTGAATTGCCCGCCGCAACGCGTTTTCCGCCTGCTGATACTTCCCCGCCCGCAAATCTAGCGACGCGAGCAAAACATGCCCAAAGGCTGAGTCAGGCCAACGGCGCATGCCTTCGTCCAGATATCCCTGGGCATCAGTCAGTTGGCCTATCATGATGCAAACATTGCTCAGGTTGAAGTAGCGCTCAGCATCGCTTTGATTCAGCCGAATAACTTCTTCAAAATTTTACGTTCCGCCCCAAAATCAGATTTGCTCAAATAATCGGACGATTCGAAGCTGGCCGAAAATGTTGGCAAATGTCTGTTGCTGCCGGGCTACAAGTATACGGGGAAAAAAGCTGAATAGGACCAAGAGCGGACAAACCCTACGCGACAGGTGTCACCGCAGAGAGAGAAAGAGCCCGTTCGCATTTTACGCGAACGGGTCCGAAAAGATGCGGGCTAGAAGCTAAGCTTTAAACCGAACTGCATCACGCGCGCGCCAAGGGTGCCAGCAGCTTCGCCAAAAATGCCATCGCGCATATCGTTGTGCGCCTCTCCCCCTGCAGTCGCCAACACGAAGTTAGTGCGGTTGAACAGATTGAAGGCCGCCGCTTCAAACTTCAGGCCGACGCGCTCGGTTACTTTGAAATTCTTGGCCAGGGTCATATCTGTTTCCCAAGAGCCAGGGCCGACGAAGGTATTGCGCCCCAAATTGCCGATGCAGCCCAAGCACGGTGCAGAGAGAATGGGAGTATCACCGGTTCCGGCCGATGGATCCCAGCCATTCGCCCATTCCGCTCTAGTTGGCTGGAAGATCGACATGGATGAGTCCGGACGCTCATTCCGGCCGTGGGTTAGGAGGTAATCGCCACCGAGATTCTCGCAATTGCCGGAATTAACATCGGCAGCTGTGCATGAGTTAGCAGGGTTGGAAATCTCCACCAGCCTAGCTGCTCCTCCCCGAAACGGCTGCCAGTGGGGACCCGTCTGGAAAGCCCAAATCCCATTCAGTGCCCAACCGCCCACAACCTCTCCCAAGAAACCCTTCGTGTTCTGGCCCGGGAGTTGCCACACGTGACTGAATACCAGCCGATGACGGATATCATAGATCGAGTTACCCCTGTCGAATTCAGGATGCAAAGGATCGGTGGTAAAACCCTCACCGCCGGCAACACCGTTCGCAGTGGTCGCGCCACTGTGCCAGGTAGAACCGTTGTCAATCGAGTGGCTATACGTATAGTTCACGTTTAACAGCAAACCATGACTCATCTGGTGCTTCAGCGAGGCTTGCAGAGAGTTGTAGTTGGAATTCACGACGTTTTCCCAGACACGCAGGCGCCCATAGTTCGGGTTCGGGCGGCCGTCATAGCCGATCTCTGTCTCGCCTATGTTGTTGACCAATGTGGACCCGCTCGGTAACACGGAGCCCGGCAGACGGTTAGTGTCTTCAGCGCGGAACAGCTTGTGACCAGTGGTGCCAACGTAGTTTACCTCCAGAACAGTCTTGGGACCAATTTCGTGCTGAATGCCGAAGTAGTAGTTGTACACGTAGGGATCATCGATGCCTTTCGGTAAAACAATTCCCGTCAGAGTGGCCGTGTTGAAGTTCTGGCCATACCAGCCGTCAATGTTACCTTGTGCCTGAGCCTGGCTCGGGGGCCCCTGGTTGGGATTAGTGGGTGGGCCCATGAACGTTGGCACCACCCCACCGGGCCCGAACATCGAACCGCCTGTTGACGTGCAACCGGCGTTAAACGTACATGTTGACGGGCCGTAAACCACGGTGTCGCTACCCCCTCCGATCTCATTGAACATCTGATTGAACGAGTAATAAGGTAGATTCCAACGCGAGTTCGAAAGCGGGTTATACAGCGTACCCTCGTAAGATATTCCGAACCCACCCCTAAATGCTGTTTTTCCATTGCCAAAAACGTCGTATGCAAAACCAATGCGTGGGCCGAAGTCCTTGTGCCGCCCCTTTCCAAGGGAGGAAGCTGCGGCGAACCCTCCTGGCCCGCAAACACCCGCTAAGCCTGACAGAAGTTGTGCTGATTCTGACGTGCAATCGTATGCGGTGCCGTTAATTGTACCGGTCATGCCTGCCGGGACATTAGCATCGAGTATATGACGGACATACAGGTCATAGCGCAGACCCAACTGCAAAGTTAGTTTCTTAGTGGCTTTCCAGTCATCCTGGAAATAGGCTCCGAGCTCTATGTTCCGCCAGTGACGAAAGTTGCTTTCCAGGTTCGAGTTCGGGATGAAGCCGCTCGACACCAACCCCTGTACGGCCGATTGGGAGCAGGGCGGCGCACAGATTCCCGGATTCACGCCGGCAGTCATGCCGTAGGGGGCATCTGCTGCAAAGAAAATTGGATCGGTGAAGTAGTAAGAAGGACGCGCAACATTGAACTGACTATTCTCGATGTTGCGGCGAACGTCTACCCCGATCTTCATATTGTGGTTACCGTGGCCGACGGAAACCATATCGGAATAGGTGTAGACGTTTTCCCTGAAGAACTGCGGATACCCGCTGTAGGAGCCGAA
>WNGJ01008623.1_pt1 | contig 10864 bp, 12 predicted proteins | sample 5400611 | NCBI WGS metagenome assembly WNGJ01 (sample SAMN13153375, study PRJNA577476) | soil metagenome | isolation source: 40 cm soil or saprolite under Garry oak tree replicate 1 | place: USA:California | collected 2016-06-15 | reverse complement strand
CGCGCTCGCCTGGCTCGAGCAGGCTCGGCTCGAAGTACATCATGCAGTGATCGGGCCGCTCGGGCAGCGCCTGCAGCTCGTCGGTCCACGCCGAGATGCGGCGCATCTCCACCTCGTCGAAGAGGCCGGACACCACCACGAAGCCGGCCCGCCGGAACGCCTCGAGCGTCTCGGTCGTCTTGCTCATCGGGTTGCTCCTTCGGTGGCTAATATATATGCCCCCGGCCGGGTTCCGGAACCGAAATCCGAGACTCAGCCGCCGGAGGCCCCACCGCCCGGGCGTACGCGACGCTGGACCGGGAAGAAATGGACGTCCCAGCGGGAAGCCACGAGCCCCCAGAGCCCGCGCGGATAGACGAGCATCACGCCCACCGCCAGGGTGCCGAGCAGGATCATGTACCAGGCCCCGTAATCGGAGAGGCCCTCGCGCACCAGGAAGAAGAGCGCGGTGCCCACGAGCGGGCCCTCGAGCGTCCCGAGGCCGCCGATCACCACGATGAAGATCGGGTACGCGGTCCAGTTGATGCTGAAGGCCGCGTCCGGCGAGATGCGGAGCAGGTTGAGGTAGATCAGCGCGCCGGTGACCCCGGTCCCGAAGGCCACCCCCACGTAGACCGCGAGCTTGGTCCGGAAGACGTCGATCCCCAGCGTCTCCGACCCGGGCTCGCTGTCCCGGATGGCCATCAGCCCCAGCCCGTAGCGCGAGCGGAGCACGAGATACACCGCGATCAGGGTGGTCACCCCGATCGCGAGGGCCAGCAGGTAGGTCGTCACCTCCCGGCTCTCGCGCGCCAGCGGGAAGACCGCCTTCAGGGTACGGCCGGAGCCGCGGCCCAGCGCGGGCGTGTTGGCGATGAGCAGCCGGTAGACCTCGGCGATGGCCCACGTGCCCACCGCGAAGTATCCGCCCCGGAACCGGAAGACGAGCGCCGCGGTCGGCAGCGCGAGCGCCGCGGTCACCAGCCCGGCCAGCGGCACGGCCAGGAACGGATTCGCGCCGAGGTCGTCGGCCAGCACGATGAGGGCGTAGCCGCCGAGGCCCACGTAGGCCTGCTGGCCGATCGAGACGAGCCCCGCGTAGCCGGCGAGCAGGTTCCACATCTGGGCGAGCCCGAGCAGGGCGATGAACTCCACGAGGATCCGCATCGTGCTCGCGTCCCCCCACGCGGGCAGGCCGACCAGCGCGACCAGCACGAGCGCGGCGGCGATCAGGCCGGCGCGGCTGGCCCGCGTGGTGCGCTCGACGCGCACGGTCCCGGAGCGCGCGGGAGGGCTCAGGCCACTCTCCGCGCCTTCACGAACAGGCCCTGGGGCCGGAGGAGCAGCACCGCGAGGAAGACCAGGTGGCCGGTCAGGATACCCCAGCCCGGCGACAGCTTGGCCCCGACGGTCTGCGCGACGCCGAGCACCGCCCCGCCCACCAGGGTGCCCCAGAGCGAGCCGAGCCCTCCGATGATCACCGCCTCGAACGCGAAGAGCAGCCGGTCCGGGCCGCTCGCGAAGGTGAAGGTGGTGCGGATGCCGAGGAACACGCCCGCCACCGCCACGATGCCGAGGGAGAGCGCCATGGCGAAGCCGTAGAGCCGGCGATTGTCGATCCCCATCAGCTCCGCGGTCTCCTGGTCGTCCGAGGTCGCGCGGAAGGCGCGGCCCACCGACAGCCGGCCGATGAGCCCCTGCAGCCCGACGAGGATCGCCACCGCCACCGCGAGCGTGATGAGCGGGAGCCAGCCGACCGCGAGCTGCCCGCCGAGCGCCACGCTCGCGGTCTCGATGCCGCCCGGGTTGAGCCGGCGCGAGTCGGCCGAGAAGATCTCGAGCAGGCCGTTCTGGATGATGATCGAGAGCCCGAACGTCACCAGGATCGGCGGCAGGATGCCCTGCCCGAGCAGCCGGTTGAGCACCAGCGTTTGCAGCCCGTAGCCGAGCGCGGCCATCACCGGCGCGACCAGGACCAGGGCCACGAACGGGTTGAGGCCGAGCGACTCCACCGCCACCACCGCGAGAAAGGCGGCCAGGATGCTGAGGTCGCCGTGGGCGAGGTTCACGATGCGCATGACGCCGAAGATGAGCGAGAGGCCGGTCGCGAAGAGGGCGTAGAGCCCGCCCAGGAGCAGCCCCTGGAGGATGGTGTCGAGCCAGGCCATCGTCATACCCCGAAGTACGCGGCGGCGAGCCGGGCGCGCGTCAGGTCGGCCGGCCGGCCCTCGAGCGACACCGCGCCCTTACGGAAGCAGTAGACCCGCTGGGCCAGCTCCATGATCTGGCTCACGTCCTGGTCGACCACGAGGGTGGTGGTGCCCTCGGCCGCGATGGTCCGCAGCGCGCGGTAGAGGCCTCGCACCACGATCGGGGCCAGGCCGAGCGAGATCTCGTCGACCAGGAGCAGCCGGGGATTGGCCATGAGCCCGCGCCCGATGGCCAGCATCTGCTGCTCGCCGCCCGAGAGGTTCGGCCCGGGCTGGCCGCGTCGCTCGGCCAGGACCGGAAAGAGCTCGTAGACGCGCGCGAGGGTCCAGGGGCCCGAGCGGCCGCGGTAGGCGCCGACCCGCAGGTTCTCCTCGACGGTCAGGCTCGGGAAGATGCGGCGGCCCTCCGGCACCATCACCACCCCGCGGGCCACCAGGTCGTGCGCGGGGTGCCCGCCCACCGCATCGCCCGCGAAGCGCACCGCCGGCGCGGACACCGGCAGCACGCCCGCGATCGCCCGGAGGCAGGTGGTCTTCCCCGCCCCGTTGGCGCCGATGACCGCGATGGTCTCGCCCTCGGCGGCCTCGAGCGAGACGTCGAAGAGGGCCTGGAAGCTCCCGTAGAAGGCGCTCAGGCGCTGCACCTGGAGGAGGCTCACTGCACGTCGATGCCCAGGTAGACGCGCTGGACCTCCGGGCTCCGCATCACGTCGTCGGGCGGGCCCTCGGTCAGCAGGCGGCCGGCGCTGATGACGGCCAGCCGGCTCACCACCGAGCGCAGCGCATGCACGATGTGCTCGATCCACACGATCGCCACGCCCTCCCGCTGGACGCGCCGGATCACCTCGACGAGCTCGTGCACCTCCTGCTCGCCCAGGCCACCCGCGATCTCGTCGAGCAGGAGCACCCGGGGCGCGGTGGCGAGCGCGCGGGCCAGCTCGAGGCGCTTGCGCTCGAGCAGGGTCAGGGTGCCCGCGCGGGTGTTGGCCCGCCCCGCGAGGCCGGTCAGGGCGAGGGCGGCCAGGGCGGGAGCGCTGGCCAGGCGCTCCGCCCGCCCGCCCCCGAAGATCCCGCCCACCAGGACGTTCTCGAACACGGTGAGGGCCTCGAAGGGGTGCGGGATCTGGTGGGTCAGCGCGATGCCGGCCCGGCAGCGCGCGTGCGGGGCGACCCGGGTGACGTCGCGCTCGTCGAAGACGACGGCACCGCGCTCCGGCCGCAGACGGCCGATCAGGAGGTTGAGCGCGGTGGTCTTGCCCGCCCCGTTCGGCCCGATGACGCCGAGCGCCTCCCCCGGCGCGACCGAGAGGCTCAGGTCGTCGATGACCCGCAGGGAGCCGAACGCCTTCGAGACGCCCCGCAGCGCGAGCAGCGCGCTCAGCCGCGGACGCTCACGCCTGGCCGATGGGCCGGAGCTTGGCGGAGGCGGGGATGCTCGGGGCGGCCCGGTTGCTGACCACCGCCACGTCGAAGCGGAAGTCCTTGCCGCGCCCCCACTGCCCGCCCACGAGCGGGGTCTTGGTGACGTTGGGCACCGGCCCCTTGGCCCAGCTGATCGGACCCACGATCGTGCCCAGGTCGGTCGCCTTGATCGCGGCGATCACCGCGCTCTTGTCGTCCACGGAGGCGGCGCGCTTGAGAACGTCGGCGGCCACCTCGAAGAGGGCGTGGGTGAAGCCGAGCGGCTGGGTCCACTGCTTCTTCGTCTCCTTCGTGTAGGCGGCGGCCAGGTCGGCCGCGCCCGCACCGGTCAGCGAGGACTTGAACGGATGCCGCGGCGTCCACCACACCTCGGTGGACATGCCGTCCCCCAGGTCGCCGAGGGCCTCGACGGAGCGCGGAAACAGCAGCGCCTTGCCGACGGAGGCGATCCTGGGCTTGAAGCCCTGCTGGGCCGCCTGCTTCCAGAACGTCGTCCAGTCCGGCGGGATGGGCACGCCGGTGACGATCTCGACCTTCTCCTTCTTGAAGGTGGAGATCTGGGCCGAGAAGTCGTCGGAGAGATTGGGATAGCGCCCGGGATCGACGAGCTTGTAGCCGGCGGCGGCCAGCGCGGGCGGAAAGCCGCGCTGGGGATCGCCCCACGCGTTGCCGTCGCCGTCGTTCGGCCAGAGCGCGCCCACCACCTTGTTGGTGGGCAGCGTGTTCCACATGTCGACGAAGACCCCGATGATGTCCTCGAGGCCCCAGAAGAAGTGATAGGTGGACTTGAAGCCGGTCTCCGGCTTGCCGCCGCGCCCGAAGAACCACGGCTGCCACGGGCAGACGCTCGAGACGCACGGCGTCCCGTTGGCCTCGCACTGGTCGGAGACCGGGTTCGTCGTCTCCGGCGTGCTCGACACCAGCATGAGATCGACCTTGTCCGACAGGATGAGGCGGGAGGCGACCTCGGCCGCGCGGTTCGGATCGGACTGGCTGTCGCGCACCAGCACCTCGACCGGGAAGCTCTGGCCGCGCACGGCGAGGCCCTTCCCCAGCGTCTTGCGAACACCGCCGACCACGAAGGTGTCGGTCTCGCCGAACCCGGCCAGGGGCCCGGTCTGCGGACTCACGTAGCCGATCTTGAGCGTCCGCGTCCCGCGCTGGGCCGCAGCCCGGCCCGGCTGGAGACCGAGGGTGACCGCGGCCGCGGAGCCGGCGGCCACTCGAAGGAACTCCCGCCGGCCACCCGGCCTCGTCTCGTCGGACATCGTCGTCCTCCTGCCGCGTCGGGTCTAGAACTGCACGGGGGCCGGCGGCATCTTGCCGGCCGCGTAGAGCGCGGGAAGCTCCGGGGAAGCGTTCTCCCACACCAGGAGCATCGAGCGCTTGGGGGAGAAGCCCCGGTGGCGGATGTCGGCGGGCATGGCCGCGACGTCGCCCGCCTTCATGGTGACGCGGGCCCGCACCGCGCCGGTGTCGCGGTCCTCCACCTCCCACTGGATCTCGTCGGTCAGCTGCACGAACCACTCCACCCGGTCGTTGCCGTGGATGATGGGCAGGATGTACTCCTCGGTGGTCGGGCAGTAGAGGCTGTTCTTACACACCGACACCACCGACGGGTTCCAGGTCACGTCGGAGCGCGAGAGGTAGGCGAAGAGGTTCACCGAGACCACCTGGTCCTCGAAGCCGGGCTCCGGGTTTACCTCCGGCGCGTCCTGCGGCACGTCGGTGAAGTGGCGGTTGATCGGGAAGCCGCTCTCGTCGGTGCGCACCGGCTCGTCCCCCGGCGCCCCGATCATGCGCTTGGCGGTGACCCGGTGCCGGGTGACCGCCCGCTTGTTGGACCCGTTCTTGGGCCCGAAGGCGCTGCCGGTCTCCGCGGGAGACGCGAAGGGGTCGAACGTGGTGTTCGTCCAGTCGATCAGGATCGCCTCGAAGAGCCGGCTGATCGCGTCGCTCTTGAAGTTCTCCGAGTAGTCGAGGCCGGCCTGCCGGTACTGCGAGTTGAAGCGGCCCGCGAAGAGATCCACGGTGCCGTAGTGGTTGACCGTCCCGATGACGGTGTCGAAGTTGACGATGCCGTAGAAGAAGCCCCACGCCACGTCACGCTGGATCGCGCGGAGGAAGGCGTCCGCCGCGAGCATGTGGGTGCCGTTGGGCCAGCGCACGTGGGCGAAGTACTCGTCCCGGCTGAAGGAGAACTTGCCGAGCGTGAAATCCTTGTAGCCGTGCCGGTTGGGCTCGATGCTGCCGAGCTCGGGAAGCGTGTCGGTGGTCATCGCGTCGTCTCCTCTCAGGCCTGGGGCCGCGGCGTGGTCTGGCAGATCTCGGCCCACCGCTCCACCGTGTCGCGCCCGGCCAGCGTCTGGAGCAGGATCACGCTCGGGCTCCCGGCCTGGAACTGGTAGGCGGCGCCGGCGGGCAGGAGCGTCATGTGGCCGCGCCGCGCCCGCACCCGCCCCATCGGGCGTCCGGCGGGGGCGGCCGCGAGCGGGATCGACCCGTGGCTGCCCGCCGGCGCGAGCAAGGCGTCGTCGGGCTTGAGGAGGCGCACCTCGACCTCCCCGTCCATCACGAGGGCGAACTCGTCCTGGCACGCCACTCGCCAGCCGGAGGTGCCCTCGGCGCGGATGGCCTCGATCACGTACTCGATATTCTTGCCGACCGCGACCTTCTCGTAGGGCCGGGCCTTCGAGGCGACCTCGAACACGTTCGAGAAGACGTAGTTGCGGGCGTCGTCCTTGATGACCTCGACGCCGCCCTTCTCATAGTGCGCGAGCGAGCCGAAGCGGGTGCGATTGGGCGCCATTGCTCCTCTCCTTTCCGGTGCGCTCCCGCCGCCCGGCGAGGCCGAGCTGCCGGCAGAGCCGGCCCAGCTCCGCCTGCTCCGGCGGGGAGAGCGCCCCCAGCTCGCGCACGACGTGCCGCACGTGGCGAGGAAAGATCCCGCCGATCAGTCGGCGGCCCTTGTCGGTGAGCGTGACCGTGACGAACCGCCTATCCTGTCGACCCCGGTGGCGGCGCACGAGCCCGCGCCGCGCGAGGTTGCCGACCACCACCGTGATGTTCCCGCCGCTCCGGAGGAGCTTGCGGCCCAGGTCCCGCTGGCAGAGCGGTCCCCGGTGGAGCAGCGCCTCCAGCGCGCCGAACTGGCCGACGGTCAGGTCGTCGGCGCGCATCAGCGGATCGAGGCGCGCGGTCACCGAGTCGGCCGCGCGCATGAGCTTGATGTACGCGTCGAGCGCGGCCCGCTCCTGCGCGGTACCCCGGTAGTGGGTGGGCATACTTTGAACTTGAACCGTCTATTAGTACGCGCGCCGCCGCGTTGTCAAGGGCGTCGCGGTCACGACTACGACCGCGGCTCGTCCACCACGAAGCGCCACGCGTCCCGGTGGCTCACGATGCGGCCCGCGGTCGGGTGGTGGAAGTGGGTACCGAGCACCGCGACCGGCCGATCGGCGTAGCGCGCGCAGAACGCGCGCCGGGTCTCTCGCGCCTGCGCGGGATCCGTGTCGAAGGCGCTCTGCCACGCGGGCTCCGCGACCTGGACCGGGTGGTGCATGAGGTCTCCGGTGATCACCGCGTCGGCGCCGTCGGAGGCGAGTCGCACGCTCACGTGGCCGGGGGTGTGCCCGGGCGTCGGCTCGAGCCGGATCCCGTCCGCGACGCGGTGGTCCATCGCCACCAGATCGGCCAGGCCCGCGTCCAGCACCGGGGCGACGCTGTCGGCCAGGATGCGCTTGGTGCCGTCGTCCTCCTCCGACGTCCAGTGCTCCCACTCCCGCCGGGCGAAGAGGTAGCGGGCGCGGGGAAAGGTCGGCACCCAGCGGCCGTCGGCGAGGCGGGTGTTCCAGCCGACGTGATCGACGTGCAGGTGCGTGCAGATCACCACGTCCACCGTCTCCGGAGCCACCCCGGCGGCGCGCAGGTCCTCGAGGAAAGCGGTGCGGAGCATGTGGAATGGGCGCCGGCCGCCTCGGTCCTTGTCGTTGCCGATGCAGGTGTCGACGAGCACGGTCAGGTCGGGCGATCTGATCACGAAGGTGTGCACGCTCTGCCGCAGCCGCCCTTCCGCGTCGATGAAATGCGGGGCGAGCCACGCCCGGTGGGGCTCGAGCGCCTCGGGCGTCGCGGCCGGGAAGAGCCACGTCGGGCGGGTCGGGCCCGCGGTTTCCACCACCGCGTCGACGCGAAAGCGGCCCACCGCGAGGGGGTTCATGGCCGGGGATTCTACCCAACGCGGCGATCGAGGACCAGGGCCGAGCGGATCGTGTATGATCGGCCGCGATCAGCGCAAGGAGGCGCGACGGCATGGGACAGCTCGACGGGAAGGTGGCGATCGTGACCGGCTCCGGCCGGGGCATCGGGCAGCAGGTGGCGCTGCGGCTCGCGCGCGACGGCGCGGCGGTGGTGGTGAACGACCTCGACGACGCGCCGGCCCGGGAGACCATCGCCCTCATCGAGCGGGCGGGCGGCCGTGCGGTGGCCTGCAACGGCGACGTGACCGCCAAGGACTTCGGCGAGCGCATCGTCGACACCGCGGTGCGGCAGCTCGGCGGGCTCCACGTGATCGTGAACAACGCGGGCTACACGTGGGACAACGTGATCCAGAAGATGACCGACGAGCAGTGGTACGCCATCCTCGACGTCCACGTGACCGCGCCGTTCCGGATCCTGCGCGCGTTCGCGCCGTATCTGCGATCGCAGTTCGAGGTCGAGTCCAAGCGCGGGGAACGGGTCGTGCGAAAAGTCGTGCAGGTCTCCTCGACCTCCGGGGTGCGCGGCAACGCGGGCCAGGTCAACTACTCGTCCGCCAAGGCCGCGGTGACCGGCATGACCCGTACCCTCGCCAAGGAGTGGGGCCGCTACGCGGTCACCGTGAACTGCGTGGCCTTCGGCTACATCCAGACCCGCCTGACCAAGCCGCTCGCCGAGGGGGAGGCGGGCACCATCGAGGTCGGCGGCCGCCAGGTCAAGGTCGGCGTGCAGGGCGCGCGCGTCGCGGCCATGAACCAGACGATCCCGCTCGGCCGCGGCGGACTGCCCGAGGAGGCGGCGGGCGCGATCTACCTCTTCTGCACTCCGGACAGCGACTTCGTCAGCGGCCAGACGCTCGTCGTCACCGGCGGCGCCTAGACGGAGGATCGGCCGGTGTCGGGGCCGCTCCACGGGGTGCGCGTGGTGGACTGCACGACCGTCGTGCTCGGCCCCTGGGCCGCCCAGCAGCTCGGCGACCTCGGGGCCGACGTGATCAAGGTCGAGCCCCCCGACGGCGACACCACGCGACAGCTCGGGCCCATGCGGAATCCCGCCATGGGGGCGTTCTACCTGGCGGTGAACCGCAACAAGCGCTCGATCGTGCTGGACCTCAAGCAGGACGCCGCGCGGCGCGTATTGCTCCGGCTCGTCGAGGGCACCGACGTGCTGCTCCACAACTACCGGCCGCAGGCGGCGCGGCGGCTCGGGATGTCGTACGAGATTTTCAGGGCGGCTAACCCGGGCCTGGTGTACGTCGGCACCTACGGGTTCCGGGCCGCCGGTCCCTACGGGGACAAGCCCGCCTACGACGACATCATCCAGGCCGCCTCCGGCATCGCGTCGCTCCAGGCCTCGATCGTGGGCGAGCCGCGCTACGTGCCGACGATCGTGGCCGACAAGTCGAGCTCGATGACGGTGCTGGCCGCGGTGCTCGCCGCCCTCTATCACAAGGCGCGCACCGGGGAGGGCCAGGAGGTCGAGGTGCCGATGTTCGAGAGCATGGCCGCCTGGGTCATGGTCGAGCACCTCTACGGCGAGACGTTCGCGCCGCCGATCGACACCATCGGCTACAAGCGGATCCTCAATCCGAACCGGCGCCCGTTCAAGACCCGGGACGGCTACCTCGCGATCCTCCCCTACACCGACCAGAACTGGCGAGACTTCTTCGCCCTGGCCGGTCGGCAGGACCTGCTCGACGACCCGCGCTACCGCACGCTCGCCTCGCGCCTGCAGCACATCGAGCTCCTCTACGAGGAGCTGGCGACGATCGCGCTCACCCGCACCAACGCGGAGTGGCTCGCGGAGCTGGACCGGCGCAACATCCCGGCCATGACCGTCAACACTCTGGAGGCCCTGCTGCACGACCCGCATCTGGAGGCGGTGGGCTTCTGGCAGACGGTCGAGCACCCGACCGAGGGCACCCTGCGCCTGCCCGGTCTGCCCGCCACCTACGGCAAGACCCCGGGCGCGATCCGGCGCCTGCCGCCGCGGCTGGGCGAGCACAGCGTGGAGATCCTGCGCGAGATCGGCCTCACCGAGGACGAGATCACCGCCCTCGTCCAGGCGGGGGCCGCGCGAGTCGCGACGGCTACCGCCGGCCCGGCTTGATCCGGAGGTCCTCGTAGGGCGCGGAGTAGAGATGGCCGGCGATCAGGCCGAGGCCCGACTCGTCCACCCGCGGCCCGACCCCGTTGAGGAAGGCTGGCTCCACGATCGGCGTGAACATCACCCGCTCGTGCATCGCCTGCTGGATGTGATGCAGCAGCGCCTCGCGCTTCCCTCGCGTCGCGCTCCCCCGCCTGCTCGCGGTAGAGCGCGTCGATCTCGGGGTGCCCCCGTAGGACCGGATGCCGTCGGTGATCACGAAAGCCTCGATGCGGGTCGCCGCGTTGCCCGCCGCCGCGCTGCCGATGCGCGCGACCCGCTTGAATCCCTTCTCCTGGTCGGCCCGCAGCCAGGCGGCCCGCTCGAGCGCGCGCAGCCGGGCCCGGATGCCGACCTGCAGGCTATGCGCCACCACAAGCCGCGCGCGACGGTGCCGGCGATCCCGAAGCCGAACGCCACGGTGGCGGCCGACTTCATGCGCTCGATGATGGGCGCGGAGAAGGCCGGGATCTTGCCGAAGACCAGCGTCAAGCTGTGAGGCGGCCCGCAGCAGGCGGGTCGCCGGACGACCGGCTCGGGAGGATGGGGCCGGGCCGGCCCGTTCAACTCTAGTTGCGAATCCTGGCCCGGAGCACTGATACGGGATCGGCGCGGGAAAGGGCAGCACCTGTCGTAAACGCGCCGCGTCTCGAGATGCCCGGAGCTATCCCGCCGTCGGTCTGAGCGCGCGCGCGCCGCCCGAGGCGTACCACGCCGCGATGCCGCCGCGGACGAAGCGCCCGTCGAAGCCGCGCTCGATGAGCGTCTTCGTCACGTTGCACCCGACGTCGAAGCCGTAGGCGCAGTAAACGGCCACCGGCTTGTCCGGCGTCAGCAGTGGTCGGCTTCTC
>WNGJ01047695.1_pt1 | contig 10865 bp, 6 predicted proteins | sample 5400611 | NCBI WGS metagenome assembly WNGJ01 (sample SAMN13153375, study PRJNA577476) | soil metagenome | isolation source: 40 cm soil or saprolite under Garry oak tree replicate 1 | place: USA:California | collected 2016-06-15 | reverse complement strand
TCACGGCTCGCCAGGACGTGGAGTGCCCGCTCGATCTCCTCCTGCGACGAGCGTGCCGTTGGCATGGCGAAGGTCTGTCCTACATCGGTCGCCTGGGTCGTCGTGCGAAGTCGTACTTCAGGCAGCAGCCAGGACAATATGAATGCCACAGCCATAACGGGCACCGCCACCAGGAAGACGGTCGAAAGCGATTGCGCATAGGCATGCACCACCTCAGCACGCACGGTTGCTGGCAAATGCTGGATCGCCGTAACACTCTCCGCAGTGCTGAGAGTGAAACCGGACGGCAGTGAGGAAGCCAGGGAAGAGAGGTGTGATGCAAGTTGGTTGGAGAAGATGGCGCCAAAGATCGCCGTGCCGAACGAGCCACCAATGGAACGGAAGAACGTCACTCCGGAGGTCGCAGCGCCAAGATTGCGGTAATCCACGGCGTTCTGGACGGCAATCACCAGCACCTGCATTACCAGGCCCAAACCCAGTCCCAATACCAACATAAACAGCGAGGACACGAGCACGCTCGTTTGCTCATTCATGCGCGAAAGCAGGAACATACCCAGCGTCATCAGCGCCGTGCCGGCAATCGGAAAGGCTTTGTAGCGACCCCAGCGACTGATGAGCTGCCCACTGGTGATAGAAGTGAGAAGCACACCGAGGATCATCGGCAACAATCGCAGACCAGAATTCGTGGGGGAAGCGCCATTCACGACCTGGAGAAAGAGCGGCAGATAGGTTGTCGCGCCAAAGAGCGCGAACCCGACCACAAATCCAATCGCACAGGACAGCGAGAACACAGGATTGCGGAAGAGTTGGAGCGGCATGACCGGTTCGGCGGCGTGTTGTTCTGCAACGACAAAGCCAATGATGAAAACTCCCCCGGCAATGGCCAGGAGAATAATCGGCACGGATCCCCATGGATAGATGCTCCCGCCAAGGGTGGTGAGCAGGACCAGGCTGCTGGCCGCGGCAGTCAACAAAATAGTACCCAGGTAGTCAATCGTGTGCTGACCTCGCTGGCCTGAGGCGGGCAGGGCAAGGGCGATCACGAGGAGGGCGAGGGCGCCAATGGGGAGATTGATGTAGAAAATCCAGCGCCAGGAAAGGGTATCGACAAAAAAGCCTCCAAGAAGGGGGCCGGCAACGCTTGTGAGGCCGAAGACTGCACCAAACAGGCCCTGATACCGCCCGCGCTCACGTGGAGGGACGATATCTGCAATGATGGCTTGGACGAGCACAATCAGCCCGCCACCGCCCAGCCCTTGCAAGGAGCGAAAAAGAATCAGCTCGGCCATGTTTTGGCTGAGGCCGCACAGCGCAGAACCGACGAGGAAGATGACAATCGCCGCCTGGAAGAGTCGCTTGCGCCCATAGAGATCACCCAGCTTCCCCCAGAGCGGTGTGGAAACTGTCGAGGCCAGCAAGTATCCGGTGACCACCCACGATAACTGGCTCAACCCACCGAGATCGCTCACAATGGTCGGTAAAGCGGTTGCTACAATGGTCTGATCGAGCGATGCGATCAACAAGGCCAGCATCAGCCCGCTAAATACTATCCATACGCTGCGCTGGTCTGCTGTTTGCGTTGGTCCAGCCTGGGCCTGTTCTACCGACATGATGCGGACTCCTTTCTCTTATCCATACGTTTCACACGTTCTAAAGGACGCAGTCACCCGTTGGTACCGAGTCATCTATTTTACGCATCTCCCAACTCTTTTTTTCACGCTCTCCCACTATGCTTGCAGTGTATGAGTGTAGGGACAAGGAGAAAATATCCCGCACACCGCTTCACGAGGATGACGATACCCCTTCTCATCGGGTATACAATACTCTATTGAAGGAGCTTAGAGCGAGGAGAAGAACGGATGATGGCACAAAATATGCTGGCCGTTTCCAGGAGAAGAGCAGGTGACTTCTGGATCTTCTGGACGGGTCAGATCATTTCACAAATTGGCAGTGCGCTCAGCAGTACGGCACTGCTCCTACTGGTCTTCAAACTCAGCGGCTCGGCCTTAGACCTGGGACTGGCCTCTGCGGCTACGTGGGTACCATACCCGCTCTTTGGGCTCTTCATTGGTGCCTGGGTGGATCGAGTGAACCGTAAGCGCTTGATGATCGGCCTGGATATCTGCCGCGCGGTTGTCCTTGCGGTGTTGCCATTGCTGGCGCTGCTCGGACATGTACCGATCTGGTGGATCTACCTTGTCACGTTCATCAACTCCACGCTGACGATTGGCTTTCAGAGCGCAACCACTGCCGCTATTCCAAGCATGGTTACCCAGGATAGTCTGGTGAAGGCGAATGGGCGCATACGGGCAAGCACTCCCTTCGCCACCATCATCGGACCATTCCTGGCAGCGCTGTTGCTGGCTGTCACCTCTTTGCAGGCGGTTTTGTGGTGCGATGCGCTCACCTTTGTCGTTTCAGCACTCTCACTGGCCCTGGTCAAAACCAGCTTTAACGCGGTTGCTCCCCAGGCCCGGCCAAAGACCAGCCTGCGCCGGGACATCCTCGACGGACTGCGCTACGTCCTGGCCCAGCCGGTGGTACGGACTCTGGCTCTGTTCGCTCTGCTAGCCAATCTGGCCGTGGCTGTCCTGTACCCGCAGATCGTCTTTTACGCCAAACAAGTGTTAGTTGCCAGCGACGCCCAGGTCGGCCTGTTCTTCACCGCTGCCGGAATTGGAGCGGTCATCTTTATGCTCTCGGCCGGCTTACTGCATAAACGTCTCTCGTACGGCCTGATCTTGCTTGGCTCGATACTGCTCTCTGGCCTGAGTGTACTGGCCCTGATTGCTACACGGCTCTACTGGGTTGACCTGCTCTGTTTCGGGGTGATGTTCGGGCTGATCGGCCTTTTTGATGTGGCCTTTAACAGTATTCTGCAGGCCATCGCGCCTAATCAGCTCCTTGGGCGTGTCCTGACTTTTACGAGTGTGCTGGCCATTTTCAGCGTCCCTTTCAGTACCATACTGGGAGGGCTGGTGATAGACCAGGTGAAAAATGTGGTCCTGGTCTTTGGCGTACTGGGTGTGTTTATGGTCGGACTTTCGCTCGTTTTTGTGCGGAGTCCACTGACCCGCGTTGAGGGCTACCTTCCACCTGCGCAGCCAGTCGATACTACCCAATAGGAATCTCGTGGACCTTGCCCTGATGAATTTTAACAACCGAATCGGGAATCGGGAATGTCATCCTGAGCGCAGCGAAGGATCTCGCTCGCCACGCAGAGATCCTTCGCTGCGCTCAGGATGACAGGTCAATGCCGGTCTTGATTGGGAAAATTCATCAGCCATTGCACGCCGACTCGCACCTCCCGAACACAATGAAAAACAGCGAGATCAAAACAATAGAGGTGTTGCATTATCCGCGCTCGAAGCGCCTAAGACTCGCAACGCCGCCTGCTGAGCGTTCGTCAGTCCACTCGTGTTGCTGATATCCAGCCGCTCATACGGCCTATCAGCTCTCAAGGTAGCGAGATTCTGGTGATTCTGCATATCCCAGAGCTTGATGACGCCATCTTCCCCGCAACTGGCGACCGTCTTCCCATCGGGGCTGACTCGAACGGCGCGGGCCCACGCGTCGTGAGCCTGGACCGTCGCGAGATTCACGCCTTGTTCCGGATTCCACCAGCGGATGGTGCCATCAGATCCCGCGCTCACCAGGATATCTTGTTCAAGAGACCAATCGATGCCCCAGATAGACCCGCTATGGCCTTCTAACGTTCGCACGAGTCCGCCTTGTCGCACATCCCAGATGGACAACACCCCTTTTTCTCCGTCAACTGCCCCACTCACCAGCTGATCACCGTTGGCGCTCCAGGAGAGGGCGCTGACAAACCCTGCATGCTCGAACTGTCGCAGGAGGTCGCCATCCGTCGCTCGCCAGACCAGGACCAGCCCATCTTCACCGGCGCTGGCAACGAGCGTGCCATCGGGGGACCACACGGCAGCAAAGATCGGTCCGGTCTGTTCACTTCCCACCCGGCTGGAGCCTTCCTGCATATCCCAGAGACGTACGCTTCGATCAAAGCTGCCGCTGGCAAGAAAGCTCCCATCGAAACTCCAGTCCACACTGAAAACCGTCGCAGTATGACCCCGCAAGATATGCGTGCAGGCGCCCGTCTGCGCATCCCAGAGGCGCACCGTGTGATCAGAACTCCCACTGGCGATGCGGTTTCCGGCGCGGCTCCAGGCGACGGCATACACCTGCTGGCTATGCCCGCGCAGGACCCGCACAGGTGTCCGGGTGGTTACATCCCAGAGCGTGAGGGTCGCCTCGCTGCTGCCACTCAGTAAGAAGCGCCCATCTGGACTCCAGCAGAGCGCGAACAAAGCGAGGGCATAGCCGTGCATCGTGCGCACATTCTGTCCGCTCATCACTTATCAAAGCTGCCGCTGAGCAAGCGATCTCCCCCGGGCATGAAGGCAACTGACGTGACTGAATCACGATGCCCCTGCAGGATGTGGCGGCACTGCCAGCTCTGGCTGTCCCAGAGCCGAATCGTCGTGTCGTAGCTGGCACTTGCCAGGGTTCGGCCATCGGGGGCCCAGGCAAGCCCTATCACCGCGCCGGTATGTCCTTTAAGCGTCGTACGGCAGGCGCCCGTTTCTACCTCCCAGAGTTTGACCGCCTGGTCGCTACTGCCGCTGGCGAGGAGGGTCGTAGCAGGAGCGAAGGCCAGCTTGTTGATCTGGTCGCGATGACCGTGCAGTTCTTGGAGCAGCGCACCCTGTTCCGCATCCCACAGCCGGATGACGGAATCGAGCCCGCCGCTCGCAAGCAGGTGTCCATCCGTGCTCCAGGCTAGTGTCAGAATTCCCCCGCCCTGCGTTTGAGGACGAGACAGTTGTGTACCGGCTCTTAGATCCCAAAGGTGCATGGCTCCATCATAACTCCCGCTCATCAGCTTCCCGGTGGGACTCATGGCAATGGAGGTGACTGGAACGTTGTGATCCTGTAACGTCCAGATGGTTGCTCCGCTGGCCAGATCCCATAACTGGACGGTGCCGTCCCAACCGGCGGTGGCCAGCGTTTCTCCATCGGGGCTGAAGGCGATGGCACCCACGCGATCGGTATGGCCCCGGATGGTCAGGTGCGCCACCCTTCCCTCCTCGCGCCAGATCCGTACCTGCCCGCTGTTACTGCCCGCCGCGATGTAGCGCCCATCGGGGCTGACGGCCACAGAAAGGACCGCGTCAAAGGCTTCGGTGAAGGCCACCTCGTGCAGCATGGCCCCGGCAAGGGTCGCATCCTGCATCTCGACGCCTTGCAGGTAGGCCCCGCGAATGGAGAGCCGGGAGAGGTCCAGGCCGCGCAGGTGGCCGCGCAGTGCTTTGAGCAGGCTGATGACGTTGGCGGGACCATAGCCCTGCAAGGCCTCATCCTCGGAACGGAACTGCGAGAGCAGGCGCAGCAGATGTGCCTCCACCAGCGCGTCTGCTCCCAGCTCGGAGCGGAGCCGCTCGACGAGGGGATGGACCAGCAGGCGCACCTGCGTCTGTCGGACATAGTCTTTGGCCAGCGCCTGCTCCAGGGCCACCCGGCGCAGCAGCTCGGGGTTGTCCAGCACGATCTCCTCGCCCAGACGTTCGCCCAGCACATCGCTGAGGTACTCCATCACCACCGATTGCAGGCTAAAGGTCGCCTGGTGCCCCCGCTCCAGCAGCGAGCGTCGCGAGAGCGCCTCCAGGGCCTCCAACATCTGCGCGCGCTGCACCCTGGGATGCAGGACCTGCACCAGGGTGTCCAGCGGCGTCCACTCGCGCAGCACGGCTAACCAGGTGAGCAGGAGGTGCTCCAGGGGCGAGAGCCTCCCCATCTGCTGGTGCAGCACTGGTCGGATGCCGTTGAAGATCAGTTCCCCTTCTTGCAGAAACCGGTCGAGATCCCCACTGAAGAGGTCCGAGACCGCTTGCGCCACGATCTTCAAGGCCAGGGGATTGCCCGCGTAACTGGCCACGAGTCGCTGCCAGGCGGCAGGCGTGCCGCTGAGTCCCTTGTCGATGAGCAGGTCTTGTGCGGCCCGTTCGTCCACCCCCTCGAGACGGAGCGAGCGCACCGGCGCGCGCATCCCTTCCAACGGTCCGATCTCCTTGGGCTTCTCACGGCTGGTGAGCAGCACGCAGCTTTGGTGGGCCGACTCTGCCAGGCGCTGGATCAGCCGCCCGTAGCCCTCGTAGCCTGGCAGGTAGTTGCCCTCGCGGTCACCGCTGGCCAGGAGCGTCTCCAGATTGTCGAGCACCAGCAGGCAGCGATGAGCCTGCAAGCGTGCCAGCAACTGGTTGATCCGCTGCTCCAGCGACGTGGGGAATGCGGCGGGCGGCGTCTCGGAGAAGAACGTGATGCAGTCGGCAACCAGGTCTTCACACGAAGGGGCGTCGCGTACGGAGCGCCAGAGCACCGCCTCAAACTGGGGAGTCAGGTGCTGACCCAGGAAGGAGGCAAGCATACTCTTGCCGATGCCCCCCATACCTAGCAGCGTCACCATGCGGCAGCGCTCTTGCACGATCCATTGGGTCAGTTCGGCCACTTCCACCTCGCGGCCTGCGAAGTGGCTCACGTCCAGCGCTCCCACCCAATCGACGCGCGGGAAGGCGGCGGGCTCCGATCCCGCGTGGGCATCCAGCGTCTCGGCTTGTGGGAAAAGCGCGACGGGCGCAGGAGGAGCGACCAGTTCCTGGAGCCAGGCTTCATCCAGCAGCACCTTCTGACGTGCCGCACGCCAGAAGGCGCGGATCTCCTCTTCCTCGTGCCCGGCGGGAAAGGCGTGCTGCTGCACCCCCAGGGTAATGAGCTGTTTGAGGCGTTCAGCTTTGGGGTAGCTGCTGCCTGCCTCCCACTCTGCCACCGAGCGCCGGGAAATGCCAAGCCGGTCGGCCAGTCCGGCTTGTGTTAGGCCAATGCTGGTGCGCAGCGTCAGGATCAGCTGACCGAAGGCATAGTCTCGCTCACTGTAAGAGTATCTCTTCACGAGCGATCTCCATTCTGCGTGACCCAGCGGAACGCAATACTATGAAGCGATATGAAGTGCTACGTCATCTGCTGTACGGTGACTTCCCCTGACAACACCAGTATACTGATACTAGCGGGTGCGCCCTCCAAGGGCGTCAACGCCTGTCTGAGGTTGGATGGAAGGCTAGGCGAAGCGACTCCATCTGACCTCTACAATTTTCTCCCTTATCATAGCACATATTCTGACCAACGAGGAGCAACTTGCTCATGCACTGTTAGCATCTCACCTCAAGGAGGCTACATTTTCAGATACGAATGTGCAATCTATTTTACGCATCTCCCTACGCCACACTGCTACAGAGACTAGAAAACATGCTTGGAAAATGAATTGCTTGCAAATCGTCATGCATTCCACTGAAAAGGAGCGGACCTCATGATCCACATATCCACGAAGAGCAGCGTCGTGACGCTGATCAATGTCTTCACGGTTGACCCCACCAATCAGCCACGGCTTGTTGAGCTCCTCACCCGTGCAACAGAGGTCTCAGTACGCCACGCGCCTGGCTTTGTTTCGGCGAGTCTCCATCGAATCGACGGGACGAAGGTCACGATGTATGCCCAGTGGCGAAGCGTCGAAGACTATCAAGCCATGCGCCAGGACCCCGCCCCTCTTCCGTTTCTCCAGGAGGCGCTAGCCATCGCCACGTTTGAGCCAGGCATGTATGAAGTCGTCCAGACGTTCGCGCCGTTGGGCGAAGATGCGTAACATCCCAGTCGCCACACAGGTAAGCTCGAGGCCTCCTTTCCGCGTGACTCTCCAGATTAAAGCAATGTGAAGCGATATGAAGTGAGATGTCATCCAATGGACGGTGACTTCCATAGGGGAACATCGGTATACTGGTAACTGTTGGGTGTGCCCTCCAAGCGGGTCAACGCCTGTCCGGAGTTAACCGGGAGCAAAGCCAAGCGATCCTGGTCAACCTCTTCAATTCTCTCCCTCTATCATAGCACATTTTCTGCCTGCGGACGCTCTCTAAGACGCCTGAAAATGGAGAGGCGATTGCCCTGCGGACAGACGAAGAGCATCTTGCACAGGCTCTCCTGGTGCCTGCCCCAAGAAGTGAAGCGAATTGAAGTGATATGCCATCTGATGTACGCTGACTTTCCCTGCGCATGCTTCTATACTCTTGAAAGAGGAAAATGTTTGAGTTTGATGTCGGTGTTGCAAGTCGTGCAGCCTGCACCAGATGGCTCGGGGAGCCAGAGAGACACAGGAGGACAACTATGGAATTACAAGAGCAGTTCCCGACCATGACCGAGGTTCGGGATCTCGAGTACGTGGGTTTTTCGAGCGAGCAGATCGCTGGCCTCTTCAGAGTCAAAGCGCTCTATCAGCAAGGTGCCTATCACGAGGCCACTCCTGAATACAAGCGGATGGCGTTTGTCCGCTGGCTCTACCAGCAGGGTCGCCTGCAAAGTTAAGCCGTGATCACGACGCATGATTGAGGGGAATGGTGCAGAACCTTTTCTGTCGTTTATCGTCCTGTGGACAAAAGGAGCACACGATGAGCCAGTTACAATTGTCGCTGCTTGGTACGCCGGTAGTGAAGCACGGTGAGCGCACACTCACCTTCTCCACGCGCAAGGCGCTGGCCCTGCTCGTCTACCTGGCGGTGGAAGGTGGAACACACCTACGCAAAACCTTGTCTGAATCATTCTGGCCGGAGCTGGACGCGGAGCATGGGCGGGCTGCCTTACGGGCTACCCTGCTCGAGCTGCGCAAGGTTCTTGAGCGCACTCACGGACCAGGCGAGCGGGCTCACCTGCTGGTCGAGCGCGAGACGCTTGGATTCGATCAGGGCAGCCCGCTTATCCTGGACCTCCGTTTCGTCGAATTTGCCAGCAAGCAGGTAGGGCGCGGTGTTGAGCCTTTCACGGGCCAGACTAATGAAGAGTTGCTGGCACAGCTCGAGCAGGCCACGCGCCAGGCCCGAGGTCAGTTCCTGGCAAGCTTCACGCTGCGCGACTCACAATTCTTCGACGATTGGACGCGCCAACAACGGGAGTACTGGCATCTGCGCGTGCACCAACTCTTTGATGCCTTGTCGATAATGTACGAACGGGCGGGAGATGGGGAGCGCGCCATCGAGACCGTGAGCCGCTGGCTGAGCTTCGATCCCCTCAATGAAGAGGGCTACCGGCGCCAGATGCGACTGCGCTTCTCTCAAGGAGATCGGGTCGGGGCTTTACGCGCGTACGCCAACGGCCGGGCCGTGCTGGCTGACGAACTGCAGGTCGAGCCGGAACCCGAGACCGTGGCGCTGGCCAAACGCATTCGCCACGCCGCTCCCGTACGTCCGGCGCAGCCTCGCCGTCTCTTACCGCCTCACGCTTCACCCGGACAGCCACCGGCGAACCTGCTGGACGGCCCGTTGCTGGGACGAGCAGCCGAGTTCGGCACCTTGATCGAGTGCTACCAGCGCGCGTATGCGGGACAGCCCCAACTGGTGCTGCTCCAGGGAGAGGCAGGGATCGGCAAGACGCGCCTGGCCAGCGAGTTTCTCGGCTGGGCACAGGCGCAGGGGGCCGATGTGCTGGTGGGGCGAGCTCTGCAAACCGGAAGGCAACTCCCGTACCAGCCACTCATCGATGTCCTGCGCCTCCGCCTGGAGCAAGAACATGCCCCCGATGATCTCCTCAGCGATGTCTGGCTGGCCGAACTCTCCCGCTTGCTGCCCGAACTGCGCGACCGCTATCCCGATCTACCCGTTCCTTCGACGGATGAGGCGCTCGGGCACCATCGCCTGTTCGAAGTCACCGCTCGTCTCGTCCAGATATGGGCCGCACGGCATCCCCTGGTGCTAGTGCTCGATGATATGCAATGGGCGGATACAGCGACGCTCGATCTGGTGCTCTACCTCGCGCGGAGCCTCGCCGAACAGCCCGCGCCGGTCCTTCTGCTGCTCAACCTGCGCACGGGGACTGAGAACTTCACCGACGTGCAGTCCACCTGGTTGCTGGCCCTCAAGCGGACGCGCATTGCGCTGACCGCACTGCTCCTCGCTGCTTTCACACAAGAAGAGACGCAGCGCTTCGTGCAGGAGCTTGCATGGGCAGAGCAGCCACTGGAGGTGGGGAACAAGGGCTCAACCTGCGGTTGCCCCGAGAATTCGGCATCAATCCAGCCTTGCAACGATTACCTGTCTCCCAGACAGGGTCCTGCGTGTCTACGTCCCGTCAGCAGGGCTGTAATGAGAAGGGAAGCTTCCACATTTCGAAATGTTCTGGTGCCCTTGACCAACTGGCTCTATTTTCAGACTGAGGGGCACCCGCTTTACCTGGTCGAGACCCTCAAAGAACTGCTCGAGCGCGAGATCCTTCTCCCTTCGCTTCAGGGGAATGGCTCCTGGGGGCTGGTGCTGAGAACCGGGCTGTTGGCGCAGATACCGGTCGGCGATCTGATCCCGGCGAGCGTGCGTGAGCTGATCCGCTCCCAACTCGGGGCAATGGATTGCTTTGTGAGGGGACACAGGTTGAAGAGTCGCGGGGCTTTGAGGGATATGCCTTTCCTCGCGAGATGATCCGCGAGGTGGTGTATCAGGAGGCAGGGGCGACCCGCCAAAGGCTCGTACAGCGACGTGTGTCGGCAGTCATGCAAGAAGAGGCCGAGGACGACCCGGGTGAGGAGGTCCGTCCCCCTCGCCCCGCTCCTGTCAACGGGCATGCCCTTGCAGAGGCCAGGAATAGGTGGGGACGGCGGGTTGTGGCTGGAGCGGTCAGGAGGGGCGTGAGAGACATGCGGCTGTCCGGTAAATCGGGACTTGAAATGCATGACGCCACGTCTCCGCAGGTTTTAAATGCGTTACGCGACGTCTCGGCTACGCCTCCCTTGTTGCTAACGCAAGGAAGATGCGTCGCTT
>WNGJ01017415.1_pt1 | contig 10865 bp, 10 predicted proteins | sample 5400611 | NCBI WGS metagenome assembly WNGJ01 (sample SAMN13153375, study PRJNA577476) | soil metagenome | isolation source: 40 cm soil or saprolite under Garry oak tree replicate 1 | place: USA:California | collected 2016-06-15 | reverse complement strand
TGCCGGCCTTGCGGGGCGCGGCCCGGGTGAAGGACTGCCCGCCGGCGGTGAACGTCGCGCCGGGCGGGACGGCCAGCGCGGCCGTCAGCGTCTGGTCCGTGCGGTCGCGGTGGCCGGCGGCCGAGCGGGTCAGGACCGGCAGGACCGGCAGGCGCTCGCGGGTGCGGCTGTCCATCCGGGACTTGCGCCTCCTGTCTTCCTTGCGGTTTTCGGTGTCGGCCTTGGAGACCGGGCTGGGAACGGCCCACTGGCCCCAGCGGGCGGGGTCCCCCGGCGGCCCAGCAGGCCAGGTCCAGGTAGAAGGCGCGGACTGACACCAGGGTGTGGCGGCTGGCCAGCCGCTGCCCGATCGTGAGCAGCTGGGCCAGCGATTCCGGTGCCCGCTGCCCGAACGCCCCGGCCTGCCGCATCAGCCGCCACGACACGGCGCTGTAATCGCGTGGCCTGCCGCGGGCCGCGCGCTCGGCATCCAGCAGTTCCAGGAAATCACCGGCGGCGATCTCGGCGAGTGTCCCGCCCTTGGCGGCCATGATGATCGCCGCCCGCCCGATGGTCGCGTGCCGCGCTCCCGCTGCGACGGTGCCGTCGCCGAGGACTGCGCGCAGCCGGCTGAGCCCGGACTGGTCACGGGTCCGCTCGAGGTTGCGGCCCAGGGCCCAGGGACTGACGCCGGAGGCGGCCAGCCAGTGCAGGCCCGGGCGCACGATGCCGGCGCAGATCCCGAGGATCAGCCCGACCGACAGCAGGTCCATGCGCTGCCGGGCGCGGACGCCGCGGGTGTCCATCCAGGCGGCGCAGTCCTGCTTCCAGTCCTTGCCCGTGTCCTCGGCACCGCTGGCCAGCCACCGCTTCTGCCACGTGCCGCCCGGGTGGGAGACAAGCCAGTCCAGCGCCAGGTTCACGCCGCGGATCTGCCCGTTGCGGGTGCCGGGATTCGACGCGGTGAACGGCGGCCGGGTGATCAGGCCCAGGACCGCGTCGTGCCCGAGACGGGTAGCCAGCCATTCAGCCTGGTCCGGGCGGGCGGGGAACCCGGCGCGCGAGGCGTCCCACGCCGCCTGCCGGGCCTCACGCCGCAGCCGCACCGGCGCGGGCACCTCGCCTTGCAGGGCCTCGTGCAGCCTGGCGGTCATGAGACCCCGGTCCCGAACAGCACGCCCAGCGTCTCGGGCCGGTAGCCCGCAGCCGGGGCGGGCGCGGACCGCGCGGCCGCCTGCCGTTCGGTCTCGCCGTGATGGGCCAGCACCCGGCGGATCACGTCCTCCGCCCGGGGTGTCGTATAGATCTGCGTAGTGGTCAGCTGCGCGTGACCGAGGACGGCCTGCACGTCGGCCAGCGGCAGCGACGGGTCCTCAGCCATCCGGAACGCGGCAGTATGCCGCAGCGCATGCAGCGTCGCCGTCGTGCCGGCCTGCTGGTTCACCCGCTCGAACATCCGGTGGACCGCATGGTAGGACAGCGGCCGGACCGGGCGGCGCAGCGTCCACCACAGCGGCTGCCGCCGGCCGGGCGGGATCAGCGTCCCCATCTCCGCCTGGTAAAGCCGTAGCCACACGAACGCGTCCGGCGACGCCGGAAGCTGCGCCAGCTCCCGCGTTCCCTTACGGACAACGGTGATCAGCTGCCGTCCCGGATCCGTCCCTGCCGCCGTGGCCGACAGCAGCTCTGATGCCCGCGCCCCCGTGGACACGTAGAACGCGACCAGGGCCCGGTCCCGGTTCGACGGCAGCCGCGCGAAGATCGCGTTGAACTCCTCGTCGCTGACCGCCCGCGGGACCGGCGAGGGCAGCCGCGGCCGGTAACGGCCGCTCCGCTGGTCCGGATAATTCTCCATCGGGTTGTGATGCGCGCCGGGACGGCCTCGCCGCCGGGACCGGTCCAGCGGAACGGATTGATCACCGGGCCAGTCCCGGCCTCCAGGTGATAGGCGTAAGAGCCGCGCAGCACCGTCTCGCTGTGCGCCCGGACCGCAGGCGCGTACCCCTTCCCGCCGCGGCCGGAAAGCTGCAGCCACCGGGGGCGCGGGCAGGCGCGCCAGTTCGTGCAGGAACAGCTGTCTGCCGGTGTCCGCATGGACCTGACGCACAAACTCATAGCGCGGGACCGGGTCACCTGGACGCTGCGCAGACGCAATGGCCCGGCCGGACCGACCCGCCTGGCCAAGCCGAGGCCGAGTTCCGGGACGGCAAGGTCACCAGCTTGCGCCTGGGACCGCTGCAGCCGAGCCCGTAAGCCCGAAGCGCCGACGGAACCGAACCATATATCGTGGCTTACCCTCTGATGCCGATCGGCCACCAGGGTCAGTGCCCAGTCACCCCGATCGGGCAGGCACCGCCGCACGTTCAGCGCGCCCCGGGTCCTGTGATGCCGACAGCTCGGACCCTGGATCAAAGCCCTGACTGCAGTCAACGCGGGCCCAGGCCCCTGGCCCGGCAAGCCAGCCCAACGACCACCGGACTCATCTCAAGGCGAAGCTGATCGCCAGGCTCGGGCTCCCCGCCCGGACCCGGACGCGCGAACGTGCCCAGATCAGCCCCATCTGCGCGCCTCCAGCGGATCGGACCGAAGAGACCGTTCCAGTGCATAACGGCGGGTACGCGCGCGTCACGCAGCTCATAAGGCAACGACGCAGCGTGACCGGTGGCGTCACTGCGCTGCACCGGTCGGCGCCGGGCATGTGCCGGTAGGGCCGCGCGGCGATCGGTGGTTCTGCCCTACTGTCGGGATATGCCTGCCAGGAAGCGGCCGACTTTGGAGGACGCCGGGATCGCCCGCCGGGTCCTGCTCGACGGGCTCGCCCGCGATGCTGACGTCGTGGAGCTGGTGAGCGAGCTTGCGCCGCTGCACCCGCGGGACAACACCTTCCCCGGCGAGGTGTTCCTCCGCGCCGCCGCGGACGCGCTGGACTGGTGCGGGGCCAGCCGGGCTGAGCCGCTGTCCCTGGAGGGACTACGCGAGCGGTTCTTGCCCGAGCGCGTCTTCCGCGGCCGGCAAAACTCGAAGTTCCAGCACGCGGTGCTGGCCGCGGCCGCCCTCCAAGGCGGGACCGAACCGGACCTGCTGGAGGAGGTGGCCTGGTGGCAGGCCGATGACTTCTGGCAGTACGCGCTGTTCGCGGCGGTCGCCTACATCCGCGCCGCGGCCAGCCGGGCGGGCGTGCCGGTGCGCCAGGCATGCCAGGACCTGGCTCAGCGCCCTGGCCCCCCACTGCCGTAACGACCAGTCGGGACACAGCCCAACCGGTCATCTCACGATGGGCGGCCGATCATAACGGCGGATCTCGCGCGGCAGCCGCACCACCCCACCCACCGGATCGGCACTCCCAGAGTGACCGTTTTGTGCGCCTCCAACGGACAGGAGGGATCATTTCAGTACAGACCGGATCATGCACTTGCCCAGGGTCTCACCTACAGCCTGCCACAACACGGTCCATAAGCCGGGCGAACCGTGTCGGTGATGTCGGTACGTGCGGTGCTGACCCGAAGGCCGATGGGCCCTCCGTGTCCTCACCGCTGTTACAGCTCTTCTTCCGGGATGCCCGGCGGCGGTCCGCTTCGTTCCTGCATGCCCAGACGGCGACGGGCTGAAAACAACGAGCCGCGGGCGGGCGTGACCGGGGCGAACTTGGCCAGGCCGGTCCTCGGCATGTCGATGTAGACCGACTCTATCTGGCCGCCGCGGAAGTAGGTCTCATGCCAAAAGCCGGTGCCACCCCTGTTTCGCAGGAACTGCTGCCACCACTGCTGGTGCGGCAAAGACCGGGCCCAGCGCTCGAGGGAGTCGAAATCACGCCAGTACTGGCGCATTCCCGCATGCGGCGGGAACAGCGAGAACAGCAGGTTCTCGTGCAGCAGCAGACCGTCGGGCTGCGCTTCGACCGACTGGCGGATCTTCGGACCGAACGACATGAGGGTCCTCACGCCCCTCGGCTCGTTGACCCTCATCCCCAGGTAGATCACCACGAGGTCGGGATAGGACGACAGGTCGGCCGTCGTCCGGTTCAGCGCGCGTGTCACAGGTCAACCATCTACGTTCATCCGCAGCGCTGCAACCCGGCAGAGCACGGACTGCGCCGGCGCTCAGGCAAGCGCCTTACCAAGATCAATCCGGACGGTCCCGCGGCGACTTATCCGCGCGACCACCACATGGCGGGGACAGCGAGCAGGTCGGCCCGTTCCGCGCGCCATCACTGGACCGTGCCAATAAGGGCGTAACCATACAGAACGGCGGCTCCGGTGCTCGCCATAGCGTCGTGGTCCGCAAAGCGAGGACAAGCCGGACCAGCGCCAGGTGGCGCCGCGGCGAACGCCGGGTGCCCAGTGACGCAGCAACCAGCGGGGCCGGGCCGCGGCGCGGCGGCAGGTGCGTGACCCGGCCGGCGGAAGATCAGGGCAAGCCGTGCCCGCATCATCGCGAGATAGGCTCGCACTAGTGCGGGCCTGCCCTGCACCGCGGACCGAGGAGCGCCAGATGAGCGTGTTCACCGTGGACCTGAAGAACCAGCCCGGCGAGCTTGCCCGCTTGTGTGAGGCGATGGCCGGCCGCGGCGTCAACCTGATCCTGTGCTCGACCACCCGCGGGGAAGACGGCACGGTGGCGTTCATTGCCGATGACGAGGCAAGCGCCGAGACAGCGCTGGCCGACGCCGGCATCGGATACGCGAGGCGTCCGGCGCTGACCATCAGGATGGAAAACCAGCCCGGCACTGGCGCCGCCACGTTCCGCAAGCTCGCCGACGCCGGCGTCAACGCTGACCTGCTGGTGCCGGTCCGCGTCTCCGATGACCTGTTCTTCGCCGTGATCTGCGTCGATGATCCGGACAAGGCTCGCCGCGCGCTCGGCGTACAGGTAGTCAGCAAGGATGACTTCATGCTGTAAGCCCTGCCTTCGGCCCAGCCGGCGACCGGGCAGCCGCAACATCCACGCTTCTCTCAGGACAAAGGATCATTCACCTACCGTGAGCAGCAGCACCAGACCTTCCAGTTCCCTGCCGACTCTGCGCGGTTCGGGTGACGGTACCGGCCGCGTGGGCGGGGACGCAGATGATCCGATTCTGGGCGCCACTGGCGTCCCGGCTCAGAAAACGCCGGGTTGCCGTTGCCCTCATCGAAATACCGGCTGGTCGTGACGGCGCAGAAGTGAAGGGAATCCTGCCGCCCTTCCACATGCGCCAGCCGGATTGGCGAATCGGCGTGCCTCGGCCGGGGTAACGACGCTCAGGACCATGGCGTGACCGGACGCTTCAGCCGCTGACCGTCGACGGTCAGGTCGACCCGCTCGTTGCAGAAGCAGATCAGTCCTGCGATGCGCGGGTTCTCCGGGACCGGTGACGGATAGCTCCATGCGATGTCCCCGGCCATCCGGTCCCCGATCCGCGCCGACCACCACGCGGCCACGCCCTTGTACGGGCAGACCGATCGCGTCTGGCTGGGCACGAGCTCGATCCGGACATCGTCGGCAGGCAGGTAGTACCGCACGGGGAGGGTGGTCTCGAACAGCAGAAGGGGCCGGTGGCTCTCGGCCAGCAGCACGCCGTCGATCTCGACCCGGACGTGGAGCTTGCCACCACGTCGACCCGCTTGTGCGGGTCGCGAGCATGCGCGAGCAGCGGCTCCTCTTCTTCGAACCAGGTCAGCGGGTCGAGCCAGGAAAACGTCACCATGCCGGCGAGCGCTTCCAGCGGCTGCGGTGGCCGGTGGTGCATCCACGCTGCGTCATCGGCGCGAAGGCCAGCGGCTGCTACCGCCCAGACGGTCAGCCCGGTCTCGGCCTCCACGGGGTCAACCAGTGCGGCGGGCAGGACGTCGTCCACCGGGACGTAGTAGGTCGGCAGGAAGCTGCGCGGTAGCACGCCGGGCCCGTACTGCACGTGCAGCAGGGCCCGGCGGGAGTCGGCGACCAGTTCGCCGCCGATCCGGACACGGATCCACCGCGGCGTCGGCTCAGCCAGCGGCCACCAAGGCCGCTGCCCGGCCAGTGCGGCCAGCCGCTCACCCACATCGCCGCTGGCAGGGATGTTGCTGGGAGGGACGTTCACGGGTCCAGGATCCTCCCGCCGCATCGTCAGCTCAAGGAGGCCAGGCCGGCTACTATGACCGCGGCAGTGATCCCCTCCCCGAACACGCTATTGACCTCAGATGAGGCGGGCCGATCGGCTTGCACGCGAACCGGGCGCAGCCTTGCATGACCCAGGGCTGCTGCCCGCGACCGAGGCCACATCGTGATGACAACGAACACCCCTTGGCCGTTGCGGCGACACACCGCTGAGACGCAGAACGATCTCTCGGACCTGGCCGGGACGTCGTGCAATAGCACGGCCAAACCACCCATATCGGCGGATATCGCGCGATGCCCGCGGCCAGTGATAGTCACGCAGCGCGACTGGCGTTCCAGAGGGTGAGCGTCCTGATCGCCGATTCGGTGCAACCAACAGGCGTGGTGGGCGCGGCAGGTGGATCGTGCAGATCATCCAGTTCTGGCGGGCGTCCATGCGGTCCGTCGCTACCGGCCGCACTTGACGTCTGGCCACGAACTGACAGTGCACGCGGCTGTCGCGTTGGGTCCACGGAACGGCTGGTGTTCGCCGGTTGCAGGGGCGTCGCCCTTGGGCTTCGGCTCAGGCAAGGCAGCGATAAATGCCGACGCGGCCCGGGGGGTGCTTTGAATGCCTATTCGCGTGGGGTGACCAGGCCGGTTTCGTAGGCGACTACGACCGCTTGCGCGCGGTCGCGCAGGTTCAGCTTGGCCAGGATGTGGCTGACATGGCTCTTGGTGGTCTGCTCGGAGATGACGAGAGTGTCGCTGATCTCGGCGTTGGACAGGCCGCGGGCGATCAGGCGGAGCACTTCTTGCTCGCGTGCGGTCAGGGCGTCCAGCGTGCTGGGTGGCTGCCAGGTGGCAGGACGCTGGCGGGCGAAGTCGGCGATCAGCCGCCGTGTGACCGAGGGCGCGAGCAGCGCGTCCCCGGCGGCGACGACGCGCACCGCGTGGACGAGTTCGTCGACAGGCGCGTCTTTGAGCAGGAATCCGCTGGCCCCGGCGCGCAGGGCCTCGTAGACGTATTCGTCGAGGTCGAAGGTGGTCAGCATCAGCACGCGGGGCCGGTGCTGGCCGAGCGGGATGTCGAGGATCTGGCGGGTGGCTTCCAGTCCGTCCATGACGGGCATCCGCACGTCCATTAGCACCACGTCGGGGGACAGCTGGCGGGATTTGCTGACGGCCTCGGCGCCGTCGGCGGCCTGGCCGATCACTGCCAGGCCGGGCTGGGCGGCGAGCCAGGCGCTGAAGCCTACCCGGACCATTTCCTGGTCGTCGGCGATGAGGCAGGTGGTTGTCATGACGGCGGCTCGCGGAGGGGAAGAAGAGCGGTAACGGCGAAGCCGCCGCCGGGGGCCGGGCCCGCGGAGAGGGATCCGCCGAGCAGGGCGACTCGTTCGCGCATCCCGGCCAGCCCGTGCCCGGGCTGGCCGACGTTTGCCGGGGGCTGTCCCGCGATGCCCGGGCCGTTGGCGACCTGCAGGCTCAGGTGGCCGTCGTCTTTGCCGACGTTCACCGTGACCGCGGCGCCCGGGGCGTGCCGCCCGGCGTTGGACAGCGCTTCTTGCACGATCCGGTAGGCGCACACTTCCGCGCCTTGCGGCACGGGGCCGCAGGCGGCGGGCATGGACAGTTCCTGGGGGGTGCGTTCGGCGGGCTGGTCGCTTCGCAGCACGCCCAGCAGCCTGCGCATGTCAGTTAGCGCCGCGCGCGCTGCCTGGCTGAGCGAGGTGAATTCCTCGCACGCCTGCTCGGGCAGGCCGGCGAGCCGGTAGGGCGCCGATCCGGCTTGGATGGCCATCAGGGACAGGTGGTGGGCCACGACGTCGTGCATCTCCCGCGCGATGCGGGCCCGTTCTTCCAGTACCGCCCGGCGGGCTTGCTCACGCTCGGCCCGCTCGGCCTGCGCGGCCAGTGCCCGCCGGGTACGCCGCCAGGCCCCGGCGACGTCCAGCCCCGCCGTGGCGGCGGTCAGCGCGAGGGTGGCAGCCGCTGGCTTTTCCCAGCCTGGCCCGATCCACAGCCAGGCAGGGCCTGGCGGGGGCGGGCCATGCCGCGCCACGGCCAGCACCAGGCCGAGGATCGCCAGCACTATCATGGCCCCGCCCAGCGCTGCCAGCGCAGCCGTGGCCCAGCGTTGCCAGCGGTGCTGCCAGGCCGGGGCCCGGTCGGGCCCGCTGGCGACCTGGGCCAGTGCCCGGCTGGCCGCCCGCGTGGCCGGGAGCGCCGCGCCGACACTGGTCAGGCTGCGGAAGAGCCTGCTCACAGTGCCAAGGTACGGCAGCGGGCACGGAACGTCCTCACGCTGGGCGGTGACATACCCCGGTGTGAGGCACCGTTCTGGGCCTGGCGTGCTCACTCCCAGGCATGACGCGGGATTTCGCGCTGTGCGGTGAGGACAGGAGGCGGCCGGATTCCTAACGTGAACAGCAGGAACATGACCTTCCGATGGAGCGGAGAGGCGATGATTGACACACACGGCCTGACTAAGCGTTACGGCTCAACGCTCGCTGTCGATGATCTCAGCTTCGAGGTGAGGCCGGGTCAGGTGACCGGCTTCCTGGGCCCCAACGGCGCGGGCAAGTCGACCACCATGCGCCTGATCATGGGCCTGGACGCCCCCCAGGCTGGGCAGGCCCGGATCAACGGGCGCCGCTACCGCGACCTGCCCTGGCCGCTGCGCGAAGTCGGCGCGCTGCTGGAGGCCAGGGCCTTCCACCCTGGCCGCAGCGCTTACCATCACCTGCTCGAGCTTGCCCAGACCAATGACATTCCCCGCGCCCGGATCAGCGAGGTACTCGACCTGGCCGGCCTGGCGAAGGTCGCCCGCAAGCGTGCGGGCGCGTTCTCGCTCGGGATGGGCCAGCGGCTGGGAATCGCCGCTGCCCTGCTGGGGGACCCGGGCGTGCTGCTGCTAGATGAGCCGGTCAACGGCCTGGACCCGGACGGGATCGTCTGGATCCGCAACCTGCTCAAGGACCTCGCCGCCCAGGGCCGGACGGTGTTTGTCTCCAGCCACCTCATCAGCGAGATCGCGCTCACTGCTGACCGCCTGGTCATCATCGGCAAGGGACGCCTGATCGCCGAGACCTCGGTCGCCGGGCTGATTGCCGCGACCTCAGGCCGTTTCGTCCGGGTCTGCACCCCCAGCCAGGAGGAGCTCGACCGCGCGCTGACCGAGGCAGGCGCCCAGGTGCGGCGCGAAAACGGCGGCTCGCTCGCGGTCGAGGGCATGCAGGCGGACGCGGTGGCCGAACTCGCCGCTGCCCGGCACATCGTGCTGCACGAACTGTCGGTGCAGTCGGCCTCTCTGGAGGAGGCCTACATGCGGCTGACCCGCCAGGACGCCGAGTACCGGTCCGCCAGGTACCAGAGCGAGGGCGCACCCCGGAGCGGGCCCGGCCAGGCCGGCGGCGGTTCCGCGGCAGGGGAGCACCGGTCATGACAACCGCGCGTTTCCTGCCGCCGCACCCGGAAACCCGGGCCCGGCTCGCAGCCGCCCTTCGGGCGGTGTCCAGGCCCGGCGACCACCGCGAGTTCCTCCCCGTTTCCTTCCTCCTGCTGATCGTGGTCGCCGTAGTGATCGCCGCAGTCGCCTACCTGATCTGGCGAGGGCAGCGGCGCAGGGGAACCAACCCCGGCGAGCGTCACCGGGACCAACGGTGACCGCTACCGTGCTTGCGGTCACGCGAGATGCCGGCCATTACCGCCTGGCTGGGGTGGTGCGGTCGGAGTGGACAAAGCTCCGGACGGTCCGCTCCGCGCAGTGGATGTGCCTGGGTTTCGCCGCCACCACCATCGCGACCGGGGTGATCTTCTCCAGCGTCGAGGCCTCCCAATGGGCGCGGAACGCAGCGGCGGCCCGGGCCGGGCTGGACCCCACGGACGTCAGCCTCAAAGCCGCCCTGACCGTCGGCCAGCTGGCGCTTGGCGTGCTCGGCATCCTGGTCATGACCGACGAGTACACCACCGGGATGATCCGCTCGAGCCTCGCCGCGGTGCCGAGCCGGCCGCGCCTGCTCGCCGCCAAAGCGGTGATCCTGGCGCTGGTGACGCTTATGGCCGGCGAGGCGGTCAGCTTCGCCACATTCCTCGCCGGCCAGGCGGTGCTCCGGTCAGGAAGAGCACAGTATGCCACCCTCGGCGAGCCCGGTGTGCTGCGTGCCGTCGCCCTGTCGGGCGGCTACCTAGCCCTGCTCGCCCTGTTCGGGCTCGGGCTCGGCGCCATCATCCGCCACAGCGCTGGAGCGGTAGCCGCCTACGCCACGATCATGCTGGTGCTGCCGCTGCTCCTCGCGGCATCCCCCGGCCACGTGGCCCGGTTCATGCCCGAAACGATACTGACCTCATCAGTAGCAGCGGTCATACCCCAGGCCGCCAGCCAGGCCCTGCCGCCAGGATGGGACGGCTTTCTCGTCATGGCTGCCTATTCGGCCGCTGCTCTCCTCGCCGGAGGTGCCCTCTTCTGGCGGCGCGACGCATGAACACCCTGGAGGAACCTATGCCAGCAACGGTCCCCGCCGTCCCGGCCGGCCACGCCCGGTTCAGCGGGGCGCTGCGCTCAGAGTGGACGAAACTCCGCACGGTACGCACGACACAGTGGCTGCTCATCGCCCTCGTGATCGCGACACTCGCCCTCGGCGCTGGCCTCTCAGCGTCAGAAGCCACCAGCGTCGCTCATGAGTCAGCGGCGCGGAAGGCAACCTTCGACCCGGCAAACTGGAGCCTGGCCGTGCTCGGCTTCACCCAGGCCTTCTTTGGGATCCTCGGGGCCCTCGCGATCAGCGGCGAATACTCCACCGGCACGATCCGCTCCACCCTCGCTGCAG
>WNGJ01023007.1_pt1 | contig 10866 bp, 8 predicted proteins | sample 5400611 | NCBI WGS metagenome assembly WNGJ01 (sample SAMN13153375, study PRJNA577476) | soil metagenome | isolation source: 40 cm soil or saprolite under Garry oak tree replicate 1 | place: USA:California | collected 2016-06-15 | reverse complement strand
GCGCGTTTTAGATACCGCGCCCCGTAGTTCAGGTTTGTGCCCTGTTGGAGCAAAAACTCCTTACCCGCCTCCGTTACCGAAAGAACAAACGGCCGGCTCAAGCTGGTCCGGAAAATCCGTTCCTGCACAATTTGCAGCTCGATATCCACTATCCGCCGGAGCTCGTTCCTGCCCAGTGGTTTGAAGACCACGATTTTATCCAAACGGTTGATGAACTCTGGAGGGAACCGGCGACGCACGGCCTCTAGACCAGCAGAGGACATCTTATTGCTCAGGTCCTCGTCCGTTTCACCTAAGTCCTGATACTCTCGGCTCGAGGATATAAAACCCAATCGGGGCCTGAGGATCGCATTTATCTCTGTTGCGCCGGCATTGCTGGTCATGAAGATCATCGTGTGCGAGAAGTCCACTTTGCGATTGTCCCCTAACGTCAGCGTGGCCTTATCGAGAATGCCCAGGAGGAGATTCCAAACAGCGTCGCTGGCTTTCTCAATTTCGTCGAAGAGGACGATGCTGATCTTTACGGTATCCGTGTGATGTTGATCGATCGCCTCCTGGCTGAGGGCGGGTTTTGTGTCCTGATGCCCGAGATACCCCGGGGGCGATCCGATGAGTTTGGCGATTTCGTGGCTGTGCTGGAATTCAGCGCAATCGATCTTGATCACGGCGAGCGGGTTGTCGAAGAGACATTCTGCAGTCGCTTCCACAACGCGCGTCTTACCCGATCCCGTTGGTCCGAGAAACAGGAAATTAGCAATAGGCCGCCCGGGCGATGTCATTCCGGATAGGTACATCTGATACACGTTGGCAATGTGGTCGACTGCTTCCGCCTGCCCAACAACACGGCTGCGGAGATTCGCTTCCAGAGTTTGCGCCTTGCATCCCATCTTGGTTGGATCCAGTGCAGTTGGCCGCATGATCTTAACCCTCCCTTTCCTGTGCGCTCCTTCTGCAGCGCATTTAGCGGGCTTACCTGCCCACTATCAAATAACGCGAGAGATCTCGTAAAAAATGGTCATTGGGTAGCAGAAGCATTGGAAGAGAGGTCCGGCGGTAGAAAGCAGGTGAACCGTGATTTTCGCAACGCGTGCGAGCAGGCTGAGTGTGGCCTCAAGCAACGTTGTCGGATAAGAGAAAGGCTCCTGGAGAAATGATGAAGAGAGTCACTCGTATTGCCCGGCTCACGACGCAAGCCCCATCCGCCGGAATAAGTTGGTGAACCGCGGATCGGACCGCAGTCCGTCAAGGAGGGGAGCATTTTTGTAAAGAAGTAAGCTCTCAGAGTGAGCATCATAGGCTCGCTCCAGCCACATGAATGCTTCGTCTTTCTCGTCCAAGCCGGCATAGACGATCGCCACAGCAAACGGGTCCACATACATGCGTTGAGCTCTGCGCTTCATCTCCTCGATCATCTCCTGCGCCTCGCTCCGCTTGCCCAAGGTCGCATAGGCATGTCCGAGATAGCCCAAAGTGAACGGCTGCTCGGGGTCTAAACGCCGCGCCTGGTTGAACTCGGCAATGGCTTCTACAATCTTTCCTTGTTGCTCGTAGGCCAGACCAAGGAAAGAGTGCGTCAGGTTAAAGTTTGGGGACATCTCGATGATCTGTCGGAATTGTGAGATCGCTTCATCGTACTGCCGCGCAGTGTAGTAATAAAAGGGCAATAACATGTTCGTTGAGGGTGTGAGGGGGTCCAGCCGTTCGGCCTGTCGCAGCTCTTCGATGCCTTCAGGTCGCCCTTGGTCGATCAGGAATAAACCATAGTAGAGATGAGTGAGGGCATAGTTGGAGTTGAGTGCCAGCGCCCGCTGGTAATGCTTCTCCGCCTCCTTCCAGTTCCATTCGTAGCGCGCCATGACCTGAGCCAACGCGGTGTGAGCTTCGGCTAGTTCTTCATCCAACTCCAGCGCTTTCACGGCGGCGGCCTTCGCCTTGGGCATCGCCTCCTGGGGGTCATAGTACACACCTGAAGCGTCGTAATAGGTGGCGGCCAGCCCGGCATATGCCAGGGCGTAAGTTGGATCTAAGGTGATGGCCCGGTTCAGGTAGTCCAGTCCTTTCTTGAAGCCGTCGGCCGTCCACCAATTGAGTGAGTAATACCGGCCCCGCAGATAGAGCTGGTAAGCCTCCATGTGCTCCGTGTAGCTTTTGGTTAAGCGCTGCTGCTGTTCCCCGGTCAAGCGAAGCCGCAGCTTTTCAGAGATCTGCTTCACCATCTCTGCCTGCAGGGTGATGATGTCCGCCAGCCGCCAGGTGGACTGCTCAGCCCAGAGCTGCGACCCGTCCGCGACGCTCACCAACTCGGCGCCGATCCTCAACGTGTCGCCCTGCTGCGTCACCTGGCCGATGAGCACGGCGCGCACCTTCAGCTTGCGCCCGACCTCCTGCGGGTCGGCCGCTTTTCCCTTGTAACTGAAGACTGTGCTGCGCGCCATCACCCGCAGCTTGGGCAGCTGCGAGAGGCTGTTGATCAGGTTTTCCGTGATCCCGTCAACGAGGTACTCGACGTTCGCGTCCCCGCTTGCATTGGCGAGTGGTAAGACAGCCAGTGAATCTATCGGGTCGCTTCGCCCTCTGACCAGATACAGTGATGCGAGTAATACCGTCACCAAGACCAACACCGCCACCATCCACCTCAGCGGAGCCGTGAAAAGAAATTGGCGGCGATCCATCCTCAAGCCAAACGCCAGGAGCCGGCTTTCTCGCAACTGCAGGAGGTCCGTGTAGAGCTCCCGTGCCGACCTGTACCGTTTCCCACGGTCTTTCTCGATGCATTTGCGGATGATGCGGTCCAGTCCCGGCGGCGCGCCGGTGCGGAAGCGAGCAATTGGTTCGGGCTCGGAATGCAATATACGATCCATCGTTTCGGTGGTGGTTGCCCCTTCAAAGGCATGGCGTCCCGTCATCATTTCATAGAAAACGAGTCCCAGGCTGAAGATGTCGGTACGCTGGTCCACGTCATGTCCGAGCACCTGTTCGGGACTCATATAGCGAATACTGCCCATCACGATTCCGCACCCGGTAAGAGATCGGTCGGCGGAGAAGGGACCCTCTGGGGTCGGTTCCACCTTGGCCAGCCCAAAGTCGAGGATTTTTAGCTGGTCGCGCGGTGTGATCATGATGTTTGACGGCTTAATGTCGCGATGAACGATGCCCCGCTCGTGCGCTTCCGCGATGGCGTCAGCAGACTGGAGACAGAAGTCGAGCACACGGGCGAAGTCCAGCGGAGGGTCCCGCAGCACTGAACGGAGCGTCCGGCCGTCGATGTGCTCCATGACGATGAAGGGCGTATCGCCGGCTTCTCCGGCTTCATAAACATGAGCGATATTGGGATGATTCAACGCCGAAGCGGCTCTGGCCTCGCGAAGGAAACGCCGGTTGCTTTCCGGGTCCGCCACTGCGCTGTGGCGCAGCACTTTGAAGGCAACCGGACGGAGGAGTTGGGTATCAAACGCTCGATAGACGATCCCCATCCCGCCTTCGCCGAGCTTTGCCAGGATCTGATAATGCGAGATGGTTTGGCCAATCAGCCGGGCTTCCGTTCTGACGGACTGTGAACCGCTCAATGCGAACCAGTCTTCGTCGGGTCGAGGTGGGTCCATAAAAGCTGACGCGCGCTCGTGCTCGGCCAACAGGCGTTCGACCTCATTGCGAATGGCGGTGTCCTCGCCACAATGCGCTTGAAGGAAGGCTTCCCGATTGGCAGGCGCCTCGACCAGAGCCGCATCAAACACTTCTTTGATGCGTTCCCATTCGTCGGGCGTCATTGCCGTCCCGCAATCTCGCCGTGCAGCCAGGCCCGAGCGACGAGCCAATCGCGGTTCACCGTCTTGGTCGAAACCCCCAGTATCTTGGCTGTTTCTTCGGCCGTAAGCCCGCCGAAGAACCGCAACTCAACGACCTGGGCCTGCCGGGCATCGATTTGTGCAAGCCGGGTCAGAGCTTCATCCAGCGCAACCAGATCGGCGGAGTGAGTCCGCGGCGAGATACACACCTCGTCTAGCGAGACCCTCTGCTGAGGTCCGCCACGCCGGCGGCACAGGTGCGCGCGGGCATGGTCCACCAGAACGCGGCGCATCATCTGAGCCGCGACTCCGAGGAAATGGGCGCGATTCTTCCAGGCGATGTCACGCTGGCCGACTAGCCGCAGGTAGCGTATGATCCCCTCGCTCCCGGCGCATGTAAGCGGCCGCCAAACGGTGAAGCTCACCATAAACGCGCGCCATCAACTCCGACATCGCGCCGGGATTGTCATCGCTCATCTGGCCGAGCAGCTCCGTGATTTCCGAGATGTGCGCCACCGCGTTCCCCCCAACCGACCGGCGCCAGTCTGCGCCCAATGTCCGTTTTTGGCAAGGTTTTTCGCGTTACCTGGGGGGTGTCTATCCTGCGGACGCAAACTCGAAAGATTCTCGGCGATAGCCGTGGAATCAGGATGACCTCCCGCTGGATAACCGTCGTGATGTATAGCGCCACAGAAAGCCACTCTGCCCATGGCGCTCTGAAAGCTTAGCCGGGCAATGCGATTCAACGGTCAAGCTGTGAGACAACGCTCCAGCCGATCAGCCATCCATCGGGTCCGATAGTTTGCGTCAGACATGTCCCGTTTTTGCAAGATCTCTCGCGTTACATCATAGCGGGCAGATTGGTCCCGCTCCAACTTGCCGCCGACAGGTCTCGGCGGAGGCGGCAACGAGGCCGGACGAATACCAAGGGAAGGATCCCATGAACAGATGGACCGTCACCTTTCATTGAAGTGGCGACCCAACATTAGAAACGAGGTTATCAGAACTGACTCCTTGGTAGTTCTTAGCCAACTAACCACAGAAGACGTATTTCACTCCTCTCGTCGCGAGAGGCCAAGCAAAAGGAGAATCACTATGTTCAGACGTAATCAGCAGTCTCGGCGCAGTTTCCTCTCAGCCCTCGTGCTCATCCTGGGGCTGCTACTGCCAACTTCAAAGCCTCAGGCTCAATCTGTCGGCAATCCCAATCCGCAAGTCATTCCACCAAGCGCTAGTTTGCCTTATAGTCAGTGGAGCGCGAGGTCGTGGCAATGGGCTTTGGCACTGCGCCCGGGGCCCCCCGAGGTACATCCCTTCAACGGTTGCCCGGACCCGGCCGACGCAGGCCAAAGCGGCCCGGTGTGGTTCCTGGCGGGCGCGGGCTCAAACCCACCCCCACCCTCGTGCTACGTCACGATACCCGCCGGCAAGTCGTTATTCGTCGCGCTTGCCGATACGGAGTGCTCAAGTCTGGAAGATCCACCCTTCCACGGGGATACCGCGGCACAACAGACCACCTGCGCCAATTACTGGGCCAACCACATCGTCCAGGCCAGTCTGTTCTTTGAAATTGACGGCGCGCCGCTTAAGAACCTCGCGCGTTACCGCTTTACCTCGCCGCAGTTTGCATTCACGGCACCTACTCCCTGGATTTTCGGCGCGACGGGCGGGTCAGGCACCTCGGTAGGCGATGGGTATTATCTGATGTTGCCCCCGTTCTCCGGGGGCTCGCATCATACCCTCCACTTCGGTGGCGCGTTCCACTTTTCTATAGCGGAGGGTGATGACTTTAACGCGGACTTCGGATTTGAAGGCACCTACCACTTGACCGTGGCTCCGTAACCGTAAGGAATCGAGTCTCGGAAAGCCTCCTAGTTTGAATGCGTCCCTGCAGCCGGCCCCCAATGGCCGGCTTGGAGGGGACGTGTGCCTCAACAGCGGGGACTTGATGGGAACGGCGGTGTCCAAGTGAACGTCAATCAACAAACCGCCATTATCCAGTCGGGGCGACCCCGCTCTTTCGAGGAGGCGGGGGATTTCGTTTGCCGGCGACATGCGCAGGAGCAACAGCAGAGCCTAGATCCTTTGTCTGTACATTCTCCGTTTTTAGCAGAGAAGTTGTGCGTCATGCCGTGAGTTTGATGTGAGTGACTGGGAAACTGAATGTCGCGCAGCTGAATGGATACAGACATTGCGATGCGGCCTTGCCGCGTTAAGCGCCAGCGTCGAGAGTGCGGAATTTTGGCGATCAATCCGTGGGCGTGGCATCGATTGAAAATGCGGGTCACTTTCGCGCTTCGGCGGCGCGGATCGGTGATTCGCTTCAAATGAGGGGAGTCTTTGAGTTTCTGCCGGATGTCGGGATTAGAGAATCCGCGGGTCATATGTTGACCATCGAGCAGAGCGCGAAAGAGCCATCAGCGGATTGATCTTTTTGGCATAACGGTTGAGCAGGCGAGGCCAATCCAGCGAACAAAAGCGATCTGAAAACTTCTGAGCTCTCGCAAAATCTTCGATCCACAAAAATATGTTTTCCAATTTGCTGTAACGGATTCCATTCCGCTTCCTCTATTCCATCCAACATCTCCGAAGGCTACGGTAGAAACGGCGATGCCGAAATTGGCACGCTTCTGCATCATTACCAGAGGTTCGGCCAGTGAATTGGAATATCGACTCCTGCTGACCCGCGATCTGATGTTGCTCCAGACCAACGACTACGAACGACTTTCGCTACAGACCATCGAAGTCAAACGCATGCTCACTGTCTTGGTTCAGAAGCTGACGGCTGAAGGCTGACTGCCGTTCGCGCGCGGCCAGCGAATCCTCCACTTTGGTTGCTGGCCACAGGCCGCGCTAGGAATGTCAAGCGAGGTGTGTCGTGCGGGAGGTTGCCGGGAATACCGCAGTTCGCGTTTTGGACTAAACCGCCTGCTGGCGGTAGGGAGAAGACCGAGACGCTGACCACCTCCGATCAGCATTGACCCGCGACGACCCCACATGAATAGCTGAGCTTCTTCTCTTCTTTTGAACTGAGCCCCATTGCAAAAAAGATGGAGCTGCCGCTTGCAGCAAATTCCATCTCGCAAAGGGGCTTTCCATGACATCGCTTCGACAACGCATGCTCGAGGACATGAAAGTGCGCAATCTCGCACCAAATACCCAAGATTCCTACATTCAGCGTGTTTCGATGTTTGCACGCCACTTCGGCGGGTCACCGGAAACGATCAGTCCGGAGGAGATTCGCCCGAACCCAAAGTTCGTCTTGACGCATTCTTGGCTTGGTGTTATGAGCAACAAGGAAAGATTGCAGAAGCCATTGCAGAGTTCAACGAGGCCCAGCGTTTAGACCCGGAGCAGCCGTTCACTTTGGGCTATCTTGGACACGCTTACGCGAGCTTAGGGAAGCGGAGCGAGGCGCGAGAGATGATCGAGGAAATGAAGCGCAGAGCGCAACGCGTGTATGTGGACCCGTTTGCTGTGGCGATCGTCTATTCCGGCTTGGACGAGAAAGACGAAGCATTCACGTGGCTGGAGCGAGCGTATGATGCTCACTCTGAGAGCTTACTTCATTACAAACATTCTGCCCGCCTTGACGGACTGCGGTCAGATCCGCGCTTCACCACCCTCTTCCGGCGGATGGGGCCTGTATCGTGAGCCGGGCAATACCAATGACTCGTCTTTGTGTCGCTAACGTGCGTCCACGTGCGGTTACGGCCCGCACGAATCCAATTGCCATGTCTGAGAGCTCATCCAAATTGCAAGAAAGGACCAGACCATGAATCGAATCTTAAGGCTCATTTTGGCATTCACGATCATTGCTCTTTTTGCGTCTGGCATCCTGGCTCAAACCGTGACTACCGGCTCAATCTCGGGTGTCGTTACGGATCAGACTGGCGCTGCAGTGCCGGAGATCACAGTCACCGCCACCAGCCCGAACCTTATTCAGCCACAATCGGCGACTACGGGACCCGATGGCCGCTACACGATCCTTAATCTGCCTCCGGGCAAATACACGCTTATCGCTGAGGCTCAGAAGGGATTTGCGAGACTCCAGCAGAGTAACATCGACGTGAATTTAGGAAAAACCTCACCGGGCGACGTCCAGCTTCAATTGGCTGGTCTTGAAGCTGAAGTGTCGGTCACTGCCGGCTCTCCATTGGGTATTGCTCAAGCGACCACCGGCAACAATGTGTCCACCGACCAATTCTCCAACTTCCCAACCAAGCGGACAGCGCAAGAACTGTACACTATCGCCCCGTCGGTCACGCGTTCCGGCATACTTGATGCAACTGGACGCGATCGTGATCCTTCGGTCGCCGGCTCTTCCGGAGCGGAGAATAGCTACATTTTGGATGGGGTCAGCGTTTCGGATGCAGCTTTTGGAGGCGGAGGTGCAAACCTTCCCTTTGAATTTATCCAAGAAGTAGAGGTCAAGACGGGGGCTTACGGCGCGGAATACGGAAAGTCGACCGGCGGGATCTTCAACGTGATTACCAAGAGCGGCGGTAACGACGTTCACGGTGACGTTTTTGGTTACGGCACCTCGCAAGGTCTTGTTCGCGCTGTAAAAAATTTTGCATTCACCGGCGCCGCCGCTAACGGTTTTTCGGAAGCGGATGTTGGTGGAGACATCGGCGGACCGATCAAGAAGGATAAGCTCTGGTACTTCGCTGCGGTGAATCCGCAATGGCGCACAAACTACTACCTGACCCAGACTTTTCATCAGTCTGTTAACAACAAGGTGACGATCCCGTTTTACGCGGGCAAAGCGACTTGGGCCATCAACGGCAAAAATATTCTTACGGCCTCTACATTCTCGGACTTCACCAAGATTGACGGATTCCTCTCCGCAATCGGCAACTTCGTGGCAATCAGTTGCTGCACCGGATTTGGATCCGACGCCAATGCCTTCCAAGGGAGAGCCGAAAGAGGTGGACACAATTACGCGTTCCGGCTCAATTCTACGATCACGCCGACGTTTGTCGCCGAAATTTCAAGCGGACTCCATTTCCAGAGGAACAACGATATTCCGCGCTCGACGGATCAGCCGGTAATTTTCGATAACTTCGCTGTTCTCAGAAATGGGACCGTTCTTACTCCTACTCAAACGGGCAACACCACGACGGCGAATGACAATGGAACGGGTTTTGTGGACTACGTCGATGGCCGCGGCGGTTCGTTGCAGCGGCGATTCTTCCGGGGACCGGGCTTCAGTACCGGTATTGTGACAAACCAAGACCGTAACCGCTACGAATTCAGCGCACGCCTGCAGAATACGTTCAGTAAACACAACCTGAAGTACGGTTTTGAATGGGCCGATAACAAGTACAACATCGTCACTGTTGCTCCGGGCGCACCAGTCACGTATGGAAATCCGCTCGGCCTCGGTTTCGCGACGCCGGACAACAATCAGACGCATGGAGTCCGCATTGATAACAACTTCAGCGTTTGTACGGTCCGAGTTAGCCAAATCATTTGTCCATCTGCCTCTGCCGCCGCGATCTTGAATTCTCTGCCTGCGTCAGCCTTGCCGTCCGGATTAACCGCCGGACCCGCCGGTGCAATCTCCGAGGCTGAAGCGAACAATAATCCCTTTTTGGTCCGGCTCAGCACACGCGCCCGCGATTATGAGCTTCACGGTAAGACGTCCACCCGAACGCTCAGTCATTATGTGCAAGACGAGTGGAAACTGGTCCGCGATGTTCAAGTGAATGTTGGGATGAGGTGGGACTACCAGCAAGGCTTCAGTAACGGCGGCGCAACGTACATCAAGTTGAATCGATTTCTCCAGGACGCTCAACCGCGGATCGGAGCTGTCTGGGACTTTACAAGGAAAGGCAGAGGAAAGTTCTTTGGCCACTTTTCGCGTTATCTCGAGACACCGATTCCTCTGGACGTGAATGTTCGTGCCGGTGGCGGTGACGTTCAGATAGACAAGAATTTCAACGTGAACAGGTTGAATGCTCCAGCCGGTTCTACGATCCTTCCGGGAATTCGAGACAATCCGGCCACCGGCGCGGTAAACCTGGGTTCAGACCAGACCCCGATCGATCCAGGCTTAAGACCTCAAACAGTGAATGAATGGACGGCCGGTCTGGACTACGAAGTTGTTAAAGACTTCGTTTTGGGAGCGCGAGGCGTCTATCGCGCGCAAGTGAATGTTATCGAGGATGGATCCTTTGATGACGGTGACCATTATTTTTTGTTCAATCCCGGGCGCCGCGGACATGGCGAGACCACCGAGGACAAAGCATGCGCCGATCCGGCGATAGGATGTTTTGGACATGCCCGGCGCTACTACAGGGCCGTGGAATTCACGGCCACCCGACGATTCACGAGCAACTATCAAGTAATCGCCTCTTACACATACTCGAGCTTGATCGGCAATTACGAAGGCCTCTTCCGCAACGACAACGGCCAAGCGGATCCGAATATCACGTCGCTGTTCGATCTTGTCAGCTTGCTCAAAAACCTCTACGGTCGTTTGCCGAATGACCGGCCGCATCAGTTCAAATTCAACGGCACCTATCGAACGCCGTGGAAAGTCCTCATCAGCGGAAACTGGTACACCCAATCGGGAGCGCCGTTTAGTCAGCTGATCCCTCATCCAGTGTATGGCGACAATGAAGGATTCGGTTTACCCCGAGGAACAGCCATCGTTCCAGCCATCGCGGCATCGCAACCCGGGTTTCCCAATGTCGTCAATAGCGTCGGAAAGAATCGAACGCCAATAACCTCGAATACGGATTTGGGGCTATATTACCCGGTCAAAGTTGGCGAGGGGCGCGAACTCCGTTTGCAGGCCGATTGGTTCAATGTCTTCAACCAGCAGCGCGCCGTTACGCTGGATCAGACATTCTTGATCAACAGCGGCATCACCGGCGTGCCGCCGGTAAGCAATCCATTTTATGGATCTGCTGTCCAGGTTCAACCGCCATCACAATGGAGGTTTGGCGCGAGGTTCAGCTTCTAACAAAAACTCGCAGGCCATGACGACAGCGACTGTAGCGGCGGTCTATGACCGCCGGTATTCCATTGACCATGCGAGAAGCCGGCGCTCATCTTCTCGAAGCTATCCGCT
>WNGJ01008615.1_pt1 | contig 10866 bp, 9 predicted proteins | sample 5400611 | NCBI WGS metagenome assembly WNGJ01 (sample SAMN13153375, study PRJNA577476) | soil metagenome | isolation source: 40 cm soil or saprolite under Garry oak tree replicate 1 | place: USA:California | collected 2016-06-15 | reverse complement strand
AGACCTTCCTCGACGATGCGCGTGCTGCGCTCCATGTTTTCGACAGCCTGGCGAGCTTCGCGCTGAATGCTCTGAATCAGGTCGGCAATTTCCTTGGTGGATTGCGTGGACTTCTCGGCCAGCTTGCGAACTTCATCGGCAACAACAGCGAAGCCCAGACCATGCTCACCGGCGCGGGCTGCTTCGATGGCAGCATTGAGGGCGAGCAAGTTCGTTTGTTCGGCGAGGTCGTCGATCACTTCGATGATCTTGCCGATGTCATCGGCGCGATGACCGAGGATGTTGATGATTTCGGCGGATGACTGGATGGCTTGATTGGTACGGTTGAGGCCGTCGGTGGCCTTTTCCATGGTCTGAATGCCGGTGACAACTTCCTCGCGCGAGCGGTTGGCGATATCGAGCAAAACCTTGGCGGTATCGGCCACGCGCTGAATGGAAGTAACCATCTGATCGATGGAGGCGGAGGTTTCCGCGACGCTGGAAGCCTGAACTTGGGTGTTCTTCACGACGTTCTGCACGTTGATGCTCATCTCGTGCATGGTGCTGGTGACTTCCTCGATGGCGGAAGAGGCCTGGACGCTGACCTTCGCGGATTCATCAGCGGCGCCGGCGACTTGATTGGAACCTGCCGAGACTTGCCCGGCGGAATCGCGAGTGGTGCGGACAAGTTCCTGCAACCCGTGGGACATGCGAAGGAAAGCATTGCCGAGGGTGTCGCGCTTGGAACGCGGCACGACCTCCACGGTCAGGTCGCCTTCGGCGACGGACATGGAGACGCTGGCCATTTCTTTCAGGTAGGCGACCATGTTGTTAAAAGTAGTGGCCAGAGCGCCGATTTCGTCGTTGCGGTGAATATCAATGTTCTGATCGAGGTCGCCAGAGTCGCCAATTTCGCGCGCGACAGTAATGAGGTGGTTTAAAGGTTCGGTGATGGACTTGGCGGTCCAGACGGCGACGAATCCGCCGGCGAGCAGGGCAAGCAAGGTTCCGCCGATAGTCATGAAAGCGCTGACGGAAGTCGCGGTGTTCGCCGACTTTGTGGTTTGGTCGAGAAATTTGGTGATGTCGGCATTGCTTTGATCAAGAACGACGGCGGACTTCGTCAACCAGGACGAAGGATCCTTCTGCAGATAAAAAATCTGAAGGTCAGAAACAGTGGCGTCGCCGGAATCGACTTGATGGCGCTTGGCGATGAGAGGCTTGGCAAAATTATCGGCCCAACTGGCTTCGGTGCTCTCCACCTGGATCAGGGCGGTGTGGACCACGTCGTTGTTGGCCTGGGATTCGCCGCGCTTGACGAGATCGGAAATGTCGGTAAACCCTTTGTTGACTTTCTCTTCGTCGCGGGGGTCGCCACTGAGGAGGAAGTTATTCATGTTGAGGCGGTTCAACATAATCTGATAGCGCACGGATTCCACGGTGCGAACGCTCTCAAGGGCCGAACTTGCATCCGTCCGCGCGGACTTTTCCTTGAAACCCGCGAAGATGTTCACGAGGAACAGCAAGACAAGAACGCCAAGTATCAGGCCGAAACCCGCGTAGAGTTTTTTTCCGATGGTCATTGCAAAATGCCTCCGCTCACGACAGCAGGGCGGCGTGAAGATGGCCGCTTCTGCCGGAACAACCCTTCCTCATCTGTTTCTCAATTGGCATGAAATTCGAATTCCACAACCAGCGTGGTCTCTTCCGGCGCAGGCACGAACTTCCATTCCTTCACCGCGTCCTGGCAGGCCTGGACGAGCAAGGGGTGTCCGCCTACGACTCGCGTGCTTTTCACACGTCCGTCCGGGGAAACGACGACTTCAATCTTGACCTTCCCAGAAACGTTCATTCGTCTAGCAAGTTCTGGGTACACAGACGCTTTCTTGGTCTTGACCTTGCGCTTGGATTCGTCCGTCGAACCAGACTGGGCAAACACATGAGCGCCTGAAAAAATGAGCGCCGCAGTTGTAGCCACAGCCCACTTCTTCCACCGGCTGATTCTCATCGACACTACTCCTGATGGGATGCGAAGTTGTCCCGCGTAAGAGAAGGCACGTGGGATGCCACGGCGCAAAAGCTAAGGAATAATCAAAACGCAAGTGGTCGAGAAGCGGTAAGTAACAGAGCAACCGCAAGTTATCGAGGATTTAGAAGAGGATTGGCAACCGAGGTTTGGGGTACCATTTGTCTCAGGCGGCTTGTGCCCGCAGGTTTGAGGTCTCAGGCTGAGACGGAGAGAGTAGTGGGAAGCATCGCAGGTGTAGGCGATTTCGCAACACAGTGCTGCCGAGCAATTGACTCACATTGAGACTCCCCGGTAGGGTTAAGGGAGAGCAGCGACTCGCAAGTTGAGACGCCTGGCCGTTTTCCTCTTCGTCGATGCGCAGAATGAAATCAAGAGTGTCGCCTCATCCCAAGACCGAGCGCGGACGCGTGAAATTTGCCCCGCCGTTATCCAGACACGCCGAAGAATTGATGGAGCTGGCCGTGGAGGCGGCGCAGTCCAGGCATCTGCCGGATTTTCTGGAACAGTTTGCACTGCGTTCGACGCGCATGCTGGATGCCATCTGGGGAGGGGTGGCCGTTTACCGTGGACGCGAAACGGAGCTCCACTCCATGCCAGGAGGAGCGTCAACAGCGGAAGCCGTCGCAAACTGGATTATTTCGTGCGCGCGCGAGAGCCAGAACGACGTGGAAACGCGAGCGATACCCAAGGAAACTGCCGCCGCGTTTCCTTTTCCCGAAGAGCCGGGAGCGGTCGTCTTCGTGCGGATCGCGGCAAGCGACAATGAGCGGCTGGGGACGCTGTGCCTAATCCGGAATCGGAAGACCCTGGGTGCAGGTGAGAAACGATTGCTGCATGCGCTAGCGAGTCATGCGGCGCTGTCGCTGGAAAATTTCCGGCGATTCTCGCAACTGGAGCGTTCGAAACGGCAGTGGGTGGAAGACATCGATGCGATCAGCGATTACATCGTGGTGCATGACCGCGCGTGGAACATCGTTCGAACGAACCGGTCACTCGCTTCCCATCTCGGTGTGTCGCCCGTGGCCTTGGTAGGCGAGGCCATGAGCAGCTTGAGGCAGATCGCGGAAACGGGGAGCGATCTGCCCTGCCCGTTCTGCCGTGATACGCAGCGATCGAAGGAAGAGTACGTGGCGGCGTCGGCGGAGCGCATCTTTCTCGTTTCGACTTCGCGTACGCCTGGCGTTTCTGATGGCGATACGCGCACGATCCATGTACTGAAGGACATTACCGACCGGCGAGAGGCGGAACGGCGGTATCGCGAGCTGTTTGACAGCATTCAGGAAGGATTGTTTTTCGCGACGCCGGACGGGAGATTCCTGGATGTAAATGACGCCATGGTGAGGATGCTGGGTTACGCGTCGCGGGAGGAGTTGCTGCGGGCGGACGTGGGCCCGCATCTGTATCCTGCGCCGGAGGTGAGAGAGAGATTTTTGCGCGCCCTTTCCGAAAGAGGCGTGTTGCGCAATTACGAAGAGACATTGCGGCGCAAAGACGGGACGCTGCTGCACACGCTGCAAAACATCACGGCGGTTCGCGATGCGCGCGGACGCATCGCGCAGATACGCGGACTGATGCTGGACGTTACGGAGCAGAAGACATTTCAATCGCAGCTGCAGCGGGAACGAGATTTCAATCAGAAAATCCTGAATACGACGCAGAGCATGATCCTGGTGCTGGATACGGCGGGGTTGATCAGCTACGCGAACCGGCGGTGCTATGAAGCGGGGTACCAAGAAGGCGAATTGATCGGGCACCGGCTGGTGGACTGGGTGGAGGCCTCGCACCGGGAAGATTTCGACGCGGCACTGGAAACGACAGCGCACGGGCATCAAGTGGAAAACCTGGAGTTGCGAGTGCGGCGGAGCGACGGGTCGATGGGACATTTTTCGATCAGCCTGAGCCCGATGAGGGACGAACAGAAAGCGGTGAACAGCGTTGTGGTAGTGATGACCGACATTACGGACGCAGCGCTGCTGCAAGCGAAACTGGCCCATAGCGAAAAAATGGCCACGATTGGACGGCTGGTTTCCGGCGTCGCGCATGAGGTGAATAACCCGCTGGCGGCGATTCTTGGCTTCACCGATTTGCTGCTAGAAAATCCCGAGGTGCCCGGATCGGCGCGGGAAGATTTGCAGATTATCCTGCAGGAGACGCAACGAACGAAAGACATCGTGCAGGATTTGCTGAGTTTCGCGCGGCAGAGACCGGTGCAACGGGAACTGGTGCAAGTAAACAGCGTCTTGAGGCAAACAATCAAGCTGCGGAGTTATGACTTTGCCAGCCATGGCGTTGAAGTGGTGGAAGATTTTGAAGAGGCGCTGGCGGCGGCATTGGGGGACTCTCAGCAATTACAGCAAGTCTTTCTGAATATTCTCAATAACGCGTACGATGCGGTGCAAGAGGCCGGGCAGCGGGGGCGCATCAGGATTCACACGCGACGGCAAGCGGAGATGATCGAAGTGGCGATCAGCGACAATGGAACGGGGATTAGCGATCCGCAGCGCATTTTTGACCCTTTTTATACGACCAAGCAGGTGGGCAAAGGGACGGGGCTCGGGCTAAGCATTTGTTACGGCATCGTGCGGGCGCATGGGGGGGAAATTCAGTGCTGGAACAATGAAACGGGAGCCGGGAGTACTTTTGTGGTGCGGATTCCAGTGGCGACGGAAGCGGCGCTCACGGCGGCCGCAGCGAAGGAAGCAGGGCGATGAAAGCGCAACAGGCGCTGTGGACGGGAGGGCCGATCCTGCTCATCGAAGATGAGCCGTCCGTCATCGCCTTTCTACGGGCGGCGCTGGAGCGCAAGGGATACGCGGTGGTGAATGCCTCGTCGGGAGCGGAAGGATTGCAACGGCTTTCGAACGGACAGTACGCGGGCGTGATTTCCGACATTCGAATGCCAGGAGCGGTGAACGGAGCGGAAGTGCACGGGTGGATTCAAAAAAACCGCCCTGAATTGAAGACGCGCATCATCCTGATCAGCGGTGACACAGCAAACAGCGATACGCAGGCGTTCCTGGCGCAAAGCGGCACACCTTGCATCGAGAAGCCTTTTCGCGTTCAGCAGTTGATATCAATGGTGGAGAAGACATTCGGGAAACCATGAGCGACGAGATGAAAACACGACTACTGGTGGTGGATGACGAACAGAGCATCCGGCGCCTGTGCATGACGATCGGCAACACCCTGGGATATATCTGTGCGGAGGCGGAAAGCGCGGAGGCAGCGCTGGCGCGACTGGATTCCGATACGCCGGATCTACTGCTCACCGATCTGAAGCTACCAAGTATGTCCGGCGTCGAGTTGTTAAAGCAGACGAAATTGCTCCTCCCGCACGCGGAAGTCGCCATCATGACCGGCCACGGCTCAATCGAATCCGCAGTGGATGCCATGAAACTGGGGGCTTACGACTACATCGAAAAGCCTTTTCGCGTGGAGAAGATGCGCCTGCTGCTCCAGCGCATGGCTGAAAAGGTGCGTTTGGTTACGGAAAATGAGTTTTTGCGCGAGCGAGTTACAACAGAAGAAAACCTGGACGGGATCATCGGCAGTTCCGCTAATATCCAGGATGTCCTACGCATGATTTCCCGGCTGAAAGACACGCGGACGCCGGTACTGATCTCCGGCGAGAGTGGTACGGGAAAGGAGCTTGCCGCACGCGCGATTCACTTCCGGGGAGCCATGGCAAAAACGCCTTTCGTAGCGGTCGATTGCGGCTCGCTGGTACCGACGCTCATGGAGAGCGAGCTCTTCGGATACGAGAAGGGCGCTTTTACCGGCGCGACGAAATCGAAGGCCGGTCTCTTCAAGGCAGCCGACGGTGGGACGATCTTCCTGGACGAGATCGGGGAACTACCATTGGAAATGCAAGCGAAATTACTTCGCGTATTGCAGGAAAAGGAAGTGCGGCCAGTTGGAAGCAACGAGAAGGTGAACGTCGATGTACGCGTGATTGCAGCGACGAATCGCGATCTGGAGGCTGCTTATCGTTCCGGAACCTTCCGAAAGGACCTGTATTTCCGGCTGAATGTGGTGACTGTGCACCTCCCTCCCCTGCGGGAGCGCCGCTCCGACATTCCGGTCTTGGTTCATCACTTCCTGGATCGCTACGCCAAGGGCTCGCACATCCAGGTGACAGCTGCGGCGATGAAGAGCCTCTTGCACTATGACTGGCCGGGGAACGTCCGCGAGCTGGAGAACTGCATCGCGCGTGCAGTAACGCTGGGTGACGGGAAAATCATCGACGTTGCTGATCTGCCACCGGCGATTCGGAGCGAGCAATCAGATTCGGGGAATGTAGTGACTCAGGATTCCACGACCTTGTCAACCACGGCGCTGGCGGAGATGGAACGAATGACAATTCTGCGCGTATTTGAGCAAGCCAATGGCGACAAAGCCTTGGCGGGAAAGATGCTGGGGATCAGCCGCGCCACGCTGTATCGAAAACTGAAGCGATACAACATTGCGGTAAAGGCAAGCTCGACAGGTGGTGAAGCTGACCCGCAAGTAGCGCCCCAGTAGCGAGAGAAACGTCTCAAGCCAATTCCTTTGGGAACCTGGATACGTCACGCAGTGAGACGGAATCGTTTCACGGTGAGACAGTTGAGCCAACATAACGCTCCGAGAAAATCTTAAGCCTCAGCATTTCTGCAAGTTGCAGCAGTCACGCCTTTTTGGCTATTTGGCGTCCAGCGTGCATCTGTGTCAGCGGAAGTGTACGTCTCTTGCGGTGAATAGTGTGTCTAGCCGCGAGAGAGCAAGCGGAACCTGACCGGTAGGGCGAGGGGCGACGTGGGAAAATCCGGCGGTCTGGCACTCACAACGAACGAGCAAGACTGCGCGGAGCAGTTGGCACGATTCTTCCCGCAGGCAAGACCCGTTCGAATTCCAATACAAGTGGCCGCGTCGCGCGGAGGCGGAACCATTTTTCGCGAGGCCGCGGTTGTGGAATTTGGCGGCCCGGAACACGCTATTTTCCTTTCGAACCTGCCGCTGGAGTTCGACGATCGCGTGCGGATCGAGGCCGCTGGAGAAGGGCGGCCGGCAGAGGCAACTGTCGTCGGGATGCAGTACCACGAAGGACGCAAAGCAGTGGCCGTCCGATTCCTGCAAGGCCCCTGCGACTGGGTGGTGAGACAGCCGTGAACAAGACGACTACAACGCTGAATATCCCTGCTCCAACTCGATCGGAGAGCCCGCGGCAGGCACAATGGAAAGAAGCGCGCTCGGTGTTCCCGATCTATCTGGCGCTCGCGAAGCAGCTGGAAATCGAAATCCCCTTTGCGCAAGCGAAGCGCAACCTCCCGGAGAAACCCGATCTGGAGATCTTCAGCCCAGTACACGAGTGGCTGGATTCGATGGACCAGCGGGTCATGGTGCATCAGCTCCGTCATCTCCTGCAGATGACCACGCTGAATGATAGTGAAAGCGGGCTTCGCTCTCTGATCGCGCGGCATTTGCGCAAATCCAAAAAGAGTAACGTTGACCGGGACAAGATCGACTTCATGCTCGCGCAATATTTTGCGCTCGAGGTGCCCCCGAAGGTCTACCACAAACAGATCGAGCTTGCGGACGTTGCCCAGGTGATGCAGCCGGTGCTGGGAGAGGTGGATCCGGCCCCGCTCGCATGGTGCGCGCCGCTGGAGCAGATGATCGAATCGCTGCGGGGTTTCCGTAGCCTACGGGAGATTCTGAAGACGAATTTCATCGAACAGGGCCGCAAGGTGAAGGAATCGGCCGGCGGAATGTTTTACGATCCCGCGGCGCTGGCGGCCTTCATCCGGTTTAATTTCCTGCTGCGCCGTACGCTGATCGAGCTGATGCATGCAGACTTGATCGCCATCCGCGCCGGACTCGGCCAACTGCAATCCGCCGGTGTAGGCATCATCGACTGCCACAATTTGGGACTCTCGGCGAGCGAACCACTCACGAAAATTTCTACGATTGCCGACGAGTGGAAACAGCCGTTCCAGAAAGAGTACACGGAAAGGTCAGTCAGCCAAGCATTCGATAAGCTGCTCGGGCTGCGCACGGATGTGGAGCAGGCACTCGAAAAGTCCATCGGAAAGGCGGGCGAAAGCGCTCCGCAACCGAAGGCGACACTAGCAGCAAAACTTCTACCCGCGGCGAAAAAGCCTGCGGCGGACTCCACTGCTTCCAATGCCAGCGCGAAAGCGAAGGAGCGTCCTGCGACGCCAGCTGTTGCGGAGCCAGGTGCCGTTGTGGTGCTGGATTTTGAAAACTGTATGGAGCAAATCTGGGAGCAACTGATCGCCACGCCGCCCTCGCGTGGCAGGTCGATGACTACGGTCAAAATCGGCGGAGCGCGAGTTCTCTTATCGTCTTGGGAAGTAACGGCGTTCGTCAGCGAAGACGGGCCGTCCGCGGAAGATTTGCGACGAGCCGTTGTCGCCCGGGTGCAAGTTACTGGGGCCATGGAATCCGCCAAGGAGACGGGGAACGCCACGTCGCTCGACCGCGCGATGAACATGGCGCGGTTGGAAGTCACTCGATTGCAGGAACGCGTGGACGTAGCCAAGCAGGCGAAGGATACGGAAGCGGCCGTGAACCTCGGGATCAGTACGAAACGTCTGCTCTCGGCGCTAAACGAAGCAGAAAAGCTGTAACCGATGGCAAAATTGGTCCGGCGAGTCCGGACAGAACTTCAGGGAGCTGCTCTTTCATTGCGACACGCCAACGTAGTCATCTTGACCGATGATACCGAATTTGCCCGGCTTCTGACGGCCTGCTGGCAGACCGAGCGCCAGGCCCCGAACATTACTGTTCTCAATAGCGATTCATGGCGTGAACAAGATGCATCTGCCCACGACCTGGTTGTGGTTGGACCTGTCCGCGATGGAAAAGTTACCAGCGTGCTGCGGTCCCTCGAGCCGGCAACGGGAGTGATTCTGTGCGTACCGGCAGACTCCCAAGAATTTGGGCAGTTGCGCACCAAGTACCCGAGGTTGCTGCATATCCCACTGCGCGAAGATTGGGCGCAAACACTTCTGCTCGTCGCAGGCGAATCGTTGCGCCGAGCGAAAGCATTGCAGATCGCGCGGCAGGCTGAGCGTAACGCCGCCAGGAACGAGAATCAGGCCACACTCGGGCGCTACATGCTGGAGATGAAACACAGCGTGAACAATGCCCTGACTTCCGTGCTTGGAAATGCCGAATTGCTGCTGCTGGAGCCCGGGCAACTTTCCGCGCAGTCGCTGGCGCAGATCAAAACCATGCACAGCATGGCACTGAGAATCAATGAAGTAATGCAGCGTTTCTCATCGCTGGCGAGCGAGATGCAGGAAGCTGAGAATGCATCTCAAGCTGAGACAGAAGAGACCGCAGCGTCAACCTCGCGGCGTCGGTGAAGTCCTCCCACAGCAGCCGTAAGCTGCTCGTTTATAGACACTTAACCTAAAACGACACAAGGGCACGCGGAACGCAAAACCTGGCTGCTGACGTGCACCTCTGCTCTGTGGACAAGTATGGGGAGAGCACGGCTGTGCACAAAAAAGTCCTGATCGTTGATGACTCGCCCGCTGAGGTCAGGTTGATGCAGAGCTTGCTGGAGAAAGAAGGCTATTGGCCGATTGCCCTCCACGACCCCAAACGCGTCGAGGAAACGATTACGAACGAGCGGCCGAGTGTGATCCTGCTGGATATCGTTATGCCGGGACGAAATGGCTTCCAAATCTGCCGCGATCTGAAGGGGAGCGCGGAATTCAATTCGATTCCCGTAATTATGGTGACTTCAAAGGACTCGGCCAGCGACAAGTTTTGGGGCCAGCAGCAAGGAGCGGACGGATACGTGACGAAGCCCTTCACAAGAGAAGACCTGCTTCGCGCGGTCCGGCGGTTCGCGTGAGAGATTCGGAGCAAGCGAATAATCGATGAGCGAAGACTTCCACCTTGAGCCGCTTCCCGCAGACGCCGATACCGGCGATCTGCTCGAAGCCCTTGGGCCGATTGAAGAACGGCCGCCGGAATCACAGTATTGCGTATTCCGCAGCGGGCGCGAGCGATTTTGCCTCCCCGTTTTGGACGTCGAGGAAGTTCTGGAATGGCCGTTGCTGACAAAGCTCCCGCTTGGCCCGGCATACCTGGTCGGAATATTCAATTTGCGCGGCGCCATCGTGCCGTTGATCGACATTGCGATCACGGAAGGACGCCGGCCGGGATTGCTCCCCAAGCACGTGGTAGTCGCTTCCCTGCGCGGCGAGAACCATCACGAGGACCTGCGTATCGGCATCGCGTCCGATGAAGTCATCGGAACCTATTCAGTGAACACAGAAGATTTGCTCGAGCAAGCGCCGGAAAACGTGCCGCATTGTATTGGAATGCTGCGGCATGACGACCGCTTGGCGCTGGTGATTGATCTGCGCCGGCTGCTTGAGGTTTTTCCGGGGCCCAGTATTTGAGTTTTGTGGAGACGGCGCCGATGGGATGGCGAGGCTCCGCGGAAGAGATTTGGAGGGTGGCATGAAATCGCGATTGAGTTCCACAATCTGGACGCTGGTCCTGCTGAACGGCGTGGTCGGCTTCGTCGTTCTCGGGCTGGCTTTTAGCGCCGGAAAGAAGGCCGGTGAAGCGTCCTTGTTCGACTTCGGCTCGCCAGCCGGAGGAACGATACTCGCCGCTATCATACTTGCGCTGGCGACGGCGGTAATCCTCGCGTGGCGGTTCGGTGCGTTGCTGGGGCCGGTGCAGGCTCTAGCGGAATTTTCCGAACGGCTGGCAGCGGGCGATCCGCGGGCACGCGCAGAGGTCTCTTCGAATGATGAACTGGGCTACATTGCGGAAAATCTGAATCGCGCGGTAGCCAAAGTTTCAAAGGCCACGAGCAACCAGGACGCCAATGA
>WNGJ01019432.1_pt1 | contig 10867 bp, 6 predicted proteins | sample 5400611 | NCBI WGS metagenome assembly WNGJ01 (sample SAMN13153375, study PRJNA577476) | soil metagenome | isolation source: 40 cm soil or saprolite under Garry oak tree replicate 1 | place: USA:California | collected 2016-06-15 | reverse complement strand
GACCACGTGCGCGCCCGTGTACGAGGTGTTGATGTCAGGAAGCGGGAAGAACGTGAAGTCGGTGCCGGCCTGAAGCGAAGGCACGGCGCTGGTGAAGAACGTCGTGATGAACGACGCCTGGTTCAGCATGTAGCACTTCGGCGGGTTCGCGAACATCGGAGTGCCGACGTCGCCGAACTGCGTCGCCAGGATGGTGTTCTTGCCACCGTAAACGTTGCTGTCGTTCGGTCCAAGCACGGTGCCGAACGTCTGGAACGCCGTCTTGATCTCGGGCGACGTCCAGGTCTGCTTGCCGGCCACCCACTTGTCATAGACGTCGGGGCCGGCCTGGCTGAGGACGATCTCCTTGAGCCAGTCACTGGCGGGCCAGCCATCGGCCGCGCCACCGCTGGCCACCGCGATACACCACGGTGGTGTGCCGCCGCCCTTGATCTGGGTCTGCAGAGCCATGAGGTCGTCCCACGTCTTGGGCACCGTGTAGCTCTTGGCCGAGAAGTTCTTCGGGTCGTACCAGACGAGGCCCTTGACAGCGGCCCACGAGAAGATCTGGTACAGCTTGCCGTCGCTCAACGGCTCACCGAGCTTGATCCAGCCAGACGAGGTGCTGGCCGAAAGGGCATTCATGTCCACGGCGTCGTTGAGGGCCTTCACCTTGCCCTGCTGCGCAAACTGCGTGAGCAGCGCCGGGCTGGGCGCGGCCGCGAGGTCCGGCGCGTTGCCGGCCGCCACGCGGGTTCTCAGGATCGCGTCCTCGTCACGTGTGGACTCGTACTGGACTTTGATTCCCGTCGAGTCTTCGAACGGCTTGAGCACTGCCATGAACGAGGCCTGCTCCTGCCCAGACCAAACGGCGACGACCTTTACTGATCCCGCGTTCGCCGCTCCCGAGGTGCCGCACGCGACGGCGACCAGGATCACGGCTAGCAGCGGGACCAGGGCACGAACCCAGGTCACAGGTCTCATATTTCAAACCCCCACTTTCGGGTGAGCGGTTGCTCACACCTGTCCGATCGAAATTCCATTCTGATGGCCCACTCTCCTTTTGGCAAATCGGCTTGCTTGGAAGTCCTCACGCTACTCGTTCTACTCGATCACCTCCTTAGGCCCCACGAAATCGGAGGCTTCGCCGAGATTTCGCGGGGACCCCTGGCCGCGCGTCGAGGTGGAAGCTCGCACGATCAGCTTGGTCGCGAGCGGAGACGGTGACTGCACGGCTTTGCCCTGCAGGCGCTGGATGAGAAGGCGGGCGGCGATCCGCCCCTTCTCGACGATTGGCTGCCTGACCGTTGTCAGCGCGGGGTTGGTCCAGGCCGCGATCGGCAGGTCGTCGAAACCGACCACCGACAGGTCCATCGGCACGCGCGTGCCGGCCTGCGCGGCCGCGGTCATCACGCCGATGGCGGTCATGTCGCTCATCGCGAGGACAGCAGTCGGGCGGCGCTTGCCCTGCCCCAGCGCCTCGAACGCGCGAACGCCGGCGGCCTGCGAGATGCCCGCGGTGACGAGCATCGGCGCAGGCGCACCGGCCTCGTCCAGCGCGGACTGGTAGCCGGCCAGGCGTCTTGCGGCCGTCGGCGTGAGGCCGACCTGGGCGCGCGTCGGCGGAAGGCCGATCACGGCGATGTCGCGGTGACCCAGCTTCAAAAGGTGCCGCGCGGCGGCCTCGGCGCCGCCGGCGTCATCGACGTTGACGGTCGGGTGGTTGGCCGATCCGTCGGCGTCGACCAGCACCGTCGGGATGCCGAGGCGGTCCAGGGTCTCGAGCGCGCGGTCGTTCGAGCTGAGGCCCAGGCTCACGAAGCCGTCCACCGAGGCAGCGCGGATGGCGCCCTCCAGCGAGCCGTCGAGCGGTGGCACCAGCAGGACGCTCAGGTCGTGCTTCTCGCACAGCTCACCGAGCCCCTGCAGGAGCTCGCTGAGGAACGCGTTGGCGAACACAGTGCTCAGACGCTGCGGGATCAAGACGCCGATCGTCCCGCTCCGGCGCAGCGAGAGAGCGCGCGCGGCCGGGTGCGGGGCGTAGCCGAGGCCGTCCGCGACCTGCAGCACGCGCTCGACCGTGGCGTGGCCCAGCTTCTCGGGGTTGTTGAAGGCGAACGAGACGGCCGTCTTCGACACTCCGGCGGCCATGGCGACGTCGGAGATGGTGACCCGCGTCATCGCGCAGGGTGCCTCGACATCACATGGAGCCCCAGGTCACGCCAAGCGTTCACCTCTTCTTTCCCCAGCGCCATCACGCCGGGCCCACCAACAGGGCTTAAACCGCTTTAGTAAAGCGGTTAAGGGCGGATCGTAGAGCGGCTCCCAACTCGTGTCAAGCATCGCGTTCAGCGGCACCACGTGTGGAAAACTGCTGTGGAATGGCCGCTACCTTCCCCGAGGGTTTCCTGTTCGGCGCCGCAGTCGGCGCGCACCAGGTCGAGGGCGGCAACACGAACTCGGACTGGTGGTGGTGGGAGCACCGCGAAGGCACGCCCTGCGTCGAGCCGTCCGGCGACGCGTGCGACTTCTACCACCGTTACGACGACGACATCGCGATGCTGGCCGGGTTCGGCCTCAACGCCTTCCGCTTTGGGATCGAGTGGGCGCGGATCGAGCCGGCCGAAGGTGAGTTCTCAACCGCCGAGCTAGACCACTACCGGCGGATGCTCGAGGCCTGCCACGCGCACGGTGTGACTCCGATCCTCACCTTCCACCACTTCACGCTGCCGCGGTGGGTCCACGAGCTGGGCGGTTTCGCGGACTCGCGCTTCCCGCGCCTGTTCGAGCGCTACTGCGAGCGTGCAGCCCGCTCACTCGGCGACAAGATCGGCTACGCGTGCACCCTCAACGAGCCCCAGGGCCTCGGCTNNNCGTCAATCCACCAGGCGTGAAGGGCGACGAGGGCGCCGCGCGGCGCGCCGCCGACAACCTCCTTGAGGCGCACCGGCTCGCGACACCCGCGATCAAGGCGCACACGAAGGCGCCGGTCGGAGTCACGCTCGCCATCCCGGACCTCCAGTACGAGGACGGCGCCAAGCCGGGGCGCTCGGGCTTCGAGGTCGAGTCGGAGATCAACGACCAGTTCTTCGAGCTCGCGCGGAACGACGATTTCATCGGCGTGCAGACGTACACGCGGATCCGCATCGGACCGGACGGGCCGCGCAGCCCCGGCGCGGAATGGAGCACGGTAAGCCGCGACCTGGCCGAGACCGACGAGGTCACGCAAATGGGCTACGAGTACTACCCGCGCTCGCTCGGCGGCGCGATCCGCCGGGCGTGGAAGAGCACCGGTGGCCGCATCCCGATCCTGGTCACCGAGAACGGGATCGCGACGATGCGGGACGCCCGGCGCATCGCGTTCATGGCCGAGGCGATGGACGAGGTGCTCAATTGCCTCGCCGAAGGCATCGACGTGCGCAGCTACATCCACTGGTCGCTGCTCGACAACTTTGAGTGGGCCTTCGGCTACAGGCCGAGGTTTGGCCTGGTCGAGGTCGAGCGGCAAACGTTTGCGCGGCACCCGAAGCCCAGCGCGAGCTGGCTCGGCGAGGTCGCCCGCAGCCGCAGCCTGCCTACCGCTTAGGTAGCTCCGTGATCTCGCGCAGCACGTCAATGTCGGCCTTCGGCTTGCGATCGAAGGTGAGCAGACCGTTGCGCTCCTGCTCCACGTCGGTCAGCTGCGTGTAGCCGAAACCCTCCACCGGTCCGGGCTGCGTCAGCGCCTCGACCATCTCGCGATAGGTCTCGACGAACTCATCGACGTTGGCTGCCTCCGACCAACCGAACCCGCCTGAATGCGCCAGCGCGATGCCGCCGAACTCCGTCACGAGCAGCGGCTCGCCGCGGTACTCGTAGCCCGGCAGGTATAGCGGCTTGGGATGCGCAGCGGCGTCGAGCGCGGTGTACAGGCGACCGTAGCGGCGCTTCAGCGCGTGACCGGGGTTGTAGTCGTGCAGCGTGCACATGTCCGTTTGCGTGTGCTCCCACCCATCGTTGGAGATCACGGGCCGCGTCCCATCGATGTCATGCGTGAAGTGGTACAGCCCGTCCAGGAATCGCGCAGCAACTTCCGGCTGGACAGACTCCAGGCCGAAGCTCTCGTTCATCGGCACCCACGCGACGATGCACGCATGACCGCGATCTCGCATCACTGCCTGCTCCCACTCGGTCGCGAGCCTGCGCTCGGCCTCGGCCGAGTGCTTGTGGAAGCTCGGCATCTCCTCCCACACCAGGAAGCCGAGCTTGTCGGCCCAGTAGAGCCACCGCGGGTCTTCGATCTTCTGGTGTTTGCGCGCGCCGTTGAAACCGAGTGACTTCGCCAGCTCGATGTCGCGGCGCAGGTCGGCGTCGCGCGCGGCGGTGAGCAGCCCGCCGGGAAAGTAGCCCTGGTCGAGGATCAGCCGCTGGAAGTACGTCTCGCCGTTGAGCCAGAACTTGCCGTCGCGCATCTCGAGCGTGCGGAGCCCGAAGTGGCTCGAGACGTGGTCGACGTCGCGCCCGGCGCGGTCGTGCAGCGTGACCTCGACCGAGTAGAGGTTCGGAGCTTCCGGGCTCCACAGCGCGCGCTGCGCCAGCTCGATGCGACACGAAGGGTCCTTGCCTGACCAGTGACCGACCTCTTCCCCGTGCAGCGTGACGCTTACCGACTTGCGGCCCTCAGCCTCGATGTGGATCGTGACGGCGCCGGCCTCGGCCTCAGGGTCGATGCGGAGACCCGCGATCGACTGTTCCGGCAGCGGCTCGAGCCAGACGGTCTGCCAGATGCCGGTCGTGGCCGTGTAGAAGATCGACTCCGGCTTCGTGGTCCAGTGCTGCTTGCCGCGCGGGATCGTGCGGTCGGCGAGCGGGTCCTCGGCGCGCACAACGATCTCGTTGTCGCGCTCGCGCGCGACTCTGGATATGTCCGCGGTGAAGGGCGTATGACCGCCCTCGTGCGCGGCCACCTCCTCCCCGTTCACCCAGACCGTCGCGCGGTAGTCGACGGCGCCGAGATGCAGCAGCAGCCGCTCGGCCGGCGGCGCGTCAAAGGTGCGCCGGTACCACACGACATCGCCAAGGTCGGTCTGGCCGACGCCGGACAGCTCCGACTGCGGGCAGAACGGAACAGTGATCTTGCGGTCGAAGACGCGCTCCTGGCCGGCGCCGAACTCCCAATCGCCGTTGAGGGATTCCCATTCGCGCCGGCGGAGCATCGGCCGCGGGTACTCGTCCCTCGGCGTTTTAGTCGCGATGGCGAGACCTATCATGCGGGGGAATGCGCCAGTCCCTGCAGCGGGCGACCGGGCTTGCGGGTGTCCTGCGCGCCGTCGTGGCCGACATGCAGTCGGCTTCTGGGGCTGACATCGTGTCCATCTTCCTTTACGAGGAGTCGAGCCGAAGGTATTACGCGCCGTTCGCCACCGGCCAGCCGCAGGAGAGCCTCCTCGACTCGCTTGCCGACATGACCGAGCAGCTCGGCCGCTACGCCGACGACGCGAGCCACGGCAAGGTCCCGGACGACCTCGGCGTGCACAACTACGGATCGACGGTCTGGCTCACGGTGACCCGCCGGCCGCTCATCGCCCGCGACGCGCCATCGCAGATCGACAGCACGTTCATCCGCCGCTACCAGGTGCAGGCGACCATCGGGCTGCCGATCAACTCGGGCGAGCGGCTGCTCGGGCTCATCTACCTGAACTACCGCGAGCACGACAAGGTGCCCGATGACGCGCGGGTTGCGGAGCTGGAGCAGATGGCGTCCACCGCCGGCGAGGCCGTCGAAGCGGCGCTGGCGGCGGCAAGCCGCGCGGCGCTCAACGGGCTCGGCAGGCTGACCTCATTTCTTGCCGAGCCGGCCGGCGACAAGCAGGCCGACATGAGAGAGCTGCGACGGGTCCTGTCCATCGCGCTGGCCGACCTGCTGCTCGCGAGCGAGCTCGACGCCGCGGCCATCTACCAGTTCGCCCCGCACCGCACGAGCCTTGAGCTCGTCACCGCACACGCACCTGTGGCCGCGCCGGCGCGCGTGGAGCGCGGGAATCACGAGACATGGGAGGCCGCGCTCAGCGCCGCGGTCGCGCAGGTGACCGCCCCATCAGACCTGCACCCGGTGGCGGTGTCGGCGCTCGGAAGCACGAGCGAGCCGCACGGTTACCTCGTCGTCCTGAGCCGTGACAAGCTCGCCACAGTGCGCCGCGCGCCCGCGACAGACGTGCTGCTGCGCGCCGGTGCCGAGCTCATCGGCGGCGCGCTGGCCAACCAGCGCCTAATCGACAACCTCGAGCACGGCAACCGGCTCCTCGGCGCCCTTGGAAACATGACCGCGGCGATGCTGCGTCCCGGCTCGGGCCGAAAAGAGGTCATCGAGTCGGTCGTCGGACACCTGACCGACGCGTCGGTGCCCGAGTTCGACTTCAACTTCGCGACCGTCTATCTCCTCGACCAACAGCCCGACGAGACGATGTTCGTACGCCTCGCCGCGGGCGCCGCCACCACCGCGGCGATCGAGGCGTCGGTGACCGGCGCGGGCACTCATGCCGCGAAACGCGTCCCGCGCTGGGCGCTCGAGGAGGACCGGCCGCTCGCGGCCGACGACGTGTTGGTCTACGTCGCGCGCACGTGGCGCAGCGTGATCGTCGGTCCGCTCGAGCCGAAGGGCGGCAACCGCAGCGATGTGGTCAGCGGTCCCATCCTCGGCGCGGCGACGTGGGTGGAGGTGCCTGTCGTGCGCGCGCACGGCGGCGAGATCGCTCGCGTCTCCGCCTGCCTGCTCGGCGACTCGGAGGCGGACCGTGACCGCGACACCTCCAAGCCGCCGTTCACGCTCGCGGGCGAGGTCTTCGAGCAGGGCGGCCACGCGGACCTGATCCGCATCTTCCTGCCGTTCGGGTCGGACCAGCACTCGCGCGCCTCGGGCGTGCTGGAGGTCGGCTACCACCGCTCCTACGAAAGGCGGCCGGACTGGGGCCAGATCGAAGCCCTGCGAGCGGCCGCCGGCCAGGTCGCGTCCGCCGTGGAGACGGCGCGCCTGTACGAAGAGGCGCGACGCCACGCGGAGCAGCTCGAGCTGAGCGCCGACGTGAGCCGCGCCATCGCGTCGTCGATCGACCTCGACCAGACGCTCACGCTCGTCGCGCACAACCTGGCGCGACTCGTGGATGCGTCCACCTGCCAGATCGCCCTTTATGAGGAGGACCAGGAGGGCTGGTACGGGGCGGCCGCCTCCGACCAGGAAGACCTGTGGCGCCGGCAGCGCGCCGAGCGCACCGAGCCATCGTTCCTGTTCGACCTGCTCGAGAAGCCAGAGCCACTTGTCATCGAAGACGCCGGCGCGAACGACCGCGTGCCGCACGCGTACGTGAAGACTTTCGGCGTGCGCTCCCTGCTGGCGCTGCCGCTGGTCGCAGACGGCCAGCCCATCGGCGCCGCCATCCTGGCCGAGCGCGACCGCATGCACGTGTACAGCCCTGAGGAGGTGCAGCGCGCGCAGGGCCTCGCGCTGCAGGCCGCCGTCGCGATCAAGAACGCGCGCCTGCATGCCCTGGCCGAAGAGGAGCGGCATTTGCAGAAGGACTTCGTTCTGATCGGCTTCGGCCAGTGGGGCCAGAAGGCCTACCAGCACCTGCTGACTCTGAAGCAGTTCTTCAACTTCCGCACGCTCGTCGTCGAGCACGAGTCGCCGGGCTCGCGCGAGCGCCTCGCAGGCAAGGACGAAGAGGTTCGCCAGCACGGCGACGCGTTCTACTGGGACAGCCCGTCCGAGCCGGCGCACGAGCAGCTGGAGCGGGAGCTCGAGTCGAGCTCGTACGTCATCACGTACATCGCGACTCCGGCGGCGACGCACCTGCCGACGCTCCAGGCCTACTACGACCTGAGCGATGTGGTCCTCATCGAGAAGCCGCTCGGCGCGCCGCCCGAGGCTTACCGCGAGTTCCTCGACACCGCGCCCGGCGGAGTCGAGATCGTGGCCGCGGATCACTACTACTTCAAGCTGGAGGTGCGCCTGCTGCAGATGCTGCTCGCGGAGGAGCGCACGCTGCGCACGTTCCTCGATAGCGTCGAGGAGATCCGCATCGAGATCCTGGAGGAGCAGGCGCTGACGGGCGCCGCCGCAGACATCGGCGTCATCGCCGACCTCATCCCGCACGCGTTCGCGATCATCTCGCTGCTCACGCCCATCGACCGCATCGAGCTGGACAAGACCTCACCGCTGATGCTCGGCAAGCACGAGGGCTTCACCGGCCAGCGAGAGAGCTATGCGCGCGTCAACTCCTCGTTCCCATACCACGGGCGATCGGTGCGCCTGGTCATCGACGTCGGCAAGGGCGCCGAGAATGCCAAGTGGATCCGCCTCAGCGGCGAACGCCGCGCCGCCGGGCGCAGCCCAAGTTACAAGTTCGATTTCGGCCGCGGCGAGGCGATCGACGGCACGCAGGCCACTGTGCGCGGGGCCATTCGTCGCATACGCGAGCCGGGAGTGCCCGACAACGCGCACCTCAACATGCTCAGGCACGTCATCGAGAAGCGTCACCCGGCAGTCGGCATCCTCTCGATTCGAGAGGCGATCCGCGCCAACCAGCGCGTGCGCGAGCTCGAGGCTCTCGCCACCGAGCTGCTCGCGCGCAGCGAGTGGACCAACTACGCGATGGGCACGCGGCCGGTCTTCGAAACGGCTCAGCATCCTGCGGGCATGCCCTCCTGAAAGACTTCCTCGCCGCCAAGAGGGTCGTCCTCAAAGAAAACCAGGTCTTCGCGGTCTCCGGCCGCAACGGCGCGATGCACCACGACAGCCCCGACGGGCACGGCGTCTGGATGGACGACACGCGCTACCTGGCCGACTACAAGATGCTGGTCAACGGCGTGGAGCCGGAGGCCGCCGGCCTCAGCGCGGACGGAGGCGTGCTGGTCTTCGAGCTGACGTCGGGCCCGCTTCACATCCACCTCGAGCGATACCTTGAGGGCGGCCTCCACGACCGGTTCACGTTCAGCAACCCCGGAACCACGTCCTATGGCGCTTACGTGGACCTCGTCTTCGCGGCCGACTTCGCGGCCATGCTGCGGGTGCGCGGCATCCTGCCCGCCGGCGCGCCTCAGCCGGTCGCGGAGGTTCCGGGCTGGCAGGGCTTCGTCCTGAGGGAGGGGGCCAGCGAGACCCACGTGACCCAGGTGACTGTGGTGCCCGACGGCAGGCGCCACCGCGTCGAGCTCGAGCCGGGCCAGCAGTTCCTGCTGCGCGTCGACGTGATTCCGCGCGGCACCGCGGACGTCAGGGACTTCGACGCCGGACTGCAGTCGGCGCGCGACTCCTACACCACGTGGTCGGCGGAATGCGCGCATTTCGAATCCGACAACCCGCTGCTGAACGAGCTCATCGAGCAGAGCCGCAACGACATGCGCATGCTGTGCGACTCCTACCCAACGGGCATCTACCCGACCGGCGGACTCCCATGGTTCGCGGTGCCGTTCGGGCGCGACGCGCTGTTCACCTCGATGTTCGCGCTGCCCCTGAACCCGAACATCGCGCGCGGTGCGCTGCGCTTCCTCGCCGAGCACCAGGGCCACAAGGAGGATGCCGGCACCGAGGAGCAGCCCGGCAAGATCCTCCACGAGGTGCGTAACGGCGAGGTCGTGGAAAGCGGAGTCTGGCCGCACATCCTCTTCGGCACAGTCGATGCCACGCCGCTGTTCCTGTGCGGCCTGGCCGAGACGCACGACTGGACGGGCGACGACGCCCTGCTCGCCGACCTGCGCCCCGCCGCCGACCTGGCGCTGGCGTGGTGCTTCCAGTACGGCGATACCGACCAGGACGGCTGGATCGACTACATGAGCGCGCGCGGCTGGAAGGACTCCGACGACTCGCTGACGCATACCGACGGCTCGAAGCCCCCCTCGCCGGCCGCGCTATGCGAGGTGCAGGGCTACTTCTACCGCGGCCTCGCCGGCATGGCGCGGATCTGGCCAGACCTCAAGGGGAAGGCCGAGGAGATCGAAGGCAAGTTCAACCACGACTTCTGGATGGGGCGGGCGAAGTTCGTATGGAACCCGACCTCTGGTCCGGATGGGGCGTGCGAACGCTTTCCGACAAGGCCGCGAACTACGACCCGTGCAGCTACCACAACGGCTCCGTCTGGCCGCACGACTGCGCGCTGGCGGCCGCGGGCATGCGCCGCGCCGGGTGTGATCGCGAGGCTGAGCTGCTGGCGCGGAGCATCCTGGAAGCGGGGATGGCTCTCCCCGACCGGCGCCTGCCCGAGCTGTGGTGCGGCAACCCGCGCCAGCCGGGCGAGCTGCCCAACGACTATCGCAACAGCTGCAGCCCCCAGAACTGGGCCGCGGCCACCACGTTCTCGCTGCTTTCGACCTTGCTCGGGCTCGAGGCCGATGCGCCGCGCGGCCGGCTGCGCATCTCGCCGCTCAAGACCCAGCTGTTCCAGCGCATGCAGGTCACCGGTCTGCATTTCAAGGGTGCGCGGATCGACTTCACAGTGGAAGGCGGTCGCGTCAAGACAGGCCGACTCCCGAGCGGCATCAAAGTCCAGAGCTGACAGTGGCGCGCCGTCATCGTCATGAGCCGAAAGACCGAAGCATCGAGGCGGAGCTCAAGTTCCGGCTCGATGGTCCTGGCGACCACTCCCGGCTGCGGGCCGCGCTACGCAAGCTGGGCGGAAAGCTGGAAGGCAGCTACAACGAGGAGAACTTTCGCTTTGAAGGCCGCGGCAAGATCACGCGACGCAACACGCTGCGTTTGCGCGTGCTCGACGGCGGCCCGCGCGGGGTGATCACCGCCAAGGGTCCGGCGCAGTTTCGCGAGGGCGTGAAGGTCCGCGAAGAGACCGAGGTGGCTGTCGAGGACGGCCACGCCATGCTCGACCTTCTGCAGCAGCTCGGGTTTCGGGTGCTGGTCGTC
>WNGJ01016708.1_pt1 | contig 10868 bp, 10 predicted proteins | sample 5400611 | NCBI WGS metagenome assembly WNGJ01 (sample SAMN13153375, study PRJNA577476) | soil metagenome | isolation source: 40 cm soil or saprolite under Garry oak tree replicate 1 | place: USA:California | collected 2016-06-15 | reverse complement strand
GGCGTGGCCGAGCAGACCGAAGCCCGAGATGTCCGTCGCTCCGCGTACGGCCGCCTCCCGCGCCACGTCGGCGGCGGCGCGGTTGAGGCGCAGCATGCTCTGCACCGCGCCCTCGAGAACGGCCGGACCGCAGACATCATCCTTGGCGGCCGTGGCGATCACACCCGTGCCCAGCGGCTTTGACAGGAAGAGCCGGTGCCCGGGCCTGAGTCCACCCTTGATGAAGATGCGCTTGGGGTGGACCTTGCCGGTGACAGCGAGGCCGTACTTGGGCTCGGCGTCTACCACGGTGTGGCCACCCGCGAGGACCCCGCCGGCCTCGAGCACTTTGTCGGAGCCGCCCTTGAACACCGCGGCGATGACCTCCTTCGGCATGTCGCGCGGGAAGCCCGCCACGTTGAGCGCGAAGAGAACCTGCCCGCCCATCGCGTAGACGTCGGACATCGAGTTGGCGGCGGCGATCGCGCCGTAGAGGTAGGGATCGTCCACGATAGGCGGAAAGAAATCCACCGTGCTGACGATCGCGAGCTCGTCGGTGATGCGATAAACGGCCGCGTCGTCGCTATGCGCGAGGCCCACCAGGAGATCGGCGTGCTCGTGGCGGGTGAGGCCGCTCAACACGTCCTGGAGATCCCCAGGACCCATCTTGGATGCTCAGCCGGCGCAGGCCGCGTAGCTCGTCAGCCGAATCTGCTTGCCCGTCTTCGGGTCCGTCATCCGGGAATCCATGCTGTTTCCCATGCCATTCCCCATGGCGTTTCGACGCCCCGCGGAGCCTGGGCGATTCGGGCCGGCTCAGGCCGACTCGGACTCCACGAAGGAGCGGAAGGCCTCGGCCAGCGGCGAGCGGCTGCGGTCCCGGTGGGTGGCGATGTGGAAGGCGCGCGTGACCGTGAGGTCGCGAAGGCGGAGGCACGAGAGGAGCCCGGCGCGGCACTCCTCTTCGACGGCGCGGAGCGAGATGACGGACACGCCCACACCGGCCTTGACGGCCTGCTTGATGGCCTGGGTCGAGCCCATCTCCCCCACGACACGGAAGGCCGAGAGGTCTTGCCGTGCCACGGATGGCCGACCGGCACGACGAGAACCAATTCATCGGGCATCAGCTCGCGGAACTCGACTCCCCGGTGGGGCAGCCGTGCGCCGACTACGCCGACCTCGGCGCGGCCCTCGGCAACCCAGTCCACGACGGCTCGGCTGTCGCCGATCAGGAGCGTGATCGCGATGTCCGGAAACTTCTCCTTGAAGCGACCGATGAGCGGTGGCAGCACGTACTCGCCGGGGATGGTGCTCGCGGCCACGAGGAGGTCACCCGCCAGCCGGCCCTGAAAGCTGTCCATGGCCTGGAGCGTCTCGCGCTGGAGCTGGAGCATCCGCGTGGCGTGCGAGAGGAGGAGGCGGCCCGCGCTCGTGGGCTCCGCCCCGCGGCCGAGCCGGTCGAGCAGCCGCACGCCCAGCTCCTGTTCGAGCGTGCGGATGTGCTCGGAAATCGTGGGCTGGGTGAGGAACAGCGCCAGCGCAGCCTTCGAGAAGGACTTGAGCTCGGCCACCTTCACGAAGATCTCGAGCTGCCTCAGATCCATGGTGCGAAGTATAGGCGTGGGACTGCGCGGTGTCTACCGTAAGGGGCGTGGTCGCGGGCGGTTGGAATGTCAGGGACGACGCGCGGAATCAGTGGCAGCCGCAGCCGCCACCGCAGCAGCCACCACCTCCGGCCATGCTCCGGCCGGTAAACGTGCCGCCGGCGCTCCGCAGACCGAACCCGGACAGGCGCCGCGTGACGCGCGCGCTCTGGCAGCCGGGACACGCGACTGCTGCCTGGCTGCTCTGCACATATTTCTCGAATTCCCGCTCGCATTGGTTGCAGCGGTACTCGTAGATCGGCATGACTCTCCCCGCCGCGGCCGGGCGCCTACTGGCCGCCTCGCTGGACGTAGCTCTTCACGAATTCCTCGGCGTTCTCCTCGAGGATGTCATCGATCTCGTCCAGGAGGTTGTCGAGGTCCTCCTTGATCTTCTTGCCTTTCTTGGCGAGCTCCGGGTTTGCCCCGGCCGCGTCCTCCCCGCCTTCGGGCTTGGTGGGTCTTGTCTCCTTCTTCTTCTGTTCAGCCATGAGCGGTCACCTCCTGGCCCCCGGATCGGGGCCGGCGCCGGGGCCTAGATCGTCGGGAGGACGATCCCCTGCTGACCCTGGTACTTCCCCTGCCTGTCCGCGTAGGACGTCTGGCAGGCCTCGTCGGACTCGAAGAAGAGGACCTGGGCGATCCCCTCGTTGGCGTAGATCTTGGCCGGCAGCGGCGTGGTGTTGCTGATCTCGAGCGTCACGAATCCTTCCCACTCGGGCTCGAAGGGCGTGACGTTCGTGATGATGCCGCAGCGGGCGTAGGTGGACTTGCCCACGCAGAGAGTCAGCACGTTGCGCGGGATCTTGAAGTACTCGACCGACCTCCCCAGCACGAAAGAGTTGGGCGGCACGATGCAGACCGGTCCCTGATAGTCCACGAATGAGCGCGGGTCGAACGCCTTGGGATCCACGATGGTGTTGTTGATATTGGTGAAGATCTTGAACTCGTCGGCGATCCGGAGATCGTAGCCGTAGGACGAGAGGCCGTAGGAGATCACGGCGGAGCGGACCTGCCGCTCCTCGAAGGGCTTGATCATGCCCTGCTCGAGGGCCAACTGCCTGATCCACCGGTCGCTCTTGATCACGCGCTCACCGTGCAGGCATCGTAGCGCCCCGAGTCGGAGCGAGTCAAGTCCTGCCGCCTCTCACTCGGGTAACCGGCGGTCACGGGCGGCGGTTCCATGTCGCTCCCGTCGTGTCCACCGGCAGTGGGAGCGCGCGTCCGGCCACGCCCACCGAGGTCAACGCCTGCTCCATGGCCCGGGCCACCGGTTGCGTGGCGCCGCGCACCGCGGCGAGCATCGAAGGCCCCGCGCCGGAGAGGACACATCCCAGGGCGCCCGCTTGCACATCCACGCGCCCCGAGGCGAGCGCGGCCAGGAGGAGGCCCATCCGCTGGAGGTTGAACACTGCGTCGGCACGCGTGACGGTCTCGGCCAGGACCGCCCGCGCCTCACGCGTCGAGCTCTCGGGTTTGGGCACGAGGACCACCCAGAGTAGATCTGCCGGCACCCGCAGGGACACGGCGGCGACACTCTCGCCCGATACGCAGGAGACCGTGAGTCCTCCCAGAAACGCCGCGGCGACATTGTCGGGATGCCCCTCGGCCCGGCAGGCGAGGGCGAGGAGGGCGTCCCGATCGAGCGGCGATCCCAGCATCGCGTTGGCGGCCACGAGCCCGCCGACCCAGGCCGCGGCGCTCGAGCCGAGACCCCGCGCCGGAGGAATCCGGTTGAGGCAGCGGATGGCCGCGCCGGGGAACCGCCGCCCCGCCGCCTCATAAGCCATGCGCGCGGCGCGGGCCACCACGTTGGCGGCGCCGGTGTCGAGACGGCCCGCGCCCTCGCCTTCGATCGCGACCGTGACACCGTCGGCCTCGTCGTAGACGATCTCGTTGTAGAGGCCGAGCGCCAGGCCCAGCACGTCGAATCCTGGCCCCAAGTTGGCCGACGTCGCCGGCACCCGCACGTCGATGCTCATACAAAAAGAATACCCGCCCGCCGCGCCTTCATCCTACAAACCCGTGACCCACCCCGTTCTTGGTAGCTCTCGGGCCGTTCAAAAATCTCCGGGCGAGGTAGGCCGTCGAGAAAGATCCAGATGCGAGGCGGCGCCCCGCAGTTCGAGTTGAGCGGCGGCCCCTGGCCGTCGCGAGACGAGAGCTGAGTTGATCATGGCCGCCTACAAACGCTTGAGCAGCCACGCGGGCGTGAGACTGATCGTCCAGGAGTTGAGGACGATGTAGTAGTTCGTGGCGACCAGCACGCCCACCACGACGAGCAGCACGCCCGCCCCCCGCTCCACCACGTTGATGAGCGGCCGGTAGCGTTTGAAGAAGCGCAGGAAGACGCCGAGACCGGCCGAGAAGACGAGGAAGGGCACGCCGAGCCCAGCCGAGTAGGCCAGGAGCAATCCCACGCCCCGGTCGACGGTCTTCTCGTTGCTCGCCAGTGTGAGGATGGCGCCCAGGATGGGGCCGACGCAGGGTGTCCAGCCGATCGCGAAGGTCAACCCCACCGCGAAGGAGCCGAGAAACCCGGCGGGCTTGCTGCGGATCTGGAACTGGACCGTGCGACCGAGTGGGCCCCACTTGAGCACGCCCGCGATGACGAGACCGAAGACGGCGATCAGCACACCCCCGCCGATCCGGATCCAGTCGCGATAGTCGAGGAGGAACTGCCCGGCGGCGCTGAAGGTGGCGCCGAGGCTCACGAAGACCACCGTGAAGCCCGCGATGAAAGCCAGCGAGTGCAGCATCACGAGGGAACGCTCGAATCCCGAGACCTCCCGGGCCAGGCGGTCCACCGACATCCCGGTGACGAACGAGAGGTAGGACGGGAAGAGCGGCAGAACGCAGGGGGAAAGGAAAGAGAAGAGACCAGCCGAGAAGGCGACCAGCACCCCGAGGGTCTCACCCACGGGGCTTCCCATCCTTTAACAACGCATCGAAGAAGGCGAAGGAGGCCCGACCATCCCAGTCCCGGGGACCCAGAGCGATGGCCCGGAGCGCGCCGTTCCGATCGATGATGAAGGTGGAGGGCACGGAATGGGCGCCGTAGAGCTGGGCGATTTCCATTTTCGGGTCGAGTCCTATCGGGTAGGTGTACTTGGCCTGCTCGATGTAGGGCTTGACGATCTTCGCTCCCCCCGAGTCCATGCTGAGCGCGATGACGACGAGGCCCTCGCCCTTGTAGCGCTGCCAGAGGCGCTCCATGGCGGGCATCTCCTCCTTGCACGGCCCGCACCACGTCGCCCAGAGATTGAGGAAGACAACCTTGCCCTTGAAATCGGCGAGGTTGAGCCTGCCGCCATCGAGCGCGGCGATCTTGAAATCCTTGGCCTGCTGCTGGCGATTGGGCTTGATGAGGTCGAGGGCGTGGGCGGGATCCTCGACGGCACCCGCGGGCAGAGTGCTGCACGCGAGAAGAAGGAGAACACGGGAGACGAGCGGCCACATGGACCCCGAGTATACATGGGCGCCCTCCCCGTCCTCGCGTCCCCCAGCCTTTGTGATAGGTTACAGGGGTTCTATGGCTGTCACGATCATCGCGGATGACCTGACCGGTGCCTGCGACGCGGGCGCCCTCTTCGGCGGACGCGGGCCCGTCGGCGTTTTCGTCGCGCCCGAGCTGCCGGACGATCGGTGGCCCGCCGCGGCGGTGGACTGCGAGAGTCGCGCGCTTCCGCCGGCCGACGCCGCGGCGCGGGTGAGGCGCGCCGCCAGAGGCCTCGAGGCGCGGCTGACCGGCGGCCGCATATTCAAGAAAATCGACTCGACCTTCCGTGGCCCTGTGGCGGCCGAGCTCGACGCGCTACTCGACGCGGCCGGCGCCACCATCGCGCTCGTCTGCCCCGCCTTTCCGGCCCAGGGGCGCACCGTCCGAGACGGCGTCCTCGCCGTCCACGGAGTGCCGGCCCATGAAAGCTCTGCCGGCAGCGATCCCGACTATCCCGGGGCATCGTCCGACCTCGTCGAGATTCTCTCGCGGCGCTCGAACCGCCCCGTGTCCCTCCTGCCGCTCAAGGAAGTCCGTGGCTCGTTCGAAGACCTCGCGCGTGCCCTCGCGGCGCGCGACGGTGTGGTGGTCGCTGATGCTGAGCTCGATCGGGATCTCGACGCCCTCACGCTGGCCACCGCGCGCCGCGAGGGCCTGCTCCTCGCGGGCTCGGCGGGACTCGCGCGCGCCGCCGCCGGTACATGGGATTATGCGGCTCCGGCGTCCGCCCTGCCGGCGCCGGGAGCCTGGCTCATCGTCGCAGGCAGCCGTCATCCGGTCACGCGCGCGCAGCTCTCAACGCTCGAAGCTTCGGGTGCGGCGGGAGCGCGGATAGGCGGCCCCCGCAATCCGGATCTGGATAAGGTCGTGAGCGCCATTCTCGCGGGCAAGCCTGCCTTCGTAGCCAGCGATGACGCCGCAGAAGGCACACGCGAGGACATGGCCACACGTCTCGCCGTGGCCATGAAACGCGTGCTCGCGGAGGCATCGCCCGCCCTGGTGCTTCTCACGGGCGGCGAGACCGCGCTGGCCGTCGTGCGTGCGCTCGGCGCCCGCCGCCTCGAGCTCGACGGCGCTCCGGCGAGCGGACTCGCTCACGGCCGGCTCGTCATCGATGACACCTCCTCCCTGCCGGTGCTGACCAAGGCCGGCGGCTTCGGCCCGCCGGAGCTTTTCGTCGCGCTCACGAGCGGCGCGGCATGACCACGATCCGCCTGCCGCTCCTCGGCATCACCATGGGCGATCCCGCCGGGGTCGGGCCCGAGATCACCGCCAAAGCCCTCGCGATGCCCGAGGTTGGCGCCGCCTGCCGCGCCGTCGTCATCGGGGACCGGTCGGTAATGGAAGCCACGCTCGGCATCTTGCGCTCCGCTCAGCGGCTCCACCCCGTATCGGCTATCGGCGAGTGTCGCTTCGAGCCCGGCACGATCGAATGTCTCGACCTCGCCAACGTGGACGCCGCCGCCCTGGCGCGGGCGCAGGTCAGCGCCGAAGCCGGCCGCGCCGCGTACGCGTATATCGAGCGGGCCGTCAGGCTCTGCCAGTCAGGGGACATCGACGGCATGGTCACCGCCCCCGTCAACAAGGAGGCGCTTGCCGCCGCGGGGGTCCAGCACTCGGGCCACACCGAGATCCTGGCGAAGCTGTCCGACACGAAGGACTTCGCCATGCTGCTCATGGGCCGGGAGCTCAAGGTGATCCACGTCACGACCCACGTGGCCCTTCGCCGCGTACCCGATCTCTGCACGCAGGACCGCGTCCTGCGCGTGATTCGCCTCGCGCAGCAGACCATGAACGGCCTCGGCGTGGCGCGCCCCCGCATCGCCGTGTGCGGGCTCAACCCGCACGCGGGCGAGGACGGGCTCTTCGGCGAGGAGGAGAAGACCCAGATCACTCCGGCGGTGGAGGTCGCGCGCCGCGAGGGCCTCGACGTCCACGGTCCGCTCCCCGCGGACACGCTCTTCTCCCGCGCGCGCGGCGGCGAGTTCGACATCGTGGTGGCCATGTACCACGACCAGGGGCACGTGCCGGTCAAGACGCTCGGCTTCACGTACGACGACACGCGGGGCCAGTGGACGGGGCTCTCCGGCGTCAACGTCACTGTCGGCCTGCCCTTCCTGCGCGTGTCGGTCGATCACGGTACGGCATTCGACCGCGCGTGGAAGGGCATCGCCAATCCCGAGAGCATGCTGGAAGCCATCGACGTTGCCGGGCGCATGCTCTCCGCCAAGACGATGTAGCGTACCCGATCGAGAGACTACGACGCGTGGGGCGCGGGAGGCCGTGACATGGACGAGGGTGATCTGAGGCAGCTCATCGAGCAGGTGCGCATCGGCCGCCTGGACCGGCGGCGCTTCGTCCAGGCCATGGTGGCGCTGGGGCTCACGGCGCCGATGGCGGCGCAAATGCTGGCCGCGACGGGCATCGCCCACGCGCAGCCCAAGGCTCCGAGCTTCACGCCTACCAAGCGTGGCGGCGGCGGCCAGCTGAGAGTGCTCTGGTGGCAGGCGCCGACTCTGCTCAACCCGCACTTCGCCACGGGCACGAAGGACCAGGACGCCTCCCGGATCTTCTACGAGCCGCTGGCGGGCTACGACCCCGACGGCAACATCGTGCCCGCCCTCGCCGCCGAGGTGCCGAGCGTGGACAATGGCGGCCTGGCCAAAGACGGCACCTGGGTGATCTGGAAGCTCAAGCGGGGCGTGCAGTGGCACGACGGCAAGCCCTTCACCGCCGACGACGTCGTCTTCAACTGGGAATACGTGGCCGACCCCGCCACCGCCGCCGTCACCAGCGGCGCCTACCGCGAGATCGCGCGCATCGACAAGCTCGACAGCCACACCGTCAAGCTCGTGTTCACCAAGTCCCAGCCCTTCTGGGCCGACGCGTTCTGCGGCCCCAGGGGCATGCTCATCCCCAAGCACCTTTTCGAGCCCTACCGGGGCGCCAAGTCCCGCGAAGCGCCGGGCAACCTCAAGCCGGTGGGCACGGGCGCTTACCGTTTCGTGGACTTCAAGCCGGGCGACGTCGTGCGCGCGGAGGCGAACCCGGCCTATCACGTCGCGAACCGGCCTTTCTTCGACGCACTCGAGATGAAGGGAGGCGGCGACGCCGTCTCCGCGGCACGCGCCGTGCTCCAGACCGGCGAGTACGACTACGCGTGGAACATGCAGGTGGAGGACGACATCCTCCGCCGGCTCGAGCAGGGCGGCAAGGGGCGCGTGAACATCTGGCCCACCGGCAACCCCGAGCACATCCAGTGCAACTTCACCGACCCTTGGACCGAGGTCGATGGCGAGCGCTCGAGCGTGAAGACCACGCACCCGCTGCTTTCCGAGCCGGCGGTGCGCCAGGCTCTCAACCTGCTCGTGGACCGCGCCGCCGTGCACGAGCAGATCTACGGGCGGCAGGGGCAGACTTCGGCCAATTTCCTCAACTCCCCGGCGCGCTTCTACTCGCGCAACACGCGGTGGGAGTTCAACGTGGACAAGGCCAACCAGGTCCTCGACGCGGCGGGCTGGAAGCGGGCGGCGGACGGCACCCGCGAGAAGGGCGGCCGCCGGCTCAAGATGGTCTACCAGACCTCGATCAACGCCCCGCGCCAGAAGAACCAGCAGATCGTCAAGCAGGCCGCGGCCAGGGCCGGCATCGACCTCGAGCTCAAGTCCGTGACCGCGTCGGTGTTCTTCGGCTCCGACCCCGCGAACCCGGACAACTACCCGCACTTCTACGCGGATCTCCAGATGTACAACACCGGCATGACCGCGCCGGACCCGCAATACTTCATGAACCAGTTCACGTCCTGGGAGGTCTCCTCCCGCGCGAACAAGTGGCAGGGGCGCAACGTGACGCGCTGGCGCAACGAGGAGTACGATCGCGCCTACAACGCCGCCGACGTCGAGATGGATCCGGTCAAGCGGGCCGCGCTCTTCGTCAAGATGAACGACCTCGTCATCCAGAACGTCGTGGTCATCCCCGTGCTCTGGCGCAACGGGGTGTCCGCCTCCACAAGTAAGCTGCGCGGCATGGACCTGAACGGCTGGGACTCGACCCTGTGGCGCCTCCCGTACTGGTACAAGGAGGCCTGAGAGAAGCCCCGCGCGCTTGACTTCCCGGGGACGGATCAGTATAAACAGCCAATCGTTCGCGCCGCCGCTCCGATCCTGATTCCGACCACAGCCAGGAGGACGCTCAGATGGACGAGCATGGACTGAGAGAGCTGATCACGCAGGTCAAGGCCGGCCGCCTGAGCAGGCGGGACTTCGTCCAGATGATGGTCGAGCTCGGGCTCACGGCGCCTCTGGCCGCCCAGATGCTGGCTTCGGCCGGGGTGGCCCAGGCGCAGACCAAGCTGATGTACAAGCCCACCAAGCGCGGCGGCGGCGGCCCGCTCAAGACGCTGTGGTGGCAGGGCGCGACGCTGCTCAATCCGCACTTCGCGGTCGGCACCAAGGACCAGGACGGCGCGCGGATCTTCTACGAGCCGCTGGCCTCCTGGGATCCCGACGGCAACCTCGTCGCCAACCTCGCCGCGGAAATTCCCAGCGTGCAGAACGGCGGCGTGGCCAAGGACGGCAGGTCCGTGACCTGGAAGGTCAAGAAGGGCGTGCAGTGGCACGACGGCAAGCCTTTCACCGCCGATGACGTCGTCTTCAACTGGGAGTACGCGTCAGACCCCGCCACCGCGGCCGTGACCATCGGATCCTACAAGGACATGAAGGTCCAGAAGATCGACAGCCACACCGTCAAGATCAATTTCGAGAAGCCCACGCCGTTCTGGGCCGATGCCTTCGTCGGCGTGCGCGGGATGATCGTTCCCAAGCATCTGTACGACGGCTTCAGGGGCGCCAAATCGCGAGAGGCACCCGCGAACCTCAAGCCGGTCGGCACCGGGCCCTATCGCTTCGTGGACTTCAAGCCCGGCGACATGGTCAAGGGCGAGCTCAACCCGGCCTATCACTTGCCGAACCGTCCCTTCTTCGACACCATCGAGATGAAGGGCGGCGGCGACGCGGTCTCGGCCGCGCGTGCCGTCATCCAGACGGGCGAGTTCGACTACGCGTGGAACCTCCAGGTCGAGGACGAGATTCTCAAGCGCATGGAGCAGGGCGGCAAGGGCAAGGCCGACATCGTGGCCGGCGGCAACATCGAGCACATCCAGCTCAACAACACGGATCCCTGGACAGAGGTCGACGGCGAGCGCTCCAGCATCAAGACCAAGCATCCGTTCCTGACCGACCCGGCCGTGCGCCAGGCGCTGAATCTCCTCGTCGACCGCGGGGCCGTCCAGGAACAGATTTACGGCCGCACCGGCATCGCCACCGCGAACTTCCTCAACCAGCCGTCGCGCTTCGCCTCCAAGAGCACCAAGTGGGAGCTCAACATCGACAAGGCGAACCAGATCCTCGAGGCAGCGGGCTGGAAGAAGGGCTCCGACGGGATCCGGGCCAAGGACGGCAAGAAGCTGAAGATGGTCTACTCGACGTCCATCAACGCCCTGCGCCAGAAGAACCAGCAGATCGTCAAGCAGGCCGCGGCCAAGGCCGGCATCGACATGGAGCTGAAGTCGGTGACGGCGTCGGTTTACTTCTCCTCGGACGTGGCCAACCCGGACACGTACACCCACTTCTACACCGACATCCAGATGTACACGACCACCATGACGCAGCCCGATCCCGAGCTGTTCATGAACCAGTTCACCACGTCGGAGATCGCGTCGAAGGAGAACAAGTGGCAGGGGCGCAACA
>WNGJ01014537.1_pt1 | contig 10869 bp, 11 predicted proteins | sample 5400611 | NCBI WGS metagenome assembly WNGJ01 (sample SAMN13153375, study PRJNA577476) | soil metagenome | isolation source: 40 cm soil or saprolite under Garry oak tree replicate 1 | place: USA:California | collected 2016-06-15 | reverse complement strand
CCGCACATGGTTGCCGCGGCGCTGTATCGCCAGGACGGGCGGGTGCTCGCGACCTACCCAGTCGCTGTCACCGCCAACCTTATCCCTGCAGCGCCGCAGCCGGACGGCTTCCGCTTCGAGCGCGGCCGTCTCGTGGGGTTTACGCCCGTGGCGCAGGGAGCAAACCAGCGGTTAGGAACGCTCTACATCGCGTCGGACACGAAGGCCGTATCGGACGCCCTCCGGCTTTCCGGCGTCATCGCCATCGTCGTCCTCGCGATCGCGATGCTGGCCGCTTATGCGCTGGCCGCCGCGCTTCAGGGACGGATTTCAGCACCGATCCTCGCGCTTGCGGAAACCGCGACGGCGGCCTCGACACGTCAGGACTATTCCCTGCGGGCGCCCAAGTTTGGCGAGGACGAATTGGGCACGCTGACCGACGCCTTCAACCAGATGCTCGGCCGGATCGAGGAGCAGAAGCAGGAGCTACAACAGCACGCGACCCGGTTGGAGCAACGCGTCGCGGAGCGGACCAAGGAGCTTGAACGGCGCGCGCTTGAGCTCCAAGCAGCCAATAGCGAGCTCGATGCCTTCGCGTATTCCGTCTCGCACGACTTGCGCGCGCCCCTCCGCAGCATCGACGGATTCAGCCAGGTGTTGTTGGAGGATTACGGGGCGGGGTTGGACGAAGCGGGACGCGATTCCCTCCGGCGCGTACGGGTCGCGAGCCAGCGCATGGCGACGCTGATCGATGATCTGTTGAAGCTGGCCCGCGTCACACGGACGGAGATGCGGACCGAGCGCGTGGACTTGAGCGGTATGGCCCGGGAGATCGTGCTCGATATCCAGCGGACGGCACCGGATCGCCAGGTCGAATTCGCCATCGCCTCCGGCCTCGAGGCCCAGGGCGATTCGCGGTTGCTGCGCGTGGCGCTCGACAATCTCCTGCGCAATGGCTGGAAGTACACCGGGAAACAGGCGCAGCCGCGCGTGGAATTCACGGCGGTGGACGAAAACGGCGGCCGGGTGTTCGTGGTGAAGGACAATGGAGCCGGCTTTGATATGAAATACGCCGACAAGTTATTCGGCGTGTTCCAACGCCTGCACTCGACCGCCGAATTCGAGGGCACCGGTGTAGGGCTCGCGACGGTCCGGCGCATCATCAACCGGCACGGCGGCCGGATCTGGGCCGAGGGTGCGGTCGATCAGGGCGCGACGTTCTACTTCACGTTGTAAAGGGAGGCTCGTGTGAACCCCGGAAAGATTCTGCTGGTGGAGGACAACCCCGACGATGTCACCTTGACGATGCGGGCGCTCAAGAGTCACAACATCACCAACGACGTGGTCGTCGCGCAGGACGGCGTCCAGGCTATCGACTATCTCTTTGGCACGAAGGGCCGCCCCGCGCCGGCCGACCTGCCAGCTGTGGTGCTGCTCGACCTCAAGCTCCCCAAGATCAATGGCATGGAGGTCCTGCAGCGCATCCGCTCCGAAGAGCGCACCAAACTCTTGCCCGTCGTGATCCTGACATCTTCGGACGAGGAACGCGATGTCGTCGACGGCTACAGCCTGGGCGCCAACAGCTACGTACGCAAACCGGTCGACTTCGTGGAATTCACCAAGGCGGCACAGCAGCTCGGCCTGTATTGGTTACTGATGAATCGAGCGCCGCCATCACCCCGGTAGCCTTCGCATTGGCTTCGGTATATCTTCGGGCCATAGCGAGGCCCATGGCTCGAATTCTTCTCGCCGATGCTGACGCTTTCTTCGTCGGAGTAGCGCGCCTCGCCGATCCGGAGGGCGCAGGGCGGGCGCCGCTGCTCATCGTCGGCGGCTCGCGAGAGAGTCGCGGCGTGGTTTGCTCGGCATCCTATGAGACGCGCAAGTTCGGCGTCCGCTCCGCGATGCCGATCGCTCGAGCCCTCCGACTCTGTCCGAACGCGATGTGCGTACCGGTGCCGTTCAAGGCCTGCCTCGCCAAGAGCGCCGAGATCCGCGACTTACTGAAGAAGTTCGCGCCGGTCGTCGAGACAGCGAGCGTCGACGAGTGGTACATGGATCTCAGCGGCACCGAGGGCGTCTACCATCACGAGTCACTCCAGGCCACTGCGCAGCGCATTCGGCGGGCCGTCCATCAAGCGACCGGTCTGACCGTCTCGATCGGCGGTGGCACGAACAAGCTCATCGCCAAGCTCGCCGTCGACCGGGCGAAGCCGAGCGCCGACGGTCCTGGCATTCACATTGTCGATGCGGGTGCCGAGGACACATTCCTTCGATCCTGCACCCTGGCCGACATTCCGCTCGTGGGGCCCAAGTTCCAGGCGCGGCTCGCAGCGCGAGGTCTCGTCACCGTCGAAGACGTGCTGCGACTCAACGAAGCAGCATTGCGGCAGTGGCTCAGTGACCGCGAAGCGCGATGGCTTTGGAATCGCGTGCATGGAATGGATGGCGGCAGCGTCCATCAGCGGGAGACGGCGCGAGGTCTGAGCCGTGACGAGACCTTCAGCAAAGATTTGAGCGACGATTGCGACATCGAACGCGAGCTGCTGAGGCTGGTCACGCGCGCGGCATCGGACCTGAGGGGTGATGGGCTCGCCGTGCGAACGGTTGCAGTCCGCATTCGCGACTGGGATTTCCGGACTCGCTCGACGCAGCGGACGTTGCCCGAGCCCGTTATCTCCGACCGCGTGATTCTGCGTGTCGCGCACGAGCTGCTGGCCACCTTGCGCGAAGCGCGCCGGGTACCCGCTCGGCTCGTCGGTGTGCGTCTGTCGGGTCTGCTCAAGTCGTGGAAGGCGGATCAACTCTCGTTGTTCACGACTCCGGGAGCATCAGGCGAGACCGCGCGCGATCGCCGGTTGTCGCAGGCGATAAACGGAGTACGAGAGAAGTTTGGGCCGAAGAGCATCGTCCCCGGAGGACTGGCGAGGTGAGGGATGTTGCGTGAGTGGTTAGGCGCTCCGAGCGATCTTCAGCGCATCCTCGAGGTCTGGTTTGATCCGCGCGAGCTTGCCCTCACACACAGTCAGGAGCTGCTCGAGCTCCGTGACTAGCGCGGCGGGCGGCTGTTCGTCCTTAGTCAGGCGCTTGCGTATCGAGACGAGCGCCAAGTAGAGCGAGCTCGACCGGCTCGTTTCCGGGTGGCCTTGATGCTCTAACGCCGTCAGTAGCTTCTTCGCCTGGTCCCGCGCGGTGCCGATCGCGCGGACCAGGTCTTCACGCGCAGTGCTCAAACAGGCCCCGTTTTGCAAGTCATGAGATCAGATGTATACCGGGGCACGATGGAGCACAATGGTGCGTCGCTCAGTGTGCCATTTCGAACTCCACACCGATTGCGTCCAGGGTCGCCGGCGGCCCGACCGTCTCGACGGTGGCGAACCCCTCTGCCTTCACGCGCTGGTGACCGGCAAGCGCGCGCACGACTTGCCCCAAGGTGCTCAGGTCGCCGAACCGCGCGATCATCGTGTGCGCGGTCACCTTCACGAGCGCGCCGCCGCCCAGCGTGAATGTCGCCGCCACGGAATCCGCGGCGGTCACGGAGTCGCCGAACGCGACGCCTTGATGTTCGAGTTCCTCCCGCTCCTTGAGCCGGAACCGCACGCTGATGACGTCGAGCGTGCGCGGCGTGGCGGTTTCGAGCAGCCCCTCGCCCCGCGCCACGACCGAATCCCCGGCCGCCAGCGCATGCTGTACGTCGGCGAGCGTCGCGAGCGTGGAGTCGTCCCGATCGTCGCTCCGCTCGATCTCGCTGCCGGCCACGAAGCGCAGGATCGTGCCGTCGGCGAGCGTGACCTTGTTGCCGCTGACGTCGACCGAGGCCACGATGCCGCCGAACCGAAGCTCACCGTGCGTCTCGGGCGTCTCCTGTTTGATCCGCGTCGTCCCGTCGCTGACTCGCAGCTCGATCTTCTGGCCGAGTACCTGCAGCCAGGCGTCGGGCGGCGGACTCGCGTTGGAGAGGACGTTCGCGCTGGTGACGTTCATCTCGATGCTGGGACGGTCGGCTGCGTCGTCGAGCCGCACCACAGCAGCCTTGAAGCTCACGTCCCCGGGCGCCTGTGGTGTGCCGGGTGCCGGTCGCCGGGCTTCGATGGCCGGATGTCTCCCGGCCACGAGGGCGTGCTGCACGCGCAGCGTGAATTCCGCGAGCGATGCGACGGGCGGGTGATTGTCGTCGTCGTCGCCTTCCTCGTGTTGGCCGGTGAATTTCGTGTCGCTGTCGACCACGATCTTCAGGTCACCGATGGCCAACGAAAGCGTGTCTTTCGTCGCCGAGGCGGCGATGGCGGTAACACGACCATCGATGCGCTCGGATCGCGTGAGCTGCTCTGCCTGCTTCACGACGACACGGCGCGCGACGAGCGTGCCCGGCATGAGCCAGATCTTGACGCGCGCTGGTCCTGCGCCGAGCAACGAGTCGAGACCGGGGAGTGTGATGCTGCGGGAGAACTGCGGGAGATCGTTGGGGCCGGCGCTGCGCTGGACGTCGCAGCCGAACAGCACGAGTCCGCCGATCATCATCGGCAGGATTCGCGCTGGTTTCAGATTGAGCATGGGCGCACCTCCGCGTGGGCTGCTCGATACGCTTGTAAGACGAACGAGCCTGTCGGGAGGTAACGGATTTTCTCGGCGCGCTTTCATTGCGAAACGGAGCGGCGGGTGGTCAGGCTCCGCGAGCGACCTTTAACGCATCCTCAAGGTCGGGCTTGATCCGCGCGAGCTTCCCCTCACAGAGCGTCACGAGCTGCTCGAGCTCGGGGACCACCGCGGCCGGCGACTGCTCATCTTTTGTGAGGCGCTTGCGCATCGAGACGAGCGCCTTCGCTGGAAGAGGGGACGGATACAGCGCGGAGGCTGTTCGATACCGCGAAGCGGTGGCACCCATCCCACGCGCCGCGTCCTCGGGTTCACTGTCTCTCCAACAGCGCTCAGCCCTAGGCTCGGGATGGTCCCTCCGGCAGTCAGGGGAACGCTATTGACGACCTCCGCACTGGTGCGTACGCTATCGCGGATTTCATTGTGTAACAGTCGCGTGAGCGACCCGGGCCAAAGCCAGAGTCGGCCCGGACCTCATGCTTGGGGGAGGAGGCCGTTATGGGAAGCTACATGTGGCGGATCACCGGGTCGGTCCTCGCGTCGTTGGTCCTGTGGAGCTGCCGGGACGTGCCGACGGCTTTTCAAACCGAGAAACCTGCCACCGGGATAGCGGCCGCATCGGCTGCCGCGGATCCGATTCCGAGCGGTGAGCGGCTCTTGGGGCAGAGCGTGCTCGAGCCCGTCTACGACGACGAGGAGGCCGGGGTGATCGGCTTCGTGAGCACACCGCTGCACGCGCCCCTCAAGGCGAATCCTCGAGCTTGGTCACCGTTCTACGTGCCCGTCTATCCGGTGGGGTCAACCGTTGGAAGGGTGCTCTGCCAGCACTTGCTGCTGGACAACTGCCCGGACCACGGGCCAGGGATCGCAGGCGCTGCGGCGGCGATCATGCCCTCGGTGTACGGCCCCAGCGACGGCAGCGGGGTCATCGGCCACGACCACCTGATGGATTTTCCGGGCGGGGCGGACTTCGACATCGCCTGGGAGCCGATCCTTGTGCTCTTCACGAGCAAGGCCGCCGCTAACGAGCACCTCCTCACCGATGCCCAGATTGAGGCGGCGGTTGCGAGGGGCGATGCAATCGAGGTTCCGGTTCCGCAGGAGACCTTCCACTGCGAGCGCGTTTCGGCTGCGGCGTGGGCGGGGGGAACGCCGCTTCCGTGAGACTCCGTCTGACCAATGAGAAGCCTCGCAGCGGGATGGCAACTCGCTACGAGGCTTCATCCTCTTTACAGGCCCGGCAGGAATCGAACCTGCAACCCCCCGGTTTTGGAGACCCGCCAGAAAAAACCTGGCGGGAAAGACAAAGGCGAAAGAAGAGGGTCCCTGCCCTTCTGTCGCCGCGACCGCCACAAAAAGCGCCACAGTCGCTGTGACCGCAACCTCGAAGGAGGCCAGCGGTCATGCGAGTCCACATTCATCGTCGCAAAGGCGAGAGTCCCTACTGGCACGCGCAAGCGTATGTCGGCGGCAAGCGATATCGGTTTAGCTGCCAGACGGAGGATAAAGAGACGGCGCGGGAGTACGCCCGTCAACGGGTCGCTGAACTCAAAGGCAGACACGATCGTGGGCTCGTCGGACTACCTGAGCCCGTTCGCATGTCGGAAGTATCCGACCGGTACGAACGAGAGTATGCGCCGCGACTGCGCCCGTCGTCGTCCGAGCGCATGATGGTCGTAATTCGGGAAGCACGCCGCTGGCTCACAGATGGTCCACTACACGATCCCCACGTTGCTAGAGTTACGGCGGGCGACGTTTAAGCGTTTCTTGAGCTAAAGCGCCTACAAGGTGTATCGCCGCGCACCGGCGCAGCAGACTGACTCTCTGTCAAAGGAACTATTCGGCGGGGGAAGTACGACTCGGCTGCCAACTACTCATTTGGTGCGGCCACTGCATACAGGAGTAATCAGACGTTTAGGCGTGAACGTGATACAGTCATCTGTACACCCCCGGAGTGAGCCATTCCGCGGTCTCGCTGGGGTTGGTTCCGCCATTCCCCGCAGGGCGGATGTTTGGCCACGAACGCTCGCACACGTGCGGGCCGCGTTTTCTTATATGTCGCGACGGGGGCCGAGGCGCGAACACTTCCATATACACGAATGCCGTGGATCTTCCGGAGAAGCCCCACGGCATCCGGGATTGTCGAGTTTCAGTCGCCAGCCCCGTTGTCCCCGCCAACTGGCGCGCTGACGCCTACTTGTGGATCTGGACGTTGCCTCCTACCAGCGGACCTGCCGCCATATAGCCTGCCGGCAGCTTCTCGATGGACAGCATGGGCGTGTTGGACCCAGGCTCACCGCAGTCGTCCACCTCCACCTTGAATTCCTGGCCCGGCGTCCCGTTTTCCGTACCCGTGAATCGGAAGGCGGCATGCGTATTCGGCCCGCACGCTCCGTTGCTGATCACGAGCAAGCTCAACGATGTCGCCTTAATGTCCTCGGCAACGGGTCCGTGGTCGATGTAGCGGAAGTTGCCTGTGGGAGAAGCGTCGCCTGCCTGGAACTTGACCACGCCACCAAACGTCGCCTTGCTGCCGGCGCTCGGACCTTGCTGGATGTCTAGAGTAGCCCGTCGATGATGTCACCGGTGACGGGGTCGATCCAGCCGCCCAGGGTCACCTTTCCCGGCGTGGATACCTGCCCGAAGAAGACGATCAGCGACGCCCCTTCCATCATGGGCGTCGCCGATCCGGGGGGAAGCCAGGGACTATTGGCGAGCTTGGAACCGGTGGGGTACCCCCGAGACCGTGTAGGCACCGTTCCCTGTGACGGATGGGGTCACGTCTGCCCGGAACGCCCAACTGCCACCATCCAAGCATGGGTCGGATCAGGGATGTCGTTGAAGTCCGGTTGAAGTCCGAGGGACCGAACAACCGCTCCATACCGGAGCGCGTGAAAGCATCGAGCCAATCGCGAGCTCAATTCGGAAGCGGCGTGGCCTCGCGCCGCGTGAGCGCACCGCGAGGCCACGCAGGTTCCCCCATGCTACGGATACGGGCATCCGTCGTTCCCGCCACCGCCGAACTTCGCGCGGTAGCCACAGACCGAGATGTCTTCAACGCCAAAGACGGCTCCCGTCGGTCCGAGGAACACAGTCGTGGTAAATGGCTGGTCGCCGTTGTTGTAGCTGAAGGCTAGGTCCGTGTTCAGCAGACCGAGCCACTCGAAGTCGATCCCAGTCATGCCGCGCGTCTTCGGGAATGAGGCCACCGGTGTGACCTGCTGCCCGTTGTGGCAGTCGGCTGTATCGATCACCAGCAGCGGATCGGTCGGCGCGATCTCGCCATCGTCCGTGATGAAGTACTGCCCCGAGCCTGGAAGGCCGTCTAGCCGAGCGTACGTAAAGCTGTCGTTCCCTGGGAATGTCGACGTCGTCTGCAAGAAGCACGATTGAATGATCAGCCCGTTGTTGCGGTTCACTAGGTAGAAGTAGTCGCGAAGCATTCCACCGATGAGCACCGGGATGTATCCGGCGGCCCAGATGTGCTTCGAGGCCTGGTCGATATCCAAAGCCCCGAATCCCGGTTGCTCGGGCGGGATGCCCCCCTGGTAATGGACGAGAAGGCTAGTGACCTCTGGACAAACGCCGGGTGACACGTTAGGCGGCGTGACCTTGGTGATCCTCGCATCGCCGGCGAAGCTGGTCAGACGGGAGATCCAAAGGTTCCCATCGAGTGGATCGAAGGCCACTCAGACCGCGCGATAAGCGTTCAGCTTCGAGCTGGCAAAATTCGCTTCATATCCCCAGTAAAGCGTGCTGGAGCCCCCGGGGGGCGGGTCGGCCAGCACCGGATCGAGGGGGGCGTCGGTCACGGTGAGCTCGTCCATGACGGTCGACTCTGGACAGGGCTGGACGTCCTGTACTCCCGCGTCGCCGGTCGCGAGCTCTCCGGTCGCGAGACATAATGACCCCTGCTGCACCGCGTCGAACGATGGCCCGGCGACGGTGGGCTTGCTCGGCTCAGGCAGCGTGTCGCATGCCGCGAGGCCGACGACAGCGAAGACAACCAGCGCGGCGCTTTTCATGGTGTTGCCTCCTTCAGATAGGGCGGCCGGATGCGTGATTCTGTCTCTAGGCTCCGCTTCATGGTCGGTGTCCCCCTATTGGCTTACCCCTATTAGAAGAACCCCTGAGGGGGCCAGGAATATGAGACGGGCATCCTACAGCAGGTGGTGCTTGGCGCGGCGAGGCGGACTCGCGGGAAGCGCGAGCTCGAGATAGCGAGCCAGGGTCTCCTTGAGCCGCACGGTCGCCTGCCACAGCTGGCATCTCACCGTGCCAAGCGATAGGCCGAGCCGTGCCGCGATGTCCTGGTAGCTGAGCTCGTCGCGACGGCGGAGGAGGAAGATCTCACGACACCGGTCCGGCAGGTCGGCGATCGCGCGCCGTAGCGTGTCCTCGAGCTCGCGGCGCAAACAGAGATCCTCCGGTGTGTCCACGGCAGCCGCCACCCGGGCGAAGCGGTCGATCCAGGCCTGCGCCACGTGCCGGTGACGCACGTACTTCAACGCCCGGTTCCGTGCCGCCACGTACAGGTAGGCCGGCGTCAGACGCGCTGCATCCTGCGGACCGCGCCTATCCCACAGGCGAAGAAAAAGATCCTGCACAAGGTCCTGCCCGACCTCCGCCGACCTGACGCGACAGCGGAGGTAATCACACAACTCGACGTAGTGCGTCTCGAACGCCCGCTCCCACGGACCGGACTCGCCGGCCGGCGACCGGGGTTCGAGGGCAGATAGGAGACTAACGCACGGCTCAGACATGGGCGCTGTGTCCGTGGTCGCGGCCCCCAGGCAATGTCGGGTGCCGCAACCCACTGCTGAATCACCGCGCAAGCCGTGTGCCCTCTGCATCACCCCGGGTGACGTCGCCTAAGACCGTGCGGTTCAACGACTCAACCACAGGGCACGCCGCCGATCCGGGAATGGCTGTTGCGTGATGGCAGCAGCTGCTCCCGTCGCTGCGCGAGGTGTCGCCAGAACGCCAGATGAATCCGACACGCGGCGAGCAGGCTGCTAGCGCTCCCTCGTACAGCGACCCGCTATCTCCGGCCGCACTGCTACGCCTACGCAGCAGTGCTGAGCCGACGCGACAGGCGACGCTCCCCACGCCCTGCTGCTCGCCCTCGCAGCGGCGGGACTACCCGTACCCCCTTTCCGCCCGCCGACCCCGACCGAGCGCGACACGGCCTGCGACATCCTGGCACCGATCGACGCTGTGCAAAGCCTTCTCCAGCCGAGCGGCTTCGGCCGCCACCTCGCGAGGAGGCGCGACGCCGACGCGATCGGATCCTCCAGCGCGTTCCCGCAGCTCTGGACTACGAGCCTGCAGGGCGTGAGCGACTGGATCCGCCGGAATCGCGAAGTCGGGGTCGAGGAGCGGAAGAAGCGGTCGAACATCCGGAGCCGCGCTCACCGGCCTTTGAGTCCCAAGCGCGGGCGGCCGTGAGAATGCGGGCCCGGGTTTGGTCAACCGCTACCTGGCGGCGGACCAGCCGGTAGGGACGGGGAGTCACGGGCAGCTTGACGGAAGGAATTTACTATGCAGTGTGTATAGTCAAATGAACTCTTCCCGCGCTGGTCTGTAATTTGGCAACTTGATCCTCGAAACTGGAAAGCCTCGTAGCGATCTGAGTCCGCTACGAGGGTTAGCATTATGGCAGCAGGCCCGGCAGGAATCGCTCGCGAGCAGCCGAACGCAGTGAGGATGCGAGCATTGAGGCACCGGCGGGCCGGTGAGCAGGAGCGCCAGCGACTGCGAAACAGGCCCGGCAGGAATCGAACCTGCAACCCCCGGTTTTGGAGACCGGTGCTCTACCAATTGAGCTACGGACCTAAGAATTGGTGCTGCTGAAGTTAGCTGGGACGCTTGTTCTGCAAAACCCTCAGACTTTGCCGTTACTTTGCCATTAAATTAAATCGCTTCGCCACCGCCGAAGCGAGGTCGGCTTCGTCGATGATGTTGTAGCGGTCGAAGCTGCTGCGCGTCTCCTAGCCGCACAGCCGCATGATCTCACCTCCGACACGCCAGCACGGCGGAAATCGCGCGCGGCGCTGCGGCGAAGATCATGCACGAGACGTCCGAGCCGAGCGGCTTACCTTCGCGATGGAATACATACCGCCCATCCCGCTCGGCCCACCGTTTTTGCAATAACGGTGATCGGGATCACGACGCGTTCGCCCTGTGGGTGCTATCAAGCAGTGAGCGTGCCGTGTTCAATTCGTCCCTGCGAATGTCGCAAAAGGGACGGGCGTTGCTGCATTCTGGGGATGGTCGCGACAGGACTCCAACCTG
>WNGJ01013301.1_pt1 | contig 10869 bp, 13 predicted proteins | sample 5400611 | NCBI WGS metagenome assembly WNGJ01 (sample SAMN13153375, study PRJNA577476) | soil metagenome | isolation source: 40 cm soil or saprolite under Garry oak tree replicate 1 | place: USA:California | collected 2016-06-15 | reverse complement strand
ACCACTTCAGCGTGGGATGACCACCGATCACCAAGTTTGGTCACGTCGGCTAGCCAACGGGGATCATTCGGGACGGACCCTGAAGGTCGTTCACCCCAGGCTTGAACCCAAAGGCGGAGGGCGGCACCAAGCTCTGCGTTGCTAGCAATCCGCACGAACATACTGTGCGCAAGGCGATCGGTTAAGAGCGGCATCCATTTGGCTTTGTCGCCGAGATAGACCTCTTTTGAAATGAGCGGTGCTGGAAGGGTGTGCGGCCCCGGAGAGGCGTGCTCGGAGTCGTGGTAGCTGCGGTCAATGTCGTCTGTCATGGCTTGCCTGTTCTCTCTCTCTCTTTTCTTTTAAGTAATCAAGCTAGTGATTTAGCAAGGCCCATCTTTAGCGACGATCATCCTTGATAGGTGGGGTGTGAGAAGTTTCCTTGTAGGTTTCACGTTCGCATAGAACGACCGCAACGAATGTGTGGCAAGGCGCATGTATATCCTGGTTATAATGTGCTTCTGAGAGAAGCGGGACGCAGTGGACTTTGGTTCGAGTTTTTTTGCGCGTCATTAAACTGTCACCGGCGCACGTGATGACAGTTTTGTCATCCAGTGAAGTGTTGCTCTCAATGTCCACTTATTCAGTGGACTTCAGTGGACTTTTGGCCCTTTTTTAAGTCACGCGCTAGTGATTGTCAGGAGTAAGTATAGTGACAGTTACTATAGAAGGGTTAGAATTATCTCTAAAAGCCCACTGAAGTCCACTGCGACTTTTGGGCAACACTTTTCTATCTTCACGCTGTCCAGAGCGACCAGAGCGGATAGCCGTCCAGCATCCGCGCGCGTCTAATCACTACACCGCCAATGATGCGTCCATCATTTTTCTTAAGCCACCGGCCGAGGCGATCGTTGCTGATCGTAGTTCCAGTTTTGCCGCTTGCCACATTCAATAGAGCCAAGTGGAGGTCATGCGCGTTGAGCGATCGGTTGATTAGCTGCGGGACCGTTACCTCGGTCTGCAGACCGATGTGCTCCCGCCACTGAGCCATAACGGCGATTAGAGCTAGAACTTTCGGGTCGTCGGCTTTGGCCTTGGTGATGGTATTGCAGGGATCGGCGCGATCGAGCCAAAGCAAGGCGTCCCGGATGCGCCGAGACCACGTCTCGAACGATCCGAGCGGCCGGGTGCCCTTGCCGCCTGAGAGACGCCACGCTCGCAAGATTGTGAGGGCCGCGGCGACGAGTTGTCCGCGCTTGGTTCTGGCGACATCAACAGCATCCTGATCGAATTCGCGCAACTCGGGGTGTTCACAGCGGGCGTCTAAAGAGCTCAGAAGGGTGCGCCTAGTAAGGTCACCGGCGACGGTGAGGTTATTGCCGGTTGCGAACACGGTGGCAATGACAGGAGTTTTTACATTTTTGCTTTTGCCGAGCACTCGGACATTGGGCATCTGCTGGGTGAGCGCTGAGCATAGGAAGGAACATTCCAAAGGATGCTCACAATTGTCGATTGAAATGATGAGGTCCCCGGCAAGCAGTGCAGCGCCAAGACGCTTTTCAAGCTCTTCTTCGTGGTTGCCTTGGCCGATGACCGGCGCCGGCTGTCCGGTTACCAGAACCGAGACGATATCAACCAGCTTGGATTTGCCGGTTCCCGCGGTTGGCGCCGTGAAGGCGAAGAGCGGCGCCGTCTCCACGTTGTGGCGGTCAAGCCCGGTCAGGATACCTGCGAGTGCCACTGACCGATCGGCGGGCGCAACGAACGGGAAATCGGCGAGCAGCTTCTCAAGCGCTGCCAGCGCTGCCAGCGCGTCGTTCTTGGTCGGCCGCGACGGGATCGATGGGAAGTCACAAGCTGGCTTGAAGAGCAGGCCGGTTGCAGTGTCGTATCCCGGTGTATCGCAGACCGAATTGTCGGCGCGCAGAAACGGCGCGCCAGTTACGCCGGTTAGAATGGGAAGCTTCCATCTGCCTACGCTTGCTAGATAGGCATCGGCGACCTGGGTCGGTGCGTCGGCTGGGATCCATCCCTTCGATCGGGCGTCGTATTTTAGGAAACGTGCTGCGCAGGTGAGGGTGACAATGAGATCCGGCTGGGTGACAGCGACGAGTTGCCAGCCTTGGGTTTCGCGATCATCGCTTGCTTTGAGGCGCTGCAGCACCGGCCGGACGATCTGGCCACCGCGTTGGTAGATTTCGCGCTTTAGGCCAATCAGCGCAACTTCAGCTTCCTCGACGATGCGCGGCAGCTCGCCCTTCACAATGAAGATTTGTGGCCATGGTGTATCGGCGGTTTCCGCCTCGCCGGTGGCGGCCTGGCGCTTCCGGGCCCGCCATTTCTCATAGGAGCGCGTGACCTCTTCATGTAGCCGATCGGCGTACTTGGCGCCGATTCCATTTGGGTACTTTGCAAGTTCGTCTGCGATTGCCTCCGCGGTCCAGCCCTGGCCAGCGAGGTGCCAAACGACAGATTGGAAGGCCTCGCTGCGTTGGCCCTCCGGCGCGCCGTTGTGGATCAAGTCGTCATAGTTTGGCGCACCCTGCGGGCCAGCGTCGTTGAAATCCAGGCCACCGTTGGCTTGTTGTCGCGCCTCGCCCGTATGGCGTGCGAGCAGCGTATCGATAAGGCCATCGAGCGGCGGTAATTCAAGGCATGAACCGCGCTGGAGCCCGCTTGGGCCATACTCGAGCCCGCTTACCGTAATGTATCGTTTGGTGTTGCGGTAAATCTCCACGCCGGCGCCGGTATTGCGGTCGAACGTGAACCGGCGCTGCTGGCTGTCCCCTTGTGCTGTGCCAATGATGCGGTACCCGGTGCCGCTAACTGTTACCTCCCGATAGGCCGACCCCGACTCGGTGATCAATTGGCTGGCCCAATCCTCGATCTTGCCATTATCGAGGTCGACACAGTGATCGAGGTCAATAGCGCCGATTCCAGATCCCATTAGCGCGTAACCGATGCCATCTGCATGGCCGGCCTTCACGGCCGCGACGGCGTCCTCGTGGGTTCCCCACGTGTCAGGGTCATCGGATTTGGCATGGTGCGCAGGATACCGTGCCTGATATGGCGGCTTTGTCCACTTCTCTCTGCCGTCTTTCGTGGTGCGCTGTTCCCAGCGCCAGACCACCCAGCGCGGCTGCGCGGTTAGCGGCTGCAGTGCTGGTGGAAGGCGCGCGAGGTCATGATGGTACGTTTCGGGCTTGTTCATTTCGGGCCCCCAAGTCGATAGAAAATACTCATCAGCCACATGCCTTGTTTTTCGGTCGGCTCCCGCCACACCGTGCGTCCCGCCATGTCGTCGATAAATTGACGTTCGTTGTCCCTCAGCTGGTCGGCGCGCCGCTGGCACCACAGCGCGATCTCGTTCCAGGACGGGGTTCCATCGACATTGCGAAAATTGCCCGGTCCATGCTGTGCATTTTCAGCTTTCCGCAAGCCGTCGTTGAAGCCGGCGTCGTAAATGCGCTTCGCGTCCGTCTCCGAAAGCGCACCGTTCGGCTTCTTGGTCATTCCCGAAAGCAATGCCTCGACAAGCTGATTACGGTCCTTGCTGGCCAGGCGCGCGAGCATGGCGGCAGCGTTGGTGCGCTCGCCTTCTGTGGCTCCGCCGGCGGCAACGCCCACGCCTGGAATGGAATCGTGGTCGAACAGCACTGCCGCCAGCTTTTTGATCTTTGCTTCATCCAAGACCTGCTCCCCTCATCGTCACAAAGAGGTGCGTACGATTGCGCGTGCAGCAGCGATTACCTCGCTGTCGTGGTCAGACGACAGCGTCTTGCCGAGCCGGTCGGCTATTGGCGCCAGCGCGGTCATTTCCAGCACCGCTCTCGATGGCCACATAGGCGGCACCGCCAATCGGCCTGGTCGTCATAGGCGCGCGGAAGAAGCTCGCCGGCCTGCGTGGCGCGGATCACAGCGACGGCGCGGTCGGACCATTCCTGCGCACGCTGAGCGTTGAAAGGGTGGAGGAGATGGAGTCGTTCGGAGGTATTGGCGTTCACCGCGGTGAAGATGGCCGGATGGTCGGCAACGTCGAGGTAGGCTTGGTAAATCCAGACCTGCGCTGCGTAACCCGGATAGGCTTTTTCGAGGCCGTCGCGCTCAAGCGACTTCCAACCTTTGTCGCCGAGGACCTTGTGCTCCCAAATGGCCGGATATCCGACATCCGGCAATGCGGGGCCCGAAACCAGGATTCCATCGGCATGGCCGCGGAATAGGCCGTCTGAGGAGCGAAAGCCGAGTCGGTCGTCCGGCGCGAACGTGAAGCCAGCGCGGATAAAATGCTCGCGTGTTAATGCTTCGAACAGATGGCCGCGCCGGAACATGTCGCGCGTCCGGCTTGGATGTACCGGGTCCACCATCCAGTCGTACTGGATCCGGCGCAGGCACTCTGAACCAACCGCGGACGCGCCGAGATACTGCCGGGAGTTTTCCTCCGGCGGCTCGGCGCGCTCGATCAGGTCGTTGATGGCCACGTTGATCGGCGCGGCACAGAGATTTGCGCAGTTGAAGTCGATAGTCACGGTGCCCTCGCATATCTAAAAGGGCGGATCGTCGTTAAGCTCGGACGGCACTACGAGCGGGTTGCCGGCCGCTGCATTGGCTTCGCGCGCGATCCGGTCGGCACCTTTCTCTTGGGTGATGCCACCACCGAAATCGCGCGCGCGCATGGCACGGCGAATGAGGCCGAAGGCGGAGCCGAGGAAGCTGACCATAGTTTCCTTCGGCCAGTTATTGAGAGGCAGGGTCCAGTCGATGCCGGGGACGTCGGCGAGCTCCGGCAAAATGGTGCAGATGGCGCCGGCGTCCCATGGATCAGGGTCAAGGCCGCTATCGCGGACCGCTGCCTCGATATCGCGGCCCTCGGCGACTGCCTGCTCTGCTCTCGTGCTGAGCCAGGCGAAGAGCATGGCGGCGAAAAGCCAACCCCACTCCGAATCCGATAGCCGGCTGATCGGCGCGGCCGGTGGCATAACGCCACCGGTCGCAAGTTTGCGTGCCGCCTCGATGGCAGCGGCGGTTGCCCGTCGCTGCCATTCATCCTCTATTGCCGACAACGTCGGCTTGCGAGGCGTCACTTTGCCCATGCCGGCCTCACAATTGCTGGCGTGGTGGCCGCTGGCACTGCCGGTGCGGATGCCTGCTGCGGCGCCGCAGTGCCGCCGGCCGGCTTCGGCACCTGGTCGACGGGGTGCCACTCTTTCCGATCGGGCGTGATCACCTCGAGCAGGACGTTTTTTGATTTGTACTCGCCTTTGGCGGGTTCAATGCCGATCCGGGCGATGAAGCGCAAACCGTCAAAATCACCCCAGCTCTCAGGACGACGCGCCCGCTTGGCCGTTTCGCCGGTATCGTCCGGTCTGATGTTTCGCGCGCACTCGAGGATGGCCCGCAAGTAGCCGTGACTGATTCTGGTCGCCTTGGCGTGGCCTTCGGTGGTGCCGGCGACAGTGAACAAGCTCCAGAACCTGCGCTTCGCGTATTCGCCGTCGACCACGACGAACTCACAATCGAGCGCCTCACTGGCGCCGTCCTTGGCACGCCTGAGCCAACCGCCTTCGCCAGCCTTGCCCGGCCTGATGATTAGATGCACAGTCGCGATCGTGTCGGCCGGGATAATATCGAGACTGCGCTGCGGCCCGGCGTCGTTGAAGTCCATAGTCATGATTACTTTTCTCCTTTGTTACTGTGAATTGCGGCCTTTGCCGCGGTTAAACTTGTGACTTTCGTAAATAGTTTTTCGAGGTGAGGTGCTCCTTTTCTATCTTGCTGGTTGCGTAAGCTTGCTGAGCAGTTTTCCGAGATCCGGCTGTTCGATCTGATCGAGCCGGCCGCTGCGGTCCTTTGCCGGGTATCCCCAGGGATTTGGTGATGTGCATACAAAGGCACGCGTTGGCTTCCCGTCGCCAAAATCGACGAATTGCATTGTGATAATTTCATCGACGACGCCGGGCAGCTCTCTGGTAGTTTTTCCGCCCTCGATCTGCGGCACCCATTCCGTCCTGTTGAATTCGTCAGTGGTCTTTTCCAAGATCCCGACGAAAATCACCGTCTTGTTGCGACTGTGCTGCAACTGGTTCAGCCACGCGATCATCTGTCGACCATGAAGTCCGTAGGTCGAACGCACATCCTTCTTTCCGCGCTCAGTGAACGATTCCGGCAGCTGTTCGGCATGGACAAAGCTCAGCCTTGCCGCAGCCGTTAGGCTGTCTACGAAGAGGGTTTGAAAAGCGGCGAGGTTCGCAGCATCTTCAGTCGAAGCGACAGCGTCGTAGTGCGCCTGCGAGTAAGCTGCAGTCGGCGGCAGCGCGGGATTGGCACCGCCAAGAATGCAGGCCAAATCAACACAGTCGGACCAGGTGCGTGGTCTCACAGTGGTGACGGAGAGGCCGGAGATCGCCAAGTCGCCAGCTTCAACATCAAAGAAAAGCGTCGATGCCAGCATGTCGTTTGGCAAGGTCCTCAACAGGGAGGTTTTGCCAACGCCCGACGGTCCGAGGACCAGGATTTTGGCGCCGGATTTCTCGGCGAGGCGCTGATCTGCTGTGATGATTTTCATTTGTTTACCTCTTAGCTCATGGTCGAACTAGCGACTGAAGGGCGACAAATCCGTCCCCCGCGGCTTTTGTGATGAGGAGCGGAGATGCCGGCGCTGCGCTATCGAGCGAGATGCGTTCAGCGTCGATAGCGTCCAGCAGAGGCAAGATCTGTCTGATCGGCACAGCGACGTGCGCATTCCCGCGGGTTATGGCGGGGATTGTGGTCTCGCCGATCTTGGGATCGCCGGCCGCTATGACGACCTCGCCGGCGCTATCGGTCCATGTGAGAAAAGCGAAAGGCAGCTGGGCTTTCTTGCTGTCGGCCGGCTTCCCAATGGCGGCGCGGACGAGCTCTAAGCTGTCGCTCAGGGCAGCACGATCGACCTCGATGGAGTTTCCCGACGGCGGCGGAATGGCGCGACGGTGTTCGGGAAAAATGGCATCAATCAGTTTAGAGATGAGATTGCCGTTGCCATTCCCGACTCCGACAAACCGCTTTCCGACGCCAAGCGTAATGTCTCCCTTCATCTTCACTACGGCAAGGACAACATCCCTCGGGATGATGATTGAGAACTCCGGCAGGTTGGCTGACGCCTCGATCGACACCTCGACGATGCGCTTTCCGTCGCTTACGAGGCCGATCAGTTTTCTGTCCGCACATCGTAGGGAGAGGCCGCAAAGTGCTGGCCGCGTCTCGGTCGCGGGAATGATCGGCGCCGTCTGCCGGAACAGCTGGTGATGTTCGGCTTCACCTAGATGAACGCTCGCTTTGGCTTCCATGTCGAACGGCACCGGGAAATCCCCGGCCGGCAGCGTCGGAAGCACAAGGTGAGAGGAGCCGATCCGAGCAGAAAGCTTGCCGGGATTCGCACTGAGCTCGACTTCGGCGCGCTCGTCGTGCCGGCAGAGCCAGTCTGCGAGCTTGGAAGCGTCGACCGTCGTGGTGCCGGGCTTGGCAACCTGCGCGCTGGCACGTGAGACGGCGCGCGAATCCAGGTCGGTTCCCGTGAACGATAACGTGCCGTCCTCGGCTGTGATCAGCACGTTGCCCAGGATCGGAATGGTGGCCTTGTCCGGCGTCGCGCCGGCCGCAAAACTAGCGGCAGCTACAATATCACCCACGCGGGCGAGGAGGTGCATTATTCATCCTCCTCATCGTCGATCGCCAGCACGGCAGTGACAGCATCATGCTGGCAGCCGGCACAGCGAAGATGGAATTCACCCTCGCCATCGTGGTGAAGATCATGCGCACCGAAGGCTTTTCCGCAGCAGGGACAGGCAAGGCCGTTAGCGACCTCGACGCGTGCGAAGCCGGACACGAGCGCCGACAGGTTATTAGTGATCCTCATTGAATGCCCCCGTTGGCCCATTGTTCTACCGTTCGCTTGGCGAGCGACTTCGTTTCGACCTTGGGGGTGGGGAGATGGCCCTGAACGCGAGCCTGCTGACGATCGTGCCGACCCTGGAGGTCGGTACGATATTTGGGCGACATGGCTTTGAGGGAATCGTCGACGCCAACGGCATCAAGAAGCTGTCCAAGGGCCCCTAGAAGATCCTTGCGCTCTTTCGCCGATGCTTGAGTCAATGCAAGCGACCAGTTATCGGCCGCCGTCCGAATCATCCCTTCGATAACAACCGGCTCCGCCCGCCTTATCTTTTTTGCTTTGCTTTTGGGGGGGCGCGATGGTGAACGTGTCGGCTTCTTGTGCTCGGCAACAATCTCCTCGACCTGGGCGTTGGTCAGGGGCTCGCCGTCCCCGATGCGCTCGATCACCTCAATACGAGCATCCTCGGGGGTCGAAGGGGCGGCGAGGAGATAAAGCGAGGAAACGCCGATGTTCAAATTCGTCAAATTGACGATTTTGGCACCAAGTCTCTTATGAACCGCAATGAACCGTTCAGCCGTTGCAACGGACCATCCGAATTGCTGTTGCAGCCAAGGGAGCCAGTTGCCATGGCCGAGGAGGCGTTTGCATTCGACGAGACGCTGTCCGATTTCGTTAATATCTTCCCCTACGCGCTTTCTCAGGTCGCGGATGGCTTTTGCGTGCTCCGCAAGCGCGACTTCAGCGGCGGCAAGCGGGCCGAAATGGGGCCGCAGATCCTGGGGGGTCGCATCGGGGGCGATCTTGCCGCTGTCCGGGATGGCGGCGGCAATCAGTTGATCGTCGTCGGTGGTGGTCGGAATATTTTCTGGAAGCAAAGTAGCTTGAGAAGCGGTTCGGCAGCGCCGGAGATCGCCGTTCCATTTTCTTCTACATGAACCGGTTCCGCCTTGGTGGTCTCCGGGATCACGACGATCGAACTGTCCCCGATGATAATGGCCGGGACGGCGGAGGTGGCGGCGTCCGTGATCACCTGCTCGTCAGTGGCGACCGAGTCAGAATTGCCCTTGACTTCTAAAACATTGACGATAATTCCCATTTTGAGACCTTTCGTTTTGCAGCGGAGGTTTCTGACAACAGAACGCCGGCCTCGCATCGCACGCGATGTGCCGGCGTTCTGCGTTATGGGGTGGTTTCCTCATCCTCACCGGCGACGAGCGCTTCGAGGGAGGTGTAGACAACAAGCCGCTTCCGCCCGACCTTGATGCTCTTGACCCGGCCGTCGGCGATCATCGCCCACATGGTGGTCGGGCCAACGTCGAGCAGCCGGCAGGCCGTGTTCACAGAGACAGTAAGAGGCGGCGGGCCACGGTTCGTACCAGCCCCACCGGCCAGACGAGCTTTCCGCTCATCGCGCCCAAGGCCGGTGCTCAAAATGCTCATTGAGCATGCTCCATCTCGCCCGCGGTGGAATGCGAGCGTCTGTGAAGCATGACGATTTTTTGATGTGTGTTGTCAGCCGGAAAGGCCGGAAAAGGCCGGAAATAGAATGGCGGCTATTTTCCGGCCTTTTTCAATTGCACCCATTCAGTCATCATTTTAACAGTGCGCTCACGAATAATGCTTTCAGAAATGTCTATGCCGCACAATTTAGCCACCGCTCGCTCGACATCAGCCTGGAAGCTCCATTCAGGATCTGATGGGTTGGGCAGTCCGTGAAAATCCAGTAGCTCGAATAGCGTTGGTTTGATGACGCCTTCCCAGTCGACCTTTGGCTTTCGTCCTTTCTGCTGAGTCGGTTCCTTTTTTCCCTTGCCGGCAGCAGCCGTGGATAGCTGAAGGTGGATTGAGAACCAATATGTTTCATCCGGACTAACAGCTACGCCCTTCTCCCAATCGACGATGTTCAGAATAGGCAAGTTATGTGCTGGCAGCCTCTTAAACGGTGCGTCCACACCTGGACACGCAAAGATTGCAATTTCGCTTTTTAAGGCATGATTATCGAGTGCCGCCTTCAGCCGCTGTAGCAGCTCTTGTTGTATCCGATCGAATCCGACGGAGAAGGGGAGAATCGTTCGCAGCGGCAACCAATTCGAATCGGGCTGCTGCTTGTCCATCTTCTTGTCCGCTGTTCGCGGTCCGGTAACGGAATCAACCGAAAGTACGGATAGAATATTTGCTTCAGATCGTTGAACGTGGATCTCGAAATACTTTGTCCCGTCGGGCGCGACGGCCGCGCCGTTCTCCCAATCTGTTATTTCCAGGTGACGGCCGATCGCCGGGTTTAATTGCTTAAATGGAGCCGATTCGTTCCCGACACGCGCATAGAGGAGATATTCGCCGGTTGATATCTGATCGTTAAAGATCCTTCTTCGAAGTCTCACTAATGCGGACGCCATCCTCTCGTCCGTTTCGCGCTGGATACGTGATGATTGCCACGGATGAGCGGTTCTCAGCGGCCTCCAACTAGTCTCAGGCTGCTCCCATTGCTTCGACAAGTGCGCCTCCGCATGGCGCTCTGATAAAGGTTTCCGCATGAAGGTTGCGGCGGCAGGGGATGCGGTGTCCCTTTTCGGCTGGCCGGCCTAATCCGCCGCGATTGGCGGTATAACGTCTTCGGCGGCCAGCATCAAATTCGAATCCACGCCATCCACCACGCGCCGGTGGCACGGTCAGATCGAGCGAAATCCAAGGGCCCAGTGGGTAAAATCGCGGGTTAAGGCGGACACATCCGGTAAAAATCTAACGATATCAGCTAAAAGATCCGCGGGTTAATGGGGACACCCCCTCCGCCAGGTCCACATTCCACTAGCTCCCATACACGTCCCTCGGCTTCCGCTCTGAGGCGGGCTAATCGATTGGTTTTCCGGATTTGTTTTGCTTTGGCTTTCCTCCGCCGGCGTCCGCACGGCCCAACGCGCGCCGGCGCGTAAGGCCCTGCGGCCAAGCCAATCTGCAACTTAGCTGACCAAGAGCGCCTCACCCTGATCAGCTGCGGCCTGATAGACGCGCCGCCAACGCTG
>WNGJ01009277.1_pt1 | contig 10869 bp, 5 predicted proteins | sample 5400611 | NCBI WGS metagenome assembly WNGJ01 (sample SAMN13153375, study PRJNA577476) | soil metagenome | isolation source: 40 cm soil or saprolite under Garry oak tree replicate 1 | place: USA:California | collected 2016-06-15 | reverse complement strand
TGTCTCGAACTACGTGCGGTTTTCCTTTGAGCAAGCCCCGGTCCCCGGACAAAACAGCAGCTGCCTCTGGCTGGGGATTCCTGTCGCGTGCGGGCCGCGCGGGTTGCCCACCGGCAGGCACTGGCTTTATCGAAACAACAGCGACGGGACGTTCACGGATGTAAGTGAATCCGCGGGCATCGCGCAAGTGACTTCGAGTTACGGTTTGACGGTGGTAGCAGCCGATTTTGATGAAGATGGCTGGCCTGACATTTACGTCGCTTGCGATGCCACTCCGAGCCTTCTTTTCATGAACAACCACGATGGAACGTTTCGCGAAGAGGGCCTTCTGCGGGGCGTGGCCCTGAACGACGACGGCCTGGCGCAAGCGGGCATGGGCGTCGCAGTGGGCGATTATGATCTGGATGGGCACCTCGATATCTTCAAGACGCACTTCGCCGATGATCGGAACATTCTTTATCGCAACAATGGAAAGGCGTACTTTCAGGACGCCACCGCGTCCTCGCGCCTGGGGGTCGAGACGCGTTACGTGTGTTGGGGCGCGGGGATTGTTGATCTGGATAACGACGGCTATCCGGACTTGTTCATGACGACCGGCCATGTTGACCCGAAGGTCGAGAAGAAGCTCCCCCAATACCCGAACAAGACTCCGCGGGCGGTTTTCCGAAACTTGGGGCAAGGCGTATTTGAAGAGCTGATCGGCGAAGCCGGCCCTGGCGTTGCCGCCTTGCATTGCAGCCGCGGTTGCGCCTTCGGAGATTTCGATAATGACGGTGACGTCGACGTGGTCATCGTCAACCTCAACGAACCGCCGTCGCTCGTGCGAAACGACCTCACGGGGAAGGAGAACTGGATTAAGATTAAGCTCGAAGGCACAAAATCGAATCGCAGTGCCATCGGATCTCGCGTTTTGGCGCATTACCGAGGGAAGACACAAGCCCAGGCCCTGCTCAGCCAGTCTAGTTTTTTTTCTTGTAACGATCCCCGGTTACATTTCGGGCTGGGGACATCGGTTTCCGTTGATGTTGAGATATTTTGGCCGAGCGGCACGCATGAGAGTTACAAGGGAATGCCGGCCAATTGCCTAGTCACGATTCGGGAAGGGGTGGGCGTGGTACCGAATCGCGGCTGGTCCAAATCATGAGGGAGAATGCCCGTAGCTTGCTAGGAATCTAGTCTTACAAAGTGCGACGAGGCGAAGGCCAAGCGGTGGAACGAAATGAAGTGCAGTGGATTATACCGCCCTCATTCTGCGTTGGTGGCGAAACCAATGTGGTGGATGTTGGTGTGCTTACTCTGCTTGGGTTTGGCGCGGGCACAGGATGAATCCGAGCAGCAGGCACTCAGGCGGGCAGTCGAGTTGCACCAGTCGGGTCACTACGCCGAGGCGATCACCGAGTATCAGACTTATCTGAAGGCCCATCCGGAAGCGGCGGCGGTTCGCTCGAACCTCGGTGCCGCCCTGGCTCACGAAGGCCGTTACACCGAAGCCATCGATGAATACCGGCTGGCCCTGGCGGCCGAGCCAAGCAATCGCGGAATCCGCTTTAACCTAGCGCTCGCTTACTACAAGATGAGCGAAATCGAACAGGCCATCAAGGAGTTCGAAGCGGTTTACGCGATCCAGCCGGCAAGCGACCCCGAGCGGCGGCGGCTCTTATTGCTGCTGTCGGAATGCTACCTTCGCCGTGGCGACGATAGGAAAGTGATCGCCCTGCTCGATCCACTGGCCGACGCCGATCCGAACGACCTCACTCTCGCTTACCTGCTCGGTACCGCGCTGCTCGACCAGGGTCAGGACGAACGCGGGGCCCTTATGATCCAACGCATCCTGCGCAATGGCGACACCGCCGAGGCCCACATGCTGATGGCTTTCACCCGTATGAAAGCGAACGACAAGAAGGGTGCTACCCAGGAAGTGGACCGCGCTCTCGCGCTCGATCCGAAGCTGCCCGAGGGATATAGCCTGCGCGGAAGACTAGTTTATCTCGCGGCCGACTTGGATGGCGCTGAAGCGGCGTTCCGCAAGGCTCTCGCTCTCGATCCGAACGCCTTTGACCCGCTTCTTTGGCTCGGAACGCTGCTCCGGCAGGAGGGTAAGCTAAAGGAAGCGCGCTCACGCTTGGAGCAGGCCAATCGGTTGCGGCCGAAAGAAATCCGCGTCCGCTATCAGCTCGCTCTCTTGTCGTCGGACGAGGGAGATGACCAGCGCGCTGCGGCGCTCTTGAAGGCCCTCATCCAGGATGCTCCGGAGTACACCGAGGCGCATCGCAGCATCTCGACGATTTACTTTCGACTGGGGCGCGCGGCAGAGGGCCGACAAGAAAGAAAAATCGCGGAAGAGATGGACGCCGCGATTCAGGCACGGGACCAGGAGCGTGGAAGGAAGATGCGGAAGTGCAACCAATAAGCCTTCTTCTCTTGCTTGCCATGGCAGCGGGGCAGACCACGCCTCAGACATTTGACGAACTTTCCACCAGGGCGCGACAAGCCTACGAGGCCAATCATCCCGAGGAAGCCGCCGAGCTTTACGGCCGGGCGGTCAAGCTGCGTCCCGACTGGGCCCAGGGCTGGTGGGCGCTCGGAATGATCGAATACGAGCGCGACCGATACCTCGAGTGCCGGGACGACTTGACTCGCATGGTGGAACTGGACGCCTCGGCCGCACCGGCGTGGGCTCTGCTCGGGCTCTGCGAGTTTCGTACCAAGCAGTACGACGCCGCATTCCAGCATTTGAAGAAGGCCCACATGTTAGTACCGGTCACCGAGCCCGGCGGGCCGTTGCTGGATATGACCGACTACCATCTGGCACTGCTGCTGACCGAGCAAGGCGCCTTTGAACTCGCGCAGGAAATTCTGATGCGGGTTGCGCGCAAGGTTCACACGAACCCCGAGATGATGTTTGCTTCCGGCCTGCCAGCCCTTCGCATGCCCATCCTCCCTTCGGAGGTTCCGGCGAACCAGCACGACGTGGTGACCATGGCGGGCAAGGCTTTCTGGGATCTGGCCACCCAGCGGCCTGAGGAAGCGGAAGCTGACCTCAACGCGCTTGTCACCAAATACCCGAAGGTCCCTAACGTCCACTATTTTTATGGCACGTACTTGGCGGCCCGCCATCCCGAACAATGCGCGTCACAGTTCCTCGAAGAGCTAAGCATCACTCCCGATAGCGTGCCCGCAAGAGTTCAGTTGGCTCTACAGTACATTCTTGACGACAAGCTCGAGCAAGCCCTGAAATTAGCCCGTGAGGCGGTGGCGCTAAGTCCTGATTCGGTAGGAGCACAGTTGGCACTGGCGAAGACGCTGCGAACCCAAGGCAACAACCAGGGCGCCTTGGCCGCTTTCCTGGCGGCGGAGCGGCTGGATCCCGTCAGCCCGGTAATCCGCCTGTACCTCATGAATGTTTACCGGGACCTTGACCGCATCGAAGATATGCAGCGCGAAAAGGCCGAGTACGATCGCCTCAAGCGAGAGCAGTCCAATTGGCCCTAAACTCCCTCGTAAGTGTCAGTCTGGACGGCCTTTAGCACGCTTTGGAAAACTCCCAGGTCGGAATCCCGAGGTTCCGCAAGGCCGCTTGGGTCTTTAGAAGCGGCTTCCGCGAACTCCGTAACCGCGGACTTGCCTCACGGCCGGCTCCCAGACCTGCCATGGGGGCAGAACCATCCACAAAATCGATATGGCACATAAAAAAGAAAAAAAAGGACTTGACAGAGCCAAGGGCTCGGAAGTAAAAACGCGACAACGTAAACGATTACGGTGGCGCTTTTTCTGTCCCGAGAAGGGCGTTACCCAGGGCTAGCTAGCTTAGCTAGGCACTGTGGTGGATCTGAGATTCAGTTAAGGCGGGGTGCATCGATGGCTCGCATCGTACGATTTTCCATTTCCCATATCGATTTTCTGCGCAAAAGCTCAGTGGTGGCTGTGGGACTTTTGACCGTGGTCTTCCTTCCGCTTGTTTTGCCCGTTCAGCCGTCGGCGCTCGGGCAGACCACCAGCGCGACCCTGACCGGAACTGTGTTTGACGCCTCCGGTGCCGTCGTTCCCAATGCGACGGTGACTCTGAAGAACGAAGCGAGCGGCGGCCTGCGCAGTACGGTCAGTAACGCCGAAGGGTACTTTACCTTCGCTGCCGTCCCGCCCGCCACTTACACGATTACTGTGGAGAAAGAGAATTTTAAGACGTGGGCAGCGAAGTCGATTGTCCTCAACTCCGACGACAAACGGAATGTGACGGGAATCAAGCTGGAACCCGGCGCGCCGAAGGAGACCGTGGTCGTCGAAGCGAGCAGCGTCCAGATCACGCCGACTGAATCGGGTGAGAAATCAACCCTGATCAATGAACACATCCTACAGAATGTCGCTATTGTGGGACAGAACGCCGCCGAGTTCGTCAAGATCATGCCGGGCATGGCGTTTACGGGCGGCACGATGAACGTGTCTTCCTACGCGGCCCAGGATGAGCGCACGGGCAGCGGGCCGGTTGGGAGTTTCTCGGCGAACGGAACCCGCACCGCCGCTCTGGACATCACCTCGGATGGCGCGCACATCATTGACCCCGGCTGCAATTGCGGACAGGCCATGAACACCAATGCCGACATGACCGCGGAACTAAAGGTCATGACCTCGAACTTCGGCGCGGACGAGGCCAAAGGGCCGGTGGTGATCAGCGCGATTGGGAAGTCGGGCGGCCAGCAGTTCCACGGGGAGGCTTACGCCTATGCCCGCAGTTGGCATCTCAACGCCAACGACCCGCAAAATATTGACGCGGGCTTTTCGCGCCCCGAATCCAAGTACTTCTACCCTGGCTTCAACATCGGCGGCCCGCTCATCATCCCGGGCACGAACTTCAACCACAACCGCGATAAGCTGTTCTTTTTCTTCGGAACCGAGTACTACAAGCAGGACGTGGACAACGGCGTGTACCACGCCGTAGTTCCGACTCCTGCCATGCGGCAGGGCGACTTCAGTGATGCAGCTTACCTCAGCAAGCTTAATGGCTACTCCGTTACCGGAGTGCCGGGCGGCAGCATGTTCACCAATGGCAAGCTTAATAGCGCTGCGGACCCGAACGGCCAGGCGCTCATCAATCTGTACCCACTGCCCAACGAGGATCCAAGTAAACTTGGCGGTTTTAATTACGCGAATGGCGAAACGCGGTACTCGAACATGTTGCAGTTCCGCGGGCGCGTGGACTACAACCTAAGCGAATCGTTGAAGCTGTATGTGTCCTACAATCATCAGCACGATAACGCCTTAAACAGTCTTGATGTTCTCTGGGGCCCGGGTGGCACGAACACCTGGGCTGCGCCGACGACGCCCTACCCGACGCCTCTGGTCGCGTCGTCGCAATCGGATGTGGTCACTGCGAATCTGACCAAGGTGATCAACCCGACCCTCACCAACGAAGTAGTTTTCAGCTATACCTACCTGAACCTCCCGAACAGCTTTAAGGATCCGACCAAAGTGGAGCGCGGATCGCTCGGCCTCAACTACGGCTTGCTCTTCAGCCATCCGAATCAGCAAAACCTGATCTTCCCCCAGATGACCGGCTGGGGTGACGGCATCTCCAACATGCTCAACACCGGATTTGAGCTGAACGGCACCGTTTATGCCAAGAAGACTCTGCCGTCGGTCGCCGACAATCTGGTCAAGGTCTGGAGAACACACACCACCAAGTTCGGCTTCTACTGGGAACGTACTTGGAATGAGCAGCCCGGCAACGGAGCCGTCAACGGTTCGATGGTCTTCAGCAACTGGGGATCGAACGGGACCGGAAACGCCTACGCAGATATGCTCATCGGCCAGACTACGCAGTACTCAGAATTGAATTTCGACGTGGTGCCCGCTTTCCGCTTCATCTCGGCGGAGTTTTACGGAACGGATTCCTGGAAGATATCCCGCCGCCTCACCCTGGATTACGGCATGCGCGTGTCGCACTTGGGACCTTGGGTCGATACGACGGGCTATGGTTTTGCGGCTTGGTATCCGAACCTGTACAGCAATGGGACTGGCGGTTCAGTGAACGGCGCGACTTTCCCCGGCATACAGTGGAACAAGGTTAACGCTTCGACGCCGCTCTCGGGTTCGGGCAGCAGGGCGTTTTTCTACAACCCGCGCGTAGGCTTTGCCTGGGATGTTTTTGGCAGCGGCCGGACCGTGCTGCGCGGCGGCTACGGTATGTATCATTTCCATGATGAACAGAATGTGCAGAACGGGGCGTACAGCATCGTGCGGGGATCTTTTAACTCCCCGACGCTGTGGAGCCCGACGATCGCTTCACTTGGACCCAGCCTGGCTACTTTAAGTGCGCCGAGTGGAGTGACGGCCTTGGATCCGACAGATGACCAGGAGCCGCGAACCCAGAGTTATAGCTTCACTGTGGCAGAGCGGCTGCCGTGGAAGAGCGTGTTAGAGGTCGCTTACGTCGGCAGCAAATCCGATTACCTGAGCAACTATAACAACAACTTCGACCAGCTCAACGATCTCGGCGTGGGGACCTTGTTCTCGGCATATGGCTGGCTGCCCAATTGTGACTCGTCGATACCCGCGGGGCAAACCAACGCACAGGGCACGAAGAGTTGCTATAGCACTGGCGCTGACACCGGTTATTCGACCAGCGCCGTGCAAAACGTGCGCCCACTTCAGTCTGGTCCTTGCGTCGCCGCGAAAAATTGCCTCGGCACCGTGAAGCTCATTGACCATAAGATGTATTCCAACTACAACAGCCTGCAGGTGACGTGGAATAAGCAAGCAGGGCACTTCACGTTTCTAACTAATTACACCTTTGCCAAGGCGCTCGGCATCCGCTCGGAGAATGGCGACGGCAATCAAGGAGCCGATCCGACCAACCTGAGAAGCAACTACGGAACCCTCCCGAACAATCGCACGCACATTTTCAACTTTGCTTATGTCTATGAGTTTCCTACAGTACACAATGCCAACCGGTTCGTGAAAGGCGCGGCGAACGGCTGGCAAATCTCGGGCATTACCCAATACCAGAGCGGCGCCGACCTGCAAGCGGCGGTTGCCGGGAATGGCAATTTTAACTTCTCCGGCTTTATCAAACAGGGTGCCACGTTCATGGGCCAGACCCTTCTTGCGCCTATTCAGGCGAGCAGTCAGAACGTCATTGGCACTCCGGATATCACCGTTATGCCCGCACTGACCTGCGATCCCAGAAGTGGGCTCAAGCAGAACCAGTATATGAACGGCGCGTGCTTCTCTCCCTTCGTTACACCAGGCCAGCAGGGCAATTATATCTTTCCGACCTTGACCGGTCCGGGATTCTTCAACACCGACATGTCGGTGTTCAAGAATTTCACGTTTGCTGAGAGCAGGAAACTACAGTTCCGCTTCTCGGGCTATAACTTCGTTAATCACCCTAATCGTACTTTCATTTCAAACGATTCCGGCTTGAATCTTACCTTCGACCCAAGCGGCGTTCTGAACCCTAACTTCGGATACGCCACCAACACGGTTGGCCACCGCATTGTCCAGGGTGAGGTGAAATTTATGTGGTAGTCGTTCCGTCTCCCGGAATCAGCGAAAGGGCGGCGACGGAAGCCGCCCTTCTTTTTGGTGCTCGCCTTCAATACTGCAGCAAGGGATCTTCAGCAGCGAGGGTGGATCAGCGGGCGTACCAGCAACCAAGGATACTGCCGGACGCTCGCCCTTGGACAAACCGTCTCGGGAAGCCGCGCCGCGTACGCTCATTTTCTCCGACGTGCGCGAAGCTTTTCGAGCGCGGCCGCGGTCTCCGTGTCGGCCGGATTGAGGCGGTGGGCGCGCTCGAGCACCGGCAGCGCCGCGTCGTCTTCACCCAGCATATAGAGTGTCGCACCCAAAAGCACTACCGAGCCGTAGAAGTTCGGACGGAGTGCTACGGCCTTCTCGAGCGGCGCACGCGCTTCTTCGTATCGCTCCAGGCGGAAGTAGCTGACTCCCAGGTTGTGCCACGCCTCGAACGAGTTCGCATCCAGTTGCGCCGCCCGCTTCAGCGGATCGAGTGCTTCCGCGAACGCGCCCGCATCGCCGAACAACTGCCCCAGCAAGGTGAGCTTCTCCGGGTCGTTGGGGTCGTAAATGCGATGGCAGGCCTCACGGGCGGTGGCCAGCGGGCCGGTCCCGAGCGCGCTCGTGCACTCACGCACGTCCTTTTCCGTATTCTTGTGTTCGTCGCGCAACTGGCTGTAGAGGCCGTACTCGTGAGCTGCTTCCTGCTCGCGCCCGCCGCTCGAGTAGGCCCGCGCCAGCCGGTAATGAACGCGGTAGTCGTGCGGCAAGAGCTTGGCCGCGCGCTCGAGCCACTTGGTTCCTCCCGCGACGTCGCCCGAGGAAATGTACGCCACTCCCAGATAGAAGGCCGTGTCTGGAAACGGCGGCTCCTCGGTCAACGAGCCGAGGCGCCGGATGGCGGATGCGTAATCGTTGGACAGCAGGTCGAGCCGCCCGAGGTAGTAAGTGACGTAGCGCGATTCGCCCGTTAATTGGCGAACCTCGTCGAACTGGCGGCGCGCTTCGTCGTTGCGGCCCAGTGACACCAAGCAGACCGCGAACTCGAAGCGTGCCCGCGGATCCGCCGCATTGAGCTCCAGAGCTTGTTCGAATTCGTTCGCCGCTGCCTCGAACAACTGGTCCTGCATGAGCTGTGCGCCCCGGCTGAGATGGGCCTCGACGCCGGGACGCTGATCCTGCGCCTGGGACATTCCCGCCGCGATCGCCAACAAGGCTGCCACGGTCCGTGTCACGAGCCAAATCGCTCCCGCGCGACGACTCCAACACCCTCCTTCACCGTTACGAGCTGGTCGGCGCGGAGGCCTGCGACCGACTCGCGGACGCCGCTCGGCCAGGCAATCTCGAGGTCCGCCATGGCAGCAGGTCCCAGCCCGAAGTGCAAACGCCGGTCTCCGCAGGAGAGGTATCCAGACGACCCGAGCACCGGCTGAGCCTGCCGGCGGCCGCCGTATACCGCGGTCGCCACCGCACCGATGGCGCTCGGGTTCGAGCGCGTGCCCACTAGCTTCACCTTCAGCCAGTGGCCGCCGCCGCGGACATCGTTGCGCAGCAGCGACGGAGGTTCATTGATGTTCATGATCAGGATGTCGAGGTCGCCGTCGTTGTCAAAGTCGCCGAAGGCCGCGCCACGGCTGGAATGCGCTTCGGCGATCGCCGGACCGGCGCCGTCCAGAAGCTCCTCGAATCGGCCGCCGCCCAGGTTGCGGAACAGCACCCGCGGCGTCTTGTGCGGAAACTCCGGATGCTTGCGCTCCACCTCGGGGAAAACGCTTCCAGTTACCCAAAAGAGATCTGGCAGGCCGTCGTTATCCAGGTCGGCGATGCCGTCCCCCCAACCGACGTGCCGGGTCTCGACACCCAAGCCGGAGCGCAGCGTGACGTCCTCGAACACGAGGTGGCCCGCATTCCGGTACAGAGCCGCCGTGTCTTCGGCAAAATGGGTCTTCAGCGCGTCCAGCCGGCCGTCGGTATCGAAATCGCCGATGGCGATACCCATGCCGGCCTGTTCGTTGCCGTCCTCGTTCACGGCCAGGCCCGATAGTAGCCCCTGCTCTGAAAAAGTGCCGTCTCCACGGTTGTGGAACACCAGGCTGGGAGTTGAGTCGCAGGCCACGTAGATATCCTGCCAGCCGTCGCCGTCCAAATCCGCGGCCACCGCGGTCAGGCCGAACCCCGGCGCCGCGGCACCTATGCCCGAGCGCGCGGTGACGTCTGTGAAGGTCCCGTCTCCGTTATTGTGGTAGAGCATCGGGCGTTCGGGAACAAGTCCGCGCGGGCCGCAATTCACCGGGACGCCTTTGAAATTGCAGTTAGGGTCCTTCCCCGTGGGTGGGATTTTATCGAAGTCGAAAACCAGGTAGTTGGAAACGAATAGATCCAAGCGGCCGTCGCGGTCGTAGTCCACCCACGTGCAACCACTGCCCCAGCGCTTGCCGGGATGCAACAGGCCCGCCGCCTCGGTCACATCCGTGAAGGTGCCGTCGCCGTTGTTGCGGTACAGGATGTTCTGGGGCCAGGCGGTGATAAAGAGATCGTCGAAACCGTCGTTATTACAGTCGCCGACAGTCACGCCGCATGCCCAGCCCTGACGTACCAGGCCCGCTTTCGCGGTCGCGTCCGTGAAGGTCCCGTCACGGTTGTTCTTGTAAAGCCGATTGCTCGCTCCCTCGACCGGCCCTTCTCGGCGCGTCCCTGACAGCAGGAAAATGTCCAGCCCGGCATGGGCGGCGACGTCGGTGAAGCGCGCATGAAAGGGCAAACCCGAGGGCTTTCCGCGCGGTTGCGGCCTGACTCCGCGCGAGGCCATGCCCCCCGACTCCTGGGCCCAGCACATGCCGGCCCCTGCGGTTCCTGCCGCGAGCAGGGCAAGGAATTCACGGCGAGTCATACCGCCTGGCGCCGATCCTCGAGACCGCTGTGCTGGGAAAACGTGAATGACCCGCGCCGCCGGGGAAACAGACTGCTGATTGCTTTGCGTCTTGGACACTTCGCCAGGCAAATATCTTAAATTAGTTGTTCAACCCGGTGCAACGCGGCCTTCACTTTTCGGCAGGGTGAATTCGTCCAGCCAGCTAACGGCCATAAAACTTAAACGGTTATAGATTTTCCTGGACAGCTCTGTCCTGCCCCTGTATCCTCACTCTTGAATGCGTCCCGAGAGCAGTGACTCTGCTGCGCGTACGGAACTGCGCGAGATGGTGGTGCGGCTCGTGCATTCCAGCGAACAGCCTCGCTACCAGGAGCTCATGCGAGAGCATCACTACCTGGGCCATTTGCCCAAGATTGGAGAAACGCTTTGGTACGTGGCGAGCTGGCGGGAGCAATGGGTCGCGCTGTTGAGCTTTTCGGCCT
>WNGJ01009398.1_pt1 | contig 10870 bp, 11 predicted proteins | sample 5400611 | NCBI WGS metagenome assembly WNGJ01 (sample SAMN13153375, study PRJNA577476) | soil metagenome | isolation source: 40 cm soil or saprolite under Garry oak tree replicate 1 | place: USA:California | collected 2016-06-15 | reverse complement strand
CGACCACGGACGGCAACAGCATCGTATTTTTCCGGCGTTCCGACGTCGTCAGCACGGGCGATATTTTCGATCCCACCGAATATCCCATCATCGACTTGAAGAACGGAGGCAGTCTCCAAGGAGTGATCGAGGGACTGAACCGCCTGAGGCAAATGGCGATTCCGGCCGAGCACATGGAAGGGGGCACAATGATCATCCCCGGCCATGGAAGGCTTTGCGACGTGGCGGATTTGGATATCTATCAGCAAATGGTCACCATCGTCCGAGACCGCCTCCAGGACATGATCAACCGCGGCATGACTCTCGATCAGGTGAAAGCGGCTAAGCCGACCCGGGATTATGATCCGATCTATGGCAGCAATACGGGCAATTGGACGACGGATATGTTTATTGAGGCAGCCTACAAGAGTCTCAGCTCGACTCGGAAATGACGTGGGCGGTGAGGGGGGCGCACACCTGAACTCCCAATTAAATCGGGAGTTCAGGCGTGCGCCCCCCTCACCGCCCCTACAGTAAAAGTACAGGAGCGTGGTTATGAAATATAGATTGCTAATCTTATTCTTACTGAGTGCTCTCACCCTTATCACGTTGGCCGCTGGCCCGACCTTCGGGCACCATTCGGCCGCGGCAACTTACATCCACGGTAAGTCCGTAAAGATCGAAGGGACGTTGAAGGAGTTTATTTGGCGCAATCCGCACTCGTTTATGAAGGTGCAGGCCCCCGATGAAAAAGGCGAAATGCAGATGTGGGTCATCGAAGGTGCCGCGGCTGCGACGCTGGCTGAACAAGGCGTGACGACAAATAGTCTCCGGCCGGGGGATCACGTCATCGTGACCGGGTACCCTGGGCGCATCGAGGAGGACCATAGACTACTGCTTCTCGTCGTCGAGAGACCATCAGACGGCTTCAAGTGGCAAGGCCCCGCCAACGCGCTCCAATGAGCAGACCGATGATACGCGTACGAGCAAGTCGAATACTCCTGCCGGCGGCAGCGCTATCGCTGCTGCTTCCGGCTAGTCTCGCGGCGCAACGGCCAGCCACTGCCCAGGGTGTAGCCCCAACAACGGCGCGCGCGGCGGCCACGGACGATTACACGGGATATTGGGTATCGGAGGTAACCGAAAAGTGGCGTTTCCGCATGATTGTGCCGGACAAAGGCGATTACATTATGGTTCCGCTCAATCCCGAAGGCCGTAAGGTCGCAAATGCCTGGGATCCAGCTAAGGATCAAGCGAGCGGTGAGGGATGCAGGTCGTATGGTGCTGCCGCTATCCTGCAAGTCCCGGGGCGGCTGCACATTTATTGGCAGGACGACAACACGTTGCGTATGGATACGGATTCCGGGACCCAGACACGCCTCTTTCATTTTCGTGGATCACCGCAGCCGAATGAAGCGCCTTCGTGGCAAGGATACTCGGTAGCTCAGTGGGGTGGAAACGATCCCAGGGACCGGCGTGACGGTCAGGGCGGTCCTGTGCAGGACCCGGCGGGCAGGCTGGTAGTAGGAGAAGCACAGCGGAAGGACGCAGATTTTCTCAAGGTGGTTACCACGCACATGCGTCCGGGATACCTGCAAAAGAATGGCGTTCCGTACAGCGGCAACGCGACCGTGGAAGAATACTTCGACAAGTTTTCGGATCCATATACTCGCAACACGTGGCTGGCGGTGACGACGGTAGTAAGCGACCCTCAATACCTCATCGAACCGCTTATCATGCATGCGCATTTCAAGAAAATTCCGGACGCTACCGGGTGGGATCCCACGCCATGTAGCGCCAACGAAGCACGATGATGCGAAGACATTTTGAAATTGGACAAATCCTGCATCTCAAATCCGAAATCCGAAATTTTAAATTGGACTGTCCACTGCGAGGTCCAATTCGCGATTTGGAAATTTCGGATTTGAGATGCAGGATTTGTCCAATTTCAAAATTCCCCGAGAGGATGAACACATGAAATTCATAACGATCCACGGGAAAACAAACCCCGTTTGGTTTCTGCTGCTTCTCCTGATGCTGCTCCCGGTCCGGCCGGCGCGGGCCCAGCTTGATCTGACCGGCGAGTGGTCACCCAGGGTTTATAACGACCACATGGACGTTGGCGACTACACGGGGATCCCGCTCAATGAAGCGGGGCGCCTGAGAGCCGAAAGTTGGCATCCGGAACAACTCGACCTGCCGGAAAATTTGTGCAGGCCGCACCCTATCGACATTGGGCTACGTGTGTCGGTTTCGCAGCTACGTATTACCACTGAACTGGACAACGAAACACGCCAGCCCGTTGGGTTACGCCTCCACGTGGCCTGGCAGGAACCTGAACAAGTGATTTACCTGGATCGCCGGCCGCACCCATCGGCGAACGCTCCGCACAAATGGTCCGGATTTTCGACCGGTCACTGGGAACGAAACACGTTGGTATATACGACCGATCATCTCAAGGAGGCGTATCTAACCCGCACCGGAGTTCCCAAGAGCGATAAGGCGACAGTGACGACTCGAGTTCATCGGTACGGCAATATTCTGACAATCATCTTCATCATTAATGATCCAACTTATTTGACGGAACCTTATATTCGAGAATCCAGTTGGGTCTATGATCCCAACCAGGTGATCCCTCCATTCCCTTGTGAAATCACTCCGGACGGAACCATTATTCCGGCAGGCAAAGTGCCAAGTTTTCTACCCGGCAAGAATGACATTCTTGCCGACTTCCCGACTGAATACGGGATACCTCCCGAGGCCGCGTTGGGCGGTACGGAAACCTTGTACCCCGAGTACATCAAGAAGATGAAAACGATGAAGCTCGCGCCGCGAACCACAACGGAACACTATAGACGCACTCAGTGAAAGTCTCCCCGACTTTGCAGGAGCCATCCATGAAAAACACGAAGAATGTTTCTTCAGCGATTTTCGTTATCGCGCTGGTGTTTGGCAGTTGGGCAGGTGCGGGCGCTCAGAGCGAGATTACGCTGCTGGCAGTGGGGCCCATGCGTGTGCCCACGCAGAAGATTGTCGCCAACTTCGAGGCGAAAACCGGGCAGAAAGTAAAAGTGACTTACGGCAATGGTGTGGAGACCAGAAGAATGGTTGCCAAGGGTCAGGCGCTCGATGTGTCGCTCATCATCGCGCCTTTTCCCGGAGCCATCTCCTCAGGCGCTATCGTTCCCGGCAGCGCCACGCTGGTTGCGAGCATTCTGACGGCTGTGGGTGTCCCAAAGGGCCGGCCCAAGCCCGACATCTCCACGCCTGCTGCGGTCAAGAAAGCGCTCCTGACGGCAAAGAGCATCGGATATGAGGACCCCGACTTCACGGTCGCCGGGCAGGGACCTTTGGAAGCGCTGAATAAGCTCGGCATTGCCGAGCAAGTCGCCACGAAGAGTCAGGTCGAACTCGGCCCCGGAGCTCAAGGCATCTCTCCCGCCGCAAGCAATAACGTCATCAAAACTTCCAAGCGGCTGGAAAATGGAGATATCGATATCGGCATGCTCATGCTCAGCGACATGCTTCCCGAAAAGGACAAATACGACATCGTCGGGGTTCTGCCGCGGGAGATTTCTGCGCCCGTTCCGGTTGTCGGATTCATCTCTACTCACGCGAGCGACCCCACGGCTGCCAAGGCGCTCCTCCAATACCTCGCCTCACCCGAAGCCGAAGCGATCTGGAAAGAAGCAGGGTACGAGCCGCATCGCTGAGCCGGCTGGCCCGGCTGGCGGATCCGCGGCTCATCAATATGGATGATGCTGAAGCGGAGCGGCTCGTCGCAGCGTCGGTTCCCATTTACTACATCACCGGATCCATCCACGCTCCCGAAACCGGGGCACCGACAGCCCTCATGGAGCTGGCGTATCGGCTGGCCATGGACGAGAGTCCAAAAATCCAGGGAATTTTGCGATCGTTTGAACGCGATTCTGAACTTCGACAATTTGAATGCGGGCCGGAAGCAGCCCGAGGAAAGAGAATCTCAGGCAAGCGGTAAGCAGGCACCGTAGAATTGACATTCACGAGTGCACTGCTAGACTCATGGCTGTTAAACATCGCAAGCAACACCCGGCGTTCGTAAAGGTTTTTATTTGTAGCGAGGAAAAAGAACATGAGCAAGAAACCGAAAAACTTCAACGTTAGCCGCAGAAAATTCATCAAGGACAGTGCCGCGCTTGGTGTTGGAGTGACGGCTCTGACTGGTGCGGGCGTATCCGAAACCAGTGCAGCACCGCAGAGCCGAATTCGATGGGACCATACTGCGGATGTCGTCATCGTGGGCGCCGGAGCTTCGGGCCTGCCCGCCGCCATCATGGCGCGGGAACAAGGGGCGTCCGTAATCGTTGTCGAAGAAAACCATGATATTGGCGGGCACGCGATTCTGAGTGGAGGGAATGTACCCCTGGGCGGCGGTACCAGTGTCCAAAAGAAATACGGAATCGAGGACTCGGCGGACCAGGTTTATCTCGACCACACGAATCATGCGAACCCTCAGATGAGATGGTCCGATAGAGATCTTGTTCGTGTCTGGGCCGACGAGAATGTCGCGACCTTCGAGTTCCTCGTGGAGAACGGCGTCCAATTCAATGACACGAAACCGGTTTTATTCAATGGCGGCACCGTTCCCAGAATGGTCGTCACCAAGGTGTACTCGAATGATCTGAGTGAAACGATCAACGGATCTCCGGGCTCGGGACTCGTTCGAGCTCTTGAAAAAAGTGCCAGGGCGAAAGGCGCACAATTCCTTTTGAAGCACAAAATGAGCAAGATCATTCGTGAAAACCCAGGTTCGGGAAGAGTTCTGGGAATCACCGCAAAGGCCGCCGGCCCGGCCGGGAACAAAGATGTGAACATCCAGGCGAGGAGGGGACTCATTCTCTGCACCGGCGGTCATACAAGCAATGTCGAGTTTCGCAGGATGTTCGATCCGAGATTGACGGAAGAGTATCAGGTGGCGGGGGAACCGTGGAGCAGACAAACCGGCGACGGTGAGATGCTGGCTATGGGCATTGGAGCCTCGCTATGGGCCACGTCGAACCAACCGAACGACGGCGGGCGCGCGGTGATGAAAACCAGACATATTGGATGCCGGTACGGTTATATCAATCTGAAATGGAATCCCAGGAGTCCGATGTTCCCGCTGGCAGGAGCGTCTGGCCTTACCGTGCGAAGCTTTCAGGACGTGATCCTTGTAAATCAGGTAGGGCAAAGATTCTGGAATGAAATGGACGAGTCGTATGCCTTTCGCCATGCTGCCCTGGGAACCAATGGAAATCTGGGCAAAGACGGGAAGGCGAACGGTGGAGGCCCCATCTGGGCGATCTTTGATTCCGATGCCGTGATGCGCGAACAGTGGGATCCGAATCCGCCAAACGTCGATCTGAACGGCTGGTTTTTCGTTGCAGATACGCTTTCAGAATTGGCCGGCAAAATCCAAAATCCGTATCAGAGGGTTTCGATGCCTGGTCACGCGTTAGAACAAACCGTGGTCAAGTACAACTCCTATGTGGACATGGGAAAGGATCCGGATTTTTCAAAACCTGCACCCATGTATAAAATTCAGAAGCCTCCCTTCTATGCAGCGTGGTCCACACCAATACTTCACGACACTCTCACCGGGTTAAAAATAAACACCAAGTGCCAGGTCATCGACACTCACGGGCAAGTCATTCCTGGACTGTATGCAGCAGGAGAAACTGCCGGCGGATTTGCGCTTCACGGTCTTCCCAGAGTCACCGTCTTCGGCCGCATCGCCGGACGCGAGGCCGCTCGGGCGCACTCGTGAAAGAGTCCGTGCACTGTAGTGGCGGTCTGTGACCGCCGACAATGCATCGTAATTACGGTGACGTATGGGTGGAGCGCATTCCCCTCGTCGCAGAGGACGGGTGGCGCGACAGCTTAACAGAAGCTCGCGCTTCGCGCCACCCCGGCTGCGCCGCTTCGGTGGCTTCGCGGCATTCTTTTGACGGCGCAGCCCTTCTTAAGGCTTCGCCCTATCGGGCTCGCGCTTCGCGCCCTCCTCTGCGAGGAGGGGAATATTACGCGACCATAATTACGAAGTACTGCACTTAGGAGGGGAGTTGCACGAATTAGAGACACTTCCGCTCGGCGAGGCCGTCTTCGCGGTCAGTGACCAATTCCTTTCCTTCGATTTTGGCCCGGCGCAGTGCGCGGTCGCCGTCTTCGGTGATCTCGAAGCGATGCTGTGGTTCTTCACCGTATTCCCATGCTGGGTCGGAGTGGATCGTGATGATCCCGCGCTCGGCGAGCAGGGCCAGCGTCACGTAAACATGGCCGACCATCTCGCGTCCGGTCCATTTGTGGACCATTGCCGTAATGCTCTTCACCGTGCCCCGGTCACCTAACAACGAGACTGCGGTCAGAACTTGAAACTGGAGCTGCTCCAGGGGAGGGGCGCTCCAGCCGTCACCATATAGAGATCGCAGTGAGGTGTCGTGCTTCTCCAACTCCGCCTCGAGCCGATTCCAAACGCGCTCGCCGGCAGATTCCACCTCTTCATGTGAGGCTGATGGCCAATACTTCCTCAAGATCTGATCCATGTTCATCTTCTTCCGCTTTTTCATTGTGTACCCCCCAGGAGTCGTCATTAGTTTCCCTAGCTTGCGGAGCGCCCGGTGCAGATTCACAGCGACTCCGAAGCCCGTCCGGTCCAGCTCTTCTGCAATTTCCTTGCAGCTATACTCTTGCTCGAAACGAAGACGGAGCATCTCTACTAAATTCGGATCGAGCTCGGATAAGGCAGCGATGAGGCTTTGCCGGGCATTTTCGTCACCATTATGCGTCGCGATTTCAAGCTCACTGACATCCGGGTCCGCCCATTTTCTGAGGCGGTTCGATCGAACGATGTTTCGTGCTTCGTTGATGGCCGCCTTGCATAGGTATGCTTTCGGGTTCTTTCGAAAAACGCGCGATGGCTGCCCTTCAAAAAACCTTACGAAAACGTTCTCGATCGCTTCCTCGGCATCATGCCGGTTTCCGGTAACACATTTTGCCGTCCGGTACATCGATCGAAAATTTTCCAGGCACAGCGCATCCAGTTCCTGCCTGAAGAGTTCGTCTTTTGTCGTGGGGACTTTCGTTGTGGCCATTTTATCTCCCATTCGCGCGAAGCTCGCGAATTCTTTGATCGAATACGGCTGCTGTTTGCCGATTCAACTTCTTGAGCTGCGCCCATGTCATAAGGAGCGCGACCCATCCGGCGCCGTTCACCGCCATCTGGGGAGCGCTGATTTCAGCCGCGCCGGGGTAGCCGGCGTATAACTCCGCAAGCCCGATCAGACGCAAACCCAACGTGAAGGCCTGTACTGTCAGAAAGCTGGTTAAGAACGCTTGCAGTGGCAGGATCGGTTGAACGGCCTGAACATTGGTAGCGATGATGGTCAGATAGGACGCATCCCGCGCCGGGCCTGGCGCAGGAGCGGCCATCGCGTCCGGAATACGAAGCACGGCCTGGGAAATGGAGCTATGTGTCTCCAAGAAAACGTCGGTGATCTCGTTTGGGGATCCTAGTCCTGGAGGAACCAAAGCTTGGACAACCCTCACCAACCACTTTGGCGCTCTCAGATCCGTTTTGCTTCGCGCGGGCCCTTCGAGGTTTGCTCTGCCGGCATCGATTTCCATCGAAGTCTCCTGGAAAAGTTTTGCCCGCCGGCTTGCTCTTCCCTGAGTGCCCTCAACCGCCAAGGAATCGGTTGAGTCCGTGGCAGGCCTCGTGGTTGGTTGTCCGTACGTTCGTTCTTCTTAGACAGGAGTCCTCCGGGCACACATATTACGTCCGTGCGACCGGAGGGCACGCCCGGCACTGCTACTGGAGGGATCCAGGCGTTGAGTTGTGCGTTGAAAAACTCCCTCTAACTATAAGACCGTCGAGCAGGGGTCAAAAATACATGTTTTTTTAGGGAATGGATTCGGCAAATCCCAAGTCGGGAAACCTAATTTCCACCACTGGATTTGACAAATCCGCCACGGCAAAAGCTACTTTCCACTGCTCGATTTCACTAATCCTCCGCGAGAGAAGACATTTTTCCGCCCCGGTTATTTCCCTTTCCCTCATGCGAAGTGACGGCGGAGAACAGCCGATCATCAATGGACCCTGCAGATATAATTTCAGGGCGGATTTCAGCGGGATGGATGTCCGATAATAGGCATTGGACGAAAAGCCGCCCGGGGGAAGGGCGGTACTTTGAGGAATTAACATGTCGAAAAGAAATGGCGACAAGGCACGGTTCGGGAGACAACGGAAAGAGCAGATCCACCGCCGGGAAAGAATCCGTCAGCTTCGCAACCTGATCGCGAAAGCCGGACCGGGTGCCAGGCCAAAGTCCGGTTAGAGGATCTGGACGGAAAACCCAGGATCGTGGCGACCTAAACTACTGGATGCAGGGATAGACTCACTATTCCGCTTCCCTCTGCAAGAAAACGTACATCGCCGCACTGCCACGGTCTACCATGTGAAACTGAGCATTGAGAACTACCCACCCGTCCGCGGGAGGATAGGTTTCTTTCAAACGCTCAAGGGCTGCCTCTCTACTTCCTACGATATTGCTAATTTCTTGAACAAAGATTCCATAATCGACGACGGTCATGCGCTACTCCGTTCTTCGTCTGTCACGACTTTAAATACGGCTGAAGCATTCTGTTGGCAGCTGGGTCCAAAACCGATCACAATGCCGCGATGCGAATCGGCTACTTCCCGGCTTTTCCATTTCAGTTTACGTATTTGACGGGTAAAAACGTTGTCCCGGGGTAGCGAACATACGGTACCGCAGATCGGCACCGTCGTGTGGGCTGAGATTCAGCAAGATCCTATCGGCTCGCTTGTACCACGATCGCGAAATGGTGTGAAAAGATCCGGTGCCTCCTCCAAGACTTCCGGGTGGGCAAGCAGAAGGCTCTTCAACAGCGCCAGTGCTCGACCATCAGCCGGCCACAAGCGATTTGCAGATGCGAAGCTACGTGCCGCCTCGACGTAGCGTCCTTGACCATGCAGGGCGACTCCGAGGTTCTTGTGAGCGTTGTGGCGTTCCCGGTTAATCGCGATGGCGACCCGGCAATGCGTTTCCGCCTCGATGTGTCTGGATTCCTTATTAAGACAGTAGGCCCGGTTGTTATTCAGGAAGTACCACACGGTGTTTTGTTCCTGGGGCAACTCGAACGCCCTCGTGTACGCCTCCAGCGCGGTCGCGTAGTCGTCGGAACCCTCGAGCATCTGGCCGATGGCCAGCAGAAACTCGGCCCTTTCCCCTGGAGCCTCGGTCAGGGAAAGCGCTTTCTCAAGATAACCGCATGTAGCCCTGGCACACCCTCTCCGGCGAGACTCTTGCGCCAGGATTATTAAGTACTCCTTGATGTGGTCTGTGCTGTCGCTCTCCGAGACTAAGCACTGGAATATTTTCTCCACGTCCTCGATGGAAATCAGTTCATCATCCGGCATTATGAAAAAGTCTTGCGGCACTTCATCCGTCACTGCCTTCCTCCTCCTTCTGTAAATTCAGGTGGTTGCGCTGAAGCCTCAAGTGAGCGTCGCTTGGTAGGATGGTTCTATCAATCAGGCGAGACAGAGACAATTGCACCAAGGTGTAGCTATGGTGATTTTCACCGGATGCGCTCAACTTCGGCCAGCGCAAGGCAGGATTCCAGTTGATCGGTTTTCTGTGATTACATCAGAAGACGAGGCGAGGAGCTCCCCTCGTCAACGCTTCAACCGAACTCAATCGAAGGGGAGCTTGAAAACTCTAGATTTCGACAGAAGCAGCGAGCGTGAATGAAATGCGCGTTTCCGGTGAATAGCGGATTTCTTTGCCCTTGGTCGCGAGAACCGTACCGGTGCCCGCACCCCCTCCGACTGCCGCTCCTATTGCTGCGCCTTTACCACCACCAGCGATAGCTCCGATTGCGGCGCCGACGCCGGCACCGCCACCAATGATAGCAGCATCACGTTTCTTCGTGGATTCGGCAACAGCCCGGTAAGGTTGTGTCTCGATGTTCACGGGTTGGCCGTTGCCGCGCGCGATGTCGGTGAGGGTCAATTCAATGGTCGCGCGGCCTTTGACGCGGCCTGATCCTTTGGCATCGACGACACGACCGTGAATGATCGTGCCCTTCTCAAGCACCGTTTTGCCGTCAACGGCGATCGGCTCGGCCAAGCTCGCCATGAACGAGTCGCCCGGGCGGCTTTTGTCGGAGCTGACGGCATCAATCAGGGAAACGCGAAAACGAGTCCCTGATGGAATGACCACCCTTCGCTCGGGCTTTTTGAAAGGCTCGTAGGACTTGCTTGTCGAATCGGGTTTGGCCGTCGAGGCGTCCTCCTTGTTGCTAGGACTTGCTTGTCGAATCGGGTTTGGCCGTCGAGGCGTCCTCCTTGTTGCATCCGATTAGATTGGCAGCCAACGCCGCCCCAAGTAGCAGATAAACAATTCGTCTCATTCTCTAATGGTAGCAATCGTTTTGCCGAACGGCTAAAGCGCGGTACAGACGTGGACTTCACGCCAGTGACTGGAAATGCTTTATCGGCAACCCGTTGTGCGCAGTTTCCGAGACATTTTTCAGGAACGGGATTCCACAAAGTTTATGGATGTAATCGATTTCTCAATCGAAGTAAATTGAAATAGAACAGCCAAACGAAAAACGAACAATCCATAAGGAGGACTGAAGCGATGCGAATGATGATACAGTTTTCGATCCCCGTTGAAGCCGGAAATCAGGCGGCGCGCAAAGGCACCTTTGGCACGCCATTCGAGAAAATTTTGGCAGAATTGAAGCCGGAAGCCGCCTATTTCACGGCTACCGAACACGGCGAGCGTGGCGGTTTCATTGTCTTTGATCTGAAGGACACATCGCAAATTCCCGCGATAGTCGAGCCCTTCTT
>WNGJ01009376.1_pt1 | contig 10870 bp, 10 predicted proteins | sample 5400611 | NCBI WGS metagenome assembly WNGJ01 (sample SAMN13153375, study PRJNA577476) | soil metagenome | isolation source: 40 cm soil or saprolite under Garry oak tree replicate 1 | place: USA:California | collected 2016-06-15 | reverse complement strand
CTCGTCCCATTCTTCCATGTGTTCGGCGAGATCGCGCAGCAAACCGACCGCGTTGGTCTTGCCGAGCAGCGACGGCGTCTCGCGCACCGCGACCGCGCCGGGGCCGAAGGATTCGATCGCAAGCCCGAACGACGCCAATTCCTCCGCGCGCGCCAACAGCCGCTCCACCGTCGCCTCGTCCAGTTCGACGATCTCTGGAATCAGGAGGATCTGGCGCTGCACGCCGTTCTTCGCCAGCGACGCCTTCAAGCTCTCATAGACGATGCGCTCATGGGCGGCGTGCTGGTCGACGATGACCAGGCCGTCTCGGGTCTGCGAGACGATATAGGTCTCGTGGATTTGCGTGCGCGCCGCCCCGAGCGGGCGGTCGATCAGATCGGCTGACACATGTGCCTCGAACCGCACATCGGCCGTCGGCGCGCCGACGTCGAACGCGGCTTGTCCCTCTTCGGCAAACGCCGTCACCGCACTCGCGAATCCCTGCATCGGGCTCACGGGGTAGGACGGCGAGTTCCGCCAGTCCCAATTGCCAGGGCGCGGCGCGAACGAAGGGCGGAACGAGGAGATCGCGGCGCCCGCGCTGTTCGCCGCGGTGCGCTTGCCCTCGCGCGCAAGCCCCTCTTTCAACGCGTGCACGATCAGCGCGCGCACCAGGCCCGCGTTGCGGAAACGGACCTCGGTCTTGGCGGGATGCACATTGGCATCGACCTCGCGCGGATCGAGCGTGACGAACAGCGCCACCACCGGATGCCGGTCGCGCGGCAGATAGTCGGCATAGGCCGCGCGCACCGCGCCGAGAATGAGCTTGTCGCGCACCGGGCGGCCGTTGACGAACAGATATTGGCCGAGCGCGTTGGCGCGCGTCAGCGCGGGCGAGGCGGCAAAGCCTTCGACCGCGACGTCCTCGCGCTCGGAGCGTACCTCGATCGCGCTGCTGCGAAAATCCGCGCCGAGAATGTCGCCGAGCCGCGTCAGTCGTCCGGGCGCGCCGGGCAGCGCCGCGGCCCAGGTGACCGGCGCGCGTTCCTCGCCCGCCAATGTGAAGGCGATATCGGGACGCGCCATCGCGAGCCGCCGAACGGTTTCGCGGATGGCTTCCGCCTCGGTGCGGTCGGTCTTCAAAAATTTCAGCCGCGCGGGCGTTGCATAGAAGAGGTCGCTGACCTCGACGTGGGTGCCCTGGCTGAGCGCGGCCGGCATGATCTCGAACTTGGCGCCGCCTTCGACCGACAGCGACCAGGCGTGCGGCTCGCTTGCGTGACGCGTGGTGATCGAAAGCTTCGCGACCGCGCCGATCGAGGGCAGCGCCTCGCCCCGAAACCCGAGCGTCTTGATCTGCAACAGATCCTCGTCGTCGAGCTTCGAGGTCGCATGGCGGTCGGCCGACAGCGCGAGATCGGCCGCGGTCATGCCGCCACCATCGTCAGTGATGCCGATCCGCCGCCGGCCGCCGCCATCGGTGAAGATGTCGATCCGGCTGGCGCCGGCATCGATCGCGTTCTCCACCAGTTCCTTGACCACGCTCGCGGGACGTTCGACCACCTCGCCGGCGGCGATGCGGTTGACGATCTGTTCGGGAAGCTGGCGGACGGGCATGGGCTCGGTTCAAACGCGACTCAGGCGACACTCGGCCCCATTCTAGACGGAGCGACGGTAAATGCATGCAGCCAAAACACAGATCCTTTCAAGCCGCAACGCACCAAACGATCTTGTTGAAGGCATTGACGTTCGGCGTTGCCCCGGCGGTGTCGCAACAGGATTGTGAGGCCGGGCAGGCAGGTATATCGTTTCTAAAAAGACGATCCGCCGGGAGGGAACCATGTGCCATCTGTTCGCGCACCAGCCGCAACGCGACTATGAATCTCAGACCCGTTCGTTGCGAATGAGCGGCCATTGCACGTCGATCCGGCTCGAAATGTCGTTCTGGGACACGCTGGAAGAGATCGCGGCCAAGGAAGGCATGAGCCTTGCAAAATTCCTCACCACTCTGCACAACGAGGTGCTGGACCATCACGGCGAGGTCAAGAATTTCGCCTCGCTGTTGCGATGCTCGTGCCTCATCTATCGTTCCAAGAAAGTTTCTGCGCAGCCCGGATTTCACGACAGCGCCGCGCCTATCCTCGACGCCGCCGAATGATCGGCTTCCGACTGGTCACCGTACAAACGGCTCCGCTCATGGCGAGCGGAGCCGTTTCGTATTGGAGCGCGGTCAGATCTCTTTCTTCTGCATCGCGCCTGCGATGGTGTCCGCTTGCCGAATCGCGAGCGAGACGATGGTGAGCGTCGGGTTGCAGGCCGCACCAGAGGTGAACTGGCTGCCGTCGGACACGAACAGGTTCTTGATGTCGTGGGTCTGGCCGAACTTGTTCACCACGCCGTCCTTCGGCTTCTCGCTCATGCGGTTGGTGCCGAGATTGTGCGTCGAGGGGTAGGGCGGCGTCGGATAGGTCACGGTGGCGCCGACCGCCTCATAGACCGCGGAGCCCTGCTTGTAGGCGTGGGCCCGCATCGCGACGTCGTTCGGATGATCGTCGAAATGCACGCTCGCAACCGGCATGCCGAACTTGTCCTTGGCGACGGGATCGAGCGTGATGCGGTTGGTCTCCTGCGCCATGTCTTCGCCGACCAGCCACATGCCGGCCATCCGCGGATAGGACTCCATCGCGCTGGTGAACGAGCGGCCCCACGCGCCCGGCTTGAGGAACGCGGCCATGAAGGGCAGGCCGAGCGAAAGCGTCTCCATCTCGTAGCCGCCGACAAAGCCGCGCTTCGGATCGTTCGCCGCCTCGTCGCGGATGATGCCGGCCATGGTGGTGCCACGATACATGTGCACCGACTTGTCGAACGCCGCATAGACGCTGCCGGTCATGTGCCGCATGTAGTTGCGGCCGACCTGGCCCGATGAATTGGCCAAGCCGTCCGGGAACATGGTTGAGGCGCTGTTGAGCAACAGACGCGGGCTCTCGATCGAATTGCCCGCGACCGCCACCACGCGCGCCTTCTGACGCTGCATCGCGCCGGTTTCGTCGGCATAGACGACGCCCGTCACCTTGCCTGACGGATCGTGCTCGATCTTGATCGCCATGCTGTTGGGACGGACCTCGAGATTGCCGGTCGCCTCGCCCTTGGGGATCTCGGTATAGAGCGTCGACCATTTCGCACCGGACTTGCAGCCCTGGAAGCAGAATCCGATCTGCAGGCAGGCGCCGCGGCCGTCGCGCGGCTCGCTGTTGATCGCCATGTTGCCGGTATGCACGGTCTTGTAGCCGAGTTTCCTCGCGCCGGCCTCCAGCACCTTGTAATTGTTGTTGCCGGGTAGCCCCGGAATGCCGTTGGTGCGGGTGACGCCCATCTTGTTTTCCGCCTTGGCGTACCAAGGCTCCATTTCGGCGAGCGTGATCGGCCAATCCAAGACATTGGCGCCGGGGACGCTTCCATAGGTGCTTTTGGTCTTGAACTCGTGCTCGTTGAAACGCAGCGATGCGCCGGCCCAATGCGTCGTCGAGCCGCCGACGGCCTTCACGATCCAGGCTGGGATATTGGGGAAGTCTTTCGAGACCTGCCAGCTTCCCGACGTGGTACGCATGTCGGACCAGGCGAGCTGGGTGAAGCTGTCCCATTCGTCGTTGACGAAATCCTGGTTCTCGATGCGCGCGCCGGCTTCGAGAATGACGACCTTGATGCCCTTTTGCGCGAGCTCGTTGCCGAGTGTTCCGCCACCGGCGCCCGAACCGATGATCACGACCACGCCGCTGTCGTTGAGATCGAATTTAGCCATTGTTTCCTCCTGACTTTCTTTTTTCCGAGGGTGAGAGTTAAGCCTTCGGGAGCCAGTCGATGTCGGCGAAGCCACGCTTGATGTAGCCGCCATACTCGGCAGAGGAGCCCTCGTAGCCGAATTTCGGCCACAGCTCCTTCTGGTTGTAGAGCGAGACGATCAGATCGCCGCGGACCTTGTTGAAGAAGTCCGTCTGCTCGATGCGTTGCAGCAGCGCCACGCGATCGGTCTCCCAGGGCACCTCGGCATAAGGCACCTTGTGGTGCTCGCGGGAATCCTGATCGAGCCGGGCCACGCCGTCGTTGATCATGGTCTTCACGGCAGGGTCCTTCGCCGCCTTGCCGTCCCACGGCTTGACCGCGGTGATATAGTAGCTGTCGGTGAGCATATCGTGCGGGTAGATATCGCGCGCGACCTTCACCAGGGTCTTCAATGTTGCCGGGCTCAGCGTTGTCGCGTCCTCGGCCCAGGCATCGGTGATGCCAAGCCCAGTGCTGGTGGCCACCGCGACGGCCGGCACCGTCGTCGCCGCGCCTTTAAGAAAGACACGGCGGTCATACTTGCTTCGACGATCGACTTCTCTCATGGTTTCCTCCGTTGTGTTTTTGTTGTGCTTTGTTGTTTGAGCATGATCTTTTCCGGAAAACCGGTACCACTTTTCCGGATCATACTCTAACCGAAGCGTCCGCCTTTCTGGATCACCTCGATCTTGTAGCCGTCAGGGTCGCTGACGAAGAAGAAGCGCGCCAGCGTCTTGCCGTCATGCTTGAAGTCGCGCAGCGGTCCCGGCGACAATTTCTCCCGCGCGAAGCGCGCGTGTTCGGCATCGAGGTCGTCGACGACGACGGCGAGATGGCCGTAGCCGTCGCCCGGTGCATAAGGCTCCTTGCGGTCGAAATTGACGGTCAATTCGACCTCAAAAGGCGAGTCGGGATGGCGCAGATAGATCAGCGCGAAATCCGGAAACTTCAGATGATCGGCGACTTCGAGCCCGAAGGCGCGCGTGTAGAAATCGAGCGATCTCGCTTCATCCAGAACGCGGATCATCGAGTGAACGGGCTTTGCCATTCAGTGCAGCTCCTTCAGATAGGCGATGATCGCGGTGCGAATCTCCGGCTTCGCCTGCCGGTACGCCATCACGGCGCCGGGAATCATCTCCTGCGGGTTGGTGATCCAGGCGTCGATCCTGGCCTCGTCCCAGACGAAGTCGGCCTTCGCGAAGCCCGCTGAATAATGGAAGCCCTCGGCCGCGCCGGCGCGTCGGCCGATGATGTTGAACAGCGACGGGCCTTGGCGGATAGGATCGGACAGGTTCGTGGTGTGGCAGGTCGCGCATTGCTGCTTGAACAGCGTCGGGCCATCCGGCGGCTTCGGCACGGGTAGCGGGATCTGCGCCGCCGCGATCGTCACGAAAAACATCGCGCCGCAAAATTCGAGCCCGATTGCAAGTGTCGCTTTAAGTATCGCTGCAAGTGTCGCGCGCAGCCGTGTCATGTCCATCACCGTTGGCGTGCCGAGACTTTAGGTCGCGCTGATCCCGCGGTGGTAGTAGCGGGCTGTTTCGTATGAGAACAAAGACGAGAACAAAAAGCCGCCGTATTTCGCCGCGGCCATGAGGTCAGATGGCGTTCCCCGGATGCTGCACAGCCTAGATCCGGAAAAGTGGATGCCGGTTTTCCGAAAAGATCATGCTCAAACAGAAAGATAGAGCGAGATGACGATTCGAAGAAAAGTCATCACGCTCTAGCCGGGTTCGCGCAACGCGCGGTTCCGCAGCGCCGTGTCCGGGACACGCGCCTCAATCGTCAAAACCGCGCCCGCGTTTTGCCTTGACGTCGCTGCGGCGCTTCTTGCCTTCTAGACGGCGCTGTTTCGACCCGAATGTCGGCTTGGTCGGCCGCCGCGGCGTCGGCCGCGCCATGGCCTCGCGCAACAATTCGACCAGGCGGTCGATCGCGTCGGCGCGATTGCGCTCCTGGGTGCGGAAGCGCTGGGCATGGATCACGATCACGCCGTCCTTGGTCATGCGCTGGCCGGCCAAGCGTGCAAGCCGCGCCGCGGCATCCTGCGGCAGCGCGATACGGCGCGCGTCGAAGCGCAATTGCGCCGCCGTCGACAGCTTGTTGACATTCTGCCCGCCCGGACCCGAGGCGCGGACGAAGGCGATCTCGATGTCGTTCTCGTCGATCAGGAGGTCGCGGGAAATCCGCAGCATGGAGGCACCCGGGGAGGGGAGTTCGGAATCGGTGCATCCAGCATAGCTGGTTTGTACAGGAGTTTCTTTTGCGGCGCTCTTGCCGTTCCCTCCCCTTGCGGGGGAGGGGCAGGGAGGGGGGTGGCCACATACGCAGGCCGGAACGCGTGGCTACCCCCTCTCCAGCTCTCCCCCACAAGGGGGGAGAGGGCAGAGGGTGCCGTGTTTAGGCAGTGCTTCGAACGAATTGAAAGAATTAATTCGGCGTCGGCGCGGGGGCTGTGACCGGCTGTGCGGCGGCCTGCGGCGTGCGGCCGACGATGACGGTGAGGAGCCCCTGGCTCCATAGCCGCTTGGCGGCCTTCTTGGCGTCATCCAGCGTCACGGCATCGACGATGGCGTTGCGCTTTTCGAGATAGTCGATCGGCAGCTTGTCGAGCTGATATTGCAGCAGCCCGGAGGCAAGCTTCGAGGACGTATCCAGCTGCAGCATCTGCGAGCCCTTCAGGTATGACTTCGCCTCGTCGAGTTCCTGCTGGGTCGGGCCTTCCTCGGCCATGCGGCGGATTTCCTTGTCGATCGCATCGACGGTATCGCCTGCACGGTCGGCGCGCGTTCCGGTGCTGCCGATGAACAGCGCGGAATGATCCATCCACAGCAGCGATCCAAATACCGAATAGGCGAGGCCGCGCTTCTCGCGCACTTCGCGGTAGAGCCGCGACGACAGTCCGCCGCCGCCGAGGATGTGGGTGACGACATAGGCGGGCATGAAATTCGGATCGTGGCGCGCGACGCCGGGACCGCCGAAGGTGATGGTGGTTTGCGGCACGTCGAGCGGAACGTAAGCCCGCTGCGGCGGCTTGGCGGCCACGACATCGGGTACCGGCGTGAGGCTGGCTTTTGCCGGCAGGGCGCCAAAGGTCTGGTCGAGCAATTTTCCGAGCGTGGCCGGGTCGACATCGCCGACCACGGCGACCTTCAGCGTATCCTTGGCCAGCACGCGGCGGATGTAATCCCTCATATCGTCGACGGCGATGGCGGGGATGCTTTCCAGCGTGCCGGAGGCCTGCCGGCCATAGGGATGGTCGCCAAAGGTGACCTCGAGGAATTTGCGGCTGGCGAGCGCGTTCGGATTGGTGGTGTCGCGGCGCAGCCCGGACATGATCTGCGAGCGGATGCGTTCGACGTCGGCGCCGTCGAGATGGGACGAGGTCAGCGCGAGCCGCAACAGGTCGAATGCCTCGTCCTTGTTGTCCTTCAGCATGCGGAGCGATCCGCGGAAATAATCCCGCGTCACGCTGAAGCTTAGTTCGATGGCGCGGCGATCGAGACGCTCGTGGAAGGTCTTGGAGTCGAGGTCGCCGGAACCTTCGTCGATCAGGCTCGCCACCATGTTGCCGACACCGGACTTGCCGGACGGGTCCTGCGACGCGCCGCCGGCAAAGGCATATTCCATCGCGATCAGGGGAACGGTGGCGTCCTGCACGAACCAGGCCTCGATGCCGCCCGGCGAGATCAGGTGCTGGATCTTGGTGGCGGCATGCGAAGGCACGGACGCCATCAGCATCGTGGCGACGCCGGCGGCGAGTGCGACGACGGCGCGCCGCGTCAAGGTGATGGGATAGGTCACGAGCGCTTCTCCTCGCGCTTCGGCGCGGTGTCCTTGATCAGGTAGCCGGTCACGGAACGCTTCTTGTCCAGCCATTTTTGCGCGGCCGCGCGGACCTGCTCGGCGGTCACCGCGCGAATCCGGTCCGGCCAGCTTCTGATGTCCTCGATGCTCAAACCGGTGGTGAGCCCGCCGCCATACCAGCGCGCCAGCGTCGCCTGGCTGTCCTGGGCGTAGATCGCCTCCGCGATGAGCTGCGTCTTGACCCGTTCGAGATCCTCTGCGGGCACCGGGTTTTGCATGAGATCGGCGATGACACGGTCAACGGCCTGCTCGGCGGTTGCAAAATCGACGCCCTGCCTGGGCGCGACCGAGATCGAGAATTGCGTCGCGTCAAGCGAGGTGCCCTGATAGCCGGCGCTGGCATTGACCGCCAGCGGCCGGTCGACCACCAGCGCACGGTAGAGATAGGAGTTGCTGCCGTTGCCCATCAGTTGCGCGAGCACGTCAAGCGTCGGGCTTTCACCCGCGGCGGCGGTGGCGGCGGAAGGCACCAGATATTCGCGTTTCACGGTCGGTTGCTCGACCTGGGGGTCGGCCAGCGTCACGGTGCGCGCCGCAACCGGCTCCGGCTCCTGCGGCCGGACGCGGCGCGCGGCGATCGCAGGCTGCGCGGACACCTTGCCGAAGGTCTGCTCGGCCAGCGGGCGCACGTCGTTGACGTCGACGTCGCCGGCGATCACCAGGATCGCGTTGTTGGGTGCGTAAAAGCGCTTGTAGAACGCCAGTGCGTCCTCGCGGCCGAGCTTCTCGATTTCCGGATGCCAGCCGATGACAGGACGGCCATACGGGTGGTTGAGATAGAGCGCGGCCATCATCTGCTCGCTCAGCCGCGCCTCCGGATTGTTGGCGACCCGCATGTTGTACTCCTCGAGCACGACGTCGCGCTCAGGCAGCACGTTTTCGTCCTTGAGAATCAGGCCAGTCATGCGGTCGGCCTCGAATTCCATCATCTTGCCGAGCTGCTCGCGCGGCACGCGCTGGAAGTAGCCGGTGTAGTCGACCGAGGTGAAGGCGTTCTCGTTGCCGCCGACCTTGAGCACGGTCTGCGAGAACTCGCCGACCGGATGCTTGCTGGTTCCCTTGAACATCAAATGTTCGAGAAAGTGCGCAAGTCCCGATTTGCCGGGCGTCTCGTCGGCGGAGCCGACCTTGTACCAGACCATCTGCGTCACCACCGGCGTCCGATGGTCCTGGATCACCAGCACCTGAAGGCCGTTCGGCAGCGTGAAGGTGGCGGGAGGCTCAGACGTGACGGTGGTCTGGGCGAACGCGCCAGATGTCGAGATGACAAGCGCAACGAAGACAGAGGCAGCGATACGGTTTAGGGGCATCATGACCTGCGTCAAAAAACCCCGAACGGAAGCGTTCGGGGTAGCACGGCACCCTACATCGTGTAGCGGACGCGAATTGTCACGAAGTCGGGAGAAAACGCGGCTAATCGCCATACTTACCGGCGGCCGGATTATATTCTTTGTTCAGCGATTCCTTCGGCCCGGTGCCGTAGGCGAAATTCGGCGACGGCGTCTGATAGCCGGCCGGCGGCTGAGTGAGCGATTCCCGCGTCGGCTCGCCCTTGAACGGAGCGGTCTCGCTCGAGTTGCCCTTGAACAAGCCCATGAAGCCGCCATTGTAGCCGAGTTGCGAGGGGCTCAGGATCACGTTGGTGCCTGGATTGCCGCCGGGCGTCGTGCTGTCGACGCTGCCAGTTCCGCCGCTGCCCGGCGCGGTTCGATGAGCGTTCAGCTCGCTCGGTGTCAGGACGCGGCTCGATTCGCGCGGGTCCTTGTTCTCTTTCTTGCGCGCGGCGGCCGCGGCCTTGCGGCGCGCCTCGTCGGGATCCTTCGGCCAGTTCGGAGCCTTCACCTCGGCCGACGTGGAGGCCGGCGGCGGCAGGTCGATCTTTGGCGGCACCACGAGCGGCGACCGCTCGCGATATTCGATGCCGGTGTTGTCCATGTTGGTGCCGCCGATGCCCTTCATGAGGCCGTCGATGATTTTCTCCTCGAAGGTCTTGTCGTCCTCCTCGTCGTCGTCGCCGGCCCGCGCGGCGCTAGATACCATCAAAAGACCGATGCCAAGCGCAACCGCCGAGAGCTGCAAGGAGAGCCTGAAGGCGCGCTTAGTCGCCTTTGTCGAACCCCACACCGTCAACTCGCTGGTTTCAGCTTTCCGCATGGCTCTACCTGTTCAAAATTTCCGAGGTCACCGGACGGGCGAAGTCGTCGCGCCGGCAAGCTATGTTCCGCTCCGAAGCCGTATCGGCTGCGATCAGGGCACTTTTGCGGCGGGTATCCCCACGAAAGAATCATACAATAGGCCCATAACCCCGGCAACAATCGCCGCGTCCGCAAGGTTAAACACGTACCAATTGTAGGTATTTCCCCCGATCTGGAGGTGAAACAGGGCAAAATCGACCACCGCGCCATAGGCGAGGCGATCGATGGCGTTGCCGATGGCGCCGCCGATGATGAGCCCGAGTGCTATGGTTGCCATCACGGTCTGCGACCGGGTCATCCAGATCGCGAGCGCAATCACCGCCAGCGCCTTGACCGTCATCAGGGCGATCTGGGCGAACTGGCCGTCGTTCTGGAACCAGCCGAAGCTGATCCCGATGTTCCATGCCAGCAGAACGGCGTCACCTTCACCGCGCCGCGGCGCGCAATGTCGAACCCGTGGAGCAGCCAGAATTTCGACGCCTGATCGAGCGCCACGGTCACGATCGCGGCAACGATGCCGAGGCGCAATGGTGATCTCATGGCTCGGCCACAAAATACCGTGTCGTCCCGGCGAAGGCCGGGACCCATAGCCCCAGGCGGACATTGTTTGAAAGACTTTGGGTCATCGTCCTTCGTTCATTGCAAACAGCGGTGGTTATGGGTCCCCGCTTTCGCGGGGACGACGATGGATGGATGTTAGACGCCAACCCCGAGCGCCTTCCATTCGCGCAGCGCCCGCGCGTCGCGCGGCGACACGTCGGGATAGTCACGATCTTCGCCGATCGTCGGCAGGATCTTCCAGGACCGCGCGCATTTGGTGCCGACGGCCTTTTCGACCACGACGGCGACGTCAGGCACGTCATGCAGCCGGAACGCGCCCGCCGGCGCCTCGCCCTCTCGCACCTCATAGTTCGAGGTGATGCAGACCTCGGCAAGATCGACGTCGAACAGCGTGGCGAGGATCGTCCTGTTCGCGACATAAATCACTGGCGATGCCTCCAGCGAGGAGC
>WNGJ01008608.1_pt1 | contig 10870 bp, 13 predicted proteins | sample 5400611 | NCBI WGS metagenome assembly WNGJ01 (sample SAMN13153375, study PRJNA577476) | soil metagenome | isolation source: 40 cm soil or saprolite under Garry oak tree replicate 1 | place: USA:California | collected 2016-06-15 | reverse complement strand
AAGTTCTTGACCCTTTGCACGTAGTCATGTTGGGTCTTCGGCGCGAACTTGCGGATCGTCATGTCTTCGATCATGCGCCGGCGCAACGGGCTCATGGCCTGGTCGGTCATGGGGATGCTCCTGTCTGATGTGAGGTCAATAACCCCTCATCTTCAGACAGGACGCTCCCACCGCTTAGTGTATTGGCTGAGCCCGGTGCCGCAGCGCCCTACCGCGCGAGCGGTTTAGTCCATTGACCCATAAGAGACCTGCCGCGAACTGCTACTCAATCACCTCGTCGGCGATGACACAACTGCACTGGGGTTACACAGTTATATGGTTACAGAATATATGGTTACAGAAGCACGGCCGGCGACAAACCGGCCAGCTCCTCGGGCCATCAATACGGACATAGCTTTATTTGAAGGAAGGCGCCTCGGCCGCGCTGTGTACGATTACGGCCAAATCCTCGGGGACGAGTAGCCGCGCCGCAACGAGTTCTCGGCCGGCGATGCGAACCCGGTTTATGTACTCGTTCCGATCCTTGTAGCGCTCCGCGATCGACAGCCGATTATCATTGTTCGCCTCGCGCTCCTGCTTGTTCTTGGCGAATGGCACATAGGAAGCTGCCAGCATGCACAGGAAGCTCAGGGGTGGATTCTGGCCGGCATGGGTTCCCAGGGGCGCGGCAATGTCGGGCAGCCGCACGCCGCCCATGGCGTTGCCGTCTGGGTCACTGACCGGAACCTGGATCACGGCTTTGGGAAGATGTGCTGGCGCGGGAAGAATGGATTGATCGCCAGCCGCCCTCTGCTCCAGCGGCATCAGCTTGCTCTGCGGCGGTTCGACGTTCTCGGCCACCCATTGGTCAAGGGCCACGAGCGTGGCGCGCAGTACTGGATGCCAATCGAGCACCGCCACCGGGAACTTGCAATCGCCGGAGCGGACGAGTGCATGGGATGCGCCGGCGACATCGTACACACGAACGTTCGCCGGTATGGGTAAATCCTCGATCCTGTCTCCGCCGGTGCGCGCAAGCGAAGCACGCAATGACTTGTAGTCCGTCGTTGTGTTCACGATGAGCATTTTCGGTGGAAGCTCGTTTCGCGCGCGAACCCGATCGACAATGTCGGCGATCGCAAGCGGCTCTTCATTCACTCCCCTGACCTCTGGCTCCGCGAAAGTTGGAACAACGCCCCCCGTTGAGTTCGGCCCGACAGTCGAGCGCAGAATCGGCAACTGGCCGGCGGCGGCGGCGAAAATGTGCATTCCGGCAAACACCCTGCGGCCCTCCACCATATTGAATCCATTCAAGAGAGCGGTTTTCAGAAGGCGCCCGGTTTGAGAATACCCAACCGCCAAGGTACGGCTGACAGCACCAGCGATCGGATTAGGTTGCCCGGCCGAGTCCACGGACGCCGTGGCGAGGAAATCGGCTGTATCACGAATGATTGCAAAACCTACCCCCTCTATGTAGCGGGGCTTGCCATCTGGATCACTGAACGCAGGCAATTCTGCGCCTTGTCCGAGTTCCCAAAACGGTGCAGCTACGATGTAGCCCTGATCCTCCAGGAAACCTGTTCCCTGATCCACGATCGGCCCAAGGAGGAGCGGCAGATCACGGGGACTGTTGAACAGGGCATGTGAAATCGGCCGGCCACGGTTGGGAACGTCAACCAGAAGAGCGCCATTCCCCTTTGCCGGATCAGAGGGCATAACGATCACGATTCGGCCGGAGTACTCGACCATCCCCCGCCCATTACGCGGTGCTTTGTCCAAGTCCGGGATGGCTTCGGCTGCTGGCGACAGTTCCCCGACAATTCGCCCTTCGAGGCGCAGATAATCGCCCGCCCGGAATAATCCCAAAGGAGTTCTTGAACTTATCTCCAGCCGAACGACCTTGGCTGACGCGACCGGCGCATCAACTAGCGCGCAACAGAGTGCAAACACCAGCATGCAACAGATACGGGTTCCATACATGGCGGCTCCTCCCGATTTTGGTCCGACTAGGTGCAGCCAAGCTTCCAGGCATCAGCATGCCCAATTGACCATGTGACGGTCTAACGTGTAACCATAGCGGGTCAGCTCATCGAGCCCGAATTGGTTCATCTCGCTCATTCGATCACCTCGTCGGCGCGCGCGAGCAGCTCGGGCGGCATCGTGAGGCCGAGCGCCTTCGCAGTTCCAAGATTGATCAGTAGCTCGAATCTAGTCGGCCTCTCGATCGGCAGCTCCGCGGGCTTTGTCCCTTTGAGAATCCGATCTACAAAATACGCGGCTCGCCGATAGGATTCCGTGAGCCGAGGACCATACGTGCAGAGCGCGCCACTGTGTGCGAACAGGGCCCAACCGGACACGACAGGAATGTGCCGCGTCATGGCAAAATCGATGATGCGAGAACGGTTCTGAACAACTAGTGGGTCTGGAAAAACGACTATCGCCTCGGGCGCGTCCGACACGATCGCACCGAAACTCGCCTCCAATTCCGCGACATCATGCACCGGCAGATATTGGATGGCGATGCCGAGTTGGGCGGCCATTTCTTCAGAATCGCGGCGCTCAAGGTGCTCGCCTCGATGATGCGGGTTCACAATAATCGCGACACGGCGGATCGATGGCATGATCTCGCGCAGCAGTTCGAGGCGCTTGCCGTTCAGCTCGACCGACATGAGGGTCAACCCCGTGGCGTTGCCGCCCGGCCGCGCGAGACTTTCCGCAAAACCCGACTCAACCGGGTCCGCACTGAAAATGTAGACCACCGGAACCCGAGCTACTCCGACCACGGACCATGTCGCCGTCCCCTGTGTCACGATGATGTCGAGCGGTAGCCGCAGCAGTTCCTGGACCAACACCGGCAGGCGATCCGGCTTGTCATCCGCATAGCGCGCTTCGATCGTCAGATTGTGGCCCTCGACGTAGCCGAGATCGGCTAATCCGGCGCGTAAGCTGTCTAGGAATGGCATTGCCGACGCGGCTGAGGAGCCGACGACCCACCCCAGACGCGCGGTCTTCGCGCCCGATTGGGCCAAAGCGCCTCGAGCGAGGACCGTAGCCGCCGCGAGCGCGATGAACTTGCGCCGCCTCATTCGATCACCTCGTCGGCGAGGACGAGCAGCGGGTGCGGCACGGTGACCTCCCGCCGCCCCATCCGGGAGGCCAGGATGGCAGCAGGTCGGCGTCGGATGTGGCCCTGCCCCGGAGTAGCCATGGCGTTGCCCCTTCGGCGCTATTGTACACCGACTTGTGGAGGTTTGGATCGGGCAAATGGGCTCCGGTAAGTCCCGCCGGTGAGTTCGCACACCCAAGGTCCGCGAGCGCGTTGCTTCAACCAAGCAACGAGCACGAGATGCCGAGCGCTAGCTTCTATAGAATGAAAGTACACGCTGCAGCTCGAGGGCGTGGAAGGCACGTGCCTCCGGGCCGGTCGGATCGCCAGAAAAGACCCCCAGAACCTGGGCCGCCAAGAAGAACCCGCGGGCGGGAATGCCGGGCCCGATCTTGCTCACGCGCCCGGCAGCGACTGAATTCGAGATAATCTCTCGCGCCAAGATCGATCAGTTCTCTCGGAACTTCATCGAGCAGAGCGAGCGCCCGCGATGCCAGTGGTTGGGTTCCTCAGCGGCGAGTCGGCTGGAGACCTACGAGCGCAACGTGGCCGCCTTTCGTCAAGGTCTGACCGAAACCGGCTATATCGATGGTCAGAACATTGCTCTCGAATTCCGCTGGGCGGAGGGTCAATACGACCGGTTGCTGGGGCTGGCGGGCCGAGCTGGATCGGCGTCAGGTGGCGGTGATCGTCACCGCGGGAATTAACGCAGCCCTTGCGGCGAAACAGGCCACGACGACAATCCCCATTGTCGCGGTCGGCATCGGCGATCCTTTGAGGACTGGGCTTGTCGCCAGTCTCGCGCGCCCGGGCGGGAACCTCACCGGGAACACGATCCTCGGCGCGGAAATAGGCAGCAAGCGGCTGGAACTTCGGTGAAGCTCTTCCCATGTGTACTTTTGAGTGAAACGGCCGCACATGACGGGGGTGTAGGCGGCGCGGTGCGTCGTAGTCAACGCCTTACGGCGGGCGCCAACCGTTCGAGCGGGATTCAAGTTGAACTAGCTAGGCCGCCAACCGAGGCGGCAACTCATACGCACCCCGTAGGTCGTCCTTGATCGGTTCCGTAAGACTCATCCACATCCCGGCAAACCGGAGCATGTCTGCCCGCCGCTCTGGATCGTTCACGGCCTGCGCCCGAGCCGCACACTCCCATGCTTTGGCTCGGTATCCGTACAATCTGTGTTGGTCATTCCCTGTGTTGGTCATTCCGCTCGGCCTGTTCCGCTAGCCTGACCCAGTCTTGGGCCAAATTCAGCATGGACGCGCTTGTTTGAGGGTTCGAGGTGGCTTCTGCTAATTTCAGGCAGTCCCAAGCAATGCGTCGATATTCCTCCGCCGTGCCCATGGGGTAATTCCCCTTTCGCGCACGAGCCCCTGCCCCCCGCCAGATGCAACGGCCGACGGGCTTGGGCCGTTCCGCTCGAGAAATAAAAAACCGTATTTGAACGAACTAGGCGCGCAATGCCGCCGGCGCGCACCCGGAATCGCCGCCGTCGATCCGGGGCGGTGGTTTCCGGGGTGATTGTGCATTTTACTTTCTCTCGGCCACGAAAAACTTATCAAAGTCGGATGGGCTATAGCTTCGGCCCTGTTCATCGGTAATGCGGACGTCCTGCATTCCCTCTGCCAACAGTTCCATAGCCTTCGTAAGTGCCTCACCCGGGCTGTCGCACCGAAAAGACACTCCGCCAAGCCCCGAAACCGTGGTTTGCACTGATATCACGTACGACAACGACCAGACCCTCAAAATTGCGGCGGCAATCACGGCGACGCTTAGGACGCTTTGCTGCCACGTCTTTGCACCTTTCGCTTTGATTTTTTCCGCTCGCGTTCACGCTCAAGTCGGTGAATCGCAGCTTGACCTTCTAGTTCCGCATTGCGACGCGCGCCCTTGGCCACGCCAGTAGCAAGCACGCCAGGGCGCCCCGGCTCATAGACGTACCAATGCCATTGAGCGGCCCTCCCGATACTTGGGCCGTGGGGATCAATTGCGTACTTAAGCTTTCCAGATTTCGAGTGTTTTTCCGCCATGACCGAAGCTTTCGCTCCGGAAAGCGTCCGGGTGATCGATGAATCCCACCAGCATGAGGGCCATGCCGGCCACAGGCCGGGGGGCGAGAGCCATTTCCTCCTGTATATTGTATCGGAGGCGTTCCGGGGGAAGAGCCGCTTGGAGCGCCACCGCATGATCGATCATTTCGGTGCTACCGAATATCGAGCTATGGTAGTGGCCCCAATTCACCCTTTTTAGGCGCGCGTCGGTGCGGCGGCCCATGCACCATCGCGCCGATCGCAACCAAAAGAATCGGCGCCATCAGGGCAATTATTAATAGGATCTTGTATGTCATTGGCCCGCCCGGACCTACGGCGGAAATCTTGCCTTCGCCAGCTATCGGGCACGCCTCCTACCGGCAGAGGGCACACACAAAAATAAGAAAGGGCCTGGAGGGGAAGCTTGGAGTGAAAAGCTCCTCCGTGCGCCATCACCATTCACCGTGGCGGGGTTTCAGAAAATGATCAGGAGGGGCGGTGGGAGGGCGGCGAAGATCGGATTCAAAGTCCATCCCCACATGCTTCGACACGCCTGCGGTTCGCTTCGCTCGCTGTGACCAGCTCACGAGAGGACTTCCACCTCCACGTCGATGCCCATGCCGGCGCACAAAACGAAAGCGCCCCGGAAACCGGGGCGCTCTCAAGTTTCAACCGGTCAGAGCCTCAGGCTGCGACCTTGGTCGCCTTGACCTCCAGAAGCTTACTAGGACTCGCGATCGGGATCGCCCGAGGCTTCATCGCCTCCGGTATCTCGCGCACGAGGTCGACGTGTAGGAGCCCGTTCTCCAGGCTCGCGCCCTTGACCTCGACATAATCGGCGAGCTGGAAGTTACGTTCGAAGGTCCGCGCGGCGATGCCCTGGTAGAGCACGTCGCTGGTCTCCTCCTCGTCGTTGGTCTGCTTCTCGCCGCGGATCGCCAGCCTATTCTCCTTCACCTCGATCGAGAGATCAGCGTCGGTAAAGCCGGCGACAGCGACCGAGATGCGATAGGCGTTCTCACCGGTCCGCTCTATATTGTAGGGCGGATAGCCCGGCGCCGAGTCTTCCACGCCGCCGAGCTGGTCGAGCATGGAGAACATTCGGTCAAAGCCGACGGTTGAACGGTAGAGGGGAGCAAAATCGAATGTACGCATAGCATGACCTCCTTGTTGGAGCGACATGCGAACGGTCCACCTTCAGGGCCCGACCTTTCGTATCACGTAGCCTTATGGCCTACGCTTATAGTATGTAGCAACGCCTCGGGGTCTTGGTAAGGGGGCTAAACCGAATATTAGGGTGTTCGCACATCACGATAACGGGACAACGATGTTAGACGCAGAAGCATTTTCTGCTCATCAGTTTTCTAATATTTCCATTTTACAAATATTGGCGCTGCGCATTTGAAAAGCCGGCTCAACGGCAGCGCTTCCGATTTCCCTCGACTTTCTCCCGACTGAGGCGCACAGTCCATCCGACCGAGACGCCAGCCCAAAGCGTTCGGGCTTTCAATTCACGTTTATCGCCGGGATTCCTTTCCGAGTCCCCATTTTCCTCGCTCCGAAACATGTCGGGCGAAAGGGAATCATGTGCGCACTCCGTACTCACCCGAAGTGAACACTTCGGAGACCTGCTGCAGTTGCACGGCCGAAATGGTCGTTATCTCCGTTTTTGCCGATACTGTTCGGTGACGGTTATGAGGACGTTACGTATAAGTGCAAGAAGTGCGGTGCCGAAACAACGCGTGCGATCAAAGCCAGTTGAGCATCCTGGGCCGCCTAATCGCCAAGTGGCCTTAGCCAAGACCTAGAAAGCGAGGCTTTGCGGCGAGGCGCGCCGCCAGGAACAGCAGAATAACGTTCTGCCCAGCTCAACACGGGAAAGGAAACCCCATGGAAGTTCCTTCAATGCTCCGAGGCGAATCTCTCAAGCGGCTGCTCCAAGGCGTCGTTCTCGGGGTTGCCCTGACGGTGGTTGTCGGCTTCAATTGGTTGCACTATGGGTTCGGCTGGACGCTCGGCGGCACTGCCGAAACCATGGCTTCCCATCGTGTCGACGTCGCACTCGTCGCCGCGTACACGCCGGTGTGCGTCGAGAAGTTTGTGGGACCGGCCGACGATGCAAAGTGGGAAGAGTTCGCAAAGGTCGCGTCCTGGCGCCGCGACGCCTTTGTCAAGGAAGCCGGGCTTGCAACAATCCCCGGTGCCACAGAACCCAACAGCAGTGTCGCCGACGCGTGCGCCGGTGTTCTTACGAAATTGCTAGAGGCACGCGCGCCGAAGAAGTAAGCCGATACTCCGGTTCGGCTCTGAACCCTGCGCGGTGTGCGCCCCCGTATGCCGTTCCTCGGCTCCGCCTAGTCTAGGAGGCGCCCCAGCGCCTTCCTCAAAGGCGCCAAGCCCGGCGAACTATCGATGCGGCGGCCGACCAAATTCGAGCTGGTCATCAATCTCAAGACGGCCAAGGCGCTCGGCCTCGATGTTCCTTTGCATCTCCAACAGCTGGCCGACGAAATGATCGAGTGAAGCGGCGGGAGTTCGTGATGCTGCTGGGCGGTGCGGCCGCTTCATGGCCGCTGACAGCCCACGGACGCGTTAGAACGCCGAATGATCCGGGATCTTGTCCTCGATGCTCAACCGCAGAACCAACGGTACGCCAGGTTCACCTTGAGCTCACGGCAGAGCAGCCGCGCCGAGCGCCCCGGGCAGGTCAAAACCGCCAACGGAACTCGTCCACCGATGCGGCCGATGCGAAGGTGTCGAATGGAACCTGCGGGTTCCATGCGTAGTTTCCAACCCCGGCGGGAAATTAGGAGGAGTTACAATGATCAAGAACGCAATGAGAGCGGCGGTGACCGCGGCCTGCTTTATTGGAATGACGAGTCTCGCGAGCCTTGCGGCAGGGGCGTTTGAAGGAGTGTGGAAGGTGAAGGACACGGCCGGACAGCCCTTTGAGATCACCTTGTCCAGCGGCGGGATAGCGAAGGCGACCCGAGGCGAGGGAATGACCGGCACTTGGAAAGAAGAGGGCAATGCAGCCGTGATTATTTCTCAAATAATTCAGGCGGCGTTCTTTCTGAGAGTATGCGCTATTGAGAATTTTGAACCAGTGCGTGCTAGGGGAATATGGATCGGACAGCTTCTTGGCGACGATGCCTTCAAGGTCCATTTCGCATACCGACTTGAACAGTGACTTACCGCACCCGATGAACAATTCTGACTTCTGCAATCCATAACGCTCGGCAACCTGATCCAATATCGCCCGACGTTCTTTCAATGGCAGGGACCGAATATCTTCCCCCTCATAGAACAACAAGTCAAAAACCACATAGACCGGCTCACCTCTCCCGAATAGCAAGTCATTGAACTGGGGCCGACCATTCTCATCCAGCGCACAAACCTCGCCATCGAACACACAGTCGAACGGCAGAGTTTCGAGCAGGTGTTGGAAGCGTTGTAGGGGGTTGAGGTTCTTGGACAGCATCCGGCCGTTGATGGTGTCGGCCAGCCCGCGATAGGCGAGGAGGCAGGCGAAGTGACGTCGGCCGGGGCGGATTTCCTGTCGAAGCTCGGCGTCGACCTTTCAGCGGCGCGCGCAAAGCGCCGCGTGTTCTGCCGCCCGTGCGTGAATTGGACCGAACGGCGGCCGCATATCGGCGCGGTCGGCGCAGCTTTGGCGAATCGGTGCTTCGAACTGAAATGGATCGATCGGATGCGGATCGCTTGCCTGCAGCCGCGAGCGGGGCCGAGCCGGAGCTAAAATCAGCGGTCGATTGAGTTGGCGTTTTGGCCGAAGAAACCCGCGACGGGGTTGCCTAGTCGCTCCGGGGAATTAAGACGGGTGCCTCACAGCCATCCTAGCGGCCGCGGGTACGCGGATCGCTTGCTTGCAGCCGCGAGCGGGGCCGAGCCGGAGCTAAAATCAGCGGTCGATTGAGTCGGCGTTTTGGCCGAAGAAACCCGCGACGGGGTTGCCTAGTCGCTCCGAGGAATTAAGACGGGTGCGACCAACGTCCCGCTTAGCGGGCAGAATTGGGAAACTTTGCAGTTAACTGCAAAAGCTGACTCGCCCTGGCCCCGCGACTGTCACGCCGCTGCTGATAGGACTGCTAGGGTATGACGGCCATCATGAAGAACCAGCCCACACCATCCGATCACGAGGTGCTCACCGGATTGGTCGAGCGGGTCACTTACCAGAACACCGAGAATGGCTTTTGCGTCCTGCGGGTCAAGGCCCGCGGCCACCGCCAGCTGGTCACCCTGGTCGGCCATGCCGCCGCGATCTCGGCCGGCGAGTGGGTCACGGCAACATGGTCCGCGTGCGTGCCGGGATTTCCTATGCGCTGACCGAGGCGATGGACGAGGGCCATTGCGGTTTGCCGACCGACGACCTTGTGCCCTTGGCCGAAAGGCTTCTCGAGGTCCCTCAGGAGTTGGTCCGCACCGCCCTCGACCTCGAGCTGGCCGACGGCGCGGTCATTGCCGACATGATCGGCGACAAGCCTTGTGTCTTCCTGGCCGGCCTGTACCGGGCGGAGCGCGGCATCGCCGAGCGGCTGCTGCAGCTAGGGAACGGCATGCTGCCCTGGCCCTGGATCGATCCGGAAAAGGCGATCCCCTGGATCGAGCAGCGCACCCGCCTGGTCTTCGCCGAAAGCCAGAGATCGGCGGTCGAACTGACGCTTGCCTCCAAGGTGCTGGTGATCACCGGCGGCCCTGGCGTGGGCAAGACAACCCTCGTCAACGCCATCCTGCGCATCCTCTCGGCAAAGGGCGTAAGGCTCTTGCTGTGCGCTCCCACCGGCCGTGCGGCCAAGCGCATGAACGAGGCCACCGGCTTCGAGGCCAAGACCATCCACCGGCTGCTCGAAGTCGATCCCCGGACTGGCGGCTTTCGGCGTGATAGCCAGAACCCTCTCGACTGCGACCTGCTCGTCATCGACGAAACATCCATGGTCGATGTGCTGCTGATGCATGCGTTGCTCAAGGCGACACCCTATACATCGGCCCTGCTGGTGGTTGGCGACGTCGACCAGTTGCCGTCAGTCGGTCCCGGCCAGGTGCTCGCCGACATGATTGCGAGCGGCGCCGTGCCGGTGGTGCGCCTGACCGAGGTGTTCCGCCAAGCGGCCAAGAGCCAGATCATCGTGAACGCCCACCGTGTCAATGAGGGCATGTTTCCCGATCTGCGCAAGCCGGAGCGCGAGAGTGATTTCTATTTTGTCGAGGCGGATGATCCTGAAGCCGCGGTTCCCCGCATTGTCGAGCTGGTAAAAACCCGCATCCCGCGCCGCTTCGGCCTCGATCCCATCCGCGACATCCAGGTGCTGTGCCCAATGAACCGGGGCGGGGTCGGTGCGCGCTCGCTCAACATCGAACTGCAGGCGGCATTGAATCCGGTCGGCGAGCGCAGGGTCGAAAGATTCGGCTGGGTTTTCTCGCCCGGCGATAAGGTCATGCAGATCGAGAACGACTACGACAAGGAGGTCTATAACGGTGACATCGGCTATGTCGTGAACGTCGACCCTGACGATAGCGAGCTTACTGCCAGCTTCGACGGACGTTCCGTCACCTACGGCTTCGGTGAGCTTGACACTCTGGTGCCCGCCTATGCCGTCACCATCCACAAAAGCCAGGGTTCGGAATACCCTGCGGTCGTCATTCCAGTGCTGACGCAGCATTACGCCATGCTGCAGCGTAATCTGCTTTACACGGGCATCACCCGCGGAAAGAGGTTGGTCGTGCTGGTCGGCC
>WNGJ01008606.1_pt1 | contig 10872 bp, 8 predicted proteins | sample 5400611 | NCBI WGS metagenome assembly WNGJ01 (sample SAMN13153375, study PRJNA577476) | soil metagenome | isolation source: 40 cm soil or saprolite under Garry oak tree replicate 1 | place: USA:California | collected 2016-06-15 | reverse complement strand
CCAGAACGGCTCGAGAAACGCGTTCGCGAACCGGAAGAAGAGCATGTTGTACACCGGCCGCTTCCCGAGGTAGTGGTCGATCCGGAAGATCGACCCCTCGTCGAAGGCCCCGAGCAGGACCCGGTTCAGCTCCTGCGCCGAGGCGAGGTCGCGGCCGAACGGCTTCTCGACGACGACGCGGGCGCCGGTGGTGCAGCCCGCCTGGCCGAGCTGCTCCACGACCATTTCGAACAGCACGGGCGGGATGGCCAGGTAGTGCGCCGGTCGTTGCGCCGAGCCGAGCTCCCGGCGGATCGTCCGGAAGGTCGCCGGATCCTTGTAGTCGCCATCCACGTAGCGCAGCGAGCCGCACAGCTTCTCGAACGCCGCGGGGTCGAGCCCGCCGTGCTTCTCCAGGCCGTCCTTGGCCCGGGCCTTGAGCTGGTCGAGGGTCCAGCCGGCCTTGGCCACGCCGATCACCGGGACGGTCAGATGGCCGCGCTTCGCCATCGCCTGCAGCGCCGGGAAGATCTTCTTATGGGCGAGGTCCCCAGTGGCACCAAAAAACACCAGCGCGTCGGACGAGGTGGCGCTCATGGGACGGCCGGCTTCTCGAGGTGACCGCCGAACTCGTAGCGCATCGCCGAGAGCAGCTTGTCGGCGAAGTCCGCTTCACCACGCGAGCTGAAGCGCTCGTAGAGGGCCGAGGAGAGAACGTGGGCCGGTACACCCTCGTCGATGGCCGCCTTGATCGTCCAGCGCCCTTCGCCGGAGTCGGACACGCGCCCCTCGAAGCCCTTGAGGCTCGGGTCCTTGACGAGCGCGGCGGCCGACAGGTCGAGCAGCCACGAGGCGATGACGCTACCGCGCCGCCATACCTCGGCGATGTCCGGCAGGTTGAGGTCGTACTGGTAGTGCTCGGGATCGCGCAGCGGCGTGGTCTCCGCGTCGACCGCATGGTCCCGCCGGCCGACATTGGCGGCGCGCAGGATGCCGAGTCCCTCGGCGTACGCGGCCATGACCCCGTACTCGATCCCGTTGTGGACCATCTTGACGAAGTGGCCCGCGCCGTTCGGCCCGCAGTGCAGATACCCCTGCTCGGAGGTGCCGTTGGACTTCTCGCGCCCCGGCGTGCGGCCCAGGTCGCCCGCGCCGGGCGCCAGCCTGGCGAAGATCGGATCGAGCCGCTTGACCACTTGAGGCTCGCCTCCGATCATCAGGCAGTAACCGCGCTCGAGCCCCCAGACGCCGCCACTGGTCCCCACGTCGACGTAGTGTATCCCCTTCCCGGCGAGCTCCTTCGCGCGCCGGATGTCGTCGATGTAGTAGGAGTTGCCGCCGTCTATGAGGATGTCGCCCTTCTCGAGGAACGGTCGGAGATCGGCGATGGTCGCGTCGACCGCGGCCGCCGGCACCATCAGCCACACCGCCCGCGGCGGCTCCAGCTTCTTCACGAACTCCGCGAGCGAGGAGGCGCCCACCGCTTTCTCCTGGGTCAGCTCCTGCACCGCCTTCTGCGACCTGTCGAAGACCACGCACTGGTGGCCACCCCTGGTCAGCCGTCGCACCATGTTGGCGCCCATGCGGCCGAGTCCGATCATTCCGAGCTGCATCACTCACTCCTTTGCAGCGCCGATCGCGCGGCCGCTTCGGTTTCGTCTTCTCTGTGGTTCACGGCCATCCGCAATCGCTTCATCGCGGGGCCCACCCCGTCGCGGTCGCCGAAGATTGCCGAGCCGGCCACCAGTACGGTGGCGCCGGCTCGAACGACCAGCGGCGCGGTCGTCACATCGATGCCTCCATCCACTTCCACCGCACATCCCGGCTTGAGCCGTTCGATCAGTTCACACACCTGGCCGATCTTCGGCAGGGTCGTCCGGACGAATTGTTGATGGCCGAAGCCTGGATTGACCGTCATGACCAGCACCTGGTCCAGATCCCGGACGATCTCCTCCAGCACTCCCGAGCCGGTCGCCGGGTTGATGGCGACCCCGGCGCGCTTGCCCAGTGCCCGGATCCGCTGCACCGTGCGGTGCAGATTGTGGTTGCCCTCCCAGTGGACGAGAAACGAATCGGAGCCCGCCGCGGCAAAGTCCTCGAGAAAGAAGTCCGGATCCGAGATCATCAGATATATCTCGAGGGGCAGCTGGGTCACCCGCCGAATGGACTGAACGATCGCCGGGCCCATGGAGAGATTTGGCACGAAGTGTCCATCCATCACGTCCACGTGGATCCGATCGGCCCCCGCGTGCTCCGCCTCGGTCACCTGCTGGCCCAGACGTGCGAAGTCGGCCGCGAGAATCGAAGGAGCGAGTCTCACCGCGCTCACGTGTTGGACGCCTCGAAGATGCTGTGAATGGACGCATCGAGCATCGCGTTGAACTCCGCATCGGATTGCTGGGCCGACAACCTCTCGACCAGGGCCCGCGAAAAGCTGGCCACGACGCCGTGGTTCCTCCGCAAGCGCTCGTTGCCTTCCTCCCGTGTGTATCCGCCCGACAGGGCCACCACCCTCACGACCTTGGGATGCTTGACCAACTCCGCGTACAGGTCGTCCTTGTCCGGCAAGGTCAGCTTGAGCATGACCAGCTGCCCCGCCGGCAGTGCGTGAAGCTCCTCGAAGATCGCCGCCTTGAGCAACGCTTCCGCCTCGCCCTTGTCGGGGCAATGGATGTCCACCTCTGGCTCGACGATCGGCACGAGGCCGGCGGCGATGATCTGCCGGGCCGCTTGGAACTGCTGGGTCACGATGTCCTTGATGCCTGCTCCGTTGGCCTGCTTGACGAACGAGCGCATCTTGGTTCCGAAGACGCGCTTCGCCTTGGCCTTGTCGAGCAGCGCGGCAAGCTCGGGCATCGGCTTCATCAATTGGACACCGCGGCTCTCACCGGCCAGGCCCTTGTCCACCTTCAAGAACGGCACGACTCGCTTCACGTTCCACAGATAGTCCACCGTGGGCGTCCCCTCGATGTCCCGGTCCATGGTGTTCTCGAACAGGATGGCGCCCAGAATCCGCTTCCCGGTGAAGACGGGGCTGGTCACGATGCGCGTACGCATCTGATGCACGATCGCAAACATCTGCTCTTCGGTGGACCAGGCCCCTTCCTTGATCCCGTAGGCCCGCAAGGCGCTGGGGGTACTCCCTCCGCTCTGGTCCAGCGCCGCGATGAACCCAGGATGCGTCCTCATCTTCTCCAGCTGTGTGTTGAAATCACCCATCTCACGCGTCATCGCACGGCATCCTTGCGCATGCGGTAACGCCGGATGAGATTGTTCGTCGAGCTGTCATGGCCGAGCGCGGGCTCCGACTGGCTCACGAGCTCCGGGATGATGCGCTGGGCCAGCACCTTACCCAGCTCCACACCCCACTGGTCGAAGGAGTCGATACTCCAGATGACCCCCTGGGTGAACACGGCGTGCTCGTACAGCGCGACGAGCTGACCGAGGCTTTCCGGAGTGAGCCGGTCGGCCCAGATCGTGTTCGACGGGCGGTTGCCCTCGAAGACCCGGTGGGGCGCGAGCCGGGCCGGGGTACCCTCGGCCTGGACCTGCTCGCGGGTTTTGCCGAACGCGAGCGCCTCGGTCTGGGCCAGGACGTTCGCCACCAGGATGTCGTGGTGCGGGCCGAGCGGGTTGAGGGGCGCCGTGAACGCGATGAAATCGCAGGGAATGAGCCGGGTCCCCTGGTGGATCAGCTGATAGAAGGAGTGCTGGCCGTTGGTCCCCGGCTCCCCCCAGTAGATGGGACCCGTCGGATACGTCACCTCGCCCCCCTCGAAGGTGACGTGCTTGCCGTTGCTTTCCATCGTCAGCTGCTGCAGATACGCGGCGAACCGCTTCAGGTATTGCTCGTACGGCAGCACCGCCACGGTCTGGGCGCCGAAGAAGTCGTTGTACCAGACGCTCAGCAGGCCCATGAGCACGGGCACGTTGCGCTCGAACGGGGTGGTGCGGAAGTGCTCGTCCATCTGGTGGAAGCCGTCGAGCATGGCCCGGAACCCGTCGGGACCGATGGCGACCATCGTCGACAGCCCGATCGCCGAGTCCATGGAGTACCGCCCGCCGACCCAATCCCAGAAGCCGAACATGTTCGCGGTGTCGATGCCGAACTCGGCCACCTTCTGGGCATTCGTCGAGACCGCCACGAAGTGCTTGGCCACCGCGGCCACGTCACCGCCCAGCCCTCGGAGCGACCACGCGCGCGCGCTCTGCGCGTTGGTCATCGTCTCGAGCGTGGTGAAGGTCTTCGAGGACACGACGAAGAGCGTTTCCGCGGGATCGAGATCGCGGGTGGCCTCCACGAAGTCGGTGCCGTCGACGTTGGACACGAAGCGGAACGTCATGGCCCGGTCGCTGTAGTGCCGCAGCGCCTCATAGGCCATCACCGGGCCGAGGTCGGAGCCGCCGATCCCGATGTTGATGACGTTGCGGATGCGCCGGCCGGTGTGGCCCTTCCACGCGCCGCTGCGCACCCGCTCGGCGAATGCGGACATCTTGTCGAGCACCGCGTGGACCTGCGGCACCACGTTCTCGCCGTCGACGACGATCGACGTCCTCCGCGGCGCCCGGAGCGCCACGTGCAGGACCGCTCGGTTCTCCGTGACGTTGATCTTCTCCCCGGCGAACATGGCGTCGATGCGGGCCCGCAGGCCGGACTCCTCCGCCAGCTGCATCAGGAGATCGAGCGTCTCGTCGGTGATCCGATTCTTCGAGTAGTCGAGGTAGAGGCCCGCCGCCTCGGCGGTCAGGCGCTCGCCTCGCTTGGGGTCCTGCTCGAAGAGGGTCCGGAGATGGAGGTCCCGGGTCTTCTCGTGATGGGCCTGGAGAGCTCTCCAGGCCGGCCGTGCGGTCAAGGGCGCGATTGCCGTGGTCATGACGCGGTTCCTTTCCTCTTCTCCTGATCGTTGCGGACCAGTCTCGGCCGGGCGGGAGTCCTGGACCCGGCCGCTTGCTCCCACAAGCGACCCCCTCCGACGAAGGCGTTGGCGTTGTCGCCGGCCCGGCACCCGGCCGGCAGCTCCTTGAGCTTCCTGACGTTCCCACCCCCGAGCACCACGTCGTCGGGCTCGAGGGCCGCGATCAGGCCGGCCACCACCTCCGCGACGTGGCGGCGCCACTTCTTCTTTCCCCGCTGCTCCAGGCCGCGCTGGCCCACGTAGTCCTCGTAGGTACCCTTCCGGTAGGGCAGGTGGCCGAGCTCCATCGGTTCGACGATCCCGTCGACGACGAGGGCGCTGCCGAGTCCGGTGCCGAGGCCGAGGAAGAGCATCTTGCCGCCCTTGTAGCTGCCCAGGGCCTGCATCGCCGCATCGTTGACGATCTTGACCGGTCGCCCGAACGCGGCGCGATAGTCGAAGGCGACCCATCCCCGGCCCAGGTTGTGTGGTTCCGCGACCACCCGCCCGCGAAGCACGAGTCCCGGGTACCCGATCGAGATCGCCTGATACTTCCACCCCCGTCCGAGCTTCTTGACCCCGGCGACCATCTGCCCGGGCGTCAACGTCCGCCCCGAGGCGAACTTTACTGGCTCGGCCTGCCCGGTGGCGAGGAGCTTCACGTGGGTCCCGCCGACGTCGATGACGAGGACGTCCACCGCTCAGCCCGCCTTCCCGAGGTCGGCGCTCTTGGAGACGATCACCTCCATGAGCTCATGCCAGGATTTCACGAAGGCCTTCGCCCCCTCGTCCTGGAGCTGGCTGGCCAGCGCCTCGACGTCGACCCCGGCCTTCGCGAACTGCGCGAGCACCTCCTCGCAGTCACCGCCGTCGGCCGGCAGGATCGCACCGAGCTCGCCGTGGTCGGCGAGCGCCTTGAGGGTACCCTCCGGCATGGTGTTCACGGTGAGCGGCGCGGCCAGCGCCTTGACGTAGAGCACGTCGGAGGCCCGCGGGTCCTTGGTGCCCGTGCTGGCCCACAGCGGGAGCTGCGGGCGGGCGCCGGCGTTGTAGGCGCGCTGCCAGCGCGGCGAGCCGAGCAGGTCACGCGCCGCCTTGTAGGTGCGCTTGGCGATCGCGATGCCGAGCTGGTTGCTGAGCGCGGCGGGCACCTTGTTCGCCACCGCGGCGTCCCACCGGCTGATGAACACCGAGGCGACCGAGCCGACATCCGGCCTGAGGCCGGCGGCCATGCGCCGCTCGATCCCCCGCATGAACGCCTCGGCGGCGGCCAGGTATTGCTCACGCGAGAAGAGCAGGGTCACGTTGATGGGCACGCCGGCGAAGATCGCCTCCTCGATGGCGGGCAGGCCCTCCCGGGTGCCGGGAATCTTGATTAGAAGATTCGGACGGCCGGCCCGCGCGTGCAGATCCCGGGCGGCCGCCAGCGTGCTCGCGGTGTCGTAGGCCAGGAGCGGCGACACCTCCAGGGACACCCAACCGTCCACGCCGTTCGTCTTGTCCCAGGTCGGGCGAAAGAGATCGGCGGCCCGGGTCAGGTCTTCCAGCGCCAGCTCGAAGAACAGCGGCTCGCCCGTCTTGCCGGCCTTGACCTTCTGGCGGATCGCGGTGTCGTACGCCGCGCTGTTCTTGATGGCATGGTCGAAGATGGTGGGGTTGGACGTGAGCCCGGTGACGGACAGCTCGTCGATGTAGCCCTTGAGCGTGCCGCGGTCGAGCAGGTCGCGGGTGATGTTGTCGAGCCAGAGGCTCTGGCCCAGGTCGTGGAGCATCTGCGTGGCTTTCATCGTGTCACCTCCGCGGAGCATGTGATCGAGCGGCCCGAGGTGGTCGTCAGCCCTCGCAGCCATTCGAAGGCGGGTCCCACCAGCGCCTGCTTCGTGCAGCGCCAGCGCCAGTTGCCTTGGGCCCGGCCGGGCACGTTCATCCGGGCCTCCCGACCGAGGTTGAGTACATCCTGTAGGGGAGCGATCGTGAGCGCGGCGATGGAGGACCACGCCAGGCTGATCAGCGCGGCCGTTGCCTCGCCGCTATCACCCCCGGAGCGCTTCAAGCAGCCCCAGAAGTTCCGTCGCTGGTCGTCCGGCAGATCCGCGTACCATTCGGAGGTCGTGGGGTTGTCGTGGGTGCCGGTATACGCCACCGTGTTCGCCACGTAGTTGTCCGGCAGGTACGGATTGTCCTCGTGGCCGTCGAAGGCGAACTGCAGGACTCGCGTCCCGGGCACCCGGAAGTGGTCGCGGAGAGCGTAGACATCGGGGGTGATCAGCCCCAGGTCCTCCGCGATGAACGGGAGCCCTCCCAGCTCCCGTTCGACCGTACCGAAGAACTCGGCCCCGGGCCCGGGCACCCAGGCCCCCGGCTGAGCGGTCGAGGCGCCGGCCGGCACGTGCCAGGCGGCGGCGAACGCTCGAAAGTGATCCAGGCGGATGACGTCCACGTGGACCAGCAACGCGCGCAGGCGATCGATCCACCAGCGGTAGCCGGTGGGGCGCAGCGCGTCCCAGTCGTAGACCGGGTTGCCCCAGAGCTGGCCGGTAGCGCTGAAGTAGTCGGGCGGGACTCCGGCGACGACCCGCGGCCGGTGGTGCTCGTCCAGCAGGAACAGCTCGGGATTCGCCCACACGTCGCTCGAGTCCGGGGACACGAAGAACGGCAGGTCGCCGATCAGCCGGACGCCCCGGGCTCGCGCGTGCTGCTGCAGGCGCGCCCCCTGGCGGAAGAGCAGGAACTGGGCGAGGCAGACCTGATCGATCTGACGCGCCAGCTCTCGCCGGGCCTGGGTCAGCGCGCCCGGAGCGCGCCGGGTCAGCTCGACCGGCCAGTCGAGGTAGTGGGCCCCGCCGTGCCTCGACTTGAGGGCGCGAAACAGCGCGTAGTCCTCCAGCCAGTGGGCATGGTCCTGGCAGAACTGCATATAGGCGGCTCGGAGCTCCGGGCGCGCCCCGGCATGGAAGTTGGTCCAGGCCGTCTCGAGCAATCGGTGCTTGAACGGAGCGACCGCGTCGTAGTCGACCGCGTCGGGCGAGAACCGCGCGCCCTCGCAATCGTCCACCCGCAGCAGACCGTCCTCGATCAGCCAGTCGGGGCTCACGAGGAGCTCGTTGCCCGCGAACGACGACAGGGACTGATACGGCGAATCGCCGTAGCCCGTCGGCCCGAGCGGCAGCACCTGCCACCAGCTCTGCCCCGCCTCGCGCAGGTGATCGATCCACGCGAGCGCCGCGGCGCCCACGTCGCCCACGCCGTAGGGCGAGGGCAGCGAGGTGACGTGCAGCAGCACGCCGGAGGCCCGGTAGTCGGGCGAAAACGGAGGAAGGCTCATCCGGCGGACTCCAGGGCCTTACTCACCATCGTCTGGGCCTCACTCACAATCGCATCCAGGTGAGCCGCGTCCTTGAAGCTTTCCGCGTAGATCTTGTAGATGCTTTCGGTGCCCGAAGGCCGTGCCGCGAACCAGCCACGCGCGGCCACGACCTTGAGGCCACCGATCGGCGCGTCGTTGCCGGGAGCCTTGGTCAACTTGGCGGTGATCGGCTCGCCCGCGAGGGTCGAGGCCGCGACCGCATCGGGTGAGAGCTTCTCCAGCCTCGCCTTCTGCTCGAGCGTCGCGGGCGCGTCGATACGCGTGTAGTACGGTGTGTCGAACTCCGCCGTCAGCGCGCGGTAGTGCTCGCCCGCGTCCTTGCCGGTGCGGGCGATGATCTCCGCGGCCAGCAGGTTCGGCACCAACCCGTCCTTGTCGGTCGTCCAGACGGTGCCGTCACGTCGCAAGAACGTGGCTCCCGAGCTCTCCTCGCCGCAGAACCCGATCGAGCCCGCGACGAGCCCTTCCACGAACCATTTGAAGCCTACCGGCACTTCCACCAGCTGTCGCTTCACGCGCGCAGCCACCCGATCGATCATGCTGCTGCTGACGACGGTCTTGCCGACCGCGACCGATCCACGCCAGTCGGGGCGGTTGGCGAACAAGTATCCGATCGCCACCGACAGGTAGTGATTCGGCTCGAGCAATCCCTGGCTTCGGCTGACGATTCCGTGTCGATCCGCATCGGTGTCGCTGGCAAAGGCCACGTCGAAGCGGTCCTTGAGGCCGACCATGCGCGCCATGGCCCAGGGCGATGAAGGATCCATGCGGATCTGGCCGTCCCAGTCCACGGTCATGAAGCGGAAGGTGGGGTCGATCGTGTGATTCACGACCTCCAGGTTCAAGCCGTAGCGCTCGCCAATGGCGTCCCAGTAGGCCACGCTGGCGCCCCCCAGCGGATCCACCCCGATATGCACCTTGCTCTCGCGAATCGCCTCCAGGTCCACCACCGCGGGAAGATCGCTCACGTAGGTGTCGAGGTACGGGTGCGGATGCGTGGTGGACACCCTGCGGGCACGCTCGAACGGCACTCGGGCCACGCCGCGCAAGCCGTCCGCAATGAAGGCGTTGGCCCGCTGTTCGATCCATTCGGTCACGTGGGTGTCGGCGGGACCCCCGGTGGGTGGATCGTACTTGAAGCCGCCGAACCGAGGCGGGTTGTGCGATGGGGTGATGACGATACCGTCGGCGAGGCCCCGGCGGCGGCCGCGGTTGTAGGTGAGCACGGCATGCGAGACGACCGGGGTCGGCGTGTATCCGTTGCTCGCATCGACCATGACGTCGACGCCATTCGCGGCCAGAACCTCCAGGGCGCTCGCGAACGCCGGCTCCGACAGCGCGTGCGTATCGCTGCCGATGAACAGCGGTCCGTCGATGCTCTGCTGCGTCCGGTAGAGGCAGATCGCTTGCGTGATCGCGAGGATGTGCGCCTCATTGAAGGCGTTGTCGAGCGAGCTTCCCCGATGTCCGGAAGTCCCGAACACGACGCGCTGCCCGGGCACGGAGGGATCCGGACGCCCCGTGTAATAGGCGGTCACCAGCCTGGGCACGTTGATGAGGATCGACGCGTCGGCGGGCTTACCGGCGAGTGGGCTGACTTGCATGGCTCGCTTTTTCCCGGGTGCGTCCTCTGTCCCTAGTCCACCGGGCAGGCCTTGGCATTCCAGATAGCGGCCGCGTACTCGGCGATCGTACGGTCGCTCGAGAACTTGCCGGAGCCGGCCACGTTCAGGATGCCCTTGCGCGCCCATCCATCGGGATCCGCGTACAGTGCCACGAGGCGACGATCCGCCTCCAGATACGATTTCATGTCGGCCAGGTGCATGTAATAGTCGCCCCGGGTCAGGAGCACGTCGCGCAGCGGGGCGAACACCCCCGGCTCGTTGCGGCTGAAGTGATCCGAGAAGATCAGGTCCAGCGCGGCCCGCGTCTCCGGCTCGTTGTCGTAGTGCCACTGGGGACGGTACCAGCCCCGGCTGCCCGCCACCTGGTCCGCGGTCAGGCCGAACAGGAAGAAGTTATCTTCACCCGCTTCCTCGGCCATCTCGATGGTCGCGCCGTCGCGCGTGCCGATCGTGAGCGCCGCGTTCATCATGAACTTCATGTTGCTGGTCCCGCTCGCCTCGTAGCCCGCGGTCGAGATCTGATTCGAGACGTCGGCGGCCGGGATCAGTCGCTCGGCCAGCGACACGCGATAGTCGGGCAGGAACACGACCTTCAGCCGGCCGCGTACGGCCGGATCGCCGTCGATGGTACCGGCCAGGTTGTTGATGAGCTTGATGATCAGCTTGGCCAGCTGGTAGGCGGGGGCCGCCTTGCCCGCGAAGAAGAACGTGCGCGGCGTCATCTCGAGCTCGGGATTCTCCCGCAGTCGGTTGTAGAGGACCACGATGCGCAGCACGTTGAGGAGCTGCCGCTTGTACTCATGGATGCGCTTGATGTGGCTGTCGAACATGGTGTCCGGATCCACCGTCTGTCCCGAGGTCGATTGGAGCCACGCCGCGAAGGCCGACCTGGCTGCCCGCTTGGCCGCCCGGAACGCGTCGCGAAAGCCCCTGTCGTCGGCAAGCGGCTTGAGCCGCGCCAGCTCGCCAAGGTCGGTGATCCATCCGTTGCCGATGGCCTCCGTGA
>WNGJ01016820.1_pt1 | contig 10873 bp, 20 predicted proteins | sample 5400611 | NCBI WGS metagenome assembly WNGJ01 (sample SAMN13153375, study PRJNA577476) | soil metagenome | isolation source: 40 cm soil or saprolite under Garry oak tree replicate 1 | place: USA:California | collected 2016-06-15 | reverse complement strand
GATAGCGTGCGGTGTGCCACTCCCGCCGCGGCCGGTGTTCTGGACGGCGAGATGAAGCGGCGTGGAACCGTTCTTGTTCTTGCCTCGCGGCTCCGCTCCTCCAGCCAATAGTGCCTCAACAGCCGCCGCGCATCGCGTGCGGACGGCGCGGTGCAGTGGCGGAACCCCGCTCTTGTCGGTTGCGTTTGGATTCGCTCCAGCGCGGATCAGGCAATCGATGGTGGCGGCTTGAGCGGTCGGGCTCCAAACGTTTGAATCTGCCGCGTAGTGGAGCGGCTCCGCGCCGCGGCGATTTTTGGCGGAACAGTCGGCACCCCTGACAATGAGATCCTGGGCGATTTCACATTGGTGGCCTGCTGCAGCGACATGCAGCGCCGTGTCCCCGGCATACAGATAATGTCTGATCGCTTCGAGGAAGTATTGCCCTGCCGTTTCCCTGGTGGCGCCGGTGGCGGCTCGCTCATGCACGAGCATCGGCGAATGAGCCGCCAAACGCGCGGCTTTCGCCGCATCGCCTGAAACGATCGCGCGCACCAGTTCCATAAAGCCGTTATCGGGAGCGATGGTTCGCGATCGCTGCGGCATCACGCTGCCTAACGCGTATCATTCCAGGCCACACTCAATCGAGCTCGGCGAGCTTGCGCAGCGTCGCCTTGAAGATCTGGCTGGCCTTGCCCACCAGCGCGGTTCCGTCCATCACCGCCGCCGTATCGGTGAACGTGCCGGAGACGCCGACGCCGACCGGGCTCGGTCCGCCGAACAGCGGGTTCACATCGGGGCTGGAGGTATGGCGCTGGACCAGGACCTCGCCCTTGAAGGTATTGCCCTTCGACGTATAGCTGCCGATGTAAAACAAATAGGCATCGCCGCCGAGGATTTTTCCATCGCGAAACACGATCACGCCGCTGCCCTTGCCGGAACGACCGTCCTGCAGGGTGACGTGGATCGAATACAGACCGTTCTTCATGACGCCGCCGGGGCGACGGCCGTCAAGACGGCGTCGCGATCCTGTTATGCCAAAGCGGAGCACACAGCGTCAACGCCGCAGGTGGACCGCGGACATCCCGCCCGGGGCCAAACATGACAGGGAGATGGAACCGGTGTACGCCCGCGGAAAAGTTGGCCCGCGAAATGCATGGCTATAGCTGCACCGGCCGGCGGGTGCTGGAGCAGGAGACAGGTGAGCGATTGGATCAATGCCGGCGCCGATGCGCCGTTCTTATACGCTGACGACGATGGTGAAAATTACGCTGACGACGATGGTGAAAATTCGGACCGCGGCGCGGGGCGCCTGAAAACGGCGCTGACGATCGGTGTTGCGGTGCTGCTGCTGGGACTGGCTTCCCATTTCGCATCCGCGCGCGACCGCGGCCAATTCGCCAACGCCACCCCCGAGCTGAAGGCGTGGTTCGAAAGCTTGAAGAGCAGCAAGGGTCCGTGTTGCTCGGATGCCGACGGTACTGCGGTGAGCGATGTGGATTGGGAATCCGGCAACGGACACTACCGCGTTCGGCTCGACGGCGAATGGATCGATGTGCCCGACGAAGCCGTCATCACCGAACCGAACCGCATCGGCCGGACCATGGTATGGCCGTTGCGCGGCTACCTCGGGGTGACCATCCGTTGTTTCATGCCGGGCAGCATGACATAGCTGCCGATCGTCACACTCCGCCGCCGGGTGGCAACGAGACCTCGTGACGGGTGACGACACCGTAGGCGGATAAAGGCATCTCAGGCGTATTTCCGGTCGCGCTCCAGCAGTTCGACCGAGATGCCCTGCGGGCCGCGGATGAAGCAGATGCGGACGCCGGGCCTGATCGTGGTCGGCTCCTTGGTGAATTCGACGCCCTTGGCCTTGATCTCGGCGGCGACCGCGTCAATGTCCGTCACCGTCAACCCGAAATGATCGAGCCCCTGATAGGGCGTCACCGGCGGCGTGTTGACGCCGTCGCCCGCCGTGACCGGCGCGATGAAGACATTGGCGCCGCCCAGCTTGACGTCGATCCGCCCAGGGCCGCGGATGATCACGCCGCCCAGGATGTCCTCGAGCCAGGCCGCGGTGGCTTCCGGATCCGGACTGCGCAGGTGGATGTGATCCCAGGTAACGATCGGCATTGTTGTTCTCCCCGTGGCTTTTGACGCGTCGCCTGGCTGCGACACGCTGCGTTGGCCGCGCCCATGCTGCGGCCTGGCGATTTTAGCGGCCGTATGCAGGCGAGGCCACCCCCTCGATCCCCGCGCCGAACCGGACAATCGTTGCATTCCGATATTGACACATTTGGATGCAACCATTTTCGTGTTTCAAGGATTGTTGGCAAAGCGGTGAATCGCATAATCTCCCCCGCGCGATTGCTGTGCGGCGCAGCAGGCAACGTCCGTTTCGCCTGATGTTGATGGCATGACAATGGATAGTGGCCTGTATCGCATCGAACTGACCGGGCTGATGCAACTCGCCACGCAAGGCGGCGATTTTTCCGGCGAGCCCGAGGAGGCGGCAGCGAGAGCCTCTTGGCGACGATTTGTCTGGCTGCCGGCCGTCCTGATTGTCGGGCTCGGGGCGTGGACGCTGATGTCTGGTTACTCCAGCAAAACCGCCGAAAGCGAGCCGGTGACCCTCGCTACCGCGGCCGCGCCCGACCCGGCGTTGTCGCTCGAAGTGAATTCGGGACAAGGGGGCGCCTTGCCCAATTCAGCACCTGCGCCCGGAGCGGCCGCCGCGCCTGCGCAAACGGCGCCCATCGAGGGGCTCACGATCTCATCGCAATCCTGGCGACGGGGCGGGCTGGGGTCGAAAGCCCTGGTCACCTTCACGCTCCGCAATGGCAACGATTACGCTGTCAAGGACATCGAGATTTCCTGTGCCTTTGCCCGCAGGGACGGAAGCCATTTGACCGATCGCAAGCGCATGATTCATGACACTCTCAATATGAGGAGCCGGCGGAAATTTGCCCGCATGCATGTCGGCTTCGTGAATGTCAATGCCGACAAAGCCACGTGCTCGCTGGTGACCGCCAGCCGGTAGTAGCGCCGCCGCGGCGTCGCTAACCACATCGACGACCCGACGCGCGGCGTCGGGAACTAAATACCACATTGCCAGTTAGGCGAATGGTCCGCGATAACGCGGACGGGAGCGACGCTGAAATGCCCCTGGCGCGATACTTTGTTTTTGTCGGCGGAGTTCTGCTCGCGCTGTTACTTCTCATCGATGAAATTCTGCCGAAATTGCCGGACGCGGAGAGGGCGGAAACCACCGCGAACAAAGCTGTCCTCAGGATTCGCTCCGATCAGAAATGGCCGGAGCGCGTGGTTTTCGATACCAGCCTGCCGACCATCGTTCCTGCACGGACGGCGAACGCCGAGGCCCCCATTGCGCCCCCGACCACGATTGCCGGCGTCTCGGCAAAGGCGGGCGCGCTGCGGTCATTTGCCGAGCTCAGGCCGCCGGAAACAAAGACGCCGGAACCGAAGCTGCAGCGGAAACGCAAAATTGCAAGACCCCATATCGCCCCGCCGATAGTGGTGGTCGCGCAACAGCCGCGGTTCGGTTTTTTTGACAATGGCACATGGTGAGCGGAAAGCCGAACGAGGCTGCGGCCCGTTCAAGGTTGCGTTTTATCCAGAAATAACTGGTGGGGGTGTCGACCGGGCTGCCAACTATTTCGGTCTCTACGAGCAGGAGATATTGACGTCGCTTGCCGCCGTGGCCGGCACCCACACGGGGCCACCGTCGCGGCAAATCGCCGGTCACCGCGAACGGAAGCGTGGTCCTTGGGCTCGACCTGAAAATGTCCGTTCGCTTGAAGAACGCACGTTAAAACAAAGAGATAGCACTAATTCTGGAACGACCGGCCGCAGCCAATGCGCCGGCAAACCACGTTAACTTCATCGTGACACGCATTGAACCATGCGGGCTCGGGCGGGACTAATCATCAGACGGCAAGTTGTGGGACGAACCGCGCCGGTTGCGCGGATGGAGCAGGTGAGATGCCCCTGACGCGATATTTTCTCTTTGTCGGCGGAGTTTTGCTCGCGCTGCTGTTCGCATCCAATGCGCTTCTGCCGAAGGCTGTGCCCGCCGATGGGCCGGTTGCGGATTTGACAAATACCGCAAGGGATCTGCCGACCGTGCGGATCCACTCCGATCGGAAATGGCCGGAGCGTGTTGTGTTCGATACCAGCATCCCGACGATCATTCCTCCGCAGGCGGCGAAGGCCGCAACCGCCGCGGCGGAAACCAGTGTCGCAGCTCCGATGTCGGTTGCCGAAATCTCGGCCAAGGCGCGCATACGGGAAACCTTCGCGCAGTTCAGGCCGTCCGATGATCCGATCAAGCCCGAACCGAAGTTGCGGCCAAAACGCAAGATCGCGAAAGCCAAGGTCACTCCGCCGGTGAGGCTGGCCGCGCAACAGCCGCGATTAGGCTTCTTTGCCGGCAGCGCCTGGTGAACCGGATCGTGACGAAGGCAATTCCTGGACTCTCTTAGCCCGCGCTCGTCTTTGCCCGCATCGAGATCGCGCCGCTAAACTGCCGGCGATCGAAGTTCCGAACAAACGCCGAAGAAACGCCGAGGTCACTGCGCTGCCCATTGGGCGGATTGCACCGTTGGTGCCGGCGTATCCTTGAGGCAATGCCGGGCAGCTTCGATCTCTGCCTCGGTGGCGCCATGGCTTCGCGCCCATGCTTCGGCGGCCGATGCCGAGAACTTGGCGACGTAAAACCGAACGAGACTGCAGGAAGCGCGATGAACCAATCCGGAGCGCCCAGCGGCTTGCGCCGATGACGCCAGCCCTAGGCAAATTACAGCGGCGCAAATCCAGCGTGACCACATTTTCGATCCCCTTTTGCCCCCGATCAGCCCGGCCCTTGCAAGTTCCATTCCGGGAACTCTGTCGGCGCGCGCCGCACACTCAATTCGAAGTAGCCGACTGCCCGATCGAAACCAAGATCACTCTGAAACCGAACAGGACTTCTCCCCGTATCTTTATCGCGGCGGCAGTTACGCTCCGGCTGCGCGGGAGGCGCTGGACGACGAGACCGCGCCATACAATGGTCCCGGAATTCGAGCGAAAGTTGCGTCAAATCGACAGTGAACCGGCTCGACTGGGCGTCATCTGGCGGCGCCTTCACGTTCTCACCTTTGTGATGTTTGTTTCGAAAACGCGGTATAATGGACTCGTAACTTCTTGCTGTTGTCGCCGGAGGGTTACGGATGGGCAAGGTAGGGAAGACCGACGCGGAACTCGAGGAGATGATCCTGCAGCGTCTGTTGATCGGCGGTGTTTTCGTATCGGTGCGGAAGGATCCCATCCTCGGTTGGCGTCCGACCGTCGTCACTGCGCCAAAGCACAACAGAAACGCGCAGGAGCTTGCCGACAGGATTGCAACTGAACTGCGCAAGAAGTTCACGTTAAAGGACTGATGTTGCGGGCGGGATGAGAGCGATTGGTTGTTGCGCAAGTTGGCGGCGCGACCGCCATCCGCGTCCCGAAACGGCAGACCTGTTATCTATCCGGCAGCCGCTTCGCTTCCGACGATCGACAATAGGCGGTTCTTCCCTGATCCGGCCACGCCCCAATGTCGAGGCGCCGGACGGTTCTAACTTCCTTGGCCTGGACGGCTTCGACAATCGTGGATTGATACGACGCCAGTTTCTTGCCTCGCCTGTCTCGGATCTCGCAGGCAACGCGCACATTGAAAACCGCGAAATCATTTGGATTTGCGATCGCGGCGTCTATCCGGAAATTGCCTCTGCCGCCGTGCTGAATCATTTTGATCGTTATGTTGTTGAGTTGAAGGGCCTCCTGACATAGCGCGGTTTGCGCCTGGAGGCTCGCGCAGACTGCTGCAATCAGGGCGTTTCTGTGCATTTTACAAACTCCAACGAATATCTATCGCGCGGGCCTCCGCCTTGAGCCCCAGCCGGATCAGAGCGGCGGATGGCTTCTGCCCGCAAAAAGTGTTTTCTGGTCCAGCTCTCCATGTGTTGATGGCTTTTGAGAGATCGTCCATTACGCGCATCCGGAACGGGCGGTCCTGAATCCTCCTCCCGGGGGACTGGCGCGCGGAGCGATACGCACCTGCCGCCCCCTCGATTCGAAGTCCCGATGCTTTATCCAGTTCGACCGCTCAGGACTGCATGCCGCAACGTCTTGCAAACCTCTTCGCCACCATCAAACGCCTCCAGGCAGTTCGACGCCCGCTTCTATCAAGTCACGAAGGAATTTCCGCACCAACGGGATGTTGGTTTTTTGCAGCTCGTGATTATTGCCGAACTTGAATTGGTTCGCCTCGGTCACGATTAATCCGTGGTCCGTGTCGCGGAGAATGCCTTCTTTCTTCAATCCCATTGATCGGCGCTGATCGCGATCCAGTGGCTGCATTTAATACGAGCGATAGACCAGGACGCCGCGGACGCCCATCGAGCGCATTTCGCCGAAGTTTGATTTTCAGAGGGCGCGTTGTCACCACGGACCATCCATTGCCCACAGCATAGCGGCGGGCCGAACCAGGTGACGCTAGTATGTTCGGCCTGGCGGCTTCCTATATCCGCCCTCGAAATACGGATTGATCAAGCACATGGCCGGAAGGCCCGACGCCGATGCAGCACACTGCGCCATCGATGTGAAGCGACAGTCGTTGTATACCGAGCCGCCCCACTGATAGCGCTTCATACAAATCGGGTAGCTCGGATTGTAAGTCTGAGCCTGTGCGGGCGTGGCGGCCAAAATCGTTCCGCTTGCTAAAATAATGCAGGCCAGTTTGACGCTCATTGGACCTCCTGGTGCCGCTACCTTGCCGTCACAGTATCATTCCCCGCCGAACACACTCTCAGGTTCAAAAACTGGTATCCTTCCCCCGCAGGATGGCAGGTGAAGCTAGGTTCTTCACCTTGATGCCGTCGGCCTCACCATCGATGACAAAGGATGGTGTCGGGAGGCGTCTGGCGGCCTCGCTGATCAGTGGGAAGCGGTCGGACCAGTCGTATCCGCGTCGGGTGAACAGCCGCACGCGCTTACCCTCGCGCTGGACGATCAGGCGATACCCGTCGTGCTTTATTTCGTGGAGCCATTCGAGCCCGGCCGGAACCTCGGTGCTCCGCGTTGGGATGCAGGGTCGATACTGAGAACGCAACATGCGACCTAGATAGATCGGCGGGCCGGGAAATGCAAATCGGGAAGACCGTCGCCTTTGGCTGTCCTTCGCGAGCGCATGTCTTGAACAGCGGGTTCCGGAGCCGGAGCCTTTGGCTATCCGCGACAGGCGCCGTTCGTAAACGGCGGGCGACGGTCTTCCAGTGATCCGATCGGCCTCCATGCTATTTGTTGCTCTCGTCAGTGCAGGGGCGTTTCGCGGAAGGTGATTTTCTCTGCGGGCGGTCCGCGGCAAGCGTGCTGTCAGCTTTCTGTCCGCATTTTCGGGCTGCGCTCGGAGATCAGCCGCAAACATCCAGACGAGGAGAGATCGACCGTCGCCGTGGACGCCCATTGAGCCATATGCCGCAGATGTGACTGATCGTGAAGCCGCCACGGATTGTGGCAGCGCAGCACGCGCATCACCTGAGAACTGGGGGTACGTCGATTGGAGCAAATGCGATGCGTTCTATCTTGGCCTTGAGCCTTTTGATCACTCTGTGCGCCTCTGCAAACGCCGCTTCGGTGCATCACGCACACCGGCGGCATGCCATTGTTCGTCCCAACCCAAGCTTGCCCTTGGGCTACACCGTTCCGGGTTGGGCCTACGCACCGGCCGGGCCGCGGGTCCAGTACGGGCCGGCACCGGAAGATGACCTAGCAGAGCAGGCCGAGTTCGAGATTTCATCGACTGCGATGCGAACGGACCACTAGGCGCTGGCGCGCCACGGTCGATGAAGATGGGCACTATGCGTTCGCTGTCGCGCTATGAGCGGGCGCGCGCACTTGCGCCAGCGCAGGCTGCACCGCGCTATTGAAGCCGAGGCCACTACGCCATCGGCCCCGCAATCCGATGAAGGCCACACTAGCTTTCGAGAGCGCGCGCCACGGCGACCGGATCTTTTGCAATGACGGTGAGCAGCACTTGGGCCGCCTTGTCGGGGCGGTGGGCGCCTTGCTCCCAATCCCGGACAGTTCCTAGCGGGAGGTGAAACCGCGCCGCAAACTCTTCCTGCGTCAAGTTCAGCTTCTTGCGCAACGCGCGCACGGTTGGCACACGGCGAGCGCGCGCAAGCTGTGCTTTGGTTGCTGGCAGCGCATCCGGGTCCGAAAGTGCAGCTTGATGGCGCGCCTCCTCGGTCATGGCATCGAAGGCGCGCCAATCGTTTTTTGGCGGCTTCTTTGCATCAAGCTTAAATCTCGTGATACTTCTTTTTTTCATGCGGTTCCGCTCCTCTGGCGGATATGATGCGAACGATGTCGCCTCTCATCGTGTAAGTCACGAAGAGCATCCGACCGTCCGACCAGACCAATAGCATTGAAACGCAGTTCGCCACTGGCATTGAGGTCATCGAACTCGATCACATACGGATCCAGGAACACTCTCTCGAATATACTGATATTCAGTACCTCCCGGAAGGGCTGGCCCAATCGCTCGGAAACGATCACGCGGGAAGGGCGCCACGTAGGCAGCGATATCGTGCTCTGGCGTAGGTGGCGCGCCGCGGTCGATGAAGATGGGCACTATGCGTTCGCCGCGGCGCTATGACGGGGCGCGTCGGTTGCGCTAACTCATCGCTTTGCCGCGCTGCTGAAGCCGAAGCTGCTACGCCACAATCCGAAAAGGTTAGCTCTCGAGAGTCCGGCGCGTTCACGGCGAAGCCAGACAGATCTAGCTAGAGCAGTGTCGATCTTGCGCACCCAAATGATATGGAAGAGTTAGACAGCAATTGCATTGATGACCTCTTTGAACACCAAGCCCTTACCGAGCAGCCAGCCTCCGTTGTGAAGCTTTTTCAGTGCCTCAATGTCCGCCCGCATCGAGAACCATTCGATGGCCTTGCTGACGACGGACTCGGGGGACTCGTGGTTCAGGCGCTCTTGCACATGGCAGTGGTTGTGTGGTGGTGCCGACTCGGCACCAAGTGCCTTCAGGTACACGCCCACGTTTAAGTAGTAGCTCCTGTCGCCCCAGGCTGAAATCTGTACGTTAAAGACGGCGATGCTTGCGCCTTGGTCCTTCCGCCAGTTGAGGCGCCGCTTCTTGAAACCGCTCGCCTTCAATATCGGGGCAATGGCTGAACAGAAAGTCTCGACGTCCATTGTGTCTTGCTGCCTAACGATCAGGTTGAGCGACGCACGGCCGCGCCGCCGCCGCTCGCAGGCACTTTATCGGCATCACGGACCTCCTTGTTTCCTAACCGAACCCGCAAGCGGACCGATTGCCCGAACCGATCGTTTAGGCGTCAATTGGCAGGTGTTTGAGGACCCGCGTTCGTAGATGCTGCCACTCCGGATCCTCGAACGCGGCGATCTCGACAGGGTACGGCTCCACATTTTGTGTATAGCTTCTAATCGCCGTCCGCACCATGTTCCTTGCGTAGGAGACCCACTGCCGCGCGCCGTCCGGGGTTTTTGTCGCACGAAAGCCACAACAACTCATAAATGGTGTTCAGTTCGGCTGCGTCCTATCGTCGTTTCGCCTGGTGCAAAGCAGCCCGTTTTCGATGGGATGGCCGCCGTGGTGAAGCATCAGGCGTGTATCTCGATGACCACAGCTATCTCTGAGGTGTTCCCATGTTGATGACGAAGCGCAAGCCGGCGACGGTCGGAGAAATTCTGATTCAAGAATTCATGGAGCCAATGGGTCTGACACAGAGCGCGTTGGCAAGCGCCATGGGAGTCCAGCGCAAGCACGTCAACGAATTGTGCAATGACCGCAGGGCTGTAACAGCCCCGACCGCACTCATCCTTGCTCGCGTGTTCGGCAACAGTCCCGACTTCTGGCTCAACGTGCAGCGGCGAAGTGACATCTGGAAGGACGCCCAGCGCATCAAGGCTGTCATAAAGGAGGACGCCGGCGCAAGAGAGGGTCCGCAGGCCGCTCCATCGCACCCTGCGAATCCCTTCGAACCGAAAGTGTTATCTTTGTCCTTGGAATGAAACGTAACCCATGTGTCTGGAACGGACCGTACGGAACTGGCGCGCTCGGAGAGATTCGAATTTATCGTACAACATATTGATATATATGTATATTATTTTCATAGATTGCTTCGAGGGGCAATTCGAGGGATGTCTGCGCGGATCAGTTAAAATCTGACTCAGCGGGTCACAGGTCGTGTCCTGGTGCGCCCCACCAAGGCTTTAGGCACAACCGTTTGAGAAGGCCGAACTAGGATGGTGAGTTTCAGTGGTCCGCTTGAGGGCTGGGAACCCGTTTATTCTCCGGCTAAAGGGCTGGATTCCAACGGAGCGCCGCTCGAGAAGCCGGACCGCGTGGCACAGGAATTTTCCAAGGTTGTTAAGAAATATGTCTCTGACGCTGATTCAGCAACTGAATCCAGTTCGGAGCATGCAACCCTTATGCGAGTCAAAAAGAAGGGGTCTTGGATACCGACGTCAGCGCGAAGACGTTCGTATTGCAAGGAAATAAGATCATCGGCTCGCAAGGGTAACTTGTAGGACTTTACCAGGCGTTTGAAGCTTGAAGGTGGGGGCTGGCGCGCTTGCTGAGATCGGTTACCATTCGCAGCCTTGCCGAATTTCAGCCATTCCAGCGGTATCCGCCACAACTTCTGTTCGTATCGGCTGTTGAAGAAGCCGAAATGCCCGATCGATGGCTCCCCGGGCTGAACGAAACTACGAATTTTGAATTGCCGATTCCCCTCAAAACTACACCAGCGGCCGCTATGAGGAGGCGGAAGAGGGATCGCGACCGTGCCGCGCGAATCGGCGCAGCCGG
>WNGJ01012731.1_pt1 | contig 10873 bp, 11 predicted proteins | sample 5400611 | NCBI WGS metagenome assembly WNGJ01 (sample SAMN13153375, study PRJNA577476) | soil metagenome | isolation source: 40 cm soil or saprolite under Garry oak tree replicate 1 | place: USA:California | collected 2016-06-15 | reverse complement strand
TTAAGGGAAAGACGGTCGCTGCTGGCTGCATACGTGCCGGCCCCGGGCGCAATCTGGCTATCGGCGCTGTCGAGCAGTCCCGAGGACGATCCGCCGGCGAACATGTCGGTGAGCACCCGTGCGATCTGGCGGGCCTCGCCGTATTTCACCCGGTACACATGAACACTGGTTCGCGTAGTGTCCGCACGGTCGAGCCGCTTGATCCAGGTCGCAGCGGTATGCAGCAGTGCCGGCTTCTTGCTCACCACCATAATGGCATTGAGGCGACCAACCGCCTGAAACTTGATGAGGTTCTGGCTAAGACCGTTGTCGCCGGAATCCGCGATCCTTTCTAGTTCCGCGATAACGGCCTCCGGACCGCTGTTGACGATGGGAAAGATGCCGATCGATTGGCCTCGCATCCAGTCGAGGTCGAAGCTGAGCGCGGTATCTACTGCGGTGCGGCGTTCCGCGCCGCTGCCCTGAATGAGAAGAAGATTTCGGGTCGTGTCGGCGCGAACCATCCCGGCCTTGGTGGCGAAGCTGTCCATCAGCTTCAGCAGCGTTTGCGCCGACACATATTGCAAGGGCACAACGGAGACGCCGTAGCCAGGTTCGGGGTTGGAGGCCGCCGCATCGACCCGGCCTGAGCCGACCGCGTCGCCGAGCGGAGTCAGACGATAGCCCGCGTTGTCGCGAACAAGCACGACCCCACTGAGCCGCAAGGCATTTTCGAGCACGAAGACAATGTCCGACTTCGTTGCAACCGGCTGCGGGCGCGCCTCGGAGACGTCGGAAACCTCGGTGCCTTCGAACACCACCGGGCGGGCCCGCTGGCCGGCATTGGCCTCGGCGGCGCTCGCCTGTTGTGGATAACGAGGCAAAGTGTCGAGCGAGCGGACCTTGTCGATCACGTCGATATCCGAGCCGCTGCCTGCACTCACGGTCACCGGATTGCAGGATGCCAGCAGGCCGGCGGAAAACAGTATAAAGGCAATACAAATGCTGCGACCGACTGGCGGAGACCAGCCTGGGTTGGCGACGCGTACCATAATTCCGCCGTTTCAGCTTTATGTTGGGCCGAGAGAACATCAAGGGATCATCGGGACGATCCAGGCTGATCGGCATACTTAGCGGCGGAACATGACAGTAATAATTGCAATTACCGCTGATCGACAGATCAGGCTCATCTGTGTCCAACCGCCCACATATTCGGCGCGCGCGTCGTGCTCCCGCGATAGGGGGATCGGTGGACAAGCCACAGCTAGTTATTTTTGTGAAGCTGACGGCTCGCGCACTTCGTACAGCTGTCATGTTTCGGATCAATAACCACGCTGCAGCTGACAACAGGTCGACGGCGGGCCGATGCGCTGTGCTCCACTGATCGGCCTGAAAAAGCGACGCGACTGGATAAAGACAGATGACCGGCGACGAATCCTTGCAGTTTGTGGAACATCTTCGTCATAACAATCACTTGACGAAGATAGCCGGCAATGGTGTGCGTGCGGAGCAGGCCGGCTCCGAGCGTTCGCAAGGCAAGCTTTGGGAGCTCGCGGACCTCTCGGCCAGCGACTTTGCGGATGAGGCGGCTCGCTTCTTCGCTCTCGATCGGGTCACACTCCACGACATGCTTTCCGCGCCGTCATTGGGCGCATCATTCTCACCGCGTTTTCTGCGGGAGATGCTGGTGTTTCCCTATCAATCCGCCGATGGCGGCGCCGTTCTGGCGGTCGCCGATCCGACCGATACGGCGGCGCGCCGGGCCGCGGAAATCGTGCTGAGGGCGGATGTCGCGATCAAGGTGGCGTCGGCCGAAGATCTCGCGATCGTCCTCGATCAGCGCCTGGGCGGCGACGACGTCGAGCTGAAGGGCGGCAGCGATCCGCAACAGCCGCGCGAAGACGATATCGAAAGCTTGCGGGACCTTGCCAGCGGCGCACCCGTGGTTCGCGCCGTCAACGATCTCTTGGAAAAAGCGGTGGAATTGCGCGCGAGCGACATTCATATCGAGCCCTTCCAGACCGGGCTGGTGGTCCGTATGCGCATTGACGGTTTGCTGCGGCCAGTGGCGGCGCCAGTCGGCGTGTTGCCGCAAGCCGTCATTTCGCGCATCAAGATTGTCGCCAATCTCAACATCGCGGAGCGCAGGCTGCCGCAGGACGGCGCCGCGCGGCTGCGGGCCGGGCGTATGGATATTGACATCCGTGTCGCGATCATGCCGATGCAGCATGGGGAATCCGCCGTCATACGCATCCTGCCGAAGGATCGTGGGCTGCTCGTTGTCGAAAAGCTGGGATTTTCGCGGGCCGACGAGGTCGCGCTCAGACGATTGCTGAAATTGCCCCACGGCATGATCGTCATCACCGGTCCGACCGGAAGCGGCAAGACCACGACATTGGCGACGGTCTTGTCGATCCTGAACGAGCCGGGCCGAAAGATCCTTACCGTCGAGGATCCCGTAGAATACGACATACCCGGGGTCAATCAGGCGCAGATCAAGCCGGCGATAGGATTGACGTTTGCGGCAGCGCTTCGGTCCTTCGTGCGTCAGGATCCCGACGTCATCATGGTCGGCGAGGTCCGCGACAGTGAGACCGCACATGTCGCCATTCATGCGGCCCTCACGGGTCACCTTGTTCTGACGACGCTGCACACCGAATCGGCGGCTGCCGCGGTGCCCCGTCTGCTGGATCTGGGCGTCGAAGGATATCTGCTGCGGTCGACCCTGAGAGCGGTGGTCGCACAGCGGCTTGTTCGGCAGCTGTGCGAGCGCTGCAAAGTGCCAAAGACGCTCACCGAGGCCGATTTTGCCGAAGATCCCCGACTGGGCGCGCTCGGCCTCCGAACTGACGAAACGTTTCAGGCGCCGTGCGGCTGCGAGCGCTGCGGCAATACGGGCTATCGCGGCCGGCTTGGCGTGTTCGAGATTCTTGAACTGACCAACGATATTCGCGAACTGATCGGTGAAAAAACCGATGGGCTGAAGATCGATCAGACCGCGATCCGCGCCGGAATGACGACGATGCTCGACGACGGCGTTGCTAAATGTCGCGCCGGTTTGACCTCTCCCGCGGAAATACTCCGCGTGACGACCGCGCGGTGAGGTGAGATCGTGCCGAATTTCCGCTATCGGGCCCTGACACAGCACGGCGAGATCGTGCACGGCACGCTATCGGCTCCCACGGCGGCGGAGGTTGCTCACCGCATCGAGTACCTCCGGCTGTTGCCGATCGAAACCATCGAAGACAAGGCAACGGTTGCCACTTCGGGGCCCGGTTTCGGTTTTTTCGGTCGACCAAGCCCGGCGGAAGTGACGACGTTCACCAGAGACCTGGCCCTTCTCTTGAAGGCCGGCGCGCGTCTGGACGACGCTCTCGAATTGCTCGCTGATGACGCGGATGTCGGCAGGCTTCGTCCGGTGGTCGGCAAACTCCGGGCTGCGGTTCTGACCGGCGAGAGCTTCGCGGGTGCGGTTGCGGATCACCCGGCTTTGTTCCCCGCAACGTATGTCGCACTGGTTCGCGTCGGCGAAGTATCGGGCACACTCGATCAAGTGCTTGAAATGCTGGGAGCGGAACGGGCGCGCGCCGAACTGATGGGCCGCAAGCTCACGGATGCGATGCAGTACCCGGCCTTCGTGCTGATCGCCGCGCTCGGCGTCATGCTGTTCTTCATTCTGTTCGTGCTGCCGCAGTTTTCCGCGGTGCTGCAGGATTTCGGCGCAAAATCAGACTCCGCGCTGAGCGTGTTTATCAAATTGTCGGAATTTCTTCGGGCGAACGCGGCCGTCATGATGCTCGTCGTCGCTTCGTCCGTGGCCGGTGCCTGGTGGCTGCTTCGCCGGCCGGGCGCGGGTGCCGCGATCATGACCGCGGTTTCCGGCGTCCCCGGCGTCGCCAGTGTCTTTCAATTTTACCGCACCAGTCTGTTTTGCCGCAATCTCGGCGTTCTGCTCGGAAGTGGCGTCAATCTCACGGCCACCTTGCGCATCCTGGTCGACATCATGGCGGTCACGGGCAGCGTTACGACCTGGACGAGGGCCGCGGATCGCGTCCGTCACGGCGGCAAGCTTTCCGACGCGCTGCTGGCGTCAAGCAAGATGCCGCCGATGGCGATCCGTATGTTGCGGCTGGGCGAGGAAACCGGGCAGTTGCCGGTGCTGGCGGGCCGGGTCGCGGAATTCTACGAAGCAAAATTGCAACGCAGCCTGGATCGCATCGTCGGTATCGTCGGGCCGCTTGCCATTGTGACCATCAGTACCGTCGTCGGGGGACTGATCGTATCGGTCATGACCGCGCTTCTGTCGGTTACACAACTGGTTGGATAGAGCAGGGATTGGTGCATCATGAAGCCGGTGAAAAATGCTGGCGGGTTTTCCGCCCGGCGCGCAGAGCATAACCGCGAGCGCGATGTGGGGCAGCTGGGGTTCACGCTGGTCGAGATGCTGGTGGTGATCACTATCATCGGCCTGATCATGGGACTGATCGGCCCGCGCGTTCTCAATTATCTCAGTGAATCGAAAGTCAAGGCCGCGAAAATTCAACTGCAGAGCTTCGGCAGCGCGCTCGACCTCTTCTACCTCGATGCGGGCCGGTTTCCCTCGACGGCGGAAGGCCTGGCGGCGCTGGTTCGCCGGACACCGGGGATCGCTGCCTGGAACGGACCGTACCTTAAGGGTGGCAACGTCCCCAACGATCCCTGGAGCAACGCCTATGTGTACCGCTCGCCCGGAGATCGGGGACCTTACGATATCCTGTCCTATGGAGCAGATGGCCAGGAAGGCGGCAGTGGTCTTGCGGCCGACATTTCCATCGAGAACATGGCTAGCGCAAAAAATGAGTGACGGCGCGGAACGCGGCTTCACGTTGCTTGAGATGGTGTGTGTGCTCGCGCTCATCGCCATGATGGCGGCCGTGCTGCTGCCGTTCATTCCACATGACACGTCCCGTTCCCGGCTGCAGGCTTATGCGCTTCAGGCCGCGACCCTTCTGAAGGCGGACCGCAACGCAGCTATCCGGCGCGGAGCCGACGTCGCCACGCTGGTCGACACCGGAACCCGCTCGATCCGGTCGGGCGCGACAACGGATATGATCCGTATTCCCGACGATGTTCGCTTTGATGCGCTTTTGCCGCAAACCTGCAATCGGCGTGTGGCCTTGTCGAGCATCAGCTTTTTTGCCAGCGGAATGTCGTGCGGCGGGACCATTGCGCTGACGCGGCTCGATGCCGGCTACGAGATTCGCGTCAACTGGTTGACCGGAAGGATCGAAATTGTCTCCCGCAGTTCCGCCACCAATTGATGGTCGCGAGGCCGGCTTCACGATCATCGAAGTGTTGATCGCGCTGGCGGTCGTTGCCATCTCCGTCGTTGCGATCGGATCGGTGATGTCGACAAACGTCCGCGGTGTGCGTTTGTTGGAGCAGCACGTGACATTGACGCAGACCGCGCGCACGATCATGACCGCCGGCATCCCGCCGCGCGCCGAGCTTGGCCCCGGCGCGTTGTCGGGGCAGATGGACGACTATCAGTGGAAGATCGATGTCGGACCGCTGGATGGGGACTGGGCCGTGCCGGGCGCGGACGTCGCCTGGATTCCCGCACTCGTCAGAGTTCGTGTCCGATCCTCCTCGGGCGCGGTGTCCGACCTTCGCACCGTTCGTCTGATGCGCAGGCCGCCGCAATGAGCGCCTCGCTAGCGCAGCGACGGGTTGGCGAGTGTGGCTTTACGCTGATCGAGACCCTCGTGGCGTTAGCGTTGATGGGCCTCGTGCTCTCGGCACTGGCAAATCTCACCGCGCAATGGCTTCCAAACTGGAATCGCGGTCTTGAGCGTATCCAGCGTAGTGAATTGATCGGCATCGCGCTGCAGCGGATCGGCGCCGACCTTGCCGCCGCAGAGTACGTGTCGGCCAATCGCGACGCGCGCCGTCCTTTGTTCGATGGCTCGGAGCTGTCGGTGACGTTCGTGCGGACCGCATTGGGGCCCAACGTCGGGCCCGGACTGGACGTGGTGAGGGTCGGTGAAACCTCCGATCGCGGCGGCCTTGTGACGGTGCGTTCGCGCGCGCCTTTCCGGCCGCTGCCGCTGGCATCGTCGCTCTCGGAACAAATTCATTTCGGCGAACCGGTCCTGCTGTTGCGCGCCCCATTTCGGCTGTCGTTCGCCTATGCGGGGCCGGACCAGGTCTGGACGAGCAGCTGGCATGATTCCGACAAACTGCCGGCGACCATCAAGCTGACGGTGCGCGATGCGGCGAGCGAACGAATTCTCTCGATTTCGACGGTGACGCCGGTTCACGTCCAGTCTCCTGCGCAAGGCGACTGCGCGCCGCCGGAGGGCGTCTGTGACGGAAAATCAGGTGCTCCGAAGGACTCCCAAGGAAACGCCCAAGAAGATTCGCAAGCAAATTCACAGGCCGGAAACGCCGCGACAGGGCAGGGAGGACGGCAGTGACCCGGGAGCTTCGGCGCACGACTGCAACAGATTCGGAGCGCGGCTTCGTGATCGTTGCCGTGCTTTGGATTCTTGCGGCGTTGTCGGCGCTGGCGACGATCTTTTCCGTCTATCTATCCAATTCGGCGCAGGCGCTGGCCATCAGTGATACCGGACTACAGGCGGAGGCTTTGGTGTCGGCCAGTCTCGAACTCACGACCTATCAGTTGCTGTTAGCGGGCGACAAGGCACGTCCCGCCCAGGGGTCGTTCGACTTCCGGCTCGGCGATGCCAACGTTCTCGTCAGCTTTGCCTCGGAAGCCGCCCGTGTCGATCTCAATTTCGCTTCCAAGGACATGCTGGCCAACCTGTTTGCAGTTCTCGGCGCCGATCAGCAGGCGGCCAAGGAGTATGCCGACCGGATCGTCGGGTGGCGGACGCGTCCCACGGCCAATGCCGCCAACGACGAAGAGGCGCTTTATGGTGCTGCGGGGCTCGCTTATTCTCCACGACAGTCGCTCTTTACCCATGTGAACGAGCTCAGTCTCGTCCTCGGCCTGCCTCCAGTGCTGGTCGACCGCGTTTTGCCGTTCGTGACGGTGTTCAGCGGATCTTCCGACGTCGATGTCCTGATCGCGCCATCCGAGGTGATCGCCGCATTGCCTGGCATGACGCCATCCGCGCTGAAAGAGTTCCTGAGCCTACGGCCGGCATTGTCGAGAGACCAGTCTGCGATCGCTACAGCGCTCGGCCCGGCGCAGGCCAGCGCGACGATTCCCAAGAGCACATCCTTTCGGATTCTGACCACGGTGCAGTTCGACAATGGCCGCGGTACGTTCTCGGAGGTCGTCATCGCGCTCGGCGGGGACAAGAATCCCTACCGTGTGCTGTCCTGGCAGGATGACGTGGAGGCGGGCCGTCGCCCGCGAAAACTGGCAAGTGGTTGATGGCGATGATCTCTGAACTCAAGGCGCTGTTCGATGAATGGATCGCGGCCGTTGCGGGAGCCGTCAATTCCGGCATCGCTCGGTATGGGCAACGGCGGCAGATCCTGCTTAGCGATGGCGGTGACAATATGTTCACGGCCAAAGTGACATCGGCACGAAAAGGCCCGGCTTTGCCTGAGGTGTCGTTTCGCCTCTCCCATGGCCGGCCCAGCCCATCCTTGCCTGCGGAGTGGGAGACGATACTTCGCGGCAGCCGTGTCGAAGTGCTGCTGGCGTCCGGTCAGGTGCTGTTTCGGTCGCTCGATTTTCCGAAGCAGGCAGTGGAGTTTCTCGATGGCATGATCCGCGCGCAGATCGACCGCCTGACGCCCTGGACGGCAGACGATGTGGTTTTCGGTTGGAGTCCACCCTCGGCCATTCCCAATGAGCGAGTTGAGCTGACCTTGGCCGCTACATCGAAGCAGGAAATCCAGCCTCTCATTCAGCTGGCGGCCGGTCTCGGAGCTGCATCTGTTGCCGCGTTCGCGGCGCTTCCGGCCGCCGGGGGCGCGCCAGCGGAGATCAAGGTCTTCGACCAGTCGCTGCGGGGTGCGATCGGGCGAACGATGGATGTGCCGCGCGTTCTGCGCGCCGTCTTATTGTCCGCCGGTCTGGCGGCTGCGGCCTCCCTGATCGGAGCAGCTTATATCGGCAGTGGTCTGGATTCCGAACAGCAACAATTGCTGCGCAGGATTTCGGAACGTCGTGCGTCGCTGCGTCTCAACCCGAGTGCCGGCGGGTCGGTCCTGGGCCTTCTTGCGAAGCGCAAGCAGATGACTCCATCCAGCGTCGTTGTGCTGGAAGCCCTTTCGCAGGCGCTGCCCGACAGCACCTACGTAACGGAGCTGCGGATCGAAGGTGACAAGGTTCAGGTCGTCGGTCTGACGCAGGATGCACCGTCCTTGGTTCGATTGATGGAGAGGTCGCCGCAATTTGCCCGGGCCACTTTTTTCGCGCCAACCACGCGCGCGCAGAATGACCCGGGCGAACGCTTCCATATCGAAGCTCTCATCCTGCCGTCTTTCGGATCGGGCACATGAACCTCAAGGCTGCTCTTAGAAAATCGTTCGTGACGTCGCCCATCCTGGCGGCGACGGTCTACGCCGGACTGGTGTTCGCGCTGCTGGTGATGGTGGTTAGCTCCATTGTCGACGTTTTCGGCCAGCGGGCTGCGGTAGCATCGTTGGCGGCCTTGCTGGAGCAACTCCAGGACCGCAAGGTCGTCGCACCAGGGGGGCGATCCGCCGGCGCCCCGATGCCGTCGGGCTCGGCGTTTCTGGAAGGGGCGACGGTCACCATCGCAGGCGCGGCCATGCTTCAACGCGTCGCCGGCGCAGTGACGAAACTTGGCGGCAATGTTCTCTCGTCCCAACTCGATGTGCAGGGTACGCAGTCCAAGGCGGGATTTGTCAGCATGGTCGCCAGCTGTGAAATCGATCAACCGGCGTTGCAGCCATTGATCTACGATCTCGAGGCCGGGATGCCGTTTCTGTTCATCGATCAGCTTGCCGTTCAAGCCCCGACCGCCTCGTCCGGCGAGGGCAAATTGCGAATTCTATTGGCGGTGTCGGGTCAATGGCAGGGCGTAAAATAATGCGGAAGCTTGCGATCGAGATTACGGCTCTGGTGCTGTCGGTGCTTGGCTCATCCGCATCTATGTCGGCTGTTTCCAACGCCGCGCTGATCGCCGATTGGGCCGATGCTACGCAGGCAGGAGCTCCGGCATTGTCGGACGGGATAAACCCGGCAGCCTCAGTACAAACCGTCGTCTCTCCACCCGCGCCGGCCGCACCGGCGATCGCCGCTGCACCGGAGCGGGCGTTGAGCGCCAATCCGCTGTGGGCGATGCCGCTCGCTCGGTTTCCCGTCACGCGCGACCGGCCAATCTTTTCCTCGTCCCGGCGCCCGCCGGCCCCTGCGGTCGCGCCCGCTGCAGTTCCCAAAGCGGCCGTTGTACCCAAACCCAGGGAGCCTGAGCGTCCGCAGCTCACTTTGGTCGGCACCGCCGCAAGCGACGACGAGGGATTCGCGATATTTCTGGATCAATCGACCAGGGCGGTATTCCGGTTGAGGGTCGGCGAGGACTATCAGGGCTGGAAGCTGCGATCGGTTCAGTTGCCGCAGCCCAGCGTGGGGCAGTTGGCCATTGAGGTCCCTCCACCCGCGGCGAACGCCGCAAGGCTGCTGTCGGTGACGTCACCGCCGCGACCTGACGACAGGTCCGGTCGCTAGCGCACCGTGATCTTTAGGCGGCTCAGCAACACGACCAGTATTGCTGAAGGCTTAAGGTGAGCAACAGGCCGATCGCCAAAAATGGTCCGAATGACATCGATGTCTGAGCTGTCAATTGATGTCTGGCCAATTGCATGGCGCCCGCGCAGGCCAGCGCGGTCAGTGCGGCGATCGTCACAAGCACGGGAAGGCCCACGACGCCGACCCAAATTCCGGCGGCCGCCAGGAATTTGACGTCGCCCAGACCGAGGCCCTGGATTTTTCTGAAAGCGAAGTACAGCCGTCGCAGCAGCCAGAATGCCACGCCGATAGCTGCGCCTTCGCCTGCAGCGTCCAGACCGGCGATGGCGCCACCGGCAATCATGGCTTTCGACAGTCCGAAACCAGCGATGGTCGCGTTCAGCCAGTCCGGAATGATTCCGTGGCGAATATCGATCCACGCAAGCACGCCGCTCAGCAAGCAGAGCAGCGCAAAGAAACCGATGTCGACAGCCATGCCGGGGCTCATCCGATTTGCGGACCTGGAATGAATCCTTTCTTTATCTGCTATGGAACGACGTCGCCTCATCTTTTCGAGATATCCTCCGGAGATGCCGCGGAGATGTTTTTTCGGAACAGTGTGTTCCTATGCGGACGAATGAAAGCAGCCACGCATTATCGTTCAGCTCTCCGGTCGTCCGTTCACAGAAAAGATTCGGAGTAGGCGGGAAAATCGCGGTGCGGCTCGATCTCGTCACAAAACAGCAAACTGATCGGACAATATTGCGCTGCTCGCGGCATACGGTCGCGATCTGCACTTCGCGCCGCCGGAATCTCGGACATGACGGATCATTCTCTGAACTGCGCATCCCTTGCATCGCCGGGCCCGAGACCGCACCCACGGCGCCGTCCATGGGCCGTCCTATTTCTTCTGACGGTCATGCTGGCGGCGAGGGCAGGGAGTAGCAACGCTGCGCCGCTCGACGAGGCCGCGGAGCGCTACCGGTCCCATGTGACCGAGGGCATCGGTCAAGCCTTGGAAGGTGCGCGCGATCTGCGTGGGCGAATTGCCGCCAGGGATCTCACCGGTGCCAGGAAGGCGTGGATCGCGGCCCGCGCCGGGTGGGAGCGTTCGGAGGTCTTTACTGCCGGCTTTGTTCCCGAGCTCGACACGCAAATCGATGCCTGGCCTAACGCCGAGACGGGCTTTCACGCGATCGAGGCGAAGCTGTTTGGCGCAAATAGTATCGAGGCCGAGAGCGA